>Ga0105106_10003416_pt1 | contig 11333 bp, 6 predicted proteins | sample PPLLaktember2015_5_FD_79109 | JGI IMG/M metagenome (GOLD analysis project Ga0105106, IMG submission 79109) | Freshwater sediment microbial communities from Prairie Pothole Lake near Jamestown, North Dakota, USA - PPLs Lake P8 Core (1) Depth... | ecosystem: Environmental > Aquatic > Freshwater >... | reverse complement strand
CGGAAAGTCGTATTCACGACCGGTGTGATACTGGCCTTCCTGGGCTTTGGTCTGGCTTTTGGAACGCCCAACCAAAATGCCCAGGCCGCAAAACTTGCACAGGACGGAGCAACGCCCACACCCGGTCCAACAGTTGACCACACTTCCATCGCGGCGCTTGCCGGGCCATTCGATACGCCCCAGCAAGTGACAAAAATTTGCTTAGCTTGTCACACGGAAGCGGGTAACCAGATCGTCCATACCACCCACTGGACATGGGAGTTTGTTAACGAAGCGACTGAACAAGTGCTTGGAAAAAAGACGCTGATCAACAATTACTGCATCAGCATCCAATCCAACGAGCCGCGCTGCACAAGCTGCCATATTGGGTATGGGTGGAAGGATAAAAACTTCGACTTCTCCGCCCAGGAGAATATCGATTGTCTGGTCTGCCACGACACTACCGGGACCTACAAAAAGTTCCCCACGGCAGCAGGCATGCCGGTTTTAGGCGAAGCTAAGGAATTCAAAGGCGAGACCTTTGAACCGGTTGATCTGGCCTACGTAGCGCAAAACATTGGCAGCACTTCCATCGCCACCTGCGGTTCCTGTCACTTCTATGGCGGTGGCGGAGATGAGGTCAAACACGGCGACATGGATAGCTCTTTGATAGATGTGCCTTACGATGTTGATGTGCACATGTCGCCGGATGGCGGGAACTTTACCTGTACCACCTGCCACGTGACAACTGAGCATGAGATCGCTGGCAGCCGCTACAGCATGGACCCCGAAGGCTGGAAAGGCTGTGAATCCTGCCACACCGAGGCGCCCCATCCGCTGGCATTGCTGAACCAACACGCCAAACGTGTCGCCTGCCAAACCTGCCATATCCCTGAATTTGCGCGCGGCGGCGTCGCCACCAAGATGTTCTGGGATTGGTCCAAAGCCGGTCGCTTGCAGGATGGACAACCTGTTGTCGAGAAAGATGCCAACGGCCATATCACCTACGATGGGCAAAAAGGCGAGTTCACCTGGGAAGAGAACGTGGTGCCTGAATACCTGTGGTTCAACGGCGTGGTGCAATACACGCTGGCCGGGGATAAAATTGATCCGTCCACGCCTTTGACTATCAACCAATTCCTGGGCGACATTAACGATCTCAACGCACGTATCTGGCCTGTGAAGCGTTTTGAAGCGATCCAGCCCTACGACAGTGGATTCAACACATTGGTTATACCCCATCTGTTCCCCAACAACCCGGAAGATACAGCCGCCTATTGGAAGAGCTATGACTGGGATATGGCCATTTCCTACGGCATGGAATATGCCGGGTTGCCTTATAGTGGCCAATATGGCTGGCTTGAATCCGTCATGTACTGGCCTACTACTCATATGGTCGCCCCGGCTAAGGACTCTTTGCAATGCCGAGACTGTCATACAGCGGAAGGTGGGCGGCTTGATTTTGCTACCCTGGGATATAGCGCAACAAACGTCTCTCGCCTGACCAATTTTCCTCCCGTTTTGACGATTGAGATCGAGGCTGCTCCCCAAAATTCTCCTGACACTTGCAAAGAATGCCATGGAAAACAGTATGAGATATGGGCTGAGAGTGTGCACAGTTCTCAGAGTGTGGGATGTGTCTCTTGCCACCATCTGGAAGGCAATCTAGAACATCCACTATCTCCTTACACCTCATCACGTTCAGCGGATGTGTGTGGCGCCTGTCACCTGAACGAATTGCGTGACTGGCAAAATAGCGTGCATGGAGAGATGGGACTGACTTGCGCAACCTGCCATGAGCCTCACGCCCAGTATCAACGCGTGGTTGGGGATAACAAGACCGCTTGTGAATCCTGTCATCGCGATGAGGTGACTGCCTCGCAACATGGAACACACCATGTAGCCGGATTTGATTGTCTTTCCTGCCATAAGAATACGGATCTGGACACAGGTCATACTTTCGAGATCGCCCTGGATACTTGCTTGAAGTGCCATGGAGAGAATGTTCACGCAGCGGACGCGCTCGTCCGAGCCGGCCTTGCCGTGAGTCTGGAGGAAGGCGCTAAGACAGGAGAGTACCCCGAACCAGTGGTAGAAGTAGTAGAAGAAACAGGCACTGGGATCGGTTTACCAAACTGGTTCATGATCCTGCTTGGAATCTTGCTGGGAGGCGGTTCGTACTGGCTGTTATCCACGCGCAGGTTATCAGGAACAAATGGCCACTCAGAGCCTGAAGCAAGCGATGAGAGTGATGAGGCAAAGGAATAAGAAGAGCGGGCAGTGTCAAGTTTGACGCTGCCTCTCTAAACGTGTAATCGTTTGGAGGTATGCAAGATGAGCGAGAAACCAGAGAACATGGAACAAGCTGACAAAAGCGTCTCCAGGCGGGATTTCGTGAAAATCGCTGGCGCAATGGCCGGTGCTGCGGCATTAACTCAAGTGGTGAACCTGGGTAAAACCAGAGGCCGGGCACAAGGCGAACATGGTGAAGGAGAAGGCCCACGCTGGGGTATGTTGATCGACATCAACAAGTGTATCGGCTGCAATTACTGCACATATGCCTGCCAGGCTGTCAATAACTTGCAAGATGAAATGATCTACAATACGGTCACCACCGAGACCACACGAACAGGCGTAGAATTCTTCCTTTCACGACCGTGCATGCATTGCGATGATGCGCCCTGCGTGCACGTTTGCCCGGTAAACGCAACCTACCTACGACCTGATGGCATCGTCACCATGGACTATGACCTGTGCATTGGTTGCCGCTATTGTGAGATAGCCTGCCCGTACGATGTACGTGTCTTTAATTGGAAGAAACATACTGAGCTCAGCCCGCGCGTGCCGGAATACGGTGTACCTGAAGTCCCGCCTCGCCCGCGCGGCGTGATGGAAAAATGCACCTTCTGTCAACACCGTATCGACCCGGGTGTGGAACGAGGCTTGACGCCGGGCGTTGACCCGCAGGCTACCCCAGCCTGTGTGATTGCCTGTCCGACGATAGCGCGCATTTTTGGGGATTTGAACGACCCGGAAAGTCCCATTTCCAAAGCGTTGAGCACAACCACAGTGACCATTCGCCTGCGCGAAGAGTTGAGTACGGCACCCAAGGTATATTACATCCCACCTCAAGAAGAGCCAAGCGATCTAACCATTGAGGGAGGCTAAGATGGAATATATAATCAAACCGCTAACCATACGTATGGGCAAAAAAGAAGTGAATATTTTCCCCCTCTGGATTGCCTTATTGGTTGTTGGTATCCTGTTTGGCCTGGTTGGCGCTTACGAAGTGTTTTCCAAAGGCTTACAGGTAACCGGCCTTTCCAATCAGGTACCTTGGGGGCTGTGGATTACGATTGACCTGGCTGCTATCGCGCTGGGAGGCAGCGCCTTCACCTTCGGCGTGATCGTCTACCTGCTCAGGATAAAACGCATGGAGATTGTTGGGAAATTGGCCGTCTTGCTGGGTTTCCTGGGCTATTCCACCGCTGGTATGGTACTGCTCTTCGACTTGGGCCAGCCACTGCGATTCTGGCACCCAGTTGTTTTCTGGCAAACGCATTCCTTGCTGTGGGAAATCACCATGTGCGTGGTGCTCTATCTGACTGTTTTGGCGGCGGAACTGCTGCCAATTGTACTGGAACACCCGGCCTTCACCAAACATCCCTGGTTGGAGCGCTTTCCCTTCTTACGCAAGGCTTCCAACGGGCTGAACTGGCTGGCCCATCGCTTGCACAGCTATGGCCCAGCTTTGGCTGTAATTGGCTTAACGCTCTCCCTGCTGCACCAGGCATCGCTGGGCGCCACCTATTCCGTCCTTTCCGGGCGCGGGCTATGGTTCAACCAGAGCGCGCCGGTACAGTTCGTGCTCTCGGCCATGGGCGGCGGGACGGCTTTGCTCTTCTTCCTGAGCGTGGTTGTATTCCGTATCATGCGCCCTGGACTGATCAAAGACGATGTACTGTACGATGTGGCCCGGATTGCTGGCGGCATCATCCTGCTGTGCATCTACATCCGCATCTGGGACTGGGCTGTCACAAACTACTATAGTTTCGATATTGAAGTAGCCTTGCAGACCGAAATGCTCAACTCGATTTCGCCGTACTCGACTTCCTTCTGGGTAGGGCAAGTTCTTTTCGCGTTGATTCCCGGCACCATTATGTTACTGGCAAGGCGCGTCCGCAACTTCCGCATCCTGATGGCTGCTTCCGTTCTGCCGGTATTCTGTACCGTGCTGGTGCGTTGGAACTACAACTTCTCTGGCCTGATCGCTTCGATCACGTACGATCCCTTCACGCCGACAGTTGTGCTCAATTCCTACGTGCCCACCTGGCAGGAGTGGTCCGTCGCTTCCCTGGTGATTTCGTACTGGTTGCTAGGTTTCAGCCTGGCGGCACGCTACCTGCCTTTTGTCTCGCAATCACATCACGAACACAAATAGAGAAGTACAGAGTCAGAAACACTTTGAAAGTACAAAAACCCGGTGTCCGAAGTTCGGACACCGGGTCTATTTTATTCAAGAACGCAATCTATTGTTCTGGTGCACCCGCATCGATCCACTGGATGACCAGTTCCAATTCCTCCGCAGAGAACGTCGCAAAGTGGGTTCCACTCTGCACTTCGACCAGTTTGCTACCAGCGCTATCCCCTGCCACGATGACCGGACCCTTATCGCTGCCTTTCATCGCACCTGAGTAGGTGGACAGATCCAGGTTAGCTGAAGCTGTCGCTCCGTGGCAGGCTGTGCATTTGGCTGCAAACAACGGGCCAATATTGGCCTCATAGGTTGGGACTCCCACCACCGGCGCAGGAGGCAGTGCTTCTGGCTGTGGAGGTAATTGGTCTTTCAAAATCTCACGCAGTGCAGGAGCATCGAAACCGGCATATGTGTACACGCTGCCGTGACAGGCGCTGTTCGAACAAAAGGAGGTATTACTCGTACCACCAAGATCGGCGGTGGTGTGACAATTGGCACAAGTCGCATCGAAAGCCTGATTATGCAAACTGATCCAGTTGGGATTCAGGTGTGATTCGGGCTCGGGCTCCCGACTGATCTCGATGTTAGCGACAAAATCCTGGTCACCGGCCACGACCGGGATGGAGTGGCACAGGTTGCATTCCAGACGGATGGCCTGTTGTTCATTATCGAGGTGTTTCCCGTCATGACAACGGAAGCAGCCCGGAGAGTAGATATGACCGATGTTGTTCGGGTGCGTGGTCCAGTCCACTTTCTGATCCAAAAATACCGTGCGGCCATAAATATCCTTGAGAGTCTGGATCGCTGTGCTGATCTGCTCACCATGGCCTGGATAATAATCCGTGTTTTTGTAATAGGCCTCGATCTCATCCATGGCCGTCATCGCTTCATCGCGCGAGGCGTAAGAAGTGGAAAGCACCTCAACAGCCCGCCTGCGGATGCCAGGGATGTCTGGGCTGATCAAACCACGCGCCATAGCGCTGTCTACCGATTCTGCCGGGGGTTGGAAATTATGCGAGACGCGATTGTGACAGGTCGTGCACTCCATCTTTTCCAACTGGCTCTCGTCCACGCTGGTGAGATCAAAATCCGATTCAATATCCATGTATTCGGTAAATGTGCCATCCTCATTTTCCACTCGCACGTACGGGATATCCTGGTTTTCCGGGTCATCAGAATAGTAGTAGACCGGGTTGACAATATGCCAGTGGATCCCTTTACCGAGTCCTTCACGCTTCGTGCCGCCTCCCGTTTTCAAGATCAGATAGATATCATACGAGGTGTTTGGAATATCGTCTTTGAAACGGGTAATCGTCCGTAAACTATCATCGGAAAAGGTTTCGGGCAAGTGGCATTTCTCGCAAGTGAGGATGTCGGGCTTCGTACGTGTAGCACGAATCGGGAACTCATAGACATGGAAGACCATGGAATAAAGCTCATACACATCTTCGGTCTTGCGCGCTAATTGTTCGCCCACGAAGGCGCGCCCAATATGGCATTCGGTGCAATATACGTTGGCATGTGGGGAAATCTTGTATGTTGCGTCCTGCGGTGGCATGGTATGACAGGTAGTTCCACAAAACTGAGGGGAATTGGTGTAATCCCAGGCATACGCTCCCCCGGAAAGAACCAAAATCAACACCACCCCCAAAATTGCATAAGGCAAAACGACCAGCCAGCGCGGCTTACCCGGCGCCGGGGAAAATATCTTTTTTACTCTCTCTTTAAATCGCATTTGCATTTCTCCAAAACAGGGGTGACGGTTTTCATTCTTTGACAATGTGTAAATTTTACACTTATTAACACAAAAAAGCAAAACTGATAAAACGATAGCGGATGCATACGCATCCGCTATCGTTTTATCTTATTTCATCTCCCCAAGCATCGAGCTTTATGGGCGAGTGTAACCACCCACGTTGCCGCCCAGATCCGCAATCGAATCGATCAGGAATTGAGCAACAAACTTGCCGTTGTGCACAAAGGCACCCGGATCCTTCTGGTAATACTGGAAGTTGTATGCAGCCTTGAGGGATTTTGCATCGAAGGCGGCAAAGCGTTCACCAGCCTCATCGAACCAGTACGGGTAGGCAACGCCATTGTAGACGGCTTTCTTGCCCTGAGCCTCGGTGTAAGTCTGGATCTGAGCATACAGGGCCTCAGCCAGAGCATCGAGTTCGGCCTTCACACCTTCAATGGTATCGCCGTCGCCATCGTAGTCAGGCGCGCTCATGCGAATAGCTTCCACTTCCTGGCCAGTATGGCAGCCTGCGCAGGCTTCGACCTTGGGTTGCAAAGCGTGTACGTCGTGGCAATCCTGGCACCTGTTGAGCGGATGCGCTTCGAAGTACCCAGCGTATTCCTTGCCATCGTACATGTAAGCGCCCTGGGCATCTGCGCCAAAGAGCGTAGCGCCAGCCGCGAAATAGTGCACGTTGCGGAAACTGAATGAGCCAGCCGCGATGGCCTTGTCCACGCTAATTTTGGATTCGCGACCCTGGTGGCAGAGCAGACACAGATTGCCGTCATTAGCAACGAAATTGCCATCGGCATCCTGACCGCCAAAGCTGACGGTTGCGCCGCTCGGGAAGGTCACAGAAGCAACAGTGTAGCGCTCAGGCCAGGCTTCTTCGTTATGGCAGGTGGAGCACATGAAGCCATTGGAGATCTCGTTGGAAACATTGGCGCCTTCTTTGATGAACTGAGGCAGACCGGTGGCGCTGTGGCACTTAGCACAATCAGCGGGTACTTCGCCGTCCTCATCCCAGTGGCGGAAGGGCTCAGTGTTGCCAGCGAAGTGGCCAGCGTCTTCACGCGCCAGGCCGCTCACATCACCGTCCAGGTCCTCGATCGAATCGTAGAGCAATTGAATGGCATACTTGCCGCCGTGCGCGAACTTGCCGGGATCCTTGTAAGCCATCTGGTAGTTGTAGGCGGCCTTGAGCAGGCGCGGGGTCCAATTAGCGTAACCACTGCCATCAGCACCCAGGAAGTACGGGTAGGTGGCCGGATCATAGGAGATTTCGGCGCCAGCGGTATCGGCAGCGTACGCCTGAATTGCGACATACAAAGCTTCCTGCAGGCCTTCGATCTCGTAATATACGCCTTCTGCTGTGTCGCCATCGCCATCGTAGTCAGATGCGGATGAAACCATGCGCACATTTTTCAGATCATCCACAGAGGCAACGTCTTCATGGCACGTGGCGCAGGATTCAACCTTGACTTCCAGGGTGTGAGGATCATGGCAGCCGGTACAGCTGTCGATGCCTTCTACGTGGCGGAACTTGCCGTCGTAGCTCTTGCCATCATACTGGTAGCCGCCCATGGCAACGCCACCGTATAGTGTGGCCGCAGCCGGGTAGTAATGGATGTTGCTGAAACCGAATGCACGATCATCCACTGGAGCCGGGACAGCATCGGGAGCATCAACGGCGTTGTAATCAGCAATCTTCTGATCTATGCTGACCTTGGACTCGCGACCCTGATGGCATTCCATACAGCGGCTGTCATCGCCAGCGCTAACGGTCACACCCGAGGGGAAGGTCACATCAGTCTTGGTCAGGGTAACAGGATTGTGGCAGGCCACACACTGAATACCATAAACTTCCATGGCTGGTACTGCGGCGTCCACTGCACCAACCGCGGAGCCATCTGCGCCCAAGAAATCCTGGTAGCCTTGCGTGCTGTGACACTTGGCGCAGGAGGTCGGCACTTCAGCCGGATCCTCCTCATCCCAATGACGGAAAGGCTCGGTATCCGAAGCATTGTGTGCAGAGCCCTCCCAAGCGGCCAAATAGGGTACTTCGGCTGCGGGTTTCATCGGGGCTTCTTCGGTCGACTCGACCGGGGCCTCGGTCGGCGCTTGGGTTTCGCCGGGACCACAGGCCGCGATGACGACCGCCACCACGATTAGCGTTCCGAGCAAAATGAGCATTCTCTTGATAGACATAGGTAGCATTCTCCTTAAAATTGGGTTCGGTGATTCTCGTAAAGGTTTTATCTATGCGTTCAAGTACCTCCTTTCAAGGAACAGGAATGTAACCCTACTAAGATTGGGGAGTTTACACCAATTTATAATTCCAAACAACATTAAAAGCAAGTTAAATTGGGCTAAACGACGCGTGACAAATGTCACAATCAGAGTTTTTTACACATTTTTTACTCTTTAATGAGCTAGATAGTTATGACATCCGTCACCCATTGGATATGATAACCCAAACGAGGCAAATCAAGCGATACCATGTACAATAATCTGTAAAAGGTTCTAAAAGTAAGCATGGATCAATTCACCTTCCTGGTTTTCTTCATCTATGGATTGGCTTTCTTCGGGATGGGCATTACCATGGCGCTCGAATCCGGACGCGCGCCTGCCCTGGCGCAGGCGCGCGTTTTACGCCCGCTGGCCGCCTTCGGCCTGATCCATGGCACCCACGAATGGCTAGAATCATACCTTGAGCAAGCAGAGATTATTGGAACTCCTCTACCCGGTTGGTTATCCTGGATACGCCTGGCTCTTCTTTCCTTATCTTATATTGCATTATTGATTTTCGCTTATCAATCACTTAGCCTGGCTTCCTGGTACCCGATAAGAAACCCCATCTTCAATCTTATTCTTTTCGGCTCATACGCTCTAATAATAATTGGCAGCGCAATTTTAGCTTATCGTATCTCACCCCCTCCGTGGCCAGACCTGCTTGATGGACTGATGCGCTACCTGATGGCAGTTCCTGCCGCTGCGTACAGCGCCATTTCTTTACATAACCAAAGTTGGCAAGCGAAACAGAAAAACCATATATCGCTCGGTCATTATCTTTCGTGGACGGCCTATGGCTTCGGGATTTACGCAGTCACTCATTTATTCGTCCGACCGTTGGACATGTTTCCAGCCCATTTCCTAAACGCAGATGCATTTCTAGAATTTTTTGGCTTTCCTGTTCAGATCATCCGCACGATAGCAGCAATTATCATTTCAGTCACTCTCCTGCGCGCCAGTCAGTTTATGGAAGAAGAGCGAAAGAGGCAATTATTTTCAGCACAGCAAGCCCGGTTGGAGGCGTTGGAACAGCAGGAAGATATCCGGCGCGAATTGTTGCGTCATATCGTGCAGGCACAGGAAGACGAACGCGCGCGCATCGCTCGCGAATTGCACGATGAAACGTCACAAACCCTGACAGCATTTACACTGGAATTGGCTACCCTGCGCGAGCTGGCCAAACGCAAACCGCAAATACAGGACACTGTGGCCAAGCTACAAGACCTGAGCCGCCAGATGTCACAAGGGCTGTATATTATGGTCCACGACCTGAGGCCCGCTCATTTGGACGATCTTGGTCTTGTGCCAGCCATCAAATCCTTATTGGATAGCGAGTGCTGTCCGAAAGGGATGGATGTCACATTCGAAGTGAATGGAACACAAAAAAGGCTTGATGCTCTGATCGAAATCGTATTATTCCGCGTGACGCAAGAGGCGCTCACCAACGTCACTCGTCATGCGGGAACCAATCAAGCCCTCGTGCGCCTGGATTACGCTCTGGAGGCGGTCACGCTCGGGATCGTGGATACAGGCAAAGGCTTCGACCCGAACGAGCCGCTTCGTCCGCCGCGGGGTTGGGGTCTGGAAGGTATGCGTGAACGGGTTGAGTCGGTCGGCGGAGAATTGGTCCTGTATTCCGCACCCGGGCGAGGAACAACTGTTGAGGTGGTCATCCCGCTACAAGAACAAGGAGAATAGCCATGGACACTATAAAACTCATGCTGGTTGATGACCACGATGTGGTACGCACCGGTTTACGTTCATTTCTGGAAACACAATCCGGTTTCGAGGTGATCGCAGAAGCGAAAAACGGTCTACAAGCACTGGAGAATGCCAGGGAAAGGCAGCCGGATATCGTGCTGATGGACATTACCATGCCAGATATGGATGGCATAGAAGCCACCCTGCAATTCAAGAAGCTTTATCCCGACTGTCAAATACTCGTGCTGACTGTGCATGCCAACAAGCAATATTTCATGAAGATGTTGTCGGTCGGCGCCTCCGGGTACATCACCAAGCAGGCCGCCGCGGATGAGTTGGTTGCCGCCATCAAGGCAGTGGCGGCTGGACATGTCTACCTACAACCCGCATTGGCGCGCTGGCTGCTCGAAGATTACCAACAATTGGCAAAAAGTGTCACGCTCCCCATTCCTGATGAAACCAGTGAAAAGGACAAGGATGCTATTAGCCTGGACATTTTGAGTGAGCGTGAGCGCCAGGTGCTGGAGTTGGTAGGAGAAGGGCTCAACAACCACGACATTGGCAAGAAGCTCGGCCTCAGCCCGAAAACCATTGCCCGTCATCGAGAACGCATTATGAAAAAACTCAACATGCATTCCCGCACGGAGTTGGTCAAGTTCGCCATTCGGACGGGATTGATTTCGTTGGAGTAAGTCAAATCATGGAATGTTGTCAGGCTCTGAGCGCTTTCACCAGCGCTCAGAGCTTTTTTATTGGTATTAGGACAAATTCGAGAGAATTTCATGACATCTATCCCGCCCCTTCTCAGCCTGTATTAATCTATATGTGTAAAATGAAAAGGCAGACAAATTTACCGTTTTGTCGTTACTCTTTTCTGGAGGTATCGCAATGCAGCGAACTAAATTCATCCTGGGCGGCCTGCTCATCCTGGCAGCAGTCGTTTACCTGATTGTTTCGTCCACACAAGCTAGCGCAGAATATTTTATGACGATTGACGAACTAAAAGCCGAAGGCCGGGCTGTGGTCGGCAAAAGCCTGCGCGCTTCTGGCGCTGTGATCGGCGACTCGATCCAATATGACCCGCAAACCCTGACCCTTTCCTTTGACGTTGCCCACGTACCGGGCGATAATGCCGACATCGAAGCG
>Ga0105106_10003415_pt1 | contig 11334 bp, 4 predicted proteins | sample PPLLaktember2015_5_FD_79109 | JGI IMG/M metagenome (GOLD analysis project Ga0105106, IMG submission 79109) | Freshwater sediment microbial communities from Prairie Pothole Lake near Jamestown, North Dakota, USA - PPLs Lake P8 Core (1) Depth... | ecosystem: Environmental > Aquatic > Freshwater >... | reverse complement strand
GGCTATGCAGTTTGATCCATTTGTAATTCCATTTAACATCGGACTTTACTTCATACTTTTCTATGCGGTGGCAAGAAGTATAGTCTGGTTCCGTGAGCTTTCAAGACCCGATAAACTCAGGCTTCAGCGCGGTTTTTTCGGAAGGGCTTTCGGACAGAGCCTTAAGGATATCTTTCTTGAGAGTTTGATCCACAGAAAAATACTCAGGACAAATCCCCGTCTGGGGTACATGCACATGAGCCTTGCATTCGGCTGGTTCCTGCTAATCCTCTTCGGAACGATTGAAGCCGACTTCTTCGGTGAAAAACATCTCAATCCTCCGTACAAAGCAATTTTCTTCCGATTTTTTAACCCTGATCATGGAAAAACCCCGCTGGAAGAAGGGTATGCCTTTTTGATGGATTTCCTGCTGGCATTTATCCTGTCGGGCCTTCTCCTTGCAGTACTTAAGAGGTTTACGTCGAAGGTTGTGGGAATGAAGAAGACTACACGTCTGAAGGCCATTGACAAAGTTGCACTTGCTTCACTCTGGCTTATTTTCCCCAGCCGCCTTATTGCAGAAAGCTTAACCAGCGGCGCTTACGGTACCGGCAGCTTCCTGACAGGCTCACTCGGTTCATGGCTGGCTTCGTTCCTGCCGGCTCAACAGGTGGCTTACCCGTTCTGGTGGCTTTATTCCCTGGCTCTGGGTACTTTTTTTGTGCTTCTGCCTCTTACACGATACATGCATATTCCGACCGAACTGTTTCTGATCTTCATGCGAAATTCCGGAATCAGGACAGGCGACAAGGCCGGAACGTTTTCTGAAGTCCAGGTTTATTCGTGCTCATCATGCGGAATCTGCATTGACCAGTGCCAGATGAACCTCTCGGCGGGGATCAACAACATCCAGTCAGCTTACCTTATGAAAGCGATCAGGAATAATGAGGATACCTGGGATATTGCCCATAACTGCCTCCTGTGCGGACGGTGTGACCAGAAGTGCCCGGTCGGGATCGAGCTGTCACCTATCAGGATGATTCTGAGAAGGGCAGGGGAAAGCGAGAGCAAGAGCGATATACGGAACATATGGAAAGGTTATTTCAGGAGAAATCAGAGCATCCCTCCTCCAAAACCGGCTGCGGATCTGAATTACAGTTTTCTGCCGCAGATCGAGCCGGCAAAAGTTGATGTATTGTATTTTGCAGGCTGCATGACTCATCTCACGCCGTCGATCAAGAACTCCATGACGAAAATACTGAATACCTCGGGAGTAAAATGGTCATTTATGGACGAAACCGGAGGAGCCTGCTGCGGCCGGCCGCTGATGCTTGCGGGGCAGGACAGGGAAGCCAGGGAACTGATCAATTACAATTCACAGATCATTTGGAAATCGGGAGCGCATACGCTGGTTACTTCATGTCCGATCTGCTATAAAGTATTTAAAGAAAGTTACTACCTCGATGTTGAAGTGCTTCATCATACACAATATATTAAGAATCTCATTGAAGAAGGATCAGTGAAATTGAATTTCCTTCATAAGTCAGTGGCTTATCACACCCCCTGTGAACTGGGAAGAGGTTCCGGAGTCTATGACGAACCCAGGGAAGTGCTTATGCATGTAGCCAAACTTGAAAAAACAGGCTATGAGGACGAAAATTCACTTTGCTGCGGCGGCAGCCTGGGAAATATTAAGCTCAGCCATGCCAGAAAACAACAGATAGCTGCCGTTACCGTTCGCGAGCTTACAAAGGGCGAACCCGATATTCTGGCAACAGCATGCCCTCTTTGTAAAAAGACACTGGCCAACGCAACCAGAACAAAAGTGGCTGACATCTCTGAGATAGTAGCCGAAGCCATTATAACTGACCAGCCGAAAAAGATCTCTTTTCAGCGGCGTCAGCTTCAGGTAAAGGAATCGGCTGGAATATCCTGAAGAGCGGTCCCGATTTAATCCTAAAGATCTTATAAGGAGAATCCCGGCCTGTGCCGGGATTTTTTGTTGATAACTTTTCTTCCTGAGAATCAAGAGTTGGTGTTATTTTTGCACGCTGTTAGAACAATATGCATACTGAAATTGTCTATACATCGTTATAATGATGTCAAATTGTCGTCAGAAAATAACTTTAACAAATTTTAAAATGAGAAATATATCTTTTGTATTTGTGTTTTTGGGAGCGTCATTATTGTGGTCATGTGGAAACAAGGCTGACATGAAGGTGGCGGAAAATGCTGTGTTACAGCAGGAAGACGGAACGCTGGCACTCGACATGGAAAAAGCAACATGCTATAATGATGAGTTCGATCCGTCAAGCAACACTGCTGAATGGAATGTTGTTATTTCAAAGCCGGGACGCTTTAAAGTGTGGCTGTCAAGTGCAACGAAAGACACCACTGAACTCAGCTATGTGAATTCGGTTAAAATTAGTCTTCTGGATAATCAGCTGGAGGTTGACCCTGCATGTGATAAGATCGTTCTGAATTCCGATAAGGTATCTTATCCATATTTCAGGGCAGATTCATATATGGGATCTTTTTATATTTCCGAAGCTGGTGAATATAATATTCAGGTCATAAGCGAAAAAGTCCTTCCAAGGGAAGCCATGAATACCATTACATCAGGTCATGATGATACCAGGCTTATGTCGGTTATCCTCTCACCTAATACAAGGTAAGCTTTTCTTCAATCCACTTTCGTGCGTTGACGAATGCCTGCATCCAGGGCGTAACTTCATCCTTCTGCCTTTCAGGGGGATAATATCCGCATTGCCAGGGATAGAAAGCACGTTCAAGATGCGGCATCGTGACCAGGTGTCTGCCGTCGTCAGAACATAGTCCGGCAACATCATACTCTGATCCGTTAGGATTTGCAGGATATGTGCTTCTGCTGTATTTAAGTGCTACATTGTACTTTTCTTCAGCGTAGGGAAGACTGAACCGGCCTTCCGCATGGGCCACCCAGATTCCAAGCTCCATCCCGGACATATTGCCAAGCATCACGGATTTATTATCCGGTATCACTACATTAATAAATCCCGATTCAAACTTTTGCGATTTATTGTGAAGCAGTTTTGGCATTTTTTCATGTAAAGGGTAGATCAACCCGAGTTCCGCCATAAGCTGGCAGCCATTGCAGACACCAAGCGAAAGCGTGTCGGACCTTTTGTAAAAGCCCTCAAGCGATTTCCTGGCTTTTTCATTATATCTGAACGCACCTGCCCAGCCTTTCGCTGATCCCAGGACATCAGAGTTTGAAAAGCCTCCTACAAAGACTATCATACTTATATCCTTCAGGGTTTCCCGGCCGCTTATCAGATCGGTCATATGCACATCCTTCACATCAAAGCCTGCAAGCCAGAGAGCATAAGCCATCTCCCTGTCGCCGTTAACCCCCTTCTCCCTGATGATTGCAGCATTTTTATGTGATCTCCTGCGCCTGTCCGGCGATATTCCCAGCGATTTAAAAGAGCCCTGGAAGCTTTTAAAATTAAATTTCAGTTTATGGTTTTTGTAATTGCGGTATCTTTCAAGCGCCAGATCCGTTCCGCACTGCCTCCGGTCGAGCAGCCATGAACTTTTGAACCATATATCCCTCAGATGATCTATGTCGAAAGTAAAGCTCATTTCATGGTTCTTCACTTTCAAATACCTGTCAATAACAGGATGGCCTATTGATAAATAGGAGATACCATGCTCCAGAAGTATTTCAGCTATCTCGTTTACGTCCTTTACCTGCAGGATGATACCCGGATTCTGGCTGAAAAGTACTTTAACACTATCTTCTTCGTTTAATGCGGTCAGATTGACCGATATCCCTCCCGCTGTATTTGAGAAGCACATTTCAAGAAGAGTTGTGATCAGACCTCCTGCTGAAATATCGTGCCCGGCAAGGATCTTCCCCTTTTTTATAAGATCCTGAACCGTGTTGAATACTTCGGCAAAATAGCATGGATCAGCAACGGTTGGTACTGCATCCCCAAGGGTATTAAGAACCTGGACAAAGCTGCTACCCCCCAGTTTGAACCGGTCTCTGCTCATATCAATATAGACCAGGCTTGTGTATGGATCGTTCACTAGCACTGGTTCGACTATCTTACGGACATTGCTGACTTCTCCTGCAGCGGATATTATAACCGTTCCTGGTGAGATAACTGCCTGATCGCCGTATTTCTGTGTCATTGAGAGGCTATCCTTTCCCGTCGGGATGTTTATGCCCAGTTCAATTGAAAACCTGCTGGCGGCCTGTACCGCTGAATAGAGCCTGGCATCCTCACCCTGGTTTTTACATGGCCACATCCAGTTCGCGGAAAGGGAGACACTCTTCAGTCGTTCGGCCATAGGTGCCCAGACAATATTCGTGAGCGCTTCGGCAATTGAAAGTACTGCACCCGCTTCAGGATCTATTATACCAGCTGCGGGAGCATGGCCTATTGAAGTGGCCATTCCGGTTTTGCCCCGGTAATCGAGGGTGATAGCCCCGAGGTTATTCAGTGGAAGCTGCAGCGGGCCTGCACACTGCTGTTTCGCCAGCCGTCCGGTCACGGACCTGTCGACTTTGTTGGTTAGCCAGTCCTTGCATGCCACCTCTTCAAGCTGCAAGACGTTTTCGAGGTATTCTTCTATCTTATCCTGGCTGTATTGGGGCCTGCTGAACTTTGCCTCAACTACGGAGTCATTCATTGTGGTTCTCGGAGGATCACCAAAAAGCGACTCGAGGGCAATATCAATAGGCTTGTCTCCGGTCATGCTGTTCTCGAACGTAAACTGATGATCGCCTGTAATCTCACCGATAACATAAATAGGTGCTCTTTCCCTTTCAGCAATTTTCATCAGGTATCCGATATTCTCAGGTTTCATCACGAGCCCCATCCGCTCCTGTGATTCGTTGCCGATGATTTCCTTTGCCGACAGGGTAGGGTCACCGATCGGTAATCGGCTGAGGTCGATCTTCCCGCCTGCAGCATCGACAAGCTCCGAAAGGCAGTTCAGATGCCCCCCGGCGCCGTGATCATGAATTGATATGACCGGATTCGAATCGGATTCACTCAGTGCCCTCAATGCATTGTAAACTCTTTTCTGCATTTCAGGATTCGCTCTTTGGACTGCATTAAGTTCGATCGAACTGTCATATTTACCCGTTTCAACTGATGAAACAGCCCCACCTCCCATGCCAATCCTGTAGTTGTCGCCTCCAAGCAAAACAATAAGATCACCTTTTTCAGGTACATCCTTCACGCTGTCCTGCTTTTTGCCGAGACCAATGCCGCCGGCAAGCATTATTACTTTATCATAACCGAATTTCTTAAGATCCGCGAAATGCTCAAATGTCAGTACCGAGCCGCAAATCAGAGGCTGCCCGAATTTGTTCCCGAAATCGCTTGCTCCGTTCGATGCCTTTATAAGGATATCTTCGGGTGTCTGGTAAAGCCAGGGTCGTTCCTTCGTTGCTTTTTCCCACGGACGACCGCCGTCAGGCCTCGGATACGAGGTCATGTAAACTGCGGTCCCGGCAATAGGGAAAGCTCCCTTCCCCCCCGCAATCCTGTCCCTGATCTCTCCTCCGGTCCCTGTCGATGCTCCGTTAAAGGGTTCAACTGTTGTTGGAAAATTATGGGTTTCGGCCTTAAGCGACAGAACAGATTCAAAATTCCTGATAACAAAAAAGTCTGACTTATCCTGCGTGACAGGCGCGAATTGTTCAACTACCGGCCCCTGGAGGAAGGCGCAGTTATCCTTGTACGCTGAAACAACCCTGTTCCTGTGGTAGTGGGTTGTGTTCTTAATAAGCTGGAACAGGGTAGAATCCTTTTCCGTACCGTCAATAATGAAAATTCCGTTAAAGATCTTATGCCGGCAATGCTCCGAATTAACCTGTGAGAATCCGAATACCTCGCTGTCAGTAAGCTTGCGGCCGAGCGACTGCGCCAGTTTATCAAGGTATGCGATCTCTTCATGGTTTAATGCAAGGCCCTCTTTATCGTTGTATTGCTTAATATTTTCGATGTATCTGATCTTTTCGGGTTCACGGTCGATGGAAAAAAGATGCTGATCCAGTTTTGCATAGACAGACTGGAGCATACGATCGTGACCCGGCTTATCGGGTGTAACGGGATAAAACTCCTCAATCCTGCTGATCCCTGTTATACCCATATTCTGGGTCATTTCGACCGCGTTCGTGCTCCATGGGGTTACCATCTCCTTTCTTGGCCCGGTGAATATGCCTTCAATCACCGGAGTATCAACCGGATTTGCTTCGCCGAAAAGCCAGACGAGTTTTTCAATATCTGATGCCGGCAAGGCGGAAGTGCACCCTGCAGCAATGATATTACCGGAAGCGCACTCGAAAAAGAGGATCATAGTTTGGAGGTATGATATTGATTATTAATGCAATACATCAGATATTCAATATTCTGAAATCACTTTCAAATATACTTAAGTTTTAAGAATTTCCAATGCGAATCTCTCTGTGGAACTCTGTGTCCCGATAGATATCGGGACTCTGTGAATCTCTGTGTAACTGATTTTAATTCAAAAACTTACACAGAATTCCACAGAGGAGGCACAGAGAAATCGCGGAACGATTACTTTAATCCGCTTCTTTCAAGAAACGCCCCGATCGAAGGCTCTTTTCCCCTGAAATTGGTGTAGAGATTCATGGGTTTATCAGAACCCCCTTTTTCAAGGATATTCCTTCGAAATGAATTTGCTACCTCCCTGTTGAATAACCCGGATTCCTGAAAGAACTTAAACGCATCGGCATCAAGCACCTCCGCCCATTTGTAACCGTAATAGCCTGCAGCATAACCGCCTCCGAAAAGATGAGTGAAGGAACAGCTCATATTCGTAGATTCTGCTTCAGGGAACAGTTCGGTTCTTTCTGTTGCAGAAGCCTCAAAGCCGGCAACATCGTTATTAAAAGGTTCAATGACAGTATGCCAGGCCATGTCAAGGAATCCGAAGCCTAGCTGCCTGTTGCATGCATACCCTTCATTGAATGTTGATGCCTCCTTTATCTTCCTTATTATTTCAGCCGGTATCTTCTCACCGGTTTTAAAGTGGACCGCCCAGGTATCGAGCCATTCCTGCTCAAAAGCCCAGTTTTCCATAAACTGGGAGGGAAGCTCCACAAAATCCCTTGCGACATTTGTCCCTGACAGGCTTTCGTAAGTGCACTGGGAAAGCATTCCATGAAGGGCATGGCCGAATTCGTGCAGGAAAGTCGTGAGCTCGTTGAAAGTCAGGAGCGAAGGTTTTGTTTCGGTGGGCCGTGTAAAATTTGAGACGATCGAAATCAGCGGTATAATGTTTCTTCCATAAACTCTTTTCTGATCCCTGTAGCTTGTCATCCACGCTCCTCCGCTTTTTCCCTTCCTGGGATGAAAATCAAGATAAAGCATAGAAAGGAGCCGGTTATCTTCATCATAAACCTCCCAGGTGGTTACTTCGCTATGGTAAACCGGTATTGAGGTGTTCTCCCTGAAGTTCAGACCGTAGAGGCGTGTTGCGAGGCCAAATACTGCATCCTGAACACTTTCAAGTCTGAAATATGGTTTTAGTATCTCGTCATCAATATTGTATCGTGCCTTTTTAAACTTCTCGGACCAGAATGCCCAGTCCCATCGTTCAATATCCCCGGCATGTCCGTTTGCCCTGGCAAATTCCTTCAGTTCCCCGAAATCTTTAACTGCAGCTTTCTTTGAGGGTTCGAACAATTCTTCGAGGAATGAAAATACTTTTGACGGATTCTCTGCCATCCGGTCACCGAGGACCATTTCGGCAAAGTTCCTGAATCCAAGCATCTTTGCCATTTCAAGCCGAAGGTTTACAATAAGTGAAACCAACTTCCTGTTGTCCCTTTCATCGCCATGAAATGCCCTGGAACTGTAAGCTTTATGCATTTTCTCCCGAAGTTTCCTGTTCTCAGCGTATTGCATAAAAGGAAGATAGCTCGGATAATTGAGGGTAAAAATCCATCCTTTTTTCACCCTTTTCCCGGCCTCCATTGAAGCCATCTCAATTATATCATCCGGTAAGCCTGCAAGGTCCGACGGATCTTCAATATGGAGCTCAAAGGAATTTGTTTCGTACAGAACATTCTCCTCGAATTTCAGGGTAAGCCCGGAGAGTTCTTCGGAAATTTCCCTGAACCTGGCCCTTCTGTCAGCCCCGAGTCCTGCACCACCAAGGAGAAAATCCCTGTACTTTTTATCAAGCAGCATCTTTTGTTCAGTGCTGAGGTTGAGCGATTCCCTTGATTCATAAACGGTTTTTATCCTTGCGAACAGCTTTTCATTAAGTGTGATATCGTTCGAGAAGCGGGTAATAAGCGGTGATACTTCCTGGGCAGCAGCCTGCAATTCTCCTGATGTTTCGGCATTGTTCAGGTTAAAGAGCACGGCAGCGATCCTGGTCAGCTGTTCTCCACAGTTGTCCAGGGCTGCAAGTGTGTTTTCAAACGTGGGCGGCTCCTTATTTTCGGATATTGCATTTACTTCTTCCGAAGCTGACTTTATAGCTTCTTCTGCTGCCGTCCTGTAATGAACGGTTTTAAATAAATGAAATGGGGGAGTCCCGTAAGGAGTACTCCATTTGGTCAGGAGTATGTTGCTCATAGTATATAATTATCGGCTGTCCTGGTCTTCATCCTCATTCTCAGGGCCTGTGGCACCTGCATATTTAGCAGGGTAGGGGGCATTGCCCTTTGCTGCATACCAGAGGATCCTGTTAAGCAGATCGTCATTTCCTGAATCGACGCCTTCAAATTCAGGTAGCATGCTTTTTTTGGCAAAATGCAGTGCCCTGCCTGAAAGAGAAGATAACGGTTTATTCATTTCATCAAGGGGAATATTATTCTGTACATGTGTATAGGGAGTCAGATCCGGCACTGTTCCGAAACAGTCAGTCATCGGATTTGCGATAGCATCCTGGATATTCATGGGGGGTATCCCGAGAACCTGTTCAATGGTTCTGACCATTGATGGCTGGGCATAGTAGGTGCTTATAGTTTTTTTCAGCCTGGAATAGGGACTGATGACCATTCCCACTGTCCGGTAGGCGGATACATGATCCCATCCGCTCTGTGAATCATCTTCTGTTACAAAAATAACTGTATTTTCCCAGAATCTGCTTTTTGATAGTGCTTCATCTATCTGACCCAGCGCAACGTCATTATCTGCCACCATTGCCCTGGGTGTAGGAGAACCGGGTCTCAATCCTGCCGTATGGTCATTTGGAAGAGCCATTATCATCAGTTCGGGCAGATGATCACCTTCCATTGCCTCGTATGCCTTTAATTCCCTGATAAATGCATCGGCACGCATCACATCCGTGAATTCATGATTCCCATATGAAGGATAATCCTCACTTAATAAGCTCCTGACAGGTTCGATTGTGGTTTGATTTGTAAAGCTGACCTTTTCACCTTTCAGGAATTTCTCATAGATATCCTTCCATTTAAGGTTATCTTCTACAACAGGGAAAGAGGCTTCCCCGTAAATTCTTACTTTTTTGCCATTTGCAACTCCATTGTCCCAGAGAAATCCGGTAGGTGAATAGACGAGGGCATCCTCCTGAACATGGGGATAACTTCTGAACCAGGCTCTCATACTCTTCTCAATATAATCAGTAACGATTGAAGCATCTGTCCATTGATGGCCTTCAGCTGAACATTTGCCCGAAACATTATAATTATCGAGGAGCTGGAATTCCCTGGCCAGCTTGTGTGTGTTGGGTGTAATCTCTTCACCGTAGGTGCATAAGGACGGATCGCCTTTACCTTCGGTCATATCTCCGAGTATCTGGTCGTAAGTCCTGTTTTCTTTAATAATATAGAGGACATGCCTGAAGACAGAAGGTTCACCTATCCTGTCAGGTACCGTCTTTGGCGCTATATTTTTCCGGGGCAGTTCCCTTGCAAGGGTTGCACGGGAAAGATCATTGACTGCAATAACCGTGTCAGTATAGGCATTCAGAACGCGCTTTTCAGGGATCGGTATAACTGACACCGATGCCATCATATGGTGCGAATTATAGATCAGATTATCCCCGTTGGGATTTGCCAGGCCCAGTCGCACCCCTTCAGCTTCAAGATTGGCAACATAAAGCAGACCCCGGGGTGAAAGGCAAACTCCGGACGGATAGGCTCCGGTGGGGATGAACCCTGTAACAAAGCTTGCTTTCTTACGACCTCTCCTGGCTGCTTTTTTCCCAAGATGAACAACTGCCAGGGCATTATCCATTCCGTTAGCTACATACAGGATCTTTTCATCGGCCGAAAGGCAAAGTCCGTTTGGAGAATCGCCGAAAAAGGGATTTATCTCAGGCTGCAGCCTAACGCTTATAGTTTCAACTACCTCATTGATCAGGGTATTGATGACAGAGACATTGTCGCTGTTTGAATTTGTGAGGTAAACAAATCTACCCCTTTTGTCGCTGATAATTTCATTTGGGTGAAGTCCGACAATGATTTCCTTCACAATTTGCCCGCTTGCAGGATCAATTACCGTTACACTTCCTTCCCTGGTCGAGCCTCCTGCCTTATTATTGACCCTTGCCAGTCCCCAGGGGATCCCTGCAACCTCAGTATCGTTTGAGAGCGGTTTCCTGCCCGCCCAGTTTGTAACGTACAATTTCCCTGCAGCCATTGTAATTCCGTAGGGGGCAACTCCGGGATCAGATGTCCAGATGGTATTACCGGTTGTATAGTCCTGCTTTACGATCCTGTTGTTTCCATTGAGGACCACGTAAATATATTTTTTTCCTGATTCATTTGTGATGAGTATTTCATTGGGCAGAGCCATGGCTGCCGGAGGGTCGGGCTTATATTCGAAGAGCCGGCCGAACTCAGCTTTTTCGCCCGTCCATTTTGCAGTCGCGACAAACGACCTTCTCCGGCTTCCCACCACTCCCCAGATCACCTCCAGGTTGCTTCCCTCAGCGTGCCACCTGATCCCGGAATATGTGTTCATTCCTCCCCTGAGATCGTCGTGCAGATTGTTCGGAAGCCTGTAAACAAGCTCGTTGTCGGCAGTTCTGATGAAGACAATGCTGAATCGTTCTTCCACTGCAAGCCATTTCCCGTCGGGAGAAAGCACAACATCAAGTGAATGGTTTTCGAGGGCCTCATCACCGAATATTATCTGCAGGCCGGCAGGTTGGATAAGCCTGTTATAAGGGAGCTGAACCCGGCCGGGGTCGACCATGATTTTTTCTTCAATAACCTCTTGTGAATGGACCTGTAAAGAGAAAACGGTAAGGAGCGCTAAAAGCCGGTATCTCATGTGGGATTGTTTAAAATATTTTGTCACTTAGGTAATCAAATCTTTACCTGCAACGAATGCAGTATAAATATAACCG
>Ga0105106_10003414_pt1 | contig 11338 bp, 8 predicted proteins | sample PPLLaktember2015_5_FD_79109 | JGI IMG/M metagenome (GOLD analysis project Ga0105106, IMG submission 79109) | Freshwater sediment microbial communities from Prairie Pothole Lake near Jamestown, North Dakota, USA - PPLs Lake P8 Core (1) Depth... | ecosystem: Environmental > Aquatic > Freshwater >... | reverse complement strand
ATCCAACGGGGCGTCGCTTATCTCGAGCGGCTGGGATATCGTACAGTCGTCGGAGAACACGTGTTGAAGACTTACGGCTATCTCGCCGGCAGCGATGAAGAACGGGCCGCCGACCTGCACGCCATGTTCCGCAACCCTGAGGTGAAAGCGATCATGTGTATCAGGGGGGGCTATGGATCTCCGCGCCTCCTTTCGCACATTGACTACCGGCTAATTGCACGGAATCCGAAAATATTCGTGGGCTACAGCGACATCACGACCCTGCAGCTCGCTCTCTGGAGGAAGTGCAGGCTGGTGAGCTTTCAGGGCCCGATGGTGGGCGTGGACATGCCGGACGGCCTGGATGTATTCACCGAGGAACTGTTCTGGCGGGTCCTGACATCCCCGAAGAAGGCGGGATCGGTCCTGCCGCCGGATGAACCCGTGAACACGCTCCGCACCGGAAAAGGGAGCGGAATCCTTATGGGCGGAAATCTGGCACATCTAGTGGCATCCATGGGAACGCCTTACCTGCCTTCCTTCAAAGGAGCGCTTCTCTTTATAGAGGATATCGGAGAGGAACCCTACAGGATCGACCGGATGATGTCACAATTGCGTCATGCATCGATTCTCCGTCAGGCGGCCGGGATTCTGGCCGGGAAATTCACCGACTGCGGCCCCAAGGATTCCGCAAAGCCATCACTCTCTGTGGACGATGTCTTGCGTGAAATCTCCGCCCTCGCGCCTGTGCCGTTCCTGAGCAATCTGCCGTTCGGTCACGAGGCGAAGAAAATCACCATGCCGCTCGGGATTCGCGTTCGTGTGGACGCTGCAAAACGCACGGTGGAGTTCATGGAAGGGGCGGTTAGGTAAAGGCAAGAAGGTCTTAGGCAATAGGCAATGGGCAATAGCCAACCGGCAATAGGCACGAGGTATGAGGTACGGGGGCCCTTGTGCACGGGCTCGACAGCGCTTTGGTTGCATATCTGTCGATTTCCTTGTACAATGATGCCATGCTTAACATCGCCGTTTTGGGATCCGGACGGGGATCTAACTTGGAAGCAATCCTGAAGGCAATGGCCGGCGGGATGCTCCCCGGCGGGAGGTTTCCCGGTGCAAGGATCGGAGTGGTGTTGAGCAACAATTCTACTGCAGGAATTCTGGAGATTGCACGGGCCCATGCCGTGCCAGCGGTGCATCTCAGCGAAAAGCAGTACCCATCACCGGAAGCGTTCGTCGATGCACTGCTTGCCGTGTTGCGCACGCATGACACGGGGCTGATCGTGCTCGCCGGCTATATGAAGCGGTTGCCGGCGCGTGTGGTGGCGGCCTACCGGCATCGTATCATCAATGTTCACCCGGCGTTGTTGCCTGAATTCGGCGGGCAGGGTATGTACGGCCTTCACGTCCATGAAGCCGTGCTTGCCGCTCACCGGACGGTCTCCGGTGCAACCGTTCACATGGTCGACGACGATTACGACCATGGTGCAATATTGATCCAGGAAAAGGTTCCCGTGTTGCCGGAGGACACGCCCGCATCTCTCGCCGCACGCGTCCTGCCGGTCGAACATCGCATCCTCCCCGAGGCGATCCGTATGTTCGCGGAGGAAAGAGTTTATGTGGTTGACGGAAATATTCATGTACGTTCTGGGCAGGAGTAAGTGTGCCTCGAATCCAACGCGCGCTGATTAGCGTGTCCGACAAGCAGGGGCTGGCCGAATTCGCATCCGCGCTTCACGGCATGGGCATTGAAATTCTCTCCACCGGAGGAACACTTTCCGCGCTACAAGCACTGGGAATCCCCGCGCGCTCGGTCGCCTCGGTCACCGGGTTTCCGGAGATTCTGGACGGACGCGTGAAGACTTTGCACCCTGCAATACACGGCGCACTGCTCGCCGTTGCCGACAACTCCGACCATGTGCGCCAGCTCGCCGACCACGGCATTGCTTCCATCGATATGGTGGTGGTGAATCTGTACCCGTTTGCCGCCACGGTGGCGCGGCCCGGCGTAACGCTTCCCGAAGCGGTGGAGCAAATCGACATCGGCGGGCCGAGCATGCTTCGCTCTGCCGCGAAAAATTTCCGCCACAAGGCCGTTGTCACCAGTCCCGAACAATATGCAGGCATTGTTGCAGAACTACGCGCCTCCGGCGGCTCTCTGAGCGAGACCACCTGCGCGGCGCTGGCCCGTGAAGTGTTCCACAATACGGCCCGCTACGATGCAACGATTGCCGGCTATCTGGATGCGCAGGCTGCAACGAACGGCGCACTTCCTCCGGCGCTGACCATTGCCGCTCCCCGTGAGCTGAACCTCCGTTACGGCGAGAATCCCCATCAGCATGCCGCGCTCTACGGCGCATGGGGGTCGCTCTTCACCAAGCTGCACGGGAAGGAGCTCTCATACAACAACATCGTCGATGCGTCGGCGGCCGCATTGCTCATCGCGGAGTTTGATGAGCCGACCGTCGCCATCGTAAAGCATACCAATCCCTGCGGTGTCGGTTCCGCGGCGACACTTGCCGAGGCGTACGACAAAGCCTTTGCCACCGACACGAAGTCGCCGTTCGGCGGAATCGTTGCCGTAAACCGTCCGCTGGATCTTGCCGCGGCGGAGAAGATCAACGCGGTCTTCACCGAGGTAGTCATCGCGCCGGAGTACCCCCCGGAAGTGTTGGCATTCCTTCAGAAGAAGAAGGACCGCCGCCTTCTCCGGTGCAGCGTCGATTTCCGGGCGCAGCGGCGTCACGATGTCCGCAGCGTGCCCGGAGGATTTCTTGTGCAGGAAAGCGACATGCCGGGGATGTCACGCGAAGAGTTCCGTGTTGTCACAAAACGTGCGCCGACGGCCGACGAAGAATGCGCACTGCGGTTTGCGTGGTGTGTGACCAAGCACGTGAAGTCCAACGCGATCGTATATGCCGCCGCAGACCGAACGCTGGGTGTCGGCGCCGGACAAATGTCCCGCGTGGACTCGGCGCGCATTGCGGCGGAGAAGGCGGCAGAAGCGGGTTTGTCGCTGACGGGCTCTGTCGTCGGGTCCGACGCGTTCTTCCCGTTCTCAGACGCGCTGCTTGAGGCGGTGCGCGCAGGCTCAAGAGCTGTTATTCAACCCGGGGGATCTGTCCGCGATGCTGAAGTCATCGCCGCCGCGGATGAACACGATATTGCGATGGTTTTCACGGGCACCAGACACTTCCGGCACTAAACGCCATGGGACTCCTTTCTTTTTTTTCCGCCGATCTTGCCATTGATCTCGGGACGGCAAACACCCTGATCCACATGAAGGGGAAGGGGATTGTTCTCAACGAGCCTTCCATCGTTGCGTTCGACCGCAACACCAAGAAAATTGTCGCCATCGGCCATGAAGCGCAACAGATGCTGGGGCGCACGCACCGGGACATCCGCACCATACGTCCCATGAGAGACGGCGTGATCGCCGATTTTGAGATCGCCGAAGGGATGATGCGAGAATTCATCCGGAAGATCCACGCCAACTGGATGCCAAGCCGCCGCATTGTCATTTGTGTTCCGAGCGGCGTTACTGAAGTCGAGAAGCGCGCCGTCCGCGATGCCGCAGAACATGCGGGTGCCAAGGAAGTGCACCTGGTCGCCGAGCCAATGGCGGCTGCGATCGGCGTCGGGCTTGACGTGGACGCCCCCGTCGGCAACATGATTGTCGACATCGGCGGCGGAACCACGGAGATCGCCGTCATCGCACTCTCCGGCATTGTGAACGAAGAATCGATCCGCGTGGCCGGCGACGAGATGAACGGTGCAATCGTGCAGTTTTTCAAGAAGAACCACAATATCCTTATCGGCGAAAGGACTGCGGAAGCCATCAAGTGTGAAGTCGGTTCGGCCATGCCGCTCAAAGAGGAGATCACCATCCGCGTCAAGGGACGCGACCTGGTGAACGGGATCCCCAAAACCACGGAAGCAAGCTCGGTGGAGATCCGCGAATCACTGAGCGAACCCGTCGGCCAGATCATCGAGGCGGTCAAGCTCACGCTGGAGCGCACGCCGCCGGAATTGTCGGCGGATATTCTGGACCGCGGCATCATGTTGAGCGGCGGCGGCGCATTGCTGCGCGGGCTCAACGAACGGCTGCGCCTGGAAACTCAATTGCCCGTCCATATCTCGGAAGATCCACTGACTGCAGTGGTGCGGGGAACCGGGAAGATCCTGGAAGATCTCAACGGCTACTCCAAGGTGCTCCTCAAGAGCAAGCGCTACTGATCGATCCGGTCCGATGCCACCGGTACCATGCTCAAGCGCTCATACGATATCATCCTCCTGTTCAAGGAGTACATCCTCCTTGCCTTCTATATTGCCGTTGCACTCCTGTTGCTCGCGACCAATCAGACGAGCCAGGTGCGCGCCATGCGCGCAGGCTTGCTGTCCGCCACCGGAGCATTGCAGGACGTCTTCGGCGTAGTACCCAACTACTTCGCTCTCCGCGAAGAAAACAGCGTCCTGCGCGAGCAGAACCTCACACTGAACGATGAGGTCAACCGGCTCCGGGAAGCCCGCCTGGAGAATATCCGCCTGCACCGCCTGCTCGGTTTGAAGGACCGTCCCGCGTTCCGTTATCTGTCAGCCCGTGTCGTCGGTGCCACCAGTCAGAACCTCCGGAATACCATCACCATCGACCGGGGTCTGGATGACGGCGTGCTGCTCAACATGCCCGTGGTAACGGCCGACGGCCTCGCCGGCAGAGTAAGCAGCGTCAGCGGTAAGTATGCCATCGTGCACCTGCTCCTGCACAGAGATGTCCGCGTCAGCGCCCGCGTGGAACGGAGCAGGGTCAACGGTATCGTCAAGTGGACGGGCGGACGATCGCTGTCGTTCGCCAATGTTCCCACATCGTTTGACGTGCAGGAAGGGGACGTGGTCATCACATCGGAATTCAGCAGCATGTTCCCTGCGGGCATTCGCATCGGCGTTGTCAGCGGCACGCGAACGGTTCCCGGAGACCTCTTCAGGGCGGTCGATCTATCACCGGTAGTGGACTTCGACCGCCTCGAGGAGGTCTTCATCGCCCTTCACACACCTGACAGTGGCAGGGTGGCAATTGATCAACGTCCCTGATCCCCCGGTATGCGCCGCAATCTCATACTCATAGCTCTCTCATTGCTCGTCCTCCTGGTGCAAACGCTCATCATCCCGCAAATCGCCATCCTGAGCATTGTGCCGGATCTCCTATTGATCTGGATAGTATACGTCGCGCTTACCAGGGGCCAGATACCGGCAATGACCACCGGATTTTTTCTGGGCATTCTGGTCGACATACTCTCCGGCGGCGACAGCATGCTGGGTCTGTCGGCATTGACGAAGAGCGTTGCCGGATTCCTTGCGGGATATTCCTACAACGAGAACAAGACCGCGCAGTTTCTGAGCGGCCCCCAATTCCCTCTCGTGCTCATCTTTGTCTCTCTTGTGCACAATCTCCTCTATTTTCTTATCTTTCTGCAGGGATCCGACCTTTCCTGGAGGACGACAATCCTCCAGTTCGGCCTGCCTGCAACGCTCTACACGGTGGCCTTGGCGGTGATCCCGATGTTCGCGTTTGCCCGACACTATCGAACCTGAGCATGGCACAGCAGGATGACATACATATTTTCCAGAAGCGGCGGGTGCTGTACGCCGTGTTAGGAGTGATGTTCCTGGCATTCCTCGGCCGGCTGTACCAGCTTCAGATGATCTTCAGCGAGGAATATGAAAGGAAATCCGACGAGAACAGCATCCGCATCATCTCACGCGACCCTATCCGTGGATATGTGTTCGACCGGAATCGAAGACTCGTGGTGGACAACAGGCCGGCCTTCACGGTAACCATCATGCCCTATGAGTTTGACAAACGCAAAATCCCCTACCTCTCCTCACTTCTCGGGCTGGACACCCTGTTCATCCACGAGCGCCTGAAAAAGGGGGAAGACTACTCACGTTTCTCGCCGGTGAAGATCAAACGCGATCTCAACTTTACCGAACTCTCAGCCCTTGAAGAGAATCGTGATCGCCTGATGGGGGTGGACTATCAGGTGGAGTCGAAACGATGGTATGGCACCGGCGCGCACGCAGCACACATCCTCGGATATACCAAGGAGATCTCCGAAACACAGATCAGAACACTTGGCGGGGAATACCAGCAGGGAGATGTTGTCGGTTCATCGGGTCTTGAGGGGGAATACGAACAGGCGCTGCGGGGTCAAAAGGGTGCGGAGTTCAGCACCGTCAATGTTCGCGGACAGGTGATCGGGAGTTTTGACAACGGAAGACTGGATGTCAGTGCAGTCGACGGCAAGGATATCATCCTGACGATCGATATTGGTTTGCAGGCGTTCGCCGAATCGCTGATGACAGGACGGCGGGGAGCCGTTGTCGCAATCGATCCGACCGACGGCGGCATTCTTGCCATGGTGAGTGCGCCGGATTACGACCTCTCGTTTTTCAGCGGGGTGACGCCTTCCCAGGTGTGGCGTGCGCTCAGCTCCGATGTGGCACGTCCCCTGTTCAACCGCGCAACGTTGACCCGCTACCCACCGGGTTCCACGTTCAAGATGGTCCTGGCAGCGGCAGCACTCGAGACCGGCACGGTGACGCCTTCCTGGCGGGTTACCTGCGGTGGATCGTTCCGCGTGGGCAACAAGGTATTCAAGGACCTGCATGTCCATGGCAGCGTAGACATGACCGAGGCAATCCAGGTATCCTGCAACGTCTATTTCTATCAGCTCATGCTTAAGACGGGTCTTGACAACTGGTCGCGCTATGGACGGGATTTCGGCTTCGGCTTGCTGACCGGGATAGATATCGCCGAAGAGAATCCGGGTCTCCTTCCGACCACAGCCTACATGAACCGGCGCTATGGTCCGTCAGGCTGGACGCGGGGTTACTTGCCGAGCCTCGCGATCGGACAGGGAGAATTGGGGGTGACACCGTTGCAGATGGCCTGCTATGCAATGGTACTGGCGAACGCCGGAGAATTTCACCAACCACACGCAGTATGCGCATTGCTCAGCAAGGGTGCAGAAGAGCCCGACACGCTCGCGTTCCAGAACCGCCGGGTTCAGCTGGCGCCGACAACCTGGAAAGTTCTTCGTGAAGGGATGCATCGAGCCGTGCAATCTCCACGGGGTACAGGAAGCCTGGCACGCGTGAAAGGTATCGAGGCTGCGGGCAAGACAGGAACCGCACAGAATCCTCATGGTCCGGATCATGCGTGGTTCGTCGGCTTTGCCCCCTTCGACAACCCGCGCATCGCCATTGTTGTACTCGTTGAAAATGTCGGATTCGGCGGTTCGTACGCAGCTCCGATCGCGGGTCTCTGTTTTGAACGTTATCTGTACGGAAGGTTGACGCGCTATGACATTCCACAGCGCACGGCGGTGATCACAGCAAAAGAGCCGGTTCCCACGGCTCCGGTTGCAGGAAGGTAACAATGTTTGCATACATCCAGCGCCATTTTGATCTTCAGGTCGGCATATCATCGCTGCTGTTGGCCGTCGTTGGCGCGATTTCCATCTACAGTGCGACGTATGATGCACGGGCCATGGGGATTTTCGACCGGCAGGTGATCTGGCTTCTCTCCGGAACAGCTCTGGTACTCATCATTGCCTTCATTCCCCTGCGCCTGGTGCAATCGCTGTCGTGGGCGGCCTATTTCTTTACGATTTTTCTGCTGGTGAGTGTCCTGCTTTTCGGGAAGACTGTTTCGGGTTCGACAAGCTGGTTCAACATGGGGGCATTCCGCATTCAACCGTCGGAATTTGCCAAGATCACCACGGTGCTCGCGCTGGCAAGTTACCTCTCCCGTTCCGACGTTTCTTTGCGGGCACCACGCGATTTCCTGACAGCGTGCGGCATTGTGGGAGCCCCGATCGTCCTGATACTCCTGCAGCCCGATTTCGGAACCACGGTGATCTATGCGGGTATGTTTCTCACACTTCTTTTCTGGGGCGGAGCACCCCGGTTCACGATTATTGCCCTTGTCGCGCCGGTTGCGTCGGCCGCCGCCGCCTTGTTCGGTACGACGTTCTTCCTCATTGTGATTGCGGTGTTCGGCGTCCTCATTTACGTCACAAAAGAGCACCGGCTCGTCGCCGCCGTGGCATTTTCAGTCATGGTGTTGTTCGGCATTTCCGTCCAGGTCATCTACGACGGCCTGAGACCATACCAGCAGAAACGCATTGAAACATTCCTGAATCCGAATGCCGACCCGCTGGGAGCGGGCTACAACAGTCTGCAATCGAAAGTGGCCATCGGCTCCGGAGGGCTGTTTGGAAAAGGATACCTTCGGGGTTCGCAAACACAATTGAACTTCATCCCCGAGCAGTGGACCGATTTCATCTTCTGTGTGCCGGGAGAGGAATTCGGGTTTGTGGGTGCCGGGTTCGTACTTGCGCTCTTTGCCTTATTACTGGTGCGGGGGGTCACCCTCGCGTCCATTGTGAAGAGCAGATATGCCAGCTTTGTTGCTATCGGGTTGACCGCCCTTATCGCTACCCATGTCTTTCTTAACATCGGGATGGCGCTGGGCATGCTTCCCGTGATCGGCGTTCCGCTCCCCTTCCTGAGCTATGGCGGTTCGTTCCTGATCTCCAGCACCATCATGATTGGTATTCTCATGAACCTCTATACCAACCGAAAAGAGTACTAATGAAGAAACGCGCCGCCGGCAAACGCCGGCATCCACTCGAAGTGCCTGCCGATCGCCTTCGCTGGCACTGCGTCCCGTCATCGCTGGGCATTGCACACATCGAAGAAGTCACCCCGCTGAAGGAAATCATCGGACAGGATCGTGCCCTGCGGGCGTTGCATATCGGGCTGGAGATGAAGCATGTCGGGTACAATGTCTTTGTCACCGGCAGCAGCGGCACCGGCCGCACCACTTCCATCAAACAGCTCCTTCACGGCCTGGCCGAACAACCGGCGTCACTGACGGACAAATGTTACGTGCACAACTTCCGTGATCCGGATTCTCCGTTGATGATCACGCTGCCGGCAGGACAGGGCACGGCGTTCAAGAAAGACATGGCCGCGTTCCTCTCAGAGATGATGAAGGCCATCCCGGCCGTCTTCGACAGCCGCCGGTATGCAGACCAGCGCAAAGACACTCTCGGGCATTTTCAGGACCGGCAGCGCAGTGTGCTTCGCGAGTTTGAAAAACGCGTCCGGGAGAAGGGGTTCGAAGTTATCCAGGTTCAGGGTGGCACCGGCAGCCGGCCCGAAATCGCCCCTCTCATTGACGGCAACCCCGCCAGCATGGAGCAAATGCATGCCCGGATACAGACCGGTGAGAATACCGAAGAGAACTTCAAGGCCATGGCCGAGGAACACATACTCCTCGAAAAGCAGATGGACCTGGTGATGCGTGAAATGCGGAACATCGAACGCAAGGCAAAACGCTCGCTGGACGAACTGAACCACAAGATTGTCGTCCCGGTCGTCGAGGAATTGCTCGAGGACGTTCGGCAGCGCTATGAAAGTCCGCGCATCACCACATTCCTGGGTGATGTTGAACGGAGCATCATCGAGAACGTTGCGCGATTTCACACCCATGAAGAACCGCAACAGGCACTCATGTCGCTCGGCGCCGGCAAGGATGAGGATGAGTTCCTGGAATATCAGGTCAATGTGATTGTCGACAACAGCAATGTCAAAGGCGTCCCCGTAGTCATTGAAACCAACCCGCGCTACAAGAACCTTTTCGGCACCATCGAACGTGTTGTGGATCGCAACGGGATATGGCGGAGCGACTTCAGCCGCGTCAAGGCGGGCTCGATGTTGAAAGCCGACGGTGGTGTGCTGGTCCTGAACGCAACGGATGCACTCAGTGAGCCCGGAGTGTACACGACACTCAAACGCGTGCTGCGCAACCGGCAGATTGAGATCCAGTCGCTGGAACAGGGTTTTTTCGGCGCAAGCTCCGCGTTGAAGCCCGAGCCGATCGATCTCAACGTCAAAGTCATCATGATCGGCGATGCTTCGGTGTACCACCTGCTCTTCGCGCTGGACGATGATTTCAAGAAGATTTTCAAGATTCGCGCCGATTTTGACTCAGAGATGGCCAACGACGGGAAATCCATCTCCAGCTATCTCTCGTTCATCAAGACTCTCTGCGAACGCGAGGAGCTGTTGCCGTTTGAAGTGAGTGCGGCGGCAGAGGTGATCGAATACGGCGCGCGGCTTGCCGGTCAACAAAATAAGCTCTCCACGCGCTTCAGCGCCCTTGCGGACATCCTCCGGGAGGCGAGCTACTGGGCCTCGGGGGAAAAGGCCGAGCGTGTCACCGCAGCACATGTACGCAAAGCCATTGACGAACGGATAGAGCGTTTGCGTCTCCTGGAAGACAAGATCCAGGAAATGATCCTGGACGGGTCCATCCTTATCGATTCCAGCGGAGAAGTGGTCGGGCAGGTCAACGGTCTTTCGGTCTATTCCTTCGGGGAGACTGAATTCGGGCGCCCGACCCGCATCACCGCAAAGACCGCGATGGGGCGGGGAGGCATCATCAACATCGAACGGGAAGCCGCAATGAGCGGCCCGACCCACAACAAGGGTGTGTTGATCCTGAGCGGCTACCTCCTCTCCCGGTATGCACAGGACAAACCCCTGGTCCTCAGCGCGAGCATCGCATTCGAACAATCGTACACCGGGGTCGACGGCGACAGCGCATCATCCACAGAGATCTATGCAATCCTCTCGAGCCTCGCAAACCTTCCGCTGCGGCAGGACATTGCGGTGACCGGTTCCGTCAACCAACACGGTAAGATCCAGCCGATCGGCGGGGTGAACCAGAAGGTGGAGGGGTTCTATGATGTCTGCCATGCACGCGGCCTCACGGGTCAACAGGGCGTGCTCATCCCCGCGCAGAACGTCAAGGATCTCATGCTGCGTCACGACGTGGTCGACGCCATCCGCGCCGGGAAATTCCACCTCTATGCCATCGACAGCATCGATCAGGGAATTGAGATCCTGACCGGCAAGAAGGCCGGTACCCGGAGTGCTTCGGGGAAGTTCACCCCGGGCAGCGTACACGCAAAGGTGGACGCTGTGCTGAAACGGTTCGCACGCACCAACAAATCCTTTGAAGCATGACGCCAGAAGAATTCCGCGCGCGCGCGCATGAACTCGTTGATTGGATGGCGGACTATCTGGAAGGAGTCGAACAGTATCCGGTAAAATCTTCGGCTGCGCCGCGCGACATCATCCGCAAACTCCCCGCAACGCCCCCCGACGCGGGAGAACCCTTTGACAATATCTTCCGCGATTTCCGCGAGATCGTGCTCCCGGGAATGACACACTGGCAGCATCCCTCGTTCTTTGCGTACTTCCCCGCCAACAGCAGTCCGCCGTCCGTCCT
>Ga0105106_10003413_pt1 | contig 11338 bp, 10 predicted proteins | sample PPLLaktember2015_5_FD_79109 | JGI IMG/M metagenome (GOLD analysis project Ga0105106, IMG submission 79109) | Freshwater sediment microbial communities from Prairie Pothole Lake near Jamestown, North Dakota, USA - PPLs Lake P8 Core (1) Depth... | ecosystem: Environmental > Aquatic > Freshwater >... | reverse complement strand
TGAACAGACCCAGGGGGTTTCTTATTCTCCACTTGAAAAGCTCCATATAGCGACACTCTTGCTTAAGGACGTGAAGGTCGACCGGATTGAAATCGCCTCCGCAAGGGTTTCATGCGGAGAGTTGGAAGCCCTGGAAAAAATAACCGAATGGGCCCGTCAGAATAATCTTCAGAGAAAGGTAGAAGTTCTGGGTTTCGTCGACGGAGATGTATCGATCAACTGGATATATAATGCAGGGGGAAGAGTGATTAACCTTCTTTGCAAGGGATCTCTCCGGCACCTTGAAAAGCAGCTCAGAAAAACGCCCGGGCAGCATGTAGCCGATATTAAGGCGATTATTAAAAAAGCTGAAGAACTTGAAATGGAAGTGAATATCTATCTCGAGGACTGGTCGAACGGTATGAAGAACTCGCAGGACTATGTATTCTATATGATTGATAATCTGACGGATGAAAAGATTCAAAGATTCATGCTGCCTGATACCCTGGGAATTCTCAATCCCGACCAGACATTTACTTTCTGCAAAACCATGACTGAAAGGTATCCGACATTGCACTTTGATTTTCATCCCCACAATGATTACGATCTTGCAGTCGCTAATATTTTTGCTGCTGTAAAAGCAGGAATCAGAGGTGTGCATACGACGATCAACGGTCTTGGCGAAAGAGCAGGCAACGCACCATTGTCGAGTGTTATCGGTTTACTGCGCGACCACCTGGATGCGGAAATCGGCGTCGATGAATTTGAAATAACCAAAGCCAGCAAGATGGTAGAGACGTTCAGCGGTATACGTATCCCGGTAAATAAACCCATTATCGGTGAGAATGTTTTTACCCAGACCTCGGGGGTTCATGCCGATGGTGACAGCAAGGATCACCTTTATTATAATAACCTGCTTCCTGAACGATTTGGGAGAAAAAGAAAATATGCGCTGGGAAAACAGTCGGGAAAAGCGACGATCAGGAAAAACCTTGAGGAGTTCGGGCTTGATCTTAACCCCGAATCGCTCACAAAAGTGACGCAGCGTGTTATTGAGCTTGGGGATAAGAAGGAAAATGTCACTACCGAAGATCTGCCATTCATAATATCCGACGTACTCGGGAATGACAGGACTGATTACAAAATTTTCATAAAGAACTATTCCCTTTCCCTTTCTTTCGGACTTAAGCCGTCAGCAAGCGTTCAGATCGAGATTGAGGGACAACTGTACCAGGAAACTTCTTCCGGCGACGGGCAGTACGATGCCTTTATGAAAGCCCTCAGGATAATATACGACAGGCTTGGAAAGGAATTGCCAAATCTGACCGATTATGAGGTTTCCATACCTCCAGGAGGAAAAACCGACGCCCTGGTTGAAACGGTAATTACCTGGAACCACAGGGGCAGGGAATTCAGGACCAAGGGCCTTGACGCTGATCAGACCGAATCGGCAATAAAGGCTACCGAAAAAATGCTGAATATAGTTGATAAAATGGGTAACATGGCAGAGGACATCCATGAGAATGAAAACAAGCTCATTACAGCATAGTCTTAAAGACTGAAGCAATTATAATTAATCAGATAACCAAACAATTAAAGTAACAGATAAATGAGTAAATCATACAACATTGCCGTGATACCGGGAGACGGAACTGGTCCTGAAGTAGTAAGGGAAGGAACGAAGGTGCTGAGCGCTGCAGCATCGAAATATGGGTTTAAGATCAATTACAGGGAGTATGATTTCGGAGGGGAACGCTACCTCCGGACTGGCGAGGTGCTTCCTGATTCGGCTGCCGACGAACTGAAGAAGTATGATGCTATTTTTCTTGGTGCCATCGGACATCCTGATGTAAAACCGGGCATTCTCGAGAAAGGGATCCTGCTGAAGCTTCGTTTTGAGCTTGATCAATATATAAACCTCCGTCCGATTAAACTTTACCCCGGCGTCGAAACCCCGCTAAAGAATAAGGGTCCCGAGCATATTGATTATGTGGTTGTAAGGGAAAACACCGGCGATGTCTATACAGGTATGGGAGGTGTGACGATGAAAGGGACTCCTGACGAGGTAGCAATACAGAACATGGTTTACACACGCATGCAGGTTGAACGGTGTCTGCGATATGCCTTTGAATACACCAGGAAGAGAAACAGGAGAAAGACCCTGGCGCTCTGCGGGAAAACCAATGTCCTGACATATGTATTTGACCTCTGGGAGAGGGCATTCCATGAGATCGGGAAAGCTGACTATCCCGATATCACAAGGGAATATTACCATGTCGATGCCACGTGTATGTGGATGGTCAAGAATCCTGAATGGTTCGATGTGATTGTTACAAGCAACATGTTCGGCGATATAATTACTGATCTCGGTGCCATCACTCAGGGAGGAATGGGTATTGCAGCCGGAGGCAACATCAATCCTGAAGGTGTTTCGATGTTTGAGCCGATCGGTGGGTCAGCGCCGAAGTACACTGGTAAGAATGTTATTAATCCGTTGGCCTCCATTTCATGCGGGGCCATGATGCTTGAGCATCTTGGGGAGGAAGAGGCTGCACGGGCCGTTGAAAATGCTGTTATGGATGTCACGGCACACAAGCTCAAGGATATGGGTGCCGGCAAAATGGGATATTCGACCACTGAGGTAGGTGATCTGGTAGCGGAGAGGGTTTGATAACAGGTTCGGCTTTCGTATTCCGCCATTTCAGCCCCAGATGAAAAATAAAACTTGCAGCATTTTATCAATATCATTGCATTTATTAAAAAATCCTTATCTTTGCCTTCACAATTAATAGAAATGTACACTATTCAATTACACCACCATCATTTTCACACTTGCTCTCAGGCGAGATGAAAATGATATGTTGTATTAAAAGAAATATCATAAACCCGTCTGAGCAAAACAGACGGGTTTTTTATTACCTGATGCTTTGCCCTGACGATTTCAAAACAAAAATCAAAAATGAGTGAACTTAAAATTGCAATCCAGAAAACAGGCCGGTTGAGCGAAAACTCCAGAAAACTACTCGAGGAATGCGGCATAAAAATTTCAAACGGCGCAAACGTCCTGAAAAGCAAAGCAGGCAACTTCCCGATAGAGGTCCTCTTCCTCAGGGATGACGATATTCCCCAGTATGTGGAACAGCAGGTGGCTGATATAGGTATACTCGGAGAAAACATGGTCTATGAAAAAAACAAGGATGTTGAAATTCTTGAGCAGCTTGGATTCGCCCAGTGCCGCCTGAGCCTGGCAATCCCTAAAGAAGAAACCTTCTCCGGACCGCAATACTTCACGAATAAAAAAGTCGCTACAAGCTACCCAAAACTATTATCCGACTATTTTGCCTGTCATAATATCACTGCTGAAATTGAAGAGATAAGCGGCAGCGTTGAGATAGCACCGGGGATCGGACTGGCTGACGCGGTTTGCGATATAGTCAGTTCAGGCAGCACTCTCCTTACAAACGGACTGCGCGAAGTCGCAACAATCCTTAAAAGCCAGGCAGTCATGATTTCAAATAAAGATCTCGACTCTGCAAAACGTGAGATCCTTGAAAGGCTGCTCTTCAGGATCAGGGCAGTCAAGAATGCGAAAGAAAATAAATATATCCTTCTCAATGCACCAGAAGCGGCAATACCGCGCATTTGTGAAATATTACCCGGAATGAAAAGCCCGACCATCCTTCCGCTCGTTGAAAAAGGCTGGTGCAGCCTGCACTCGGTAGTCAGAGAGGATGAATTCTGGGAACGTATCAACCAGCTCAAAAATGCAGGTGCAGAAGGAATTTTGGTCATTCCAATTGAAAAAATGATACTCTGATGAAGACAATCATAAACCCGCCCCGCGAAACCTGGGCATCGCTTTGTAAACGGCCTGTTTTTGAAATGACCGGGCTTGAAACCACTGTAAGGGAAATCCTGAGCAAGGTAAAGGCCGGGGGCGACAAAGCTCTTTATGAGTTTTCGGAAAAGTACGATGGTGCATTGCCAAAGGATCTTAGAGTTTCTTTGCCCGAAATCGACGCAGCAGGGGAAGTTGTGCCGGAAAATCTCAGGAATTCGATCGCTGTTGCAAAAGCCAATATCGAGAAATTTCATAGTGCGCAAATTATTGATGAACCGGTGATCGAAACATCCTCCGGGGTGAGATGCTGGAGAAAAAGCGTTCCGGTCGGGAGTGCCGGATTGTATATACCCGGAGGCACTGCCCCCCTCTTTTCAACAGTGCTGATGCTGGCGATCCCCGCCCGGATTGCAGGGTGCAAAAATATAGTGTTGTGTACCCCTCCCGACAGGCATGGTAACATAAATCCCCTTATCCTTTACACTGCCATGATCGCGGGAGTAACAAATATTTTCAGGGTCGGCGGGGCTCAGGCAATCGCTGCTATGGCTTACGGTACGCAAACGATACCCGCGGTTGACAAGATCTTTGGCCCGGGCAACCAGTATGTCACCAAAGCGAAAGAACTTGTCCAGCTTGACGGCATCCCCATCGATATGCCTGCCGGACCCAGCGAGGTGCTGGTAATCGCAGACGAAACAGCCGATCCCTCTTTCGTTGCTGCTGACCTGTTGTCGCAGGCTGAGCACGGACCTGACAGCCAGGTTGTCATGGTTACCGACAATCCGGAAATGATCCCGCGCGTGAAAAAACAAATTGATGAGCAGATTAACCAGTTACCCCGGAAAGAGATTGCTCTTAAATCGCTCGAAAACAGCCTGATGGTTCAACTGAAATCACCGGAGGAATGCATGGATTTCAGTAACCTTTATGCTCCGGAACATCTCATAATCTCGGTATCTGATCCTGCGGCACTTGCAGGAAAGGTTCAAAATGCCGGATCAGTATTCCTTGGAAAATACAGCTGCGAAAGCGCCGGTGATTATGCAACGGGAACAAATCATACCCTGCCGACAAACGGCTTTGCACGGAGTTACAGCGGCATTTCGACCGATAGCTTCATGAAGAAAATATCCTTTCAGGAGGTGACCCCCGCCGGATTGAACATCATTGGTCCTCCTGTTGAACTTATGGCTGCGGCTGAACAACTGAACGGACACAAAAATGCTATAACAATTCGCCTTAAATCATTGAAAAATGTTTGACCTTGACCGGCTGGTGAGAGAAAATGTAAGAGCGCTTGTCCCCTACTCCTGCGCCAGGGATGAATATCAGGGAAGTGATGCGGTATTCATGGATGCCAACGAGAATCCGTATGGCATTCTCAACCGGTACCCCGATCCCTATCAGAAAGAGCTCAAATCGTGCATAGGCAGGATAAAGGGAGTAAGGGAGGAGAATATATTCCTGGGCAATGGCAGCGATGAAATAATTGATCTCTGCTTCAGGGTATTCTGCAACCCGGGAAAAGACAAAACCCTCATATTCACCCCGACATATGGAATGTATGAAGTATCTGCCGCAATTAATGACGTAAGCCTGGTCAAAATCCCTCTCGATGATGATTTCCAGATAAACCTGGCCGATGTCAATCCATGGCTGTCAGTTCCGGAACTGAAGCTGATCTTTATCTGCTCACCCAATAATCCGACAGGAAATTCGATGAGGGAAAGCGACATTGATTATTTGATTTCAAACTTCAACGGGATAGTTGTGATTGATGAAGCCTACAATGACTTCTCCGGAAAAACATCATTCAGATTTTCGGTGGGCAGGCACCCGAACCTTATTGTGATGCAGACCTTCAGCAAAGCACTCGGAATGGCAGCTGCAAGAGTTGGCATGGCCTTCACGGATCATTCAATTGTGCGGTACTTTAATAAGATGAAGCCGCCTTATAACATAAGCACGATCAATCAGAAGGCAGCAATAGACAAGCTTTTACAAACCGACCTGTTCAATAGTCAGGTTAGCAGGATCATAACCGAAAGGGAGAGGCTTGCAATAAATCTTCGAAAATTGAGTATAATTGAAAAGGTCTTCCCTTCCGATTCAAATTTTCTGCTGGTAAAGACCAAAAATCCTGACCTGATCTATTCCATGCTGGTAGAAAACAGGATAATTGTCAGGAACCGGAATAAAGTGATTGCAGGTTGTATCAGGATAACGGTTGGTAAAAGAAATGAGAATAACAGGTTGATGCAGTTCTTACGAACCATTAAGATATGAAGAAGGTACTATTTATAGACAGGGACGGAACCATCATTACTGAACCTGTTGATGAACAGGTCGACAACCTGGAAGAATTACAGTTCCTGCCGGGAGTGATCTCTTCATTGTCAAGGATTGTTCAGGAAACCGATTATGAGCTTGTCATGGTAACCAACCAGGACGGCCTCGGGACAGCATCTTTTCCTGAAGAGACTTTCTGGCCTGCTCACAATAAGATGCTTCAGATCCTCCGGGGAGAAGGGATAGAGTTTAGTGAAATCTTCATCGACAGGACGTTTCCCGAAGAAAACGCCCCGACAAGAAAGCCAGGCACTGCCATGCTTACCAGGTATCTTGCCGGAGGTGTCGACCTTGGATCATCATACGTCATAGGCGACAGGTTGACTGATATCCGGCTTGCAATGAACCTTGGTTGCAAAGCCATCTATATTAGCGATGATAAACACCCCGATGCACTGTTCAATACAAAAGACTGGAACGATATTTACCGGTTCCTTAAACTCACGCCGCGGAGTGCGAGGATTGAAAGGCAGACAAAGGAGACTGCAATTGTAGTTGAAATAGACCTTGATGGTTCAGGAAAAAGTAAAGTTGAAACCGGGATCGGATTTTTTGACCATATGCTTGAGCAGATTGCCAGACACGGTGATGTTGACCTTCGCATTATTGCCACCGGTGATCTGAATGTGGATCCTCATCATACAATTGAGGATGTGGCAATTGCCCTTGGAGAAGCTATCTCTACAGCCCTGGGGAGCAAGAGGGGTATTGAAAGGTATGGATTCCTTCTTCCAATGGACGACTCGCTTGCTCAGACAGCCATCGACTTCAGCGGAAGGCCGTGGCTTGTGTGGGATGTTCAGTTTGCCTGTGAAAAAATAGGCGAGATACCGTCAGAAATGTTTTTTCATTTCTTCAAATCCTTAAGCGACAATGCAGGATGCAATTTGAATATCAAAGCTACCGGAGACAATTCGCATCATAAAATTGAAGCAATCTTCAAAGCATTTGCCAGGGCTCTCAAAATGGCAGTTAAAAGAACAGATAACTATAATTTACCGACAACAAAAGGCAAATTATGATAGCAGTACTTAAATATAATGCTGGCAATATCCAGTCTGTCATGAACGCTTTGTCAAACCTTGGACTCGAATGCAAGGTAACCGATAACGCAGAAGAGATCGTATCGGCCGACAAGGTGATCATTCCCGGGGTAGGCGAAGCCAGCTCTGCAATGAAATATCTCAGGGAAAGAGGTTTGGATAATACAATAAAATCGCTGAAACAACCGGTCCTTGGAATTTGTCTCGGTTTGCACCTGATGTCTCTCTATTCGGATGAAGGCGGAACAAAGTGCCTTGGAATATTCGATGCTTCGGTCAAGAAGTTTCCGCCTTTCGACAAAGTGCCTCACATGGGATGGAATAATTTTTCAGCGCTTAAAGGTGACCTGTTCAAAGGAGTAGGCTTTGAAGACGATGTTTATTACGTTCACAGCTATTATGCCGAGATAACCTATTGCACCTCTGCAATTTGTGACTATGTCCTGCCATTCAGTGCCGCCATGCATAAGGACAATTTTTATGCTGTCCAGTTTCACCCTGAAAAATCGGCTGATACAGGTATCAGGATCCTTAAGAACTTTTTGGAGCTATGAGAATAATTGTTGCTCTCGATATAATGGACGGCAAGTGTGTCAGACTGACAAAGGGCGACTTTTCAACTATCAGGGTATACAGGGAAAGTCCCCTTGACATGGCAAAGGAAATTGAGGATCATGGGATCAGATATGTTCACCTGGTCGATCTCGACGGTGCCAGGGACAAACGTGTCATAAACTACCCCATACTTGAATCGATATGTTCAGGGACTTCCCTTCAGGTTGATTTCGGAGGAGGCATCAGGTCATCAGATGATCTTGCAATTGCCTTTAATTCTGGCGCCATCCAGGTAACGTCAGGAAGTATATCGGTGACCAATCGTGAACTTTTCCTGGAATGGGTCTCAAAGTGGGGACCTGAGAAGATTATCCTGGGAGCTGATTTCAAGGAGCGTAAGATCGCAACAGAAGGCTGGGCTGAGAGTTCTGATTCTGACATTTTAACTTTTATCGCTTACTACCGTGAAAGAGGTATAAAATACGCAATCTGTACTGATATTGAAAAGGACGGGATGATGTTAGGACCCTCTGTTGACCTCTACAAGGAGATCCTCCGGATCCCGGGTATCAACCTGATAGCAAGCGGTGGCATCACAACTTTAAAGGATATTGAGGACTTGTCGGAGGCAGGTTGTGAAGGCGCTATAATAGGAAAAGCCCTCTACGAAGGAAAATTAACACTGAAAGAACTAATGCACTTATGTTAAAGAAAAGAATTATTCCATGCCTCGACATAAAAGACGGCAGGACGGTTAAGGGAGTTCATTTCGAAGACATCAGGGATGCGGGAGATCCGGTGGAACTTGCCAGGAAATATGTTGAACAGCGGGCTGACGAACTGGTGTTCCTCGACATTACCGCCACTATTGAAAAAAGAAAGACCCTGGCCGAACTTGTTGGCAAAATTGCAAAGGAAATTAATCTGCCATTTACCGTCGGCGGGGGAATTCATGAAATTGAAGATGTAGCCGAGTTAATCAGGGCCGGTGCAGACAAAGTGACAATAAACTCTTCAGCAGTCCGGGATCCTAAACTTATTTCACAGATTGCCAGGCAGTTTGGCAGTCAGTGCGTGGTTGTGGCAATTGATACCGATTTCCAGAAAAATGAATGGATTGTTTTTATTGACGGAGGAAGGACCCCGACCCAGCTGAAAACTGTTGACTGGGCTCTCCAGGCAGAAAAATATGGAGCGGGAGAAATACTGCTTACTTCTATGAATGCCGACGGGGCAAAAACAGGTTTTTCAATTGAAATAACCCGTGAGGTGAGTAAAATGCTAAATATTCCTGTCATTGCTTCCGGAGGGGCCGGGAACATGGAACATTTCAGGGAGGTTTTTACAAAAACAAATTGCAGTGCAGCACTGGCTGCAAGCATTTTTCATTTCGGAGAGATAGCTATCCCGGAGCTGAAGGAGTACCTGTCTTTGAAAGGCATAAACATCAGACATTAGTTAATCCTCTACGTCAATCTGTTTCTACTCATTAAATCTGTGAAACTAAAAAAATAATTAAGAACTTACGCAGAGGTCCACAGAGGATGCACAGAGGCACACAGAGTTATACAGAGATTTTATCAGATAAATATGGTAACAATTGATTTTAAAAAAGGCAACGGACTTGTTCCTGCCATAATCCAGGATAACACCACCTTGCAGGTGCTGATGGCAGGATACATGAACGAGGAAGCATATGAAAAGACCCTTGCGGAGGATAAGGTAACCTTCTTCTCCCGGAGTAAAAACAGGCTCTGGACCAAAGGCGAAACTTCAGGTAACTTTCTTTACGTAAAGGCAATAGCGATAGATTGCGATAACGACACACTGCTTATTAAGGTCGATCCCGCCGGTCCTGTCTGTCATTTGGGAAGCAAATCGTGCTTTAATGAGGAGACGGCAAAGGGATTTATATTCGAACTGGAACAGATCATAAATCAACGGATCGACGATGATGTCCGGGACTCATACACCAACAAGCTCTTCAGGCAGGGAATTAATAAGGTTGCCCAAAAGGTAGGGGAAGAAGCTGTTGAACTTGTGATCGAATCAAAAGATGACAACCAGGAACTCTTTAAGAATGAGGCTGCTGATTTGCTTTATCATTTTCTTATTCTGCTTAAAACCAAAGGAATATCACTTACTGATATTGAAGAAGTGCTTTCAGATCGGCATAAAGAAATCAATTGACCGCAGTGATCGCCAGGTTATAGCAGAGAGCGCAGTGAGAATTTTATAGGTCTCAACTTTGCGAACCCGACTTATACTCTGCAAACTTTGCTGTTAGCAACAGATAATTGAACGTTGCAAAAAATTTAAAATATTCACAATTCTTAATTAAAAACCTTCTTTTTTATTGGATTTTTAAAAAATACATTACTTTTGTGATCCGATAGTGCATAAAAATGAATATCATTTACAACTATTTTGCCCCTTATTTTTACTTCTTTTTTTACTTTAAAAGGAGATAAAGGGATTTTTGTATACTGATAAGAAATTATAGATAAAGCAAGGGTCCCGGAAAAAGGGGCCCTTTTTTTTTTAATAAATAGAATATGAAAGTAGCGATTCAGGGAGAAAGAGGATGTTTTCACGAAGTTGCAGCAAGGCAGTATTTTAATCACGAAACTATTGATATTGTGCCATGTACAACCTTTGACAGCACACTTAACTCGGTAATTGAAGGAGGAGCCGATCTGGCAATGATGGCAATCGAAAACGCCCGTTCCGGAAGCATGCTTTACAACTACAATCTTATCAGGGAGTCGGGGCTGAAGATGCTTGGTGAACACAACCTCAGGGTAGTGCAGAACCTCATGGCACTCCCGGGACAGACAATTAAAGATATCCGGCAGATCAGGTCTCATCCGATTGCCCTGGCCCAATGCATGACCTTTCTGAACAACTATCCTGCAATTACACTTGTCGAAGCTGACGATACGGCCTCGAGCGCCAGGTTAATTTCAGAACATAAACTGAAAAAGATCGCAGCAATTGCTTCCTCAAACGCTGCGGCTATCTACGGACTTGAGATACTTGCAGCAGGTATTGAAACATACAAAAATAACTACACAAGATTTCTGGTAATCGGAGGCGAAGATAAAAGCACCGGCAGCGGAAATAAAATATCAATCTGTTTTGCCACAGGGCATAAACCGGGTTCCCTGGCTGCAGTGCTTGTAATACTTGCGGAGATGAACATAAACCTTTCCAAGATCCAGTCAGTGCCGAGACTTAACGGTGAATGGGAATATATGTTCTATCTCGATCTGGAATTACCTTCAGGTTCCGATGTTGAACAGATCAGATCAGTGCTTGAGAAATATACAAGCAATCTGGAAATTCTTGGAATTTACAATAAAGGAGAAATGCTATATGAGAGTTAATCCTGCAGACCGTACCGCACAGGTACAGGAATATTATTTTTCACAAAAGCTCAGGCAGATTGACCAGATGCGTCAGTCGGGGGCTGATATAATAAACCTTGGCATCGGGAGCCCCGATCAGCCGCCCTCACCCCGTACGATTGAGCAGCTCGCCTCGGAGGCCAGGAAACCAGATGTACACG
>Ga0105106_10003412_pt1 | contig 11342 bp, 10 predicted proteins | sample PPLLaktember2015_5_FD_79109 | JGI IMG/M metagenome (GOLD analysis project Ga0105106, IMG submission 79109) | Freshwater sediment microbial communities from Prairie Pothole Lake near Jamestown, North Dakota, USA - PPLs Lake P8 Core (1) Depth... | ecosystem: Environmental > Aquatic > Freshwater >... | reverse complement strand
AACGGAAGCTGAAAGAGACACGGCCCTTGTAAACAATTTTGCGAGGCAGGGTTTCAGTGTTCTTTCAAAACCCGACCTGGTGCAGGCATATATCGACAGCGCCATGTTGATATGTGAGAAGAAGAATCTGGAAATACCATCGCTTCTTCATCTTCTTAAAGCAGAATATCACTACTCGACAGGCGATTTCAGGACCGCATCCGAAGAAGCTTCTGAAGCACTTAAAAAATCTGCCGCCTCGGGTGATTTAAAAGTCCTGGCAAGAACCAATATATTCCTCGGAAAGTATTATCACCTTACAAAATTCTATAAGGAAAGCCTGGAGTACTATGATAACAGCATTGAAATTTCAAGGAAAGAGAAGTTGAAGGGAATGATTCCGAAAGTTCTGCTGGCAAAGGCTTCAGTATTCCGGTCAATTGGCGACCTCAGCGGATACAGCCGTAATCTTCAGGCAGCCATAGATGAGGCCTTTGCGGAAGGTGACTCAGTCCTCGCAGCGGATGGATATTCAAAACTGGGTACTTTATACTGTGGTGAGTTTGATACCTCTGCAGTAAGGGATTTCAGGAAAGCCGACTCCCTTCTTAAAAAGAGTGTCCGGATCTCAAGGGCTACCGGGGATTTATACCGCACAGGATATTCCCTCGCCAATACAGGCTGGAATTTCTATCTTGAGAAAATGTACGATTCTGCACTCTATTATTATGAAAAATCCCTTAAAACCAGCCTTCCCGGCAAGAACTATTCAGGTGCAGCCAATTCCCTGGGGAATATTGGCACGATATACCGGGATCTGGGTGAACCAGCCAAAGCGATTAAATATTATACCAAAGCTATTGAACAGGGTGAGCAAGGCAATGATGTTTACAACCTGAGATGGATTTATGAAGATATGAGCAAGCTTTATCTCCTGGAGCATGATACATCAAATGCCTTCAGATCATATGTGCTTTACAAGAAATATAATGATATTTACATAACCGGTGAAAACACGAAGGGGCTTGAGGATGCAAAGCTGAGGTATGAGACGGATACCCGTAACAAAGAGGTGGAGTTACTGTCGCTCAGGCTGAAGACAAACAGGGTGTTGAATTATGGATTAGCTGTTTTAATAATTATGATTGTTGTTATAGGCCTGCTGCTTTTAAGATCCGCAAGGCTAAAAGACAAGCGGCGTATCAGCGAAATGAACCGGCAAATCTCTGAAATAACACAGGCTAATCTGAGGCAACAAATGAATCCGCATTTCATTTTCAATACCCTCAATTCGATACAATACTATATGTACCAGCATGATAAGCTCGCCACGAATAATTATCTTACAAAGTTCTCGAACCTCATGCGGAAAGTGCTTGATAACTCAAGACATACATATGTCCCACTGTCCGATGACCTTGGTGCGCTTAAACTCTACCTTGAGCTGGAATGCATCAGGTTCAAGGAAAAGTTTGAATTTAAAATAAATGTCGATGAGGAGATCGACCCCCTGATGTATAAAGTGCCGACTATGCTTATTCAGCCGTATGTGGAGAACTCGATCAACCATGGACTTGTGCCGATGGAGGGGAAAGGATTTGTTGAGATCGATATAAAGCTGAAGCAGGATCATCTTCTGTGCTCGATCGAAGATAACGGGATTGGAAGGGAAGCATCTAGGGAGAGGAACGGCAGGAAGGAATCCGTTCACAATTCCCTGGGCACTGAGATAGCCGCATCACGGCTTGATCTGGTTAATGCCCTGTACGGATCAAGTTTAAAGACCATTTACACTGACCTTAAGAACGGAAAAGGCGAGGCTGTCGGAACCCGCGTTGAGATCCATATCCCTATTATTTCATGAACGAGAAGCTGAAAACTGTTATTATCGATGACGAGCAGGATGCCGTGGAATTTATAACCACTATCATTGCAGAATACTGCCCGTCGCTGGAGGTTGTAGGCAAAGCCCATAATGTTGCCCAGGGAGTGGAAGTAATAACTGAATCAAAACCGGACCTTGTTTTTCTTGATGTGGAAATGCCAAACGGCACAGGCTTCGATCTTCTTGCACGGTTCCCTGTAAAGGACTTTGACGTGGTATTCATTACCGCTTTTAACCACTATGCAATAAAAGCAATCAAATTCAGCGCGGTGGATTATATCCTCAAGCCAATAAATATCAGCGAGTTTATTGAATCGGTATCCAGGGTGATCAAAAAACATTCGGAAAGATCTTCAGACAGCAATAACGGACTTAAAGCACTGATGGAAAACATCAGATCGCCTTTGCCCTCACGGCTGGCGATTCCTACTGCTGACGGCACAGAATACCTTAATCCAAAGGATATAATACGGATTGAAGCCGACCGGAGCTATTCATGGTTCTATCTTTCCGGAAGCAGGAAGATACTCGTTTCCAAGCATCTGAAAGAATTTCAGGAGCTGCTTGGCGACCGTTCCTTTTTCCGTTCTCATAATTCCCATCTGGTAAATCTTAAATTTGTCAGGAAGTTTATCCGCAAGGAGGGTGGTTACATCGAAATGAATGACGGTTCGCTGATCCCAATCTCAAGAAATAAAAAGGATATTTTCCTGGCACACATGGCAAGGTTCCGGGGCTGAACACTATTTCCCGAAAAATCAATTTTGTTTTTTATCCTTTGTATCCTTTTCCGATTCAATTCTCCCTCTCTATTGTAAAAGAATGGGGATTAATAAAAAAAAGAAAGATATCCACAGATATCTTTCAATTGTTAAATCAAACCTTACTTGATTCCCGGCCGGACGGCCTGTTGAAGACTTTTTAAAAGGAGCCGATCATTGAGGCTTCATTATTGATGAGCCTTGGGAAAAAAGCAGCGATAAGCTGTGCGGCTTCAAGTTCTCCACTGTGGCCCTGTGTAAGTACCTTCTGATGAAAATACTCGCTCCTGTTCAATGCTTCATCGGATGTCTTGAGCCCATCTTTCTGAAGACTTTTGTCAAGCTTTTCCACCCCGAAGTATTGATCGTTGCATACATACTGTACGGAAAGATTGTCGCTCATGGTAATATACTTCTTGCATTTGCGTTCCTTGCATACGGCAACAGTCACCTCCATCGGAGAGTTTTCATAGCTGATCACATAGGCCTTGTATTCAACCCCGTTCACAGTGACAGGATTATCGGCCAATTCGATCTTGTAGTTTCCCAGGGCTGTGTATGAAGCCCCTTCAGCGATCACTTTCCTCGCAAAGGATGCAGTACAAAATGCTATCACAAGTACTGCTGCTAAAATCATTCTTTTCATGGCTAAAAAAATTAAATTAAAATTTAAAATTCCTTTACTGTCTATTTGTCCTCTTTTCATATTCTCATTTTCACTCTTCGAAAGTATTCCATATTCCAATAACATAAAACACCCGTTTAACCGATTACAGGTTTGAATTAACGGTTGGTAAGATATTGTTGAATAATATTTTTTTCTACCTTTAGGGTGCGTTGCAAAAGGAAACCTGATAGGCTGAAATGCTGACCGCTACCATTTTTAGAAGCAAAAAACCATGAGATGTAAATTACTGCTGGTCCTTTTTCTGGGCATTTCCAATTTGCTTACTGCGCAGATGAATTATGGCAGAAGCACATGGTTTATCAAGGCAAATGTAACCTCACTGTTTGATATTTTTACATTTCCCACTGTTCAGCTTTCGGTCGAAAAGCAATTTACCGACTACATAAGCCTCAGTGCTGAAGGCGGCTATCAGTTTTATAATTTTCACCATTCTGAAGCAACCTTTTACACCCCAAGAGGTTTTAAGGCTAATATTGAATTCAGGTATTATCTTTCCGAAATGCGGAATTCAAGGTTATCGGATAAGCTGGGCAGGGCATACCTTGGTTTGAGGCCATTCTATTCACAAAACCAGTTTGATACGAGCATCTCGTACAAGCTTAGTGCTGATTCGCCCAGGTGGATTGATGATGATTTCGGGGTAAAAAATCAGACCTACGGCGTCAATTGTATAATTGGATTTCAGAAATCGCTCTCCGAAAAAATATTGATAGACCTGTATGCAGGGGTAGGGATCATGGACAGGAACGTTACAAATACAGGTATACAGTATATCGAAGATGCCGGATATTTATTGGCCGGCACTGAATTTATCAAATATTTCAAAAAATTAAATCTGAGCGAGTCATCCGGTATAAGGGTTAATTTTCTGTTTGGTCTAAGGATGGGATTTAAGCTGTATAAATCCTGAAAATACGCGGTTTTACCGCTTACGGGCCTCCTAAACCCGTAAAAAATTAGTCCGGGAGGAACTAAATGCCAGAATCTGGTCAACTCAATCTTGTCATTTGTCAAAACCAGGTTTTCAACCAATAGTTGCAGACAGGAAATCTTAGACCCATCTATTTATCTGATTATAAATACCTTATTGTCTTGGTTTTTACTTCCAGCGAGGGCATAAAACCTGTTTTCCGGTAAATTTCAGCTCTATTTTGACGAATAGCCTTCCTGCTGACACTAACGGAATAATAGTTACCGTATTCAGCCGGAATGTTTTGACAAGGATAAAGTAAAACTCCGCTATTTCCCCATTTGATGGGCGTTTCCGACTTGCCGGGAATGTTAATCTGCATTAGTTTTACATAATAACATTAAATGCAGAGTGATGGAAAACATAACGGCGTTGAACAACACCCTTTTGATCAGGAAAGGTAATGATGAGATCAGGTTGAACAGGGACACGGTAACTTACGGCCGGACAAACTTCAGTCCTGCAATAGTTAACATGATTGAAGAGGGAGGTCTGGGCTTCCTTGGTTACCTGAGCAATATAGGTCTTTCAAAAGAGCCTAATTTAATGGTACTCTCCTCTAAACACCATTATTACTATGATGAGACTGACCTCAAGTGTGTAAAGACGCTTGTAAACATCAAAAAACTGAATATGATCAAGCATCCTGACAGGTTCCTGGATACCCTCCTGCGTATTCTTCCCCCGGACGCCAGCTTCATCGGTTGCTTTTCCGACAGCAAATCCCCAAACGGCAGCAGGCATCTCTTTCTGCAGCCATCAAGGATGCTGAACAGGTTCATTAATATTCTCGATTCGAAGACGGATCGCAGCCTTAATCAGAAGGAGGTTTCAGAGCAGCTTGAATCACACGGCTTTAAGATTATCGACATGACTGAAATAGACGGGATTACATATTTTCATTCAAAACCCATACATAAGCAGGTTGAACTGAGGGCCTGACCAGGTATCTGACAAAGGCCGTTTAATCTAGGATAGATTCATTTTTCAGAAATTTAATACCGGGATATTAACTAAAATCAGAAGCTTATGGGGACAATTTTACAAAACAAATCTAAATTTTTAGTATTGGTTTTTCTCGCAGTTTTTCTGTCAGCTTATTCAGCACCGGGTCCAAAACCAAAATACTTAAAGAGTGCAAAGAAGGAATACCGGCATGAATACAAAAACCTTAAGGGTGTTTGTAATTGCTACAAAGACAGGAAAAACAAACAGAAAATCACCAGGCCGTCGGCTAAATACCTGGCATACCAGAGGAGGAACCACTTTCCAAACAAATAGCGCCATGATGAAAAGATCAGGATTTATTTTGGTGGCGGCGCTGTGCATGTCATGTGCCACCACCGAAAAATCCGGACTGGTTCCGGAGGATGAGATGTTTGTCACCAGGAAATATGTGGGGAACTTTGTCGAATTCAGACATACAAGTCCGACTGAATTCGGGGGGCCACATATTGTATGGATCAAGACCACCCAGGACAGCATATATGGGAAGATATCAGCTTATTCCAGAAAATGCGAATTCCAGCCTGGTGATAGGCTTTATATCCGGAGGACATACAACTCCCCCGGTTTATTCGGTTTTTGGATTTACCAGATAGAAAACGACAGTGAAGAAAAAGTTTGGTATGAAATAAGTGAATTTCAATATGGTAACAAGGTATTAGCTCAAAGCTGGTTTTAATCAGACTGACTATTACCGGTTTTCAGAATACAAAATTCAAAATCCTTTTAACGAGACCTGCCAGTAAAATGGCAAAAAGAATCTCGAGAACGCATATTGCCATTGCTTTTTTCCATCCGTATTCCTTCCACAGGACGGATATAGTTGCAACACAAGGGATATAAAACATGCTTACAACAGCAAGCGTGATCATCTGTTGTGGACTGAGGGCGTCAGAAAAATTAGCTGTCCCCAGGTATGCTGCGAGCATTACAAGAATCAGTTCCTTCCTCAGAATTCCGAAAATAAGCAGAATACCGGTTATTGCCGGTAAACCCAGCCATGTAACGGTAACAGGGCTCAGGAAGGCTGAAATCGCCGGCATCCACCCGGCTAAATTAATCACCTGGATCACCACTCCCAGAATTACGACTATCGGAGCTGCGATATAGACAAATTCCTTTAGCGCATCCCATGTCTGGTAAATTACTGTTTTTAACTGAGGGGTTTTATAATCCGGCATAGGCATTATAAGTTCCACGGGTTCTCCGATAATCAGTTTGGAGGATATCCAGCCTGCCAGAAATATAAGTGCCATTGCAAACACATAAAGGCCGAAGGCCCACGCCAGCCCGACATATTTTCCAACAAGGCCAAAAACGATAACTGAAACGGCTGAGCATGGCACAAGTGTTACCAGGACGGCAGTAATGAACCTTTCCCGTTTGGATTCCATAATCCGGCAGGAGAGGCACCCCGGGACATTGCAGCCAAATCCTATTATAAAGGAGATGCATCCCTTTCCGTGGATGCCCATTTTATGCATCAGGTTATCCATCAGGAATGAGATCCTTGCGATATAACCCCAGTCTTCCAGGACATATAAAATGATATAGAAGGGTAGTATATATGGCAGTGCAATCTGAATAAGGGCAAGGACACTTTCGATCGCCGACCAGCCCATGGCTGCAAAAAAAGTTATACCCACATTGTTGATCCACCAGCTGTGCCAGTCTTTAAATATGGTGTCGAACCAACCTGAAAGCCAGTTGCCAAAACTGAACACTGTATAAAACATTCCGCCCAGAATCAATATCATTAAAAGATAGCCGGTGAATTTATGGGTTGTAACGGCATCCAGTTTTTCGTTTAATGAAATTTTCCTGCCAGGTGTTATTTTTACTATTTCCCTTGTAATCTGAGAGGCGAGGTGGCTTCTTTCATCAGCGATAACAACTGCGGAATCGTGACCGTGCATTTCTTCAAGGTTCTCACATAGCTGTTTAACTATATCGAGGATTTCAGGATCCAGCTCACCGACCAGCTTTGTTATCTCAATATCCTTTTCCAGAAGCTTTATCGCCAGCCATCTTACCGGATACCGGATATTGATATCCTTCAGTAATACTGATAATTGCTCTATGCAATATTCAATTTCCCTGCCATACTTGTTAATTTTGTGATCCTTTTTTTCGTTTTTAAGCTCGATTACCTTATCAATAATCCTGGTTAATCCCGATCCGCGTGACGCAACTGTCGTTATCACCGGGGCATTTATTATTTTCTGCAGCTTTTTGAAATCAATAGTAATCCCTTTCTTTTTGGCAAGGTCAATCATATTCAAAGCCAGTATTAGAGGGCATTCAAGTTCCATAAGCTGAAGAGTGAAGATCAGGTTTCTCTCGAGATTTGTGGAATCAACGATATTTATTACGCAATCGGGCTTTTGATGCGTGATATATTCCCTTGATATTACTTCTTCGACCGAATAGGTTGTGAGGGAATAAATACCTGGCAGATCAAGCACGTCGATCGTATAGTCATTATAGAATAGTGTCCCCTCGCGCTTTTCGATCGTCTTCCCTGCCCAGTTGCCTATGTGCTGATGGAGCCCTGTCAAATAGTTGAATACGGCAGATTTTCCCGAGTTACCCTGCCCTGCCAGGACAATATTGATCTTTTTCCCATCAGTCATTTTAATTCAACCATTATCTTTGAAGCCAATCCCTTGCCCAGGACCAGCCTTGAACCACACACTTCAACCTGAACCGGACCCGAGAACAAGGTTCGCCTTATTACCTTTATCCATGTTCCCGAAGTAAGTCCCAGGTCGGCCAGCCTTTTGATAAGCATCTTCCCACCATGCACCGAAATTATAAAACCACTCTGACCATCTTCCAGCTCAGTTAATAATATTTCATTTGTTTTGCTATTCATTTCAAGTTAGTTATGACGATATATGAACATATATTCAATTGTTCAGCTAAAAAAATCATTCTTCTTCAACATGCCTTAATCCTTCAGCAAAAAGATTATTAATGTGTTTGTCATCAAGCGAATAGTAGGTTAATTTGCCTACTTTATTGTACTTGACAAGCTTCATATTCCGCAATGTCCGAAGCTGATGTGAAATGGCCGAATTTGTCGTTCCGATTATTGTGGCAAGATCACACACGCATAGTTCATTTTCCTGGCAGAGGGCATAAATGATTTTTGTCCTTGTCGGATCGCTCATAGCCTTGAATGTTTCAGCCAGTGAGTGAAAAAAACGTTCGGTTTTCATATTTTTAATTACCGATCTGACTTTTTCTCTTTCTACGCAGGATAGTTCAGAAGGATCTGAATTTTGCAATGTCATCAGTTTTATATATGAACAATTGTTCAATTATTTCACAAATATATACTTTCCACGGAATAAAAAAATATTTTAGGCTGACTTTGCCTGGTATTTTTGCCTTCATCCCGGGGAGGCAGGGTATCAATAAAATAGTCGGGAATTAAAATACTGAGTCGGTTGCCAATGGGGCTGCCTGAAACCCTGGAGTTTCCATTTATCTCACCTGTTTTAAAATCCAGTCCTTGATAATCTGGAGTACCTGAGTTGATATAGTCTCCTCGATCCTGATATATTCATATTCTGATCCTGTTTTGGCTGTTTGAAAGAGATGATTAAGTCCGGGAAGTTTTTTCACGGTTATGTTTTTATTGCTTCCAGCCTTCATTGCTTCTTCAATAATCGGAATATTTGTTTCAGGATTTACCTGTTGATCCAGCTCCCCATATAATGCCAGAACAGGGCAATTAACCTTCATCAGGACTGCTTTGTTATCCAGACTCAGAGCATAACGCCACCACGGACTCAGAACCTGACTTATCTGAGCTTCATGCCTTCCTTTTGGCCAATTCAGCCTTTTTATTTCATCTTCCGTCAACCCGCTGTAAAGATTCCAAAGCTTTTTAGCAGCGGTGACAGAATCTGTATTTTCTTTGGCCAGACTATAAATTTTCGTACGCCACTTACGCTCTAATTCCAGATCATCATCATTTCTGCCCTGCTGTTTTTGCTGGTTCAGGATTTGATCGATTACTATATCTTCAAAATTAACAAATACACCGGCCATGGAGACAATAAAAGCAACATCAGGTGAATTTGAGGCCGCTAACGGAGCCACTATTCCTCCTTCACTATGACCTAGGATTCCAATTTTTTTCGGATCTATTTCCCGTCGGCTTTTTAAAAAAGTGATTCCTGCGAGTGCATCTTCAGAAAAATCCCGGGTAGTCGATTTGTTGAAGTTTCCGGTCGAGCCGCCAATTCCTCTGTCATCAACCCGTAATACAGCAATCCCGTTCCGGGTTAAATGATCAGCTATTATCCAGAACGGTTTATGCCCGCCTATGTTTTCATTTCTATCCTGCTGACCTGAACCGGTGACAAGAATTACTGCCGGGAAATTACCACCTGAAGCGGGAATTGTTAAAGTTCCTGCAAGGTGAATACCAGCTTTTTTGTTTTCAAAGACGACCTCTTCTTCATTATAGGGATAAGGTTTTGTTGGCTCCTGAGGTCGTAATAATTCAGGTAATTTGTCAACGCGATTGAAAAGAACCGGAAGTATTCCGCCACCTTGCCTGAATTCGCAAATTATGCTATTATGCTCCGGATTCATAACCCCGGCTATTTCAATACCCAATCCGTTAATCCTGATGATAACCGAATCATTCTTATGAATAACTTCATCACAGGGAATGTCCCCCGTTGCCTGATCTATAATGTTCAGAACCGCCTTATAAGCATTATCCGCGGTTTTTGAAATTGAAACCCCCATTCTCAGTTTGGCGGAATTGGGTATTTCGAGTTCTCCCAGCCATGTACCTGTTAAGGTACCTTGTGTCAAATATTCACGTGATTTTGAAATGGTTATATGGGATTCCAGAATTATGCCAAAAAAGACTGAAATGAAGATCAGCGAAATCGTTGGCAGTATGATATTTTGTTTTTTCATTTTTTTTTATTTCTTAAACTCAGGTGTTTCTGGTAAAACTCCGGTTATTTAACATATCTAGTTTTAATTTACATAAGGACATCAGATCACTGATGTCCGGTCAGGTAAAGATATTTATATTTCTGAGTTTTGTATCAGGATTTTACTTTGTCCGTATACCACCATCGTCTCCGGGTAGCTGGCAGATGACCATTGCCCGCTTAAGGGGATTGAAGTAATCTGGCAATTTTGAAATTGACTAATTTGCACTTTGACGATCTCTTCGCCTGCCAATCATTGCTCCAATCTGGGCCATAACAAAAGACAACGCAACACCTGAGCCAATGATAATCCCAAAGGAGGTAGTCCAGAATAAATTATCGCAGGCTGCCGGCAGGATGGAAAGGATATTGCAAAGCAATGGCACAATCCAGACTTGCATGGGATGGAGAATACAGATAAGGAAAGATGCACCCACTAGCAGGAGACTCCAAATGATATAAGTCAGAGGCTCGTCAATATAATTGTTGAGAACACCTATAACTACAGCTGACATTAATGCAGCAAACAATGACAGGACCCATGCAGGAACCCATTTGATTCGTTTTGCTATTTCAATTCTTTTCATTTGAATGTGTAAATAATGCACTAATTTATAACCAAATGGGATTAATGTCAATTTTATTTACACGGGAGAACTTTCACTTTGTGGTCTAAGGCGCCAGAAGGCCTGTCCGGCAATACAGTAAGAAAACGTTGCTGAACGAAAGGAAGCCTTGAAACTCAATCTGAAAAGAGGAGTCAATATTAAAATTTATAGATTAAGTTCTTTTAGGATAAATTCATCTTAAAAAGTTCCGGTTCAGACCCTGAGGAGGCCACGGAACGCCCTGACGCTATAGAACGAGGGTGCACTGTTATGATAAACGAAGACAGTGCCATAGCGGCGATCAGTAAAGAGGGCACCGCCAACTTTTCTGATATCAGGAGGGGTTTTCACCCAGCTTGACGTTTTCGTATCGAAATTTCCAAGTTTCTGCAACTCCCGGTATTGTTCTTCAGTCAAAAGTTCAATGCCAATAGCGCCGGCCATATCAATAGCGTTACCTCCCGGATACACCCCTTGCTTTT
>Ga0105106_10003411_pt1 | contig 11346 bp, 9 predicted proteins | sample PPLLaktember2015_5_FD_79109 | JGI IMG/M metagenome (GOLD analysis project Ga0105106, IMG submission 79109) | Freshwater sediment microbial communities from Prairie Pothole Lake near Jamestown, North Dakota, USA - PPLs Lake P8 Core (1) Depth... | ecosystem: Environmental > Aquatic > Freshwater >... | reverse complement strand
TGGCGCCCTTGCCCCCATCCATCCAGTGGGTGCAGACAACAGCGTCTTCCGCGCCGGCATCCTTGGCCGCCTTGCGCACCAACTCCACCTCGGCCGGGGTATCCGTGGCGAAGGAGTTGACCGCCACCACAACGGTCACGCCGAACTTCAGCGCATTCTTGATGTGGTGCTGCAGGTTGCCCAGACCCTTGTGAAGCAGCTCGAGGTTCTCGTCGGTGTAGGCCGGATCCAGCGGCTTGCCGGCCACGACCTTCGGACCACCGCCGTGCATCTTCAGGGCGCGCACCGTTGCCACCAGAACGACGCACTGCGGGACCAGGCCAGAGTAGCGGCACTTGACGTCGAAGAACTTCTCCATGCCGATGTCGGCGCCGAAGCCCGACTCCGTCACGACGTAGTCGGCCAGCTTGAGGGCGATTTCATCGGCAACGATCGACGAGTTGCCGTGAGCGATATTGGCGAACGGTCCGGCGTGGACGAAGACCGGGGTGCCTTCGAGCGATTGCATCAGCGTCGGCTTGAGGGCATCCTTCATCAGAACCGTCAGCGCGCCGCTGACACCCAGGTCGTCGGCGGTGATGGCCTCGCCCTTCTTGTTCGTGCCAATCACGATGCGGCCGAGGCGATCGCGCAGGTCAGCCAGATCCTTGGTCAGCGCCAGGATGGCCATAATCTCGCTGGCGACCGTGATGTCGAACCCGGTCTCGCGGGTCATGCCCTTCTCTTCCGGCCCCAGGCCGATCGTGATCCGGCGCAGAAAGCGGTCGTTGGTGTCTACCACCCGCTGCCAGGTGATGCTGGCCGGATCGATGTCGAGCCGGGCGAAGCGGGAGCGCTCCTCGGGGGTCAGCGTCTCGGGATCGGTCTTGTTGATCCCCAGCTTCTTCAGGCGGCGCAGCATGACTGCCGCGAAGCGGCGCTTGCCCTTCTTGTCCTTGGGGCACAGCGCGTTGAACAGCTTCTCGTCGTCCTGCTGGGCCTCATGGAACATGCGGGCGTCGATCGCCGCCGCCAGCAGGTTGTTGGCGGCGGTGATGGCGTGGATGTCGCCGGTCAGGTGGAGATTGAAGTCCTCCATCGGGATGACCTGGCTGTAGCCGCCGCCGGCCGCCCCGCCCTTGATGCCGAAGGTCGGGCCTTGGCTCGGCTGGCGGATGCAGGTGAAGACGCGCTTGCCCAGGTGGGCCCCCAGCGCCTGGCTGAGCCCCATCATGGTTGTGCTCTTGCCCTCCCCCAGCGGGGTCGGGGTGATCGCCGTCACGTCGATGTACTTTCCATTTCGGCGCTTCTTGAGGCGCTCGAGAATGCTCAGCTCGACCTTGGCCTTGTTCCGGCCGTGCAGTTCGAGCTCGGATTCCCGGATGCCGACCTCCTGGGCGATCAGCGCGATGGGCTTGGGCGTGACCGCCTGCGCAATCTCGATATCTGACGGGACCGGCCGCAGCAGCTTGAGCTTGATCGGCTTGTAGGGCAGCTTCTTCGGACTGGCCTTGGTCTTGACGGTCTTCTTCGCAGGCTTCTTGGGGGCGGCCTTGCGAACGGCCGGCTTGCGCGGGGCGGCTCGTTTGGCCTTGGCGGGCTTCTTGGTCGGCATGGATGGTTTCTCCTCGAATCAGATCAGGGCCGGGGCTGTACCGGAACGACAGCCCAAGTGTGGCCTGACATCGGACAGCGCGCAAGCGACACCTTTCACAAGCCACAGGGTCATGTATCACCAGCTGGCCGGCCACTCCGAGCGCATGGGCCCAGGGCGCTTGCCGAGCTCCCCTCCGGGTCGTCGCTACCGGGGATGCCCAGACTTGTGCGAAGGACATCCTTCACGGACCAGACTGCCCTCTATCACTTCGTATTTAGCTCCAAATCGGGGATAGTGGAGGCCGGTATGGGGCTGCCGGCCGGCGGTCATCACATGTGAACTCTGTCACATAATGCGCCGGCGAAGGTCCCTGTTCTACCGAGCGGGAGCCGTCGCGGCTGGGGGGCCAGGCCACCGCTCACGGGGAGGATAAGTGATGCGCCACTTGGCGGCAACGGCCGAACAGCCTCACGTGGGCGCGTCTGCGCTTGGTGTGAGGCTTTTTCATTCTCGATGGGAGGTGCCGAATGCATGAGCCGAGCCGTAGAGACGGCTTCCAGGGTGAGGTCATCGCCGCCACTCCCGGCGGGGAGTCCTTGCTGACCTGCATCCAATGTGGGACCTGTGGAGGCTCGTGCCCCTCGGGAGCCGACATGGATCACACGCCGCGGCAGCTGTTCGCCATGATCAACGCCGGCCTGCGCCAGGATGTGCTGCACTCGAACACACCCTGGTACTGCGTGTCGTGCTACTACTGCACTGTGCGTTGCCCGAAGGAGATCCCGATCACCGAGCTGATGTACACCTTGAAGCGCATGGCCGTCCGGGAGGGCGCCTACGACGACTCCAAAGCCCCCGACTTCTCGCGCACCTTCATCCGCTGGGTCGAGGACTACGGACGGTCGTTCGAGCTGGGGCTGATGGGGACGCACATGATCCGCCACAACCCATTCGGCGCTTTCAAGATCGCCGACATGGGCATCGGCATGATCACCAAAGGGCGCATGGCGTTCAGCCCCACTCGGATTAAGGGCATGGACGGGCTGAAGCGCATCTTGGCCAAGGCCAAGCAGCTGGAGGCGCAGGCATGAAGTACTCCTATTACCCCGGTTGCTCACTGGAGAAGAACGCCGCCTCGTACCACGAGTCGACCATGGCCATCGCTGGCCCGCTGGGCCTGGACTTCGTCGAGGTCGAGGACTGGAACTGCTGCGGGGCGACGGAGTACCATGCCCTCAACCAGACCGCCGCCTACGCCCTGATCGCTCGCAACCTGGCGCAGGCGACCAAGAACGAGGGGCTGGACACGTTGGTCGCCCCGTGCAGCGCCTGCTACCTGAATCTGCGCAAGTGCGACAAGTACATGGCGACCGAGCCGGAGCTCGCCGGGCGCGTCAGCCAGGCCTTGGCCGAAGCCGGCCTGAGTTACAAGGGCGGCACGCTTCACGTGCGCCACCTGCTCGACATCGTGTACAACGACGTCGGCCTGGAGACCCTGCAGGCCAAGACCACCCGCCCGCTCAAGGGCCTGCGGGTAGCGCCGTACTACGGCTGCATGATCGTGCGGCCGGGCTTCCACAACGGCGACGATGACCCGGAGTACCCGGTGACGCTTGACCGCATCCTCACCGCGCTCGGCGCGGAACTCGTCGACTTTCCGATGAAGGCCCACTGCTGCGGCGGCCACATGACCCAGATCAGCGAGGCCACCGGCTTTGAGCTGATCCGCCGGCTGATCAAGAGCGCCGACGACTACGAGGCCGACCTGATTGTCACCATCTGCCCGATGTGCCAGCTCAACCTCGACGGATTCCAGGGTGCCATGAACCGCCACTTCGGGACGTCGTACCATATCCCGGTCCTGTACTTCACCCAACTGATCGGCCTGGCCCTCGGTTTGGCGCCGCGCGATCTGGGGGTAGGATCGGAGATCGTCTCGGCTAAGGAGGCTCTGTCGAAGATCGGGGCGGAGGTCGAGGAAGCCGAGGTCGCCACGCCGCGGCAAAGACGGGACGACAAGGCGCTGCCCATGCCGGGACGCCGAGGGGAGGGTTAGCATGGCCGAGAAGGTCGGTGTCTACATTTGCCACTGCGGCAGCAACATCGCCGGCATGGTTGACGTCGAAGGGCTCGCCCGTTGGGCGGGCGCCAACCTGGAGGACGTTACCGTCGCGCGCGATTACAAGTTCATGTGCTCCTCGCTCGGGCAGGAGTTGATCGAGGAGGACATCAAGAAGGAGGGCCTGACCCGGGTGGTCGTCGGGGCCTGCTCCCCCCACCTGCACGAGAAGACCTTCCGGAAGGCCTGCGCCAATGCCGGCCTGAATCCGTACCTGATGCAGATGGCCAGCCTGCGCGAGCAGATCTCCTGGGTCAGCTCCGACAAGGACGAGGCGACCGAGAAGGCCAAGGCGCTGATCTCTGGCGCGGTCCGCCGGGTGATCGAGCAGGAAGAGCTGTTCGCCAGCGAGGCCCCAGTCAACCCGAACACGCTGGTGGTGGGCGGTGGGGTGACCGGCATCCAGGCGGCGCTGGAACTGGCCGATGCCGGCTACCACGTCTATTTGGTCGAGCGCGAGCCGTCGATCGGCGGCCACATGGCCCAGTTCGACAAGACCTTCCCCACCCTTGACTGCTCGGCGTGCATCCTGACCCCCAAGATGTCGGACGTCGGGCAGCACGAGAGCATCACCCTGCTCAGCTACGCCGAGGTCGAAGAGGTCACCGGCTACGTCGGAAACTTCCACGCGCGCATCCGCAAGCGCGCCCGCTCGGTCAAGGAAGCCGACTGCACCGGCTGCGGCGTATGCATCGAGAAGTGTCCCAAGAAGGTGATTGACGACGTGTTCGAGGCCGGGCTGGGCTATCGCAAGGCGATCTACCGGCCCTTCCCCCAGGCCGTTCCCAAGTATCCGGTGATCGACCGGGAGGCCTGCACCTACTACCTGAAGGGCACCTGCAAGGCCTGTGAGAAGTTCTGCCCGACCAACGCCATCGACTTCGAACAGCAGGACAGCTTCCTCGACCTCGACGTGGGCAACGTCATCCTGGCCACGGGCTTCGATATGTTCGACTCCACCCGCCTGCCGCAGTATGGCTACGGGCGGCTGGCCAACGTGTTCAGCAACCTGGAATTCGAGCGGATGTGCAACGCCGCCGGCCCGACCGACGGCAAGGTTGTGCTGCGGGATGGGGTGACGACGCCCGAATCGATCGCCATCGTCCACTGTGTCGGCAGCCGCGACAAGAAGCACAACCCCTACTGCTCGGCGGTGTGCTGCATGGCGGCGCTCAAGTTCGGCCATCTGGCGATCGAGAAGACCGGCGCCCAGGTGTACTCGTTCTACATCGACATGCGCACGCCGCACAAGAACTACGAGGAGTTCTACGACCGGCTGTTGGCCGAGGGAATGCAGTTCGTGCGCGGCCGGGTGGCCGAGGTTACCGATGCCGCCCGCTTGCCGGGCGAGGAAGGCAAGTTGATCGTCCAGTCGGAGGACACGCTCGCCGGACGCCAGCGGCGCACGCCGGTGGACATGGTGGTGCTCATGGGCGCCCTCGAGCCGCGGCACGACGCCCGCGAGACCGCCCTCAAGTTCGGCATCTCGTGCAGCATGAACGGCTGGTTCACCGAGCGTCACCCGAAGCTCGATCCGGTAGCCACGATGACCGACGGCGTGTTCATCGCCGGCGTCTGCCAGGGCCCCAAGGACATTCCCGACTCGGTGGCCCAGGGGGCGGCGGCCGCCGCCCGCGTGATGGCAATGATCACCAAAGGCACGGTGCTGATCGAGCCGGTGGTGGCCACGATCCACGAGGAGAACTGCTCCGGCTGCCGGATCTGCAACAATCTGTGCCCGTACAACGCCATCACCTTCCTGGAGGACAAGGGCGTGAGCTACGTCAACGCGGCCCTGTGCAAGGGGTGCGGCACCTGCGTGGCCGCCTGCCCGGCCCAGGCCATCAGCGGCGCCCACTTCAGCAACGAGCAGATCTTCTCTGAGATCGAAGGCCTGCTCTACGACGCAATCAGCGGGAACGGCGCCGGCCACAAGGTCGAGCCAGCCGGCGTACCGGCCTAGGGGAGGGACAGACTGATGAGTGATACCTTCGAGCCCAAGATCGTCGCCTTCCTGTGCAACTGGTGCTCCTACCGGGCAGCCGACCTGGCCGGAACCTCGCGCATCAAGTACGAGCCCAACGTGCGCATCATCCGCGTGATGTGCAGCGGGCGAGTCGATCCGACTTTCGTGCTCAAGGCGTTCTCGCTCGGCGCGGACGGGGTGATGATCGCCGGTTGCCACCCGGGCGAATGCCACTACCTGGAACAGAACTACAAGGCCATGCGCCGTTACTACATGCTGCGCCACACCCTACGCAGCATGGGTATGGAAGACGACCGCCTGCGCCTGCAATGGGCCTCGGCGGCCGAGGGCGTGCAGCTGGCGGCGGCAATCAACGAGATGATCGAGCAGGTGCGCGCCCTGGGGCCGCTGAACTGGTCGGCCAACTGGCATGAGAACGGGCGCCGGCTGGAGGCGCTCGGACGGCTGGCGCAGGAACACGCCGAGGCGATGGAGGTGCCGGCATGATCCCAACGCCGACATCGAATCAGAGAAGGGAGGCGTTGGGATGACGGGCAAACCGAAACTGGCTCTCTACTGGGCGGCCTCGTGCGGTGGCTGCGAGATTGCTGTCCTGGGAATCGACGAGAGGATTCTGAAAGTCGCTGAGGCGTTCGATATCGTCTTCTGGCCGTGCGTCCTTGACGGCAAGGTGCGCAGCATTGAGAAGATGGCCGACAAGGAGATTGAGCTCTGCCTGTTCAACGGAGCGATTCGCACCAGCGAGCAGGAGTACATGGCCCGATTGCTGCGCCAGAAGTCCAAGGTGCTGGTCGCCTTCGGGTCGTGCGCCCACGAGGGCTGCATCCCCGGCCTGGGGAATGTTGCCACCCGGGAGGAGATCTTCCAGATCTCCTACCACGACACGCCGAGCACGGTCAACCCAGAGGGCACGCGCCCGCAGGCCGAAACTGAGGTGGCAGAAGGCACACTGTACTTGCCCCACTTCTATGACACCGTAAAGACCTTGGGCCAGACGGTAGAGGTCGACTACTACCTGCCCGGCTGCCCACCGGAACCAGAACGAATCTGGGACGCCCTGACGGCGATTCTGACCGGTGCGCTGCCTCCTCCGGGCGCGGTCATCGGAGCCCAGACCACCGTCTGCGATGAATGCCCGCGCACACGCGAGGAGAAGAAGATCAAAGAGTTCAAGCGCACCTGGGAGATCATCCCCGACCCGGAGGTCTGCCTGCTTGAGCAGGGCATTATCTGCTGCGGCATCGCCACACGCGACGGCTGCGGGGCGCTCTGTCCGACCGTCGGCTCGCCTTGCATCGGCTGTTACGGGCCGAACGAAGGCGTCCAGGACTTTGGCGCCCGGATGATGACTGCACTGGCATCGGTCATTGACTCGGACGACCCGCAAGAAATTGAGAGCATCATCTCTCGGGGCATCCCTGATCCCATTGGCTCCTTCTACCGGTTCAGCCTGGCGCACGGCCAGCTGCGCCGCTGTGCTCTGCCGCTTGAGGCAGACACCCTGGACGCAACCAAGGCCGCGTGAGTGGCCTGACGCGGAGGCGAAACCGATGAACCGAATCTCCATTGATCCAATCACCCGCCTCGAAGGCCACGGAAAAATCGACATCTTCCTGAATGAGGATGGCGAGGTCGCCAACGCCTACCTGCAGGTTCCCGAGCTGCGCGGTTTTGAGCGCTTCTGCGTAGGGCGGCAGGCCGAGGATATGCCCAACATCACCGACCGGATCTGCGGCGTGTGTCCCGAGGCGCACCACATGGCCTCCACCAAGGCGCTGGATGCGCTGTTCCACGTCGACCCGCCGCCGGCGGCCAAGAAACTGCGCGAGCTGTTCTACAGCATCTTCTTTGCCACCGACCACACCACCCACTTCTATGCTCTGGCCGGCCCCGACTTTGTGCTCGGCCCGGACTCGCCGGCCATGGAAAGGAACATCCTGGGGGTCATCAAGAAAGTCGGGATGGACGTAGCCGGCAAGGTACTCAAGATGCGCCACGACGGCCATCACCTGATCAAGATGATCGGCGGCCGGCCGGTGCACCCCAACTGGGGCCTGCCCGGCGGGGTAAGCCGCGGCATCACCGAAGAGCAGCGCCTGGAGATCGAAAAGCTCGGCCGCGAGGCGGTCGACTTCGCCCGGTTTTCGCTCCAGCTCTTCAACGACATCGTGCTGGCCAACAAGGGCTACGTCGACCTGATCACTGGAGGCATCTACACGCACCAGACCTACAACATGGGCACCGTCGACCAGAACAACCACGTCAATTTCTACGACGGAATGATCCGGGTCGTCGGCCCGGACGGCAAAGAACACGCCAAGTACCACCCCAAGGACTACGCCGACTACGTCGCCGAGCGCGTCGAACCCTGGTCGTACCTCAAGTTCCCCTACCTGAAGAAGGTCGGCTGGAAAGGGTTCGTCGACGGCGTCGATTCGGGCGTGTACAAGGCGACTCCCTTGTCACGCTTGAACGCGGCCGACGGGATGGCCACTCCCCTGGCCCAGGAGGAGTATGAGCGCATGTACGCCACCCTGGGCGGCAAGCCGGTGCATCACACCCTGGCCACGCACTGGGCGCGCCTGGTAGAGCTCCTGTACGCCACGGAGCATTGGGTTGAGTTGGCCACCGATCCGGAAATCACCTCCCCCAACTTCCGCGTGCTCCCCACCGAGAAACCGGACGAAGGCGTGGGTGAGGTTGAGGCCCCGCGCGGCACGCTCACCCACCATTACTGGTCTGATGAGCGCGGGATCTTGACCAAGGTGAACCTGATTGTCGGCACGACCAACAACAACGCCGCCATCAACATGTCGGTCAAGAAGGCCGCTCAGGGGCTGATCCACAAGGGCACGGTCGTCAAGGAGGGCCTGCTCAACACCATCGAGATGGCCTTCCGGGCGTATGATCCCTGTATGGCCTGCGCCACACACACCCTCCCAGGGCAGATGCCCCTCGAGGTCACCCTACGCACCCCCGACGGCGAAGTGATCGACAGCTTCCAGCAGCACCTGGACTAGCCTGTCGTGCGGGCGGCGGCAGCACGGAGAGGATCATGCGAACCCTGGTGATCGGGCTGGGCAATCCAATCCTGCGCGACGACAGCGTCGGATTGCGCGTCGTGCGTGAGGTGGCGGCGGCGATCGGCGAGGTTGACGGGCTGGACCTGGCTGAGGACTACCACGGCGGCCTGCGGCTGATGGAATCCATGATCGGCTACGACCGGGCGGTGATCATCGATGCCATCCAGAGCGGCGCCCCACCGGGCAGCCTGATCCGGCTGGGCGTCGACGACCGGCCTACCCAGCGCAGCGCTTCGACGCACGATGTCAACCTGCCGACCGCCCTGGCACTGGGGCGGCAGGCCGGCGCCAACCTACCGCCGACAGACCAGATATCGATCCTTGCCGTGGAAGCGGATGACGTGCTGTCCTTCGGCGAGACGCTGACACCCGAGGTGGAATCCGCCGTCCCCCTGGCGACGCAGGCCGTCCTGCAGATGCTGGGATTGGAGAAGGAGTGTGCCTGAATGATTTCCCCGGAAACCCTGCGCCGCTACCCGTACTTCGCCGGGCTCCCCGAGGAGGCCCTCAAGCATGTGGCGATGCTTGCCGAGCAGCGCTCGTTCAAAGGCGGCGAGCGGCTGTTCGAGGAAAGCGCAGCCTTCAAGGCCGGCGCACGCCTGTACGAGAAAGGCAAGGAGGCCAAGGAGCTGCTGATCCTGGTCTCCGGCGAGGTCGACCTGATCACCGAGCTCAGCGGCGGCAAGGAGGTCGTGGTGGCCTCGCTGGTGCCCGGCGAGCTGATGGCCGAGTCTTCAATGGTCGAGCCGTATCAATTGACGGTCAGCGGCCTCGCCACCCGGGATGGCAGCTTGATCTCTATTGACGCCGATCGGCTGCGCGCCTACTGCCAGGAGAATCCCGCTGCCGGCTATGCCGTGATGAGCCAGATCGCCCGCCTGCTGCTCGACAAGCTGCAGAGCACCCAGGTTCAGCTGGCCGCTAACCCCTAGCCAGCCGCCTGCATCGTCCAGGAACGCAAATCGGACCCGTCAGCCACAGAACAACGGCTGGCGGGTCATCGCTTTGATTCCCAGCCATCGTGCATTGCCGGGTCCTTGGCTCAACGTTGAACAGCTGACGGCTACCTGCTGCGAAGCCTTGGCAAGCAGGCCGATCAGCTCTTCTTGATACTCCACCGGGTGTGCGGGGGGATCTCGGCGTGCTGGCTGCCGCCGTCGGACCAGGTCCGCGCCTCCGGCAGGGCACCGTCCAGCACATCCCCCTGCTCGAGCGCCACCATGTCATCCTCACTGCAGTGATGAACAAGGCCTGCCAGGGTGCAACCGCCGACTACCCGTCGACCGGCCGACCATCCCCGAGGTCGTAGCCATTTGGAACGCGATTCATCAGCCCAAGCCCCGGGCACGACTCAGTGCGGCAGCCTGCTCTGCTCGACGAACTTCTTCTGGATCAATGGTTCGAGGTCGGATAGTGTGCTGCCAGGCTGAGTGCCCCGTTCGCCGGTTCAACCTCGGCTGCGCCAGTGGCGCAGGCGCTGCTCATCGATGTTACGAGATCCGCGATCCCTCCAGGAGCGGTCCCCCCGCCGTACCAGCCTATCCACCGCGCCCAGAACGTCTCTCCGCTCGGTCACGCCGAACATGTGGCGCCGCTCCCCCGCGTTCTCGCCGTGTCCTCGAAGGCCCCAACGGCAGGGCTGTGCGTCACGCCAGGTCCAAGGCCACGGCCAGATCAACGAACGTGCCGGCCATCGCCGTCCGCCGAATGGCCTCGCGGCCGTGCACCCGCGCAACCACCTTCGAGGCGCCCTCTCTCGTCAAGTACCGCCCGACCAGTTCAAGGTCCTCGCCGCGGGCGGCGAAGCTCACGTCCTGATCGGCATTCTCCGGCGCTTCGCTGGCAGGATCGTCCGCCTCCTGTTCCCACGGGTCTCGCTGTCAACGGCATAGTCTCCGATTCCCAGGTACGCCTGAACCACCCGCAGCACAATGCCCAGCAGGATTCACGGGGCAACTCGCCGACCCCTTTGCGGCCGAGTTGCGTGGCGTCTGCGGACATCATTCCGTCTCCAACTGTGGGGAGTTGCGGAGGGATGGGCGACAGGCGCGCGGGCGAAACCCGTTGGAGGGACGACAGGAGGTCCCTTGCCGAGCCTCTTCACCGCCGGGCGCTCGAACAGGGACATGACTGCAGGGGGATTCGGTGCCTGAGCACCAAGGCGCAGGGGGAATGTCCCGATCGGCCCTGCCCCCTCGGCATCAGCGGTGTTCCCCCAGGTGGCTTGGCCGCATTGCGGCTGCCCACCGACCGGGCCACCACCCAGGCCCATGACCCGCGCGATGGCAAGAGTGGAGTCTGGGGACTTGCATCGGCCCCAAGGTTGCGCGAGCCTTCCAGGGGTTGCGGAGGCCGGCCGCGCATCGATTCCGCAGCCTGCCAAAGCCACTGCAGGAGCTCGGCTCGGGCCAAGACACCGAATCGCGGCGACGGGGAGGTAGACATGCCGGACAGACCGCTGAAGGTAGGGTTCATTGGGCTCGGCGCCATGGGTACACCGATGTGCGAAAACCTGCTCAAGGCCGGGTTCCCGCTCACCGTCTGTGACCGTGATCCGGAACGCACGGCACCGTTCGCCGCT
>Ga0105106_10003409_pt1 | contig 11350 bp, 8 predicted proteins | sample PPLLaktember2015_5_FD_79109 | JGI IMG/M metagenome (GOLD analysis project Ga0105106, IMG submission 79109) | Freshwater sediment microbial communities from Prairie Pothole Lake near Jamestown, North Dakota, USA - PPLs Lake P8 Core (1) Depth... | ecosystem: Environmental > Aquatic > Freshwater >... | reverse complement strand
GCAGCGGCAGAGGCTGCTGGACGTGCTTGATAGCGACGCCGATGGGCGTGTCGGCCTCGAAGGGCAGCTGGCCGGTGGCGATCAGGAACAGGATGATGCCCAGGCTGTACTGATCGGAGCGGGGATCGACCGGGTCGCCGCGCGCCTGCTCGGGGGAGACGTAAGCCGGCGTGCCCAACAGGGCCGAGCCGGTCAGGCTGACGGTCGCATCGGAGGTCTGGGCGACGCCGAAGTCGGTCAGGAGTGCGTTGCCGTCTTCGTCGAGCAGGATGTTGGAGGGCTTGATGTCGCGGTGGACGACGCCGCTGCGGTGGGCCGCCTCCAGGGCCGAGCAGACCTGGGCCATGATGCGGGAGGTTTCCTGCGGGGTGAGCGGGGAGCGCCGCAGGCGGTCGCCGAGGGTGCCCACCTTGAGGTAGGGCATGACGAAGTAGAAGTACTCGTCCTGCAGGCCGAAATCCCAGACCGGGACGATGTTGGGGTGCTTGGTCTGAAGGACGATCTTGGCTTCGCGGACGAAACGCTTGGTGAAGCGGGGGTCCTGAGCGAGTGAGGGGGCGAGGATCTTGAGCGCGACCTCACGCTCTGTCTTCGTGTCGTAGGCCTTGAAGACGGCGGCCATGCCGCCATGCCCGAGGAGCTCGAGCAGGCGATAGGGTCCGATGGTCTTGCCGGTCAGACTGGCCACACAGCCATCCTGCAGAACTGCTCGACCCGGACGATCGGTCGCAAACCGCCGAACGCAGGCCAACCTGTCCCGATCGCCCTCCCTGACAGGCCCTTCTAGTATACGCGACAACCTCCCCCTTCCGTACTATTACTTGGCCCGCTTCCGGAGGGGGAGACCAATTTCTGGCGGTCCTCACACCTCCTACCCCAAGCGATGCGGCCGGCACGCGTGTTCTGTGAACTTCGGGCCCCGGATTTTGATGCTACAATGCCGCGCGTCCAAGGCACCGCAACCATGTCGCCAGTGATCGTCGAACAGCGACCATCAGCCGGCTTGATCCTACGACTGGTCCACGGCGACCTGACGGAGGAACGCGTCGACGCCATCGTCAACGCCGCCAACGCCCAGCTCGCCCATGGCGGCGGCGTGGCCGGGGCGATCGCCCTCCGCGGCGGCGAGGCCATCCAATCCGAGAGCGACGACTGGGTGCGGGCGAATGGGCTGGCTTCGCACGAGCGTCCGGCCATCACCGGCGCCGGCCGCTTGCCGTGCCGCTACGTGATCCACGCCGTCGGACCCGTGTGGGGCGAGGGGGATGAAGACGCCAAACTCAGGCAGGCAGTCCTGGCGGCGTTGCGGCTTGCCGAGGAAAAGGGACTGCGCAGCGTCGCCCTGCCGGCCATCTCCACCGGCATCTTCGGTTTCCCCAAAGCGCGCGGGGCGCGCCTCATCCTGGATGCCATCCTGGAGTTCGCCTCCACTCACCCGGTGATGTCCATCGGGGAGATCCGCATCACGCTCATCGACCAGGCCTCGGTCTCGGTTTTCGCCGAGGAGTTCGAGCGCCGCTGGCCGACAGCCTCAAGCGAATGATCACCTCCACTGCCAATCCGCGCGTGAAATGGATCCGCTCTCTTCAGGCCAAGCGGCGCGCCCGGGAGGAGCAGGGCCTGTTCATCGTCGAAGGCTTGCGTCTGGCGCGCGAGGTCGTCGCCGCCGGGCGCCCGGTCCGGCTGGTGATGCACACCGAAGAGCTCGATGCCCGTGGACGGGGCGTGGTTAACAATCTTTGCCGGCTGGGGGCGGAGGCCGAGGTCGTGTCGGCGCCGGTGATGGCGGCTTGCTCGAACACCGAGGCACCTCCCGGACTCCTGGTGGTCCTGCCGATCGAACCGCTGCCGTTACCCGATCCGCTGACGCTGGCGCTGGTGGCCGACGGCATCGCCGATCCAGGCAATCTGGGAACGCTGCTGCGCACCGCCGCGGCGGCCGGCGCCCAGGCGGCGTTCCTGACGCAGGGTACGGTCGATGCCTACAATCCCAAGGTCGTGCGTGCGGCCATGGGCGCCCATCTGCGGCTGCCGATCCTGGCCGTCGATGACGGCGCCCTGGCTGAACGCCTGGCTGGAACGCAGGTCTGGATCGCCGAGGCGGGGCAGGGCACGGCTTACGATCAGGTCGACTGGCGCGGGCCGACGGCCCTGGTGATCGGCGGGGAGGCGCGCGGGGCGCAGGCCGGCACGCGGGCGCTGGGCAGTCGGGCCGTACACATCCCGATGCCGGGGGGCAGCGAGTCCCTGAATGCGGCAGCTGCCGCCGCGGTGATCCTGTTCGAAATCGCCCGCCAACGGAGCCGACGGTGAATATCCGCGCACTGACCGGCTTCCTCGATCCGGGCTGGCCGCTGGATCCCAAGCGCCTGGCGGCCGCGGCGGCCTGCCTGGCGAACGCCCGCCAGGCACTGGGCGAGGCCGGCTACACCGTCCAGACTCTGCGGCTGGCGACACCGCCGCCGCAGGAGATGTCCCGTCCGGTGCCGCCGGCCGAGCGACCCGACCTGGCGCGCCGACTGGAGGCCGAGTCTTTCGTCCATGGCATCGATTACACCGCCATCGGGCCGGCGCTGCCCGAAGAGCCGGACGGCTACGCCGCCATCCCCGATGTGCTGGCGGCGACCGAGACCGTTTTCGCCTCCGGGATGTTCGCCGATCCGGAGGGCGGTCTGTCGCTGACGGCCGCAGCCGCTTGTGCCGAGACCATTCAGCGGACGGCGCACATCACGCCGGATGGATTCACCAACCTGCGCTTCGCGGCGCTGGCGAACGTGCCGCCCGGCGCGCCGTTCTTCCCGGCCGCCTATCACCGCGGTGGGCCGCCCGGTCTGGCCGTCGCGACGGAGGCGGCCGAGCTGGCCGTCGATGCGCTGCGCGACGTCCCGTCCCTGACCACCGCCCGGCGGCGGTTGGTGAGCATGATCGAGGCGCATGCGGCTACCCTGACGCGCGTCGTCCAGCGGGCTGCGGCCGCAGGTGAGATGCAGTTCCTGGGCATCGACTTCTCGCTGGCTCCTTTTCCGGACCCGGCGCGCTCGCTGGGCGCGGCGCTGGAAGCCTGCGGCGTGCCGGCCGCCGGGCTGTCCGGCACGCTGGCCGCGGCGGCCTTCCTGACCGATTGCCTGGATCAGGCGCAGTTCACCCGTACCGGCTTCTGCGGGTTGCTGCTGCCGCCGTTGGAGGACGATCGCCTGGCGGCGCGGGCCGCCGAAGGGACCTTGACGGTCAAGGACTTGCTGCTGTGTTCGGCCGTCTGTGGGACCGGATTGGACACCGTGCCGCTGCCCGGTGACAGCCGCGTTGAGGCGCTGACGGCGATCCTGCTGGATCTGGGCGCACTTTCGCTGCGATTGAACAAACCGCTAACGGCGCGCCTGATGCCCATCCCCGGCAAGGCGGCCGGTGACGAGGTGACGTTCGAGTTCGCCTACTTCGCGCCCAGCCGCGTGATGGCGTTGCCGGCGCAGCCGCTGACCGGATTGATGGCCGGACCGGGCGCAGTCACCATCGGCCCGCACCGGACGTAGGGAGACGCTCCCCGTGAGCTTCGACCTGGCGGGGGGCTGACCGGTACCCCATGGACCTCCTCGGCGGCCTCAATCCCCAGCAGCGTCAGGCGGTCACCGCACCCCCGGGGCCGGTGCTCGTCCTGGCCGGGCCGGGCTCGGGCAAGACGCGCGTCCTGACGCATCGCCTGGGCTACACGCTCCAACAGCGCGGGGTCGACCCCGCGCAGGTGATGGCGGTCACGTTCACCAACAAGGCCGCGCGCGAAATGGCCGCGCGGCTGGAGGGGCTGCTGGGCGGGAGGCCGGCCGGCCTCAGCCTGGGCACCTTTCACGCCCTGTGTGCGCGCCTGCTGCGCCGCGAAGCCGAGCACATCGGCCTGAGCCGCGAGTTCGTCATCTTCGATGAAGCCGACCAGTTGTCTCTGGCGCGGCAGGCGATCAAGGCCCTCAACCTGGATCCCAAGCAGGTGCAGCCCGGGAAAGTGCTGGCGGCCATCTCCAGCGCCAAGAACGAGCTGCTCGGCCCGGGTGACCTCGCACCGGCGGACTACTTCGCCGAGATCACCCGCCGGGTCTATGAGCGATACCAGCAGATGCTGCAGGCCAACCGGGCGCTGGATTTCGACGACCTGTTGCTTGAAACCGTCCGCCTGCTTCGTCTAGATGACCTGCGCCAGAAGTACCGGCGCCGCTTCCGACACATCCTGGTGGACGAATTCCAGGACACGAACACGGCGCAGTACGAGATCCTGCGCCTGCTGGCGGGCGAGAACCCCGACCTGTTTGTCGTCGGGGACCCCGATCAATCGATCTACCGCTGGCGCGGGGCCGACTATCGCAACGTCCTGAGGTTCCAAAAGGACTACCCCCAGGCGCAGGTGATCTTGCTCGAGCAGAACTACCGCTCCACGCAGACCATCCTGGACGCAGCCATGGCGGTCATCGATCGCCAGACCGGACGGCATCGCAAGCAGCTGTTCACCGAGCGCGGCCAGGGTCAACTGATCAGCTTGCACGAAGCCTACGACGAGGCCGACGAGGCGCAGTTCGTGGTCGAGACGATCGCCGGGCTGACGCTGGCGGGCGAGGCGCAGCCGGGTGAGTGCGCGGTGATGTATCGGACGAACGCGCAGTCGCGGGCGCTGGAAGAGGCCTTCCTCAAAGCCGGGCTGCCCTACCGCCTGGTCGGTGCCCAGCGCTTCTACGGCCGGCGCGAGGTCAAGGACCTGATCGCTTACCTGCGGCTGATCCACAATCCGGCGGATGAGGTCAGCCTGCTGCGCGTGCTCAACACGCCGCCGCGGGGATTGGGAGAGAAGACCGTCGAGACTCTGTTGGCCGGTGCCGCTCAGGCAGGGGTGAGCGGCGCGGGCCTGGTGATGAACCTGGCCGCCGGAAGCGAGTCGGCTTCCATCGGAGGGCTCAGCGGGCGGGCCTCCGCCGCGCTGGCCGCGTTCGGCCGGCAGTTGGCCGGCTGGATCGCGGCGCGTGAACGTCTTCCGGTCGCCTCGCTGATGGACCGGCTCATCGAAGACACCCGCTACCGCGCCTACATCGATGACGGGACGGAGGAGGGCGCCGAGCGCTGGGAGAACGTGCTCGAGTTGCGCGGCGTGGCACAGGAGTTCGAGGAGGCCGGGCTGCCCGGATTCCTGGAACAGGTGGCGCTGGTCTCCGATCAGGACACCCTGACCGAGAATCTGAACGCCCCGACGCTGCTGACGCTGCACGCCGCCAAGGGGCTCGAGTTCCCGGTGGTCTTCATCGTCGGCCTGGACGACGGGACGTTCCCGCACCAGCGTTCCTTCCCCGATCGGGAGGCGATGGCCGAAGAGCGCCGCCTGTTCTACGTGGGCATCACCCGCGCCAAGGACCGCCTGTATCTGCTGCGCACTTTCCGGCGCGCCCAGTTCGGGAGCTCCAACGTGACCGAGCCGTCGCGCTTCCTCAGCGATATCCCGGCCGACGTTCTCGTCGGAGAGCGATCGGGGCCGCAGACGCCGGAACAGGCCATCTTCGATCGCCAGACGCGCTGGGAGCCCCGGGGGGCGGCGCCGGTCGAGCCACGCTATCGCGCCGGGATGCGCGTCCTGCACCCGCGCTTCGGTGAGGGGGTCATCCTGGAGACGCGTCTCGACCACGAAGACGAAGAGATCACCATCGTGTTTGAGAGCGGTGAGACCAAGCACCTGGTGGCCTCGCTGGCCCGGCTCCAGGTACTGGGGGGATGACGGTGGCTGAACGGTGCGCGCCGCGTGCAGAGAGGAGGCCAGGCGGGTGAACATCTTCATCACGGGAGGCGCCGGCTACCTGGGATCGGCCGCCGCCCAACGGCTCCTGCAAGCCGGCCACCAGGTCACGGTGTTCGATTCGCTCGTCAAGGGCCACCAGGCGGCAATCCCGGCGGGGGCGCGTTTCGTGAAGGCCGACCTGGCCGACCGGGCCGCGCTCGATGCGGCGCTGGCAGCCGAGAGCTACGACGCCGTCATGCACTTCGCCGGTTTCATCGAAGCCGGGGAAAGCATGCGTGAGCCGGGCAGGTATTTCCACAACAACGTATCGCTCTCGACCGGGCTGGTCGAGGCCGTCCTGCGGGCGGGCGTCCGGCGCTTCGTGTTCTCCTCCAGCGCAGCGGTGTACGCTTCCAGCGACGAGCCGCTGTCCGAGGACTCGGCTATCGGCCCGGCGAACGTCTACGGTCAGACCAAGCGCATGGTCGAAGAGATGCTGGAGTGGTACCGGAAGGTGCACGGCCTGCGCTATGCGGCCCTGCGCTATTTCAACGCCGCCGGCGCGGAGCCGGGGCGGGGTGAGGCGCACAATCCCGAAAGTCATTTGATCCCGCTGGTGCTTCAGGTGGTCCTCGGGCAGCGCCCGCACGCACAGATCTATGGGAGCGACTACCCGACCCCCGACGGCACCTGCATCCGCGACTACATCCACGTCGGGGATCTGATCTCGGCGCACCTGCTGGCGCTGGAAGGCCTGGGCGAACAGGAGCAGTTGATCTACAACCTGGGCAACGGCGCCGGCTACAGCGTGCGCCAGGTGATCGAGAGCGCGCGGCGCATCACCGGTCACGCCATCCCGGCGGTCGACTCGCCCCGCCGTGCGGGAGACGCGCCGCGCCTGGTAGCCTCAGCGGAGAGGATCCGCCGCGAGCTGGGATGGGTACCGGCGTGTCCGGACCTGGATGAGATCATCGCCAGCGCGTGGGAGTGGCACCGCACGCATCCGCGCGGCTACGCCGGCTGACGTCCTACACTGAGAGGTCACTCTGAGCCGCGCACGACTGGGGCGAGGAGATGCTTCAGCCGCGTGGCGTATGAGCGGGCCGCGCGAGTCGAGTGTGGGCCCCAGCAGGACATGCCTGGGAGGGCGGCGTGCTATAATCCCTCCCCGGTGAGGGGCATTTCCCCGCAAGCGGTCTTCAGGAGAATGTATGCCGATCGACCTGGCCAACCTGCCCCCGGAAGGGGAGCGGATCACTTTCGTTTCCGGAGCGCTGCGCGTCCCGGATCGCCCGCTGATTCCGTTTGTGGAGGGTGACGGGACGGGGCCCGACATCTGGCGCGCCTCGGTGCGCGTCCTGGATGCGGCGGTGGAGAAAGCCTACGGCGGCCGGCGGCGCATCATCTGGACCGAGATCCTGGCCGGCGAGAAGGCCTTCGCCCAGACCGGAAACTGGCTGCCGGATCCGACGGTCGAGGCCTTTCGCGAGCTGCGCATCGGGATCAAGGGACCGCTGACGACCCCGGTGGGCGAGGGCTTCCGCTCGCTGAACGTCGCCTTGCGCCAGGCGCTGGATCTGTACGCCTGCGTCCGTCCGGTGCGCTACTTCAACGGCGTGCCTTCCCCGGTGCGGCGCCCTGAAGATGTCGACATGGTCATCTTTCGCGAGAACACCGAGGACATCTACACCGGGGTCGAGTTCGAGTTGGGCAGCGAAGCGAATCGACGCTTCGGAGCGTGGTTGAAAGAGGCGCTGCCGGACGAGCACCAAAAGATCCGCTTTCCGGAAACGGCGGCCTACGGCATCAAGCCGATCTCGCGCCAGGGCAGCGAGCGCCTGGTGCGCGCCGCCGTGCGCTGTGCTTTGGAGGAAGGCCGCCGGTCGGTCACGCTGGTGCACAAGGGCAACATCATGAAGTACACCGAAGGCGCCTTCCGCAACTGGGGGTATGCCCTGGTCGAGCGCGAGTTCTCCGAGCAGACCTACACCTGGCTGCAGTGGGAACGGACAAAGGCGGCCCACGGCGAGCAGGCGGCCGATGCCGAGCAGCGTGCGGCGATCGAGTCCGGCCGGCTGCTGGTCAAAGACGTCATCGCCGACATCGCCTTCCAGCAGATGCTGACCCGGGCGACCGAGTTCGACGTTATCGCCACCATGAATCTGAACGGTGACTACCTGTCCGACGCCGTGGCGGCCGAGGTCGGGGGGATCGGGATCGCCCCGGGGGCCAACATCAACTTCGAGAGCGGGCACGCCGTCTTCGAGGCGACGCACGGCACGGCCCCGAAGTACGCCGACAAGGACGTGGTCAACCCGGGCTCGGTCATCCTGAGCGGGGAGATGCTCCTGCGCCATATCGGCTGGCGCGAGGCGGCCGGCCTGGTGATCCGGGGCATGGAAGGGGCCATCGGGGCCCGCACGGTCACCTACGACTTCCACCGCCTGATGCAGGGGGCGACGCTGCTGAAGTGTTCCGAGTTCGGCGAGGCCGTCGTGCGGCATATGGATTGAGTCGGCTCCGGCGGCACCCCCGGAAAAGCGGCCATTGACAGACGGGGCCAAGTTGTATATACATGTATACATCTATGAAGGCACCCGTCGACAAAGCCAATCCCATCCCGCTCTACCTGCAACTGGCCGAGTGGCTGGAGTCACGCATTGCCCAGGGCGAGCTGCCGGTGGGGGCCCGTCTGCCGCCCGAGACCGCCCTGGCGGACGAGTTCGAGCTGAACCGCAACACGGTGCGACAGGCGATCGGGCTGCTGGTGCAGAAGGGCCTGGTCCAGAAGCACAAAGGCGTCGGGACCTTCGTCACCCGCCTGGACACCCTCTATCCGGTGCATGAGCTCGGGCGGATGACCAGCTTCGTCGACGACTTCGAGGTCAACACGGTCGCCGTCGAGAACGTCATCCTGGCTCAGGAGCGCGCTCGCGCCTCGGCCGAAGTGGCCGAGCGGCTGGGCATCCCGCCCGGTAGCGCGGTGGTGCGCCTCGAGCGGCTGCGCATGGCTGACCGCACCCCGTTCGTCCTCGAGCGCGGCTACTACCCCATCGAGGGCTTCGGCGAGCTGTTGCGCATGGACGTGCGCGGATCGATCTACCAGCTGTTGGTCGAGCAGTTCGAGGCCGACCTGCACCATTCGGCCCAGACTCTGCGGGCCATCCGACCCACGCGCGATATCGCACTCAAGCTGCGCATCAACCGCAACATCCCGTGCATCTTCCTGGAGAGCCTGGCCTACACCTCGGCCAACGTGTGTATCGAGGTGCTGCAGTCGTACTATCGGGGCGACCGTTATCTGTTCCGTGTCGAAAGCGGCCAGTACAGAAGGGAGATGCACTCGGCCGCGGTGGGATAGGCGTTGGCCAGCCACCGGCGCGCCCGCGAGCATCCGCCCTGACCGCCTCCGACCGGCCCGGCCCGCCCCGCGGGCGAGAGCTCTCATACAAGAACAAACGTCTCAAGGAGACCGGCAATGAAGAAGATCGACGAGTACTTTGTCCCGTGGCTGAAAGGGCAGAAGATGTATGTCTCGTCACACATCGATCTGGCCTGGAAGCGCCCCGAGCTGCACCGCATGATGTCGAACGAGAACCCTTTGCCGCCCTCGGACAAGGTCATCGAGACGATTCTCAAGTACGGCAAGATGGCCAACCGCTATGCGGATCAGGGTTTCGCCGTGCGCCAGAAGATCGCCGACATCAACGGCCTGGATGGGATCGAAAATGTCCTGCTGGGCAACGGCTCGAGCGAAGTCTACGACATGATCTGGCGTTCGTTCGTCGCACCGGGCGAGGAGGTCATCCAGCAAACCCCCTGCTTCGGGATCTACAAGCTGCGCGGCGGAATCGTCGGGGCCAAGATGGTGTCGGTGCCGATGATCTACAAGGACAAGCAACTCCTGTTCGATCCCGACGGAGTCCTCAAGGCCATCACGCCCAAGACCAAGATCATCGTCATCACCAATCCCAACAACCCGACCGGCAACTTCATGAAGGCGGACGACTTCGTCCGCATCGCTGAGACCGGCCTCCCGTTTGTCGTCGACGAGGCCTACATCGAGTACTCCGGCCTGGGCAAGTCTCAGGTCAAGCTGACGAAGAAGTACAAGAACGTCATCATCACGCGCACCCTGTCCAAGGCCTACGGACTGGCGGGCATGCGCTTCGGGTATGCCTTGGGCCATAAAGACGTGATCATGCAGATCGCCGCCACGCTCATCCCCTGGAACGTGAGCACTATCGCCATGTGGGCCGCCCTGGCGGCGCTGGAGGATGGCGCCGGCCTGCAGGAACGCGTGGAGTTCAACAACCAGGAAGTCGAGTACATCGAGACCGAGGTCGGCAAGATCAAGGGCATCACCGTCTTCCATTCCAATGGTAACTACATCCTGTTCGACTCGGCCATCCCCGGCAAGACCGGCAAGGGTATGGTCGATCACGGTGTAAAGAAGGGCCTGATCTTGCGCGGCCAGGACCCGATGTACGGGAGCGAGGGGTGGTTCCGGGTGACCATCGGCTCCCATGCAGAGAACGAGCTGTTCGTGAACGCGGTCCGGGAGTACTTCACACACTAGACCAGCACTGCGCACATCCCGCAGGAGGTTGCCGCCATGGCAGAAAGCGTTGTTGAACGACTGCAGAGCACCAACCCCGACATGGAGCTTTGGTGGGACTCGTCCCCCCTGATCTTCGATTCGTGGGTCAAGAAGATGACCGAGGCCGCACCGGCCGGCCAGAAGAAGGAGCTCGAGTCCCAGCTCAAGCGGCTGTTCTTCTGGGACGACATGTCCAAGAGTGTGTTCCGCGGCTGCACCACCAATCCGCCGCTCTCTCTGGGCGCCATCAAGGACAACCCGGCGCTGTGGGAGAAGTGGGTCGACGACCAGATCAAGGCCCAACCGGGCATCACGCTCGAGGCGCTGTGGTGGATGACCTACAAAGAGGTCGTCAGGCGCGGGGCCGAGAAGTTGATGCCCATCTACGAAGCCTCCAACGGGCGCTTCGGCTGGGTTTCGGGACAGCTCGACCCGCGCCTGTTCACCGAGAACGAGAAGATGTACTCGCAGGCGGACGAACTGGCGGCCCTGTCGAAGAACGTGATGATCAAGGTCCCCGGCAGCCAGCAGGGCGTCGACGTGGTGCGCTACCTGACGGCCAAAGCCATCTCCACCAACGTGACCACCTGCTTCACGCTGCCGCAGATCATGGCGGTCGCCCGGGCGGCCATGGAGGGCCACGAAGAGGCCAAGAAGAACAAGGTCGACACCAGCCACTGGCGGGCCGTGATCACGCACATGCTGGGCCGCCTGACCGAACGCGAGGTCATCTGGGAGCAGGCCGCCTACTACAAAGTGCCGTGGACCGATGCCGACAGGCGCTGGTTCGGGTTGGGCGTCTTCAAGCGCGCCTACCAGCTGCTCAAAGAGGGCGGCTACGTCAGCAAGTTGCTGCTGTGCTCGATGCGTCCGGGCCCCCTGGCCAACGGCAAGATGCGCTACTGGGACGTCGAGGCGCTGGCGGGCGGCGATATCGTCTTCACCCTGCCGCCCTACGCGCTCGAGCCGATGTTTGCCATGGGCGATCAGCTCGACCTGCGCCCGGG
>Ga0105106_10003408_pt1 | contig 11351 bp, 12 predicted proteins | sample PPLLaktember2015_5_FD_79109 | JGI IMG/M metagenome (GOLD analysis project Ga0105106, IMG submission 79109) | Freshwater sediment microbial communities from Prairie Pothole Lake near Jamestown, North Dakota, USA - PPLs Lake P8 Core (1) Depth... | ecosystem: Environmental > Aquatic > Freshwater >... | reverse complement strand
TGACGCCGCCGCGCGCTTCGGTTCGCATCCCGCATTCCGCGGCTGGCCGCTCGTCGTGATCACGGACGATCCGCATCGCGCCGCCCGGAGCGACATGAACTTCCTCTGGACGACGTTCACGCGGTTCGAGCCGGCCGCGGACATTCATGCGGCGGGCACCCGCGTGGTGCGCAACCACCTCGCCTACTCCGCGCCCATCGTCATCGACGCCCGCATGAAGCCCTGGTATCCGAAAGAGCTGACGTGCCGCGACGACGTCGCGCGCACGGTCACGCACCGGTGGCGCGAGTACTTTCCCGCCGGCCACGTGGACATGGGAGACGCCGAGAAGGGGCACCTGGACTGATCGATCCTCGGCCTGCCGCCCCTCCCGTGGCGGCCACTCGTCATTCGGGTGGACCAACGAGTTACGCCACCCTCTTTGTCCCTCACGCCCGGCACGCGCCTCGGCCCGCAAGAGATCGTCGCTCTCCTCGGAGCCGGCTCCGTACTCCGCTCTCAACGGAGCGCGGCGACGAATCGCGCCAGCGCGCCGGCATCCAAGTCGCCAAAATACAGGCGCTCGAACATCCGCACGCGGAGATCGACAGGAGAGATACCCGGGTCCTTCGAGCGAAGGTCGGCGGCGACAAGCGCTTTGGCCGTGTCGAACATGGCGCAGGTCATCTTCAGCCGATCGTTCGCTGACCGCTCGGCAAACATCGCCATGAACGCCGCCTCCACGTCCGGCGTGGTGTCTTTCACGCGCGGAGCTCCGCCAGCGTCCCGGCTACAGTCAAGCGGACCGCCCAGCGATCCAAGTAGGTCCAGTCGAGATCGGGCTGCAGAGCGATGACGCTGCGTACGTCCCGAAGCTGCAACTCCGACGGGTTCGCCTTGCTCCAGAGGAGCTTGGACAGGATCAGGTCTTCGGGGGCGATCACCCACAGGGTCTGCCCGTCGACATCGATACTCCTCCGGCGCTCGAACTTCTCGATCTCGTAATCGCGGTCGTCACGAACGATGAAGTCGACCTTCTGCAGCGCCTCCCGGTGCATCACACTGAACATTCGGCGGGCGACGATGGCCTCGCGAGCGGATTCCGCGTCGGTGGTGAACTCGCTTCCCAGAATCTCGCCCAGGCGCGCGGCGTGTGCAGGGTACAAGACTGCCACCACGTCGATGTCTCGCGTCATCCGCGGCTGGCCGTAGAGGCCTGCCGCGATCGAGCCCGTGATCATATACGACACATGCGCTGCGTCGAGACGTGCCGCGAGCAGCTTCAGAACATCGAGTTGATCGGACACGTCCAGTGCGATCAAATCACATCCCTGGCCCGTTGGGCAGCCGATCATGTTCGGTGCGGGCAAGATACACGAGGGCCGAGGAGGGCGGGGTGGTAGATTACCGGGCCATGCAGGCAGCGTGGGCAGGGTCCGCCCATGATCGCCGCGCCGAGTTCGAGGCGCGCGGCTGGCTCGTGCTACGTGGCGTCGTGTCCGCCCAGGACCTCGCGGAGGTGAACGGCATCTTCGACGAGCTGATGGCCCCAACCGCGCCGCCGCCTGCCGCGGGCCCAGGCGCCTCGTTCCGACCCAACGCGTGCCGGGCGCACGCCGCCATGCTCCGGCATCTTCACGACGGCGTGGCGGAGTTCGCCTGCCACCTTCTTGGTGGGTCGTCGATTCACTTGCTGCAAGACGCCCTTCTGCTGAAACGGCCCTCCGCGAAGGGTTCCATCGCGCTCCATCAGGACTACACTTACACGGGTTTTCTGGATCCAGCCTCGATGGTCTCCGTCGGATTGGCACTCAGCGACGCGTCCTCGGAGAGCGGGTGTCTTCACGTGGTCGATGCCAGTCACACGTGGGGTCTCGTGGGCGGCCTGCGGATCTTCGCGGGAGGACTGGAGGAAGACATCGGCGTCATGCTGTCACCGGCTCAACGCGAATCCGTGACCCGCCAGAGGATTGCTCTCGAGGTCCACGCGGGCGACGTCACCATCCATCACTGCCTGACGCTCCACGGCAGCGACGACAACAGGACCAGCAGGCCCCGCAAGACGATCGTCACGCATCTCTTCGACGGGGATTGTCGGCTCGTCCGCGATCGTCTGCCGCCAGCGGTTCAGCAACAGTTCGTGACCGATGTTGAGGGGCATCTCACTGGTCCGGCGTTTCCGGTGCTGTTCCCGGCTGGCCTGGCTCGATCGGGAGAGTACTCAGGGGCGGAAAGCGCATGAAGGTCCTGCTCATCGCGCCGCCCATCATGGACGTGATCGACGGCGAGCTCAGGGTCGTCGGCGTCGACGCGGAGCGTGAGTGCCCGCCGCTCGGAATCTACGGACTGGCGGCCGTGCTCGAAGCGCAAGGCCATGAAGCCGTCGTCGCGGACCTGATCCTGGCGGGAAGCCGGTCGCTCGGCGCGTTCGAGAAGGCGCTCGACACCGTGGACCTCGTGGGCGTCGGATCGACCTCTATGGCCTGGCCCGCGGCGGTAGATGTGATCAAAGAGGTACGCCAGCGCCGGCCCGACGTGCGGATCGTGTGCGGCGGCATCCATCCGACGTTGTTCGACCGGTACATCCTGAACGCCTTCCCGGTCCAGTTCGTCGTACGGGGAGAGGGCGAAACGGCGATCGTCCGGCTGTGCCGCGCGCTCGAAGGCGGCCTCGATCTGAGTGACGTGCCGAACCTGTCCTGGACCGGTCCGGACGGGCGGCTCGTACGCAATCTGATCGATCCGCAGCTGCGGCCGGGCGACCTGGCGGCATTGCCGCTTCCGGATTTCGGAAGCCTTCCTCCGGCGTCCTACAAGTGTCTCGCCCTTGAATCGTCGCGTGGGTGCGCGTACGACTGCTCGTTCTGCAGCACACCGTACCGACGGTCGTGGCGCGCCCTCGACTCGGAGGTCGTGGTCGATCGCCTCGAGCGTGTTCTCGATCGGATGGACCGGACGACCTCGCGCTGCGTGCACATCGTCGACGACGAGTTCTCGCTGAATCCGGCCAGGGCCACGGAGATCGCCCGCCTCATTCGCGAGCGGGGCCTGACGCCGAGGCTGCTGTTCGATTCGCGCGCCAGGGATCTTCTGCATCCCGCCTTCGTGCCGGGTATCGCGCCGTACACCGCGGGCCTGCTGGTGGGAGCCGAGTGCGGCTACGACGAAGGCCTCGAGAGGGTGGGCAAAGGCGGTACCTGCCAGACACTCGAGCAAGCCGCGAAGGTGCTGTCCGAGAACGGCATCGCGGCCAGGACGGACTTCTCGTTCATCCTGGGTCTCCCCTGGGAAACCAAGGAAGAAGTCCTGAAGACGATCCGCTTTGCCACGCATCTGTTCGTCGAGTACGGTGTGCACATCATGATGCAGTGGTATCGGCAGATTCCCGGATCGCGGATCTGGGAAGACGCACGCCGCGACCTGCTCGTCCACGAATCGATGTACGACGACTACGGGTTCTTTCGAAACCTCTATCTCTTCAAGACATCGTGCCGGCTCACTCCACGGGAGATCTACGAGATCGAGGACATGACGGACCAGCTTCGCTGGCTGGCAGAGCTGCCGGGAACGACGCGGCCGTCCATCGTCCACCATTTTCCGACGCCCATCCTGGAGGGTTTTCCCCGAGACACGCTCGAGATCGACGGCGGGCTCTCCAACCTGCGCGCGATCGCGCAGCCTCCGCGTGACGGATCACTCAAACTCGAAGGAGTTCGATCATGACTCAGCCGCAGCCACAGGAAGTCTACGAACGAACGATGAGGATGCTCGGGCCCGCGCTGGAGCGGGTCGCTACGGATCCGGAGTTCCGCGACCGGCTCGAGGCCAACCCGCTCGCAGCGCTGGCGGAGATGAATGTCGAGCTCGACGCGCAAACCGGACAGGAGCTCGAAGGGAAGCGCTTCTCCGAGTTCTGGGCGTTGCGCCGGAAGGCGGCGGAAGGTCCCGTCGGCGTGCGGGACCTGCCTCCCGATGGGGCTCTGACCGGCCAGGAGCTGGAGACCGTGACGGGAGGATTTCTGGCCCCGCCCAGGTTGTCGGTGGACCTCAACGCAAGGTCGATTGGCATGTACGCACCGCCATACGTCCCAGTCTTGCCCTCCGGCGACTGGTAGTCGCTCGTCGCGTACGAGGGGCCGGGCCGTTCAACGCGAGGGGACCCGGCCGTCGAGAATGCCGACTCCTCGTCGCGTGAAGGTCACCGCAGCCAACTCGAGCCCGGCCGCCTCGAAGAGCGAGCGGTATTCTTCGAGGCGGCGTTCTCGTCCACCCGTCAGGACGAGCATGTTGATGTCGTGCGTTTTCGCGCTGGAGGGCGCCGCGTCATCGGGCACGACCATCTCGACGACAAACAGGCGACTGTCTGCGCGCATCGCCGCGCGGCAGTTGTTCAGGATCCGTATCGCGCGCGCGTCGTCCCAGTCGTGCAGGACGAACTTCAGGAAGTAGGCATCTCCTCCGCGCGGCACGCCTTCGAGGAAGTTGCCCGCCATGGGCTCGATGCGGGCATCGGCGGGGGCCATCGCGAGCACGTGTGCCTCGTCGAAGAGAATCGCGGACGCGTGCCGATGAACGCTCAGGATCTGTCGCGCCAGCGTCCCCACGCCTCCACCCACATCCACGAACCGTTCGAAGGCGCCCAGGTCCAGCGCTTCGAGGACCTCCCGGTCCACGTCAGCGAGCCGGCCCAGCACCTGCTGGAGCGTCGCTGCCAGGGCACGGTTGGCCGCCAGCGCGTCGAAGAAGCTCCTGCCATGCGTTGAGTCGAACGCGGCTTCGCCGGTCCGCACACTGTGAAGGAGGTTCCCCCACGCCTGCCAGTGAAGGGGGTGGCCGCCGAGAAGCGCCAGCGGACGGAGCGAATCGCACCGATCGGATCTCAATGTTTCGGACAATGGCGTCAGCGCAAATCGGTGCGGCTCGTCCTCCTGCAGGATGCCAGTGCTGGCCACGGCGCGCAGGAATCGATACAGCGTGCCCCCGTGGCAGCCGGTCGCCTCCGCCAGCGCTTCCGCCGTCATCGGACCGGCAGCCAGGCAATCGGCCACACCGAGTTCCGCCATGACGTAAAGTACCTGCGAGTACCAGTACCCGCTCAGCAGGCCGAGCATCTCATCGGTCGGACTGGCAGCCATGCGGTGTCGACGACAAAGGATACCCGAGACATGCAGCTCACCGGCATCCATCACCTCACCGCCATCTCGGCCGCCATCCGCGAGAACAAGCGGTTCTACACGGACACGCTCGGCATGCGCCTCGTGAAGCGCTCGGTCAATCAGGACGACGTGAGCGCGTACCACTTGTTCTACGCCGATGCGGCCGGCCACCCCGGCACCGACATTACCTTCTTCGACTGGCCCGCGCCGCGAGAACGTCGCGGCACGCGCAGCATCGTCCAGACGTGTCTCCGCGTGAACGGGCGCGAGGCCCTCGACTGGTGGAAGGATCGCCTCGACAAGCGCGGGGTGAGGCACGGCGAGATTGCCCTTCGCGACGGTCGAGAGACGTTCGACTTCGAGGACCCCGAAGGCCAGCGGTTGGCGATCATGGACGACGGCGGGCTGGGTGATCCGCCGACGCCGTGGGATCGCAGCCCGGTGCCGGCGGAGCGTCAGATTCGTGGTCTCGGCCCGATCGTGATCAGCGTCCCCATGCTGAGCGAGACCGAGACGGTGCTCACGCGCGTACTGCACATGCGCGCGGCTCGCGAGTACCCGCATTGGGAGAACCCTGCGACCAACGTGCACGTGTTCGAGATGGGTGACGGCGGACCGCACGCGGAGCTGCACGTGGCCGTGCAGCCCGATCTTCCGCCGGCGCAGCAGGGCGCGGGCGGCGTGCACCATGTGGCGTTCCGGACGCCTGACGCGAACTACGACGACTGGGCCGAGCGGCTGAACGAGCTCGGCGTGCCCAACAGCGGCAAGGTCGATAGGTTCTGGTTCAAGAGCCTTTATCTGCGCGAGCCCAACGGCGTGCTATTCGAGATCGCGACGGACGGCCCGGGATTCGCGGTGGACGAAGACCCGGCGACGCTCGGCGAGACGATCGTGCTGCCGCCATTCCTCGAACCGCGCCGCGCCGAGATCGTGCGGCGCTTGAAGCCGATCGACTGAGTCACGCACGACCGAAAGTTGCAATTGAAAATTTGATACGATAGTCTTTCAATTGTATGGGTGCTGCGCCCCGGCTGAATTCCTCGGCCGACCCCGCGGCCGTTCTCGCGAAAGCCGTCCTGGCCGCGGCTGGCCGGCTCCACCTGCGCCACCGGCAGCTGGCGACGATCCTCGGCGCCAGCGAGGCCTCCGTGTCCCGCTTGCAGCGCGGCCGGGGCATCGATCCGGCCAGCAAGGAAGGAGAGCTCGCGCTCATGTTCCTGCGCATCTATCGCAGTCTCGACGCGCTGGTGGGCGGCGACGACGCCCGAGCGCGGCAATGGCTGCACGCGGGCAACGACCATCTGGGTGGAGTGCCGGCCGAACGCCTCACGAATGTCGAGGGCCTCGTCGATGTCGCCCAGTATCTGGACGCAATGCGCGGGCGACTCTGAAGTCCGTCCCCGCGACTGGCTCGCCTGGCGCGCCGTCGAAGCGCAGCACGTCGTCTCCACGCGCAAGCTCGTCGACACGCTCGACGAGCAGGCGCTCCTCGAGCAACTCATCGACAGGGCCAAGCCGCCGGATCCCACCGGCGGCCGCCGGCACGTGCTCGTCGCCACGCCGTTTCGGTATCCGCCCCTCGCGCATGGATCGCGCTTCGGCCAGCGGCACGAGCGCGGCATTTGGTACGGCTCAGCCACACGGCGGGCGCTGTTCGCGGAAGTCGCCTACTACCGGTTCGTCTTCCTGCAAGGGACGCGCGCGCCGCTCGAGGCGCTGACGACGTGGCACACGGTGTTCAGGATGCGGCTGCGAACGCGGCGCGGCGTCGACCTCACGGCGCCGCCGTTTGCCGCGCATCGGGCCGCGATTCGATCGCCCGTCGACTACACGTCATCGCAGGCGCTGGGCGCCGCCATGCGGGGGGCGTCGGTCGAGGCATTCCGATACCCATCCGCGCGCGACGTCCAGGACGGCGTGAACCTCGGCGCCTTCACGCCCGACGTCTTTGGCACCCGCGGGCCGCAGGGTCTCGAGACCTGGCATTGCCTGGCCTCGCGCCAGCGGGTCGAGCTGGTCAGACCCGCTATCTTCGAGTCCGACACGTTCACGTTTCCCCGGGAAGACTTCCTGGTGGACGGCGTTCTGCCGGCGCCGGCCGTAGGCTGAGGTTCGCACGACTCCACGATTTATCGTGTTACACCTATTTTCGTGGCTGACAACCAGAACATCACGTTGAGCCTGCCCCGGGAGCTGCTGAAGCGGGTCAAGCGCGTGGCTGCCGATCGCGACACGTCCTTGTCAGCGCTGATGGCCGAGGCGTTGAGTCGGGTGGCGGACGAGGATCGGCGCTATGCTGCGGCGCGAAAGCGGGCGTTGGCGGCGCTGAGATCGCGCCGATCGCTCGGGACCGGCGGTCGCCGAACGTGGTCACGCGACGAACTGCATGAGCGCTGAAACGCAGCGCGAGTTCGTGGACGCGAACGTTCTCGTCTACGCCTTCGATGCCTCGGCAGGGCCAAAGCAGCAGGCGGCTCAGGAACTGCTCGAGCGGCTCTGGGAAAGCAGCACCGGTTGCGTCAGCGTCCAGGTACTTCAGGAGTTCTTCGCCACCGTGACGCGGAAGGTGACCGAGCCATTGTCCGTCGATGATGCAACCGCTCGCGTCCGCGAGTTCGCCACCTGGAAGGTCTTCGCACCATCCGCTGCCGACGTCGTCGGCGCAATCGGCCTTCACACAGAAGCGCGCATCGGGTTCTGGGATGCCATGATCGTGCTCGCCGCATCCGAATCAGGATGCGATGTCCTCTGGACAGAAGACTTGAGCGATGGTCAGCTGCTCCGAGGGGTCCGCATATGCAGCCCCTTCGCTGGAGAGCCCTGACCGATCCACCGTGGCGGGGGAGGCAAGTTCCGGCATCATGGGGCAAGGAACTCCGCTGTAACGCCGGCCTGCCCGGGCGCGTATCCGACGCATGTCATCAGTGCTGTCGGATCTCCGCTGGGCGTGGCGTGGGCTTCGGGGGCGCAGGATTGCCAGTCTCGCGCACATCCTGCTCGTCGCTCTTGCCGTCGGTGCGAGCGCTGTCGTCTTCTCGGCGACCGACGCCTTCGTCTTCAATCGCGCGCCATATCCGAACGCCGATCGGCTCGTCGTCTTCGAGCGCAGCACTCCGGTAGGCGTCGCCGATTACCTGAGCTACGACGAGTTCCAGGCGCTCAGCTCCCGGACCGACCTCTTCAGCGCGATGCACGCCCACGGCATGGGCGCTCCGGTCTATGTGAGCGTCGACGGCGCGGTGCGGTCCGTGCGCGTGCAGGATGTCGAGCTGGGCCTGCTCGAAGCTCTGGGCGCCGCGCCGCGATGGGGACGAGGGTTCCTGTCCGGCGATGAGCACGCGGGATCCGAGTCGGCCGTCGTCATTCGCGAGGACCTCGCACGCGACGTGTTCGGCACCACAATCGCCGCCCTCGGAAAGTCTATCGAAGCTCCCGCCGGACCCCTGCGGATTGTCGGCGTCATGCCTGCCGCGTTCCGGTTTCCGACGGCGCTCGAGCGGATCTGGCGCGTGACCGACGCCGTGCGGCCCGCGCCTCGCCGCTCCGCCGCCATCGTTGCCGTGATGGCCCCAGGCGTCACGATCGCGGCAGTCGAGCACACCATCGGCGAGCTCGCGCGTGCGACGGCGAAGCCTGACGCGGTGCCGGGGCCCATGTCCGCGGTGCCACTGTCGCGCGCGCAGAAGGATCCTCGGGCGTACACGAACTACGGCGCCTACTCCGGCGTGGACGCACCTCGCCTCTTTGCGACGCTCTTCGCCGCGGCGATCTGCCTCGCGCTCATCGTCTGCTTCAACGTGGCCGGACTCGAACTGGCCTCGGCGCTCGAGCGCTCGAACGTCTACGGCATCCTCAGCGCGCTCGGCGCGACGCGCGCGACGCTGGTGCGGGCCACGCTCGTCGAGAGCATGCTTCTCACCGGTACGGGCGCGGTGGCCGGAATCGGCCTCGCGACGTGGGGCACGGGCGCGCTCGCGGCTTCGCTCCCGGCGGCGCTCGACAGCGTGCTCGCCAATCCGATCGATCTCGACCTGCGCGCGGCGATCTTCATCGCGGGTGTCGCGCTGGCGGCATCCGTGCTCACGTCGCTGCCCGTCATCTGGCATGTGACGCGTCCGAACCTGGCCGACGGGCTCAGGCGCGACGTGCCGCGGCTGACGGCATCGAGAAAACAATCAGCGCTGCGTCAGGTACTGATGACCGCGCAAGTGGCGCTGTGCGTGTTCCTGCTGGCTGGCGCGGTGCTGTTCGTTAGGACGTATGCCGCGCGAGTGGGAGAGGACAAGGGCTTCGACAGCGCGAATCTGGCGACGGTCGAGATCAGCCGGCGCCGTGACGCCGCCGGATCCGCGCAGGACCTCGACCTGGACGTGCTCGCACGCCTTCGCGCGCACCCGGCGGTCCGCGTCGCAGCGCGCTCGGAAGGGCTGCCTCCCTATCAGCGCGGCGGCAGCGCGTCGTACTTATGGATTGCCGGCCAGTCGTCGCCGGCCGGCCAGGTCGCGTTCCGCACCTTCGGCGTCGATCCCGACACCTTCGACGCGATGGGCGTCGATCTGCGCAGCGGCCGCGGCATCCGCGCCGGCGACACCGGCGACCAGGTCGTGGTAGACGAGGCATTTGCGCGTCGCTTCTGGCCGGCGGGCGACGCGGTCGGCGGGAGATTCTCGCTCGGCCGCGAGCGGGAGCCTGGACGGACGGTGTACGAGATCGTCGGCGTCGCGTCGCGCGTCCGCCTCGACGCGGCGGACGCGCCGATGGGCGGCGCTTTCCACGTGATGCACCGCGCTATCGCGTCGGATGCCGCGCCGCTGACGTTCGTCGCCAGGCTCGCGTCACCCCAGGCCCTCGGGGAAGTGACGGCTGCGCTGCGCGATGTGGCTGGCGACGCCGTCGTTCGTCTCGGGTGGATGGACGATCGCTATGCGGAGACGTACGGCGGCGCGCGCATTGCCGCGGGTCTGACGGGTGGGTTCGGACTGATCGCGGTGTCGGTCGCGATGGTCGGGCTGTACGGCGTCACGGCATTTCTTGTCGCCGGCCGCACGCGCGAGATCGGTATCCGCCTGGCGCTCGGTGCCGATCGACGCCATGTGCGCCGTCTCGTCACCGGACCGGCGATGCGCTCGGTGGCCATCGGCGCGGGGACGGGGACCGTCGCGGCGTTCTTCGCCGCACGACTCATCGAAGGCCAGCTCGTCGGCGTGACCTCTGCCGACCCTTGGACCTACCTTGGCATCATCGCCGTCATCGCCGTGACCGCACTCGTGGCCACGTGGAGGCCAGCCCACCGAGCCGCAAGAATCGATCCAGCCATCGCGCTCCGGGGGGAGTGAAGAGCGTCAGCGCGCGCGGTCAGGTGGCGCCGGCCGTTTGCTGCCTCGGCGTTCGGAGCACCGCGACGGCCCATCCGCGATCTGTTCCGTGGAATCCGCCGGCCCCGGTGCGGAAAACCCGGCGGTCAGGCGCAGCGGTTCCCCGACCTTCGACGAAAGCACCGGCCAACGGCGGGGCTCCTGTGCACGGTGCGCTGGCACCCGTTATGCGTACAGATTCCTGGGGCCGCGGCTGTTCACGGCCTCACACGGGACAGGAGCATCACATGGCAACTCTCGACGAACTCAAGACCAAGTACGCGCCCGCGCTCAAGATGATCGAGGCGCAGGGCATCAAACTGCAGAACCTCCACGTCCAGGACAACAAGTTGTTCCTCAAGGGCGCGGCGCCGTCCGAGAACGCGAAGAACGCGGTGTGGACGGCCATCAAGGCCGTGGACCACGCATACGGCGATCTGATGGCCGACATCACGATCGATCCGAGCCTTCCGCAGCCGAAGCCGAAGGAAGAGGCCTACACGGTGAAAGCCGGCGACACCCTGTCGAAGATCAGCAAGCAGTACTACGGCGACGCGAATCGCTACATGAAGATCTTCAACGCGAATGTCGACCAGCTGAAGGATCCCAACAAGATCAACCCGGGACAGGTGCTCAGAATCCCGGCTGCGTGAGCCGGTCGCGCAGCTTGCTTGCGTCCAGGTTCGCCGTCGAGGCTTCGGTCGCGTACTGATTTGCGGCTTCGGCCTGTGCCTGACGTCTAGACTAGCCTCCGACCCGCAGATCCTGCTGCTTCGTCTCGCCTTCGGCAAGCGTGATCTTGAACGCCGAGGCGAGGAGCTGCGAGAGGAAGCGGGCGTCGGAGAGATCAGCGTCCTCG
>Ga0105106_10003405_pt1 | contig 11354 bp, 10 predicted proteins | sample PPLLaktember2015_5_FD_79109 | JGI IMG/M metagenome (GOLD analysis project Ga0105106, IMG submission 79109) | Freshwater sediment microbial communities from Prairie Pothole Lake near Jamestown, North Dakota, USA - PPLs Lake P8 Core (1) Depth... | ecosystem: Environmental > Aquatic > Freshwater >... | reverse complement strand
GAGGCCCGAGCCCAGCCGCGCAATCCCGGCCGGCAAACGGGACCAGACTGCGGCCACGGCCGCCATGGATCCGCGGTCGCGCGCGGCAAAGTTCAAACCGGCGGGCGCTGGCCAGTAATCATAGGCCAGCGGTATGGCCTGTCCACCCCACCGTCGTTTGAACTCCACCAACCCCTCTTGCTCCGGGGCTGCACGGCCCAGGTCGAAGCGCCGCCCGGACGCGATGGCATCCTGAATGGCGGTCCAGAGCAGCACGTGATTGGGCCGGTGCTCCAGCTGGGCCGGATCCGACGCTCCGAACGCGTAGATCCAGGAGCGTGTTCCTTTCCATATGGTGATCGCAGCAGCCGGCGCTCCAGTCCTGGTGAAGGCGAGATATACCTGAGCCAGGCCATCGTCCTGGAGCCGGCGACATCCTTCGACGAAAAAACGACGCGGCGGTGGGGGCAGCCCGTGTCCATGCGCGGTCCGCTCCTCCAGGTCGGCCATAACGCGCCAGTCCTCCGCTGTTTCTCCCCGGCGGACGACGAGACCGGCCTTCAGGCCCTTCCTGATGCTTCGCTGGGTGCTGCCGGCGTGCAGCTCCTGCCAAACGGCGGACTCGCCTTTCTCGGTAGGGATTTCATATGTCGCATAGCGGGAAGCCCGCTGAAAGCCGGACGGAGCTGGATACTCGCCCCGGCTCTTGAGCTCGATGCGCCGGATGCCACGTTCCTGCGCACGCTCCAGCACCGCCTCGGAGAGCGCCGCGGCGGTGTCCGCATCCCGGGCCAGGGGACCCGCGGCGTAGCTGAACGGCAGGCTGACGAACCGCCTTGGGCCGATCAGCGGAGGGATCTCCGCCACGGCCAGGAGGCCGCGAAGCTCACCCCCTCGGCGAGCGGAGTAGTAGTCGAGCCGCAAGCGATAGATGTCGCCGAGGCATCGGGCCCACTCCGGCTGATGGTAGAAGGTGCCGTGCGCCACCGCAAAGGCACGCCAGTCCTCCAGCGGCTCAGCGGTGCGGCTGATGGTTAGCGACGGCATCGTAGATCTCGAGGAAGCGGTCAATGGCAGCCTTCGGTGCATAGGTCCGGAGCACACGCTCCTTCCCGGCCTGGGTAAGGCGCTGACGAAGGGGAGCATCGGTGAGCAGACGCTGGATCTGGCTGGCCAGGTCGGCGGGATCCCCGTCCCGAGCGAGGAGGCCGGTTTGCTCGTGCACGACTACCTCCGGAATGCCGCCGGCGGCCGTTCCCACGACGGCAGAGCCCGCCAGCAGTGCTTCCACCAGCGTCAGGCCCAGCCCTTCGGCGTGGCCGCGACTCGGAAGCACCGTCACGGTACTGGCACCGTACTCGGCTGCCATCCGGGCCTGAGGGACGAACGGCGCCCAGGTTGTCCTTGACGCAATCCCGATCTCGCGAGCCAGCGCCTCGAGCTTGGGCCGGGCGGGTCCTTCGCCCAGAATCTTGAGCTCACAGGCCACCCCGCGACCGGCGAGCTCGGCTACCGCTCTGAGTAGGACATCCACCCCCTTGCTCGGCACCAGATTCCCGGCGTAAAGCAGACGCGGTGGATCGAGCTTTGCCGTCCGGGCACCCTCGATAAATCCACTGACATCCACCGGCATAGGCGCCACCTGCACCCCGCCCTGGAGCGCGGGCAGCATCCGCTGAATATCCGCAGCCAGGAATTTCGACACCGTGGTGACCCGCGCCGCCCGGCGGAAGACCGGCAGGGCGATCCTGCGGACCAGGTCTCCGCGCTCCAGCAGCCGGACATCCGACCCGTGGCAGGTAACGACGTACGGAACCCGTCCCCGGCTCGCGAACCATCCAGCAGGCATCCACCAGTGGGCATGAACGACGTCGGGCGAGAAACGCCGGATCGCACCTCGGACAGCCAGCCCAAAGGCCACGAGAAAGCCGGGGAACGCGAGCGCAGCCAGCGGTGACCATAGGGTGCGCCCGTGGAGGTTGCCAGTGTAAGCCACGCGCTCGAGTGCCTCGGGGCCGTACCGAAAGCGACGAATCCGAAGCCCGGCAGCACGCTCGTCCTCGGCGGTGCCAGCGGCATGGGGCGCGATGACCTCCACCTCGTGGCCCCGGGCCGCGGCGCCCTCGGCTATGCGGGCAACGAAGGCACCGGCAGGATCACCGGCGAAGCGAGGGTAGTTGTGGGTAACGGTGAGGATCCGCAAGCGCTCAGCCGGCAAGGGCATTGCGATACCATCCCTCGCACAGTTCGGCCACGTTGTCGGGGGCGAGCCGGGCGCGCCACGATTCACCTACCAGGCGTCCCATGGTCAGTCGGTCGGGGTCGCCCTGGAGGTCGAGCACTCCGTCGGCGATTGCCTCGGGCGACGGAAGGGTCAGGCGCCCGGGCCCCGACTCGGGGACTACGTCCACAGCGGCCCCGCTATCCCAGCAAGCCACGACGGGGACGCCCGAAACCACGGCCTCGATCGCCGACAACGCGGTGCCATCTCCCCGGGCCGTGAAGAGCATGACGTCGGCCCGCTCGAGGTAGGCCCGTGCTTCGGGCGGGGACTTTGCCCCGGCGAAGCGAACCAGCGCCGAAACTCCGAGACGAGCTGCCCGCTGCTCCAGAGAGGGGCGCTCGGGCCCGTCTCCTACGATGGTCAACGGGAAGTCGTGGCCGCATGAGGCCAGGACGGCGGCGGTCTCGACGGCGAGCTCCACCCGGTTCGAGGCAACGAGCCTGGAGATGACCACCACACCACCACCACCCCGAGTCCAGGGATAGGTGCGGGTATCGGTCGGCATGGGATGGATATAGGCGTTGTCGACGTATCGGCTGGCGCCGGTCTGTACCCAGGTGCCGACCTCACGGGAGACCGTGGTCACGACGGCGGCACGCTGAAACAGCGGCCGTGCCAGCGAGCGTGCGATCCGGGACACCTTCAGCAGGGAGGCATCGGTCCCATGGACGGTCAAGATCAGTGGAGTTCCAGCGGGCGCCGCAAGGCCGGCCGGCATCCAGCCGTGCGCGTGGACCAGGTCGGCGCCGGCGGCGATCTCGTGGCGGGCAGCTGCGCGCAGGGACCGCCTCAAGCGTGCCAAGGCGAGCCAGCCGATCGGGCTTCTCAGGGCCGCAGCGATGGAATCAGTGCGCGAGATCGTCGTGCGGATCGAACGACCGGTCCGCACCCGATTGACGGGAACCCCATCAATCTCCGCGGGCTCCGATTCGTCGCCTGGAGTGACTACCCGGACCGAGATTCCCCGGCGAATGAGAGCGCGGGCGAGCGTGGCGAGCGCGGCGCCGGAGGGGTCGCCTGGCCTGCGGGGGTAGTAGTGGGTCAGGAAGACGACCCGCACCGGTCAGTCCCGGACGTCGAGCTTCTCGAGCCGTGCGAGATCGCGGGCGATCTCTCGCGTCTCCTCGCGCATTCCGGCGATGATCTCGCCCAGAAAGCCGAATCCGAACAGAACAATGCCGCTGATCACCATCGTCTCGACCAGATTCAGCAGTGGCCGGAGCCCGATCCCGTAGCCGAAACGCAGCACCAGGGCCGCAAAGCCGGCCAGCAGGCCGATGACGAAGAGAATGGCCCCACCGACCCCGAAGAAGAGCATCGGCTTGCGGCCGAACCGAAGCTGGAACCAGACCGAGATCAGATCGAACAGTCCGACCGGGATGCGTTTCCAGTTGAACTTCGAGATGCCCGCCCGCCGAGGGTAGAGTGGAACCGGCAGCGAGGTGAGCCGATAACCGTCCGCCGCGGCGATCACAACCATGTAGCGATGCCAGTCGGGGCGGAGCGGCACGCCGAGCATCACCTCCCGCCGGTAGGCCTTGACCGAATTGAGATCGGTGACCCGAACCCCAAAGAGCCAGCGACAGAGGACGTTGTAGACATTGGAGACGAACGCCTTGTCATACTTCCCCTGCTTGGTGCCGGTGACGATATCGGCCCGCCCTTCCAGGATCGGGGCCACCAGTCCGGGAATGTCCTCGGGGAGGTACTGGAGATCGGCCGGGTAGAAGACGAAGACGTCACCCCGGGCGATGTCGCCGGCCGAGCGGAGGCTGTCCGCGATCCCACGCTGGCGGCGGTGGGTGACCACCGAGAGAAAGGGATATTCCCGCCCCAGATCACGCAGCACCCGGTCGCTCCCATCGCGGGAGCCGTCGTTCACGACGATGACCTCGAACGAGAAGCCCGAGGGGCCAAGGGCCTCGGCGCAGCGCTTAAGAAATTCGGGAAGGTTCGGTGCCTCGTCCTTGGCCGGGACGAGCACGCTAACATCCAGCGTGTCGACCGGAGCGATGGTCATACGCGCTTCCGCATTCGCGCCGGAAGGATGCCCAGCTGGTCGCGGTACTTGGCGACCGTGCGGCGGGCGATCTGAATGCCCTGCTCCTGGAAGAGGTGGACGATCTGCTGGTCGGTGAGCGGCTTGGCGCTGTTTTCCTCGCCCACCATCTTCTCCAGCTTGGCCCGGATCGAGCGGGCGCTCGCGTCCTCGCCCGAGGCGGTGGAGAGCGCGCTGGAGAAGAAGAACTTGAGGGGCAGCACGCCGCGCGGGGTCTGGACGTATTTCTCGTTGGTCACCCGGCTCACGGTGGACTCGTGCATGTTGATGACCTCGGCCACTTCCCGCAGGGTGAGCGGCTTGAGGTACTCAATGCCCTTCTCGAAGAAGTCGCGCTGCCGGTCCACGATGAAATTCATGACCTTCAGCATGGTCTGGCGGCGCTGCTCGATGGCCTGAATCATCCAGTTGGCGCTGTTCATCTTGGAGGCGATGAACTCCCGGTTTTCCGGAGTCATCTTCTTCTTGTCGCGGGCGATCTCCTGATAGGAACGGCTGAGGCGAAGTCTCGGCATGCCGGTGTCGTTGAGGAACACCTGATACCGGCCTCCGATCTTTTCCACGATCAGATCGGGAATGATGTACCCGTCGCTCTGCTTGGAGTGCTTGAGACCGGGCTTGGGATCGAGGCGGGAGAGCTGGTCGGCGGCCGCCTGTACCGCAACCGGCTCGACTCCGAACCGCTTTGCCAGATCGTTCCAGCGATGCGCGATCAGGTCGGGAAAGGCCTCGGAGACGAGTCGGTAGGTCAGAGAGCTGGTATCGGCCAGCTCCACCAGCTGGATCAGCAGGCACTCCCGGAGATCCCGGGCCCCGATGCCGGACGGGTCGAGCCGCTGAATGACCGTAAGCATCTCCTCGGCCTCTGGCATGGTGTAGAAGGGCGGAGCGGCGGAAGATGGAGAGGCGGAGGAGGCGGACGCTCCCACCGGCTCTGGCCGTGCGGCTGCGGGATGGATTTCCGCCGGTTCCGCCCCTTCGTCTACCGCCGCTTCACTTTCCGCCTCGTCTTCGTCCGCCTCTCCCGCTCGAACATGCCCCGCCATCAGCAGGTTCACGGAATGAAGGATTTCCTCCAGCGACGCAGCGAGGTAGCCTTCTTCGTTGATGTTGCCCAGGAACTCCTCGGCCAGGAGCAGCTGGCGCGGAGTCAGGATGAGCATCTGGAGCTGCTCCCGCAGATGGTCGATCAGGTCGCGGGACTCTACCGTGACCGGCTCGGTGTACTCCAGCTGCTCGTACTGCTCCCGGGTGCCGCCCACCTCGAACCCGTTGAGCAGGATCTCCTCCCAGTCGACCTCCTCCGCCTTCTCTTTCTGCTCCTTCTCCTTTTCGGCAGTGGCCTGCTCCGGCGTCTCTTCCTCGGGTTCCAGCAGCTCGAGGAAGGGGTTGGCCAGCAGCTCCTGCTTGAGATGCTGCTGCAGGTCCATCATGGGCATGTACAGCATGTCCATGGCCTGGTACAGCCGTGGATTGACCCGCAGCTCCTGCCGGAGGCTGGTGTGCTGGGAGAGCCCGGTTCTCACGCCACTGCCTCGAGACGGGCGCGGAGCCGCGCGGTGAGCGTCGGCCCCAGGTACAGCTGGGCAACCCGGTCGTCATAAACCAGGTCGCGCACGGTGCCGGCGGCCTGCACTTTTCCTTCGAACATGATGTAGGCCCGATCTACGATGTCGAGGGTCTGCTCCACATTGTGATCCGTGATCAGCACGCCGATGCCGCGATGCCTGAGGCCGGCGACGATGGTCTGGATGTCGTGCACAGCGATGGGATCGACGCCGGCGAACGGCTCGTCCAGCAACATGAACTTCGGGTCGGAAACCAGCGCCCGGGTAATCTCGAGCCGCCGCCGCTCGCCGCCGATCAGCGTGTACGCCCGGCTCTTGCGCAGGTGTTTGATCGACAGCTCGTCCAGCATGCGGTCCAGCCGGCTGTAGCGCTCGTCGCGGCCGAGGCCACGGGTCTCCAGGATCGCTAGAATGTTCTCCTCGACCGTCATCTTGCGGAAGACCGAGGGTTCCTGCGCCAGGTAGCCGATGCCATTGCGCGCCCGCTGGTACATCGGCGCGTCGGTGAGCTCGACCCCATCCAGGCGGACGCGGCCCCGGTCCGGCCGGATGAGGCCTGTAATAAGGTAGAAGGTCGTGGTCTTTCCCGCGCCATTGGGACCGAGCAGCCCAACGATCTCTCCCTGCTCCACCCGAACGGTGACGTCGTCCACTACCCGGCGTCCCTTGAAGCTCTTGCTCAGATCGAGCCCTTCGAGGAGGCTGGACTTGGTCCGCTGGGGAATGAAGGACTTGGCCCGCTGCACCGCACGCCGGGCTGATCCGAGCAAGGCGTCGTAGACTGTCTGCCGCTCCTCGGGCGCAGGACCCCACCAGGCCACCCGGGGCCTGACGGTCTGCCAGTAGCCTGGGGCGGTGTCGAGAATCCAGCCTTCCGTGGCGAGTCTCGGAAGGACGGAATCGTTGAGGTGATGGCGCACCTCATCGCCGGAAACTTCCTGGTCGGCGTCGCCGGTAGGCTGATAGCAGGCCAGATAGGCCTCGCGATAGCTGTGCACCAGATCGGCGAACGCAATGCTGTCGGTCGGGCCGGCAGCGCGGACGATGGCGGCCAACCCTATCGGGACCGACGGGTCTCGATCGCCGAGTGCGGCGACCCACTCCGGGGCGGTCATCGTCTGACCGGCCCCCCGGGTGGTGCAGCGAGCGGTGGTTTGGCGGAATCGGGCGGCGTCACCGGATCCGCGGCCTCCAGTTGGATCCCGTCGACCTGGCCCCGGACGTCGACCCGGTCCACACCACCCTTCGGGGCCCGACTCATCGTCATGACAATGACGTCGCCCCGGGCGTAGTTGATCGAGGGGCGCTCCGGATACTTCAGATTGGGGTCCACGTGGTACGACTGGGCGCCCTTCCGGGCCACGATGCGGCTCAAGGCGGCGCGACGGGTGCCGGCGGAGTCCCGCTGGACGAAGTTGGCCTGGACGGTGTCGCCCCGCATCCAGTCGCGCTGCTTGCTTATGGCATCGATCGTTCCACCCAGCCAGGCCGATCCGAAGCCGCGGACTTCTTTGAGCTGCTGGGCGGGGGTATCGAGCGCGAGTGAATCGGCGCGCATGGCGTAGGCCGGCGAGGTGGCGTAAGGACGGATCGAGTCGCCCCAGGCCAGGGTCTGCTCGAGCTTCCGGTTATTCAGGTCGAGTGCGATGGTGTCCGCCACCAGGTCCCACTCCTTACTGACCGCATGGCCGCCGCCTTTGGCGACCACGTAAGTCAGCTCCCGCTGGTCGAGCTTCAAGTCGAGCCGGCGGCCGGTCAGGTTGAAGCTGTCCCGCCCCAGGCCTCGCATCACCGGATTTCCACCAATGAGGGTGCCGTCGCTTCCCTTGCCGGTGTCCAGTCGAAGCGAGTCACCCCGGGCCGCAAAATCGCTCCGGTCGATCGTCACCCTCCCGCCGGCCCAGAGCCGATCACTGCCCTTCAGGCGCGTCCGGTCCGCCACGATGACGTAGGGCTCGGCCGGCTTGGCACCGGCAGGGGTTGTCGCATACTGGATTCGGGGGCGGCCGGTGGCGAACATCTCCAGCGTGTCCCGCACCCCCTTGACCACCCGGAAGTAGTCGAGGGCAGGGCCGGTCAGGGTGGAGCCGGTCTTGAGATTCCTGGTGGTCACCCTGCCCCGCGCCTCCCACTTCTCGCCGTTGCGGTAGTAGGTCCCATGATCGGCATCCATGGTGAGGGTGGAGTCGCGGTACTTCACGTTGCCGATGAACTGCACCACGTTGCCGCCATACGCGGCCACGCTGTCGCTCCGCATGGTGAGCTGCTGGCCGCGGCAGCTGAGTTGAACATTGCCCCCCGCGAAGTAGTTGGTACCGGCGGAGGTTTCGCTGACGCTGCCCTGGCGATCGACGTTGTCGATCTGGAGGACACAGCGATCGGACTGGGCCGCGAGGGGTACCACAGACGTGGCAAGCATCACGAGGGCGGCGTGGACAGCGGGACAGCGGCCCCGCCTCACTGTTGCCCCGGCAGCAGAAGGCCCTCGCCCGACACGCCCCGCGGGCGGTCCGTGACCACGTTCTTGAAGTCGGGGTCGGAGCGGAAGCTGTTCCCTTCCAGATGCTCCTCACCCTTGTCGAACGAGAATTGCTTGTCGGTCATAATCTGGTTCGTGGCGTTGTCGTAGCGCAGCGATTCGGTCGAGAGCCGGCGTCCATCGGGTGATACCACCAGCACATTCCCCGTAGCCTCCATCGACCCGTCCTGCCAGCGGTACGTGCCCCGTTTGGCCGTCAGGGTAGAACCTTCCGTGCCCTTGATGTCGAAGAAGACCACTTTGACCCTATGCAGCTCGGTGATCTGGGTCGGCTCGTAGTAAAATGCCGTATCTGCTTCTACCCGGCTGCGCCGGACTCCGTCGTTGGTCACGTAATGGGAGAATCCCTCGAGCACCTGGTCGGCGCTGTCGGTCGCCTGCACCGTGGTCGTCGGCCGGACGCCGCTGTCCTCGCACGCCAGCGCCGCCGCTGCGGAAAGGGCGATCACCAGGCGGCGCAGTCGGGCGGCGGGCCTCATACCGCTCCCGCCCGCATCAGATCGTGAAGATGGACCACGCCCACGATGGCGCCCTGCTCGTCCACCACCGGAAGCACGATGATCTTGTATTGCTGCATCGCTCCCACCGCTGCAGCGGCCAGATCACCTGGCGCCGCGGTCTTGGCCGATCGGGTCATGACCTCGGATACCGGACGCTCGAGGAATCGGGGATCTCGCTCGGCCAGGCGGGTCAAGTCGCCGGTGGTGAGCACGCCGGACAGGTGCCCGTTCTCGGCGACCATTGCGAGGCCCCGGTCGTGCGCCAGACTGACGACCGCATCGCGCATGGTGGCATCGGGCTTGAGCACCCGGCCCGCCGGCAGCATCACGTCCTGGACCCGGAGGAGAAGCCGGCGGCCGAGACTACCGCCCGGATGGCGCTCCGCGAACTGCTCCCGGGTGAATCCCCTTTCCTCCAAGAGCGCGACCGCCAAGGCGTCTCCCAGCGCCAGCGCCACGGTGGTGCTCGCCGTCGGAGCGAGATCGTGGGGACACGCCTCCTCCGCCACAGTGCCGTCCAGCGCCACCGCGGCCACCCGGGCCAGCAGTGAGTCCATTCCTCCGACGATAGCGATGATCGGCACGTTGAGTCGCTGCAACGATCCCACCAGCCCGAAGAGGTCCTGCGACTCCCCGCTCTTGCTCAGCACGATGGCGACGTCGTCCGGTCCCACTATGCCCAGGTCGCCATGCAGCGAGTCGACGGGATGGAGATAGGAAGCCGCGGTGCCGGTCGAGGTCAGTGTGGACGCGAGTTTTCGCGCGATGAGCCCGGACTTCCCGACACCCGACACGATGACTCGACCCTTCGCCTCGGCCAGCAGGCGTACCGCGCGGGCAAACTCGCTGCCCAGCCGGCGCCCGGTCTCCGAGACTGCGGCGGCCTCCAGCTGGAGCACCCGTCGCCCCGCCCCGATCAGCGCCGAGTCGTCAAGCCGCACCGGCGGTCTGCTCCGTGAAATAGCGGGCCAGCGTATCGGCCCAGTCGCCCCGAGCGCGGAGGAGGGCCTCGACCACTTCCCGCACCGCGCCATGACCGCCGGCAGCCAGCGTGACGTGTGCCGCCACGGCCTTGACCTCCGGCACCGCATTGGCCACGGCAATCGGCAGCCCGACCTTCCGCAGCAGCGGCAGGTCGGCCAGATCGTCGCCGACGAAGGCCGCTTCCTCCCACTCGATGCCACGACGCTGGAGCAGGTCGGCAAAGGCCGCGGCCTTCCGGGGGCCGGGGACCTGCAGCAGCTCCTCGACCCGAAGTTCCGCGGCCCGGAGCGTCGTTGCCTCGGAGCTTCTTCCGCTCAGCCAGACAACCGGGAGTCCGGCAGTCCGGAGGAGTGTCAACCCGAGCCCGTCCTGGATGTCGAACCGCTTGAGCTCCACTCGCTGACCGGCGATCGGCCCGATGAAAACCCCGTTGTCGGTCAAGACGCCATCCACGTCGAGCCCGATCAGCCGGACCCGGCGAGCGGCAGCCGCGCTGAGCGTCTTCATACCCGCGCCCGTCCCCACACGTCGAGCGTCTGCCCAATCAGGTCGGCCAACTGGTCGAGCGGCCACTGAGTGGCGGCGTCGCTCAGCGCCCGAGCCGGGTCGGGATGGGTCTCGATGAAGAATCCGTCGGCCCCAGCGGCGGCGGCGGCGGCGAGCAGCGGTGGGATAAACTCCCGTTGTCCTCCGCTGGCCCCGCCTTCCCCCTGCCCCGGCTGCTGCACTGCGTGGGTGGCGTCGAAGATCACCGGAGCGCCGGTCGCCTGGCGCAGACGGACGAAATTGCGCATGTCCACGACGAGATCACCATAGCCGAAGAAGGTCCCTCGCTCGGTGACAGCAACCTCGGACGCGCCGGCGCTTCTCACCTTCTCCACTGCGCCCCGCATACCTTCGGCGTGCATCCACTGTCCCTTCTTGATATTGACCGGCTTCCCCGTGCGCCCGGCGGCCACCAGGAGGTCCGTTTGCCGGCAGAGGAACGCCGGGATTTGAAGCACGTCGGCCACCTGAGCGACGGCGGCGGCCTGCTGCACCTCGTGAATATCGGTCAACACGGGGAGCCCGCTCGAGGCTCTGGCCCGCTCCAGCGCGCGGAGGCCATCATCCAACCCGGGCCCACGATTGGCGGTCAGCCGGGAGCGGTTGGCCTTGTCGAAGCTGGCCTTGAGCAGCACTGGAATTCCGAGATCGCGCTCGATGCGGGCCAGCGCCTCGGCCACCTTGGGCAGGACGTCGCCGGGCTCGATGACACAGGGCCCGGCGATGAGGAAGGGGGTGCGCCCAAAGGACCAGCCCATCAGCGCGAGCTCTCGGCCAGCTCCTCGGCTGCCGCGCGCGCCGGACCGGCGGACCGGCGACGCACCGCCGCCGCGATAAACCCGGCGAAGAGAGGGTGCGGCCGGGTGGGCCGCGACTTCAGCTCGGGATGGAACTG
>Ga0105106_10003403_pt1 | contig 11359 bp, 4 predicted proteins | sample PPLLaktember2015_5_FD_79109 | JGI IMG/M metagenome (GOLD analysis project Ga0105106, IMG submission 79109) | Freshwater sediment microbial communities from Prairie Pothole Lake near Jamestown, North Dakota, USA - PPLs Lake P8 Core (1) Depth... | ecosystem: Environmental > Aquatic > Freshwater >... | reverse complement strand
CTCGAGAATCTGCGCCGCGTCGGCCTGCGGATCGCCCAGCGGCGCGAGGAGCGCGACGCGGCCATCACCTGGGCAGACCGCATGCTCGCGGCTGCCGAAACGCAGCCGAAACAGCTGATCCAGTTGCTGGCCGAATTTGCCAATGCCGATGTGCCGTTGACCGCGCCGTTTGTGGAGGAGTTTTACACACGACTCCAGTCCCAGGGCCCGGCGATGGCGTTTGTACAAACCTGGGTCGAACAAATACTTACCGAACAAGGGGTGACCGCGGCGCAGTTGTCGGAGGCGGCTGGCCGAACCGCCGCGGCCAATCAGATTTCCATCGCCAACAGTATCAGCAGCCTGCGTTTTATCGGCGCCATGGACTGGAAGAATTTCGTCGAGTCGCTCAGTGTCGTCGAACAGACATTGCGTGAAGACCCGGTGGCGATGTATGCCAGCCAGGATTTCGCCACCCGCGATCAGTACCGGCACGTCATCGAGGACATGTCGCGGAGCAGTTCGTGCAGTGAGTTGGCGGTGGCACGCCAGGCCATTACGCTCGCCCAAACGGCCGCCGGGCGGCTGGGGCGCCACGATCGCCGCGCGCATATCGGGTATTACCTGATCGACCACGGGCGGCGGAATCTGGAGCGTGCGGTCGGTTGCCGCTTGCCGTGGAAAGTGCTGGTCAGCCGGGCGGTCCGGCATATACACCTGACCCTTTACCTGGGCCCCATCCTGTTGCTCACCGCACTGGCGACTGCGGTCGTGCTTTCCGCGTTCGACGGATTCGCGCTGCATGACTGGCGCTACTGGTTCTTTGCCATTACCGGCATGATCGGCGCCTCGGCGCTGACGGTCCCGCTTGTGAACCTGGTGGTCACGCTGTTCGTGCCGCCGCGTGCGTTGCCACGAATGGATTTTTCACAGGGCATTCCAGCCGTACACCGCAGCATGGTGATCGTCCCCACCTTGCTGGGCAGTCCGCAGGAGATCGATGATCTTCTCGAAACCCTGGAGATACGTTATCTCGGCAACCGCGATACCAATCTGTTCTTTGCCCTGCTGACGGATTTCCGTGACGCGCCCGAGCAGACGCAACCCGATGACGAGGCGTTGCTTGCCTATGCGCGCGCCGCGGTGCAGACGCTCAACGAGACTTACCGTGACGACCGCGCGTGCATTTTCTATCTGTTTCACCGGCCGCGGGTGTGGAATCCGGTTGAGCGGGTGTGGATGGGTTATGAGCGCAAACGCGGCAAGCTGGAGCAGTTCAACGCCCGGCTCCGGGGCGGGGCGCAAACGGCGTTCTCGGATGTGGTCGGTGATGAATCCATCCTCGATTCGATCAAGTACGTCATCACCCTGGATACCGACACGCAACTGCCCCGCGATGTGGCGCGCGCCCTGGTGGGAAATATCGCCCATCCGCTCAATCGGCCGGTGTACGACGCCGACAAGGGACGCATTGTCGAAGGCTACGCGATCCTGCAACCGCGCGCCTCGATCAGCCTGATCAGTGCCGGCCAATCACGCTTCTCGAAATTGTTCGCGGGCGAGTCTGGTATCGATCCCTACACGCGCGAAGTTTCGGACGTCTACCAGGATATTTTCAACGAGGGGTCGTTCATCGGCAAGGGCATCTATGACGTGGACGCCTTTCGCCAGGCCGTCGATGGGCGCTTTCCGGATAATCTCATTCTCAGCCACGACTTGCTGGAAAGCGGTTATGCACGCTCGGCGCTGGTAACCGATGTCGACCTCATTGAAGAGCATCCCGCCAGTGTTGCCATTGAGGCCAGTCGGCGGCACCGGTGGATACGCGGCGACTGGCAACTTGCCGGCTGGCTGCTCCCGCGCGTGCCCGGACCAGCCGGACCGGATGGATCGAAAGCAAAGAACCAGCCGAACCCGCTCTCCGCCTTGTCGGTGTGGAAAATTTTCGACAACCTGCGACGCAGCCTCGTGCCACCATCGCTGCTGGCCTTGCTGGTGGGGGGGTGGCTGTTAGGCCCGGGACCGGCGTGGTTCTGGAGCTTGCTGGTCGTGGCAGCGATATCCTTGCCCAGCTTGCTGGGATCCGTGATCGAGTTTATTCGCAAGACGGAAGAACAGGATTGGCAGTTGCACCTGGTCCTGACCAGCAAAACCGCGAGTCACTCCCTGGCGGTCGCCTTGCTGACACTGATATTTTTACCGTATGACACGCTGATTTGTCTGGACGCGATCCTGCGCTCGGGTGTGCGGATGCTGTTTACACAGCGCGGATTGCTGCTCTGGCAACTGCCGTCGTACGCAATCCGCAACGCGCGCCGCACGCTCGCCGATTTTTTCCGCGAAATGTGGATTGCGCCGGTTCTGGCGCTGGTGCTGGGCGTGGCGTTGGCCATGAACCAACCGGCGGCGTGGTTCTACGCCGTTCCCATCCTGTTGCTGTGGCTGATATCGCCGCTTGCCGGCTGGTGGATCAGCCGGCCGCTGGTCACTCCCGCGCCGGACCTGACTCTTGATCAGCGGGTTTTCCTGCGGACGTCGGCGCGCCGCACCTGGCGCTACTTCGCGGACTTCGTCGGCCCACGGGACAACTGGCTGCCACCCGACAACTTCCAGGATTATCCGGCACCGGTCATCGCCTCGCGCACCTCGCCCACCAACATTGGCATGTCGCTGCTGGCAGACCTGGCGGCGTACGATTTCGGTTATCTCACGGCCGGGGAATGCCTGCAGCGCGTCGGCAACACCCTGGCCTCGATGGAAAAGCTGGAACGTTACCGCGGCCATTTTTACAACTGGTACGACACACAAACGTTGAAGCCGCTTCACCCGCAATACGTCTCGTCAGTGGACAGCGGCAACCTGGTCGGCTGCCTGTTCACTTTGCAAGCAGGGTTGGCCGAGTTGAAAAATCAGCCGGTGTTGTCATCCAACGCGTTTCAGGGATTGCAGGACAGCCTGCAGGTGCTTGCCGAACACATGCCCGCGTCGCCCGCCCCGGATCTTGCGAAAAATATCAAGTTGCTGCGGGACACACTGAACGCCTGCACCCTGAACGGGCCGCCACAGACACTGGCTGCCGCCGACCGTGTGCTGGATGAGATTCACCGTACCGGCGGGGGGCTGGTTGCATGGCTGCCAGCGGATATTGATATCGACGGTGAACTGTATTACTGGGCGCAGTCATTCGACCGGCAATCCCAGGCGCTTCGGGATGAGCTTCGAATCCTGGTGCCCGAGCCGCGGCACTTCAGCACTCTCCCGACACTGGCGGAATTGGCCGGAGCGCGCGCAAAGGGCGCCAAGGCGCGATCGTCCGCCGCGCTGGAACGGCTCGGCGTCATCGACGAATTGGTGAATCGTTGTCGCGACCTGGCGACGATGGATTTTGAATTTCTCTTCGATACGCCGCGCGGCTTGCTGGCGATCGGTTACGACGTGGGCGAACGGCGCCGCGACCCGACCTGCTACGACCTGCTGGCATCGGAGGCACGCCTGGCCAGTTTCCTGCTCATCGCGCAGGGACAGGTACCGCAGAAACACTGGTTTTCGCTCGGCCGCCTGCTGACCAGTCATGGCGGCGACGTGAGTCTGATTTCGTGGAGCGGCTCGATGTTCGAGTACCTCATGCCGCAGCTGATCATGCCGAGTTATGCGAACACCTTGCTGGAGCAGACCTGCAAGGCCGCGGTGACGCGCCAGATCGAATACGGCCGGCAACGCGAAGTGCCGTGGGGGATTTCCGAATCCTGCTACAACGCCACCGACATGCACCAGGTTTATCAATATCGGGCGTTCGGCGTGCCCGGGCTTGGCTTCAAGCGCGGGCTGGGCGATGACCTGGTCGTCGCGCCTTATGCCAGCGCACTGGCGCTGACGGTGACGCCGCAGGAAGCATGCCGCAACTTGCAGACGCTGGCCGCCAGCGGGTTGCTTGGCAACTATGGGTTCTACGAAGCCGTCGACTACACGCCATCGCGAGTGCCACGGGGCAAGAACAGCGCCATTGTGCGTACCTTCATGGCGCATCACCAGGGCATGAGCCTGCTGGCCTTTGAACATGTGCTGTTCGATCAGCCGATGCAGCGTCGATTCCTGTCAGACCCCCAGACACAGGCGACGGTATTATTGTTGCAGGAACGCGTGCCAAAGAAAGGCGGCACCTTGCATCCGCACGCGGCGGAGGTGAGCGAGGCCGCGCGACCGCCCGTGGCGGAAGCAGGCGGAATCATGCGCGTGTTTACCGACCCGAACACGCCGACACCCGAAGTTCACCTGTTGTCGAACGGCCGCTACCATGTCATGGCCACCCATACCGGCGGCGGTTACAGCCGCTGGCACGACCTGGCCGTCACCCGTTGGCGCGAGGACGTCACGGCCGATGACTGGGGCACCTTCATTTACCTGCGCGACCGTGACACCGGGCGTTACTGGTCAACCGCCTATCAACCGACACGGCGGCGTGCCGATCACTACGAGGCGATTTTCGTGCAGGCGCGCGCCGAGTACCGGCGGCGCGATCAGGCGATCGAGGCGCACACCGAGATCTGCGTTTCACCTGAAGACGATGTCGAGATCCGCCGCATTACGCTCGCCAACCAGTCGTCCCGCACCCGTCATATCGAAGTGACGAGTTACGCGGAGGTCGTGCTGGCGCCATTGAATGCCGACCTGGCGCATCGCTCGTTCAGCAACCTGTTCGTGCAAACCGAAATCGTCCACGACCGACAGGCGATCCTCTGCACGCGGCGGCGCCGCATGCCGGGGGAGGAGATGCCGTGGATGTTTCACCTGTTCGCGGCGCCGGGCGCGATTGCCGACGAGCCGTCTTACGAAACGGACCGCGCCCAATTCATCGGGCGGGGCCGCACGGCAGCCAACCCGGTGGTGTTGGAAAACCGGGACGGCCCATCGGCCTTGTCGAACACCGTGGGATCGGTGCTCGATCCCATCGTGGCGATCCGCCGCACCGTTACCCTGTTACCCGACGAATCGGCGACTGTGCAGATCATCTCCGGTGTCGCGAACACGCGCGAGGCCGCCTTGGCATTGCTCGAGAAATATTGTGACCGGCACTTCGTGGAACGTGCCTTTGAAATGGCCTGGTTCCAGAGCCAGGAGGTGCTGCGCCACCTCAATGCCAGCGCGGCCGATGCTCAGATTTACGGGCGCCTGGCCAACTCTGTCATTTACGGCAATGCCTTGCGCCGCGCCGCGCCCGGCATCATTGCCCGCAACCAGCTTGGTCAGCCCGGACTCTGGCGCTTTGCCATCTCGGGCGATCTGCCGATCGTGCTGCTGCACATCGGCGACCTGAACCGCATTGACCTGGTCAAGCAGGTGCTGCAAGCGCACGCCTATTGGCGGTTGAAGGGCCTGATTGCCGATCTGGTGATCGTGAACGAGGATTTCTCGGGCTATCGGGCGGTTCTGCAAGACCTGATCATGGGGCTGATCAATGCGGGACCCGAAGCGCAAGTGATCGACAAGCCGGGTGGCGTCTTCGTGCGGCGTGCCGAGGAGCTTTCCGAAGACGAGCGGGTATTGCTCCAGACGGTCGCCCGCATCGTGTTCAGCGATACCGCCGAAACCCTGGTCGAGCAGGTGGAACGCCGCGTGTCGGCGCAACGCGTGTCGGACCTTCTGGAACCCGTGCAACAAGCGGTCGTGGAAGCGGTATACCCGTTGGCGGAACGCGCACGCATTTTCAATAACGGCCTGGGGGGTTTCACGCCCGACGGGCGCGAATACGTCGTTACCCTCGAACCGGGTCAGAACACGCCCGCGCCGTGGGCCAACGTCATCGCCAGCCCGCACATCGGCACGGTCGTCAGCGAGAGCGGCAGCGCGTATACCTGGGTGGAAAACGCGCACGAGTTCCGGTTGACCCCCTGGCACAACGACCCGCTCTCCGACAGCAGCGGCGAGGCGCTTTATATACGCGACGAGGAAACAGGTGCGTTCTGGTCACCGACGCCGCTACCCGCACGCGGCCGCTCCGGATACGTGTGCCGCCACGGATTCGGCTACAGCGTGTTCGAGCATTTCGAAGCCGGTATTTCTTCGGAGTTGTTCACCTATGTCGCCATGGACGCCCCGGTGAAGTTCGTGGTGGTCAAACTGCGCAACCATTCGCGGCGTCTGCGGCGAATGTCGCTGACCGGGTATTGGGAGCTGGTGCTCGGTGAATGGCGGCATGCCAACCTGATGCATATTGTCACCGAAATGGATCCGCAAAGCAGGGCGCTGTTTGCCCGCAATGCCTACGGCCGCGAATGCGCCAACCGGGTGGTCTTCGCGCAGGTGAGCGGGCGCGTGCGGTCGGTCACCGGAAACCGCACCGAATTCATCGGCCGCAATGGCTCGCTGGCCAGCCCGGCGGCGATGCGTCGCAAGCGTTTGTCGGGCAAGACCGGTGCGGGCCTCGATCCGTGCGCCGCGCTGCAGACCTATTTCGAACTGGCCGAAGGGCAGGAGCGCGAGATTGTGTTCGTGTTCGGCGCGGCCCGCAACACCGACGAAGCACAGCATTTCATCCAGCAATACGCCGGGTCGGCGGGTGCACGGCAGGCATTGGAGGCGGTGTGGGGGTACTGGAACCGCACCTTGGGTGCGGTGCACGTGGAGACGCCGGACCCAGGACTGGACGTGTTGACCAATGGTTGGCTGGTCTATCAGACACTGTCCTGCCGGCTGTGGGGACGCAGCGGGTATTACCAGTCCGGTGGTGCCTACGGTTTCCGTGACCAATTGCAGGACACCATGGCGCTGCTGCATGCGACACCGTGGCTCGCCCGCGAGCAGTTGATCCGCTGTGCCGAGCGCCAGTTTCTCCAGGGCGATGTGCAACACTGGTGGCATCCGCCCAATGGGCAGGGCGTGCGTACCCATTTCTCCGATGACTATCTGTGGCTGCCGTATGCGACCTGTCGTTATGTGCTGGCGACCGGCGATACCGGCGTGCTCGACGAGCCGGTCCATTTCCTGGTAGGCCGCGAATTGAATCCGGAGGAGGAGTCTTACTACGACCAGCCGCAACGCTCGGTGGAAGTGGCCAGTCTCTATGAACATTGCGTGCGTGCCATCAAACATGGTTTGCGCTTTGGCAAGCATCAATTACCGCTGATGGGCTGCGGCGACTGGAACGACGGCATGAACCTCGTGGGTCGTGGCGGCAAGGGTGAGAGTGTCTGGCTTGCATGGTTCCTGGTCGAGAACCTGCGGCTGTTTGCCGGCCTGGCGCGTGGCCAGGGCGATGCCGACTTTGCCGAGGTTTGCAGCACGCAGGCGGAACAATTGCGCGGCAATATCGAGGCCCATGCCTGGGACGGCGCCTGGTACCGGCGCGCCTGGTTCGATGACGGCACGCCTCTGGGCTCGTCCGGCAACGCTGAATGCCAGATCGATTCGATCAGCCAGAGCTGGGCGGTCATTACCGGCGGCGGCGATCCCGCGCGCGCCCGCCAGGCGATGGCCGCGGTGGACAAACGCCTGGTGCGACGCGATGCGCAGTTGATCCAGCTGCTCGACCCGCCTTTCGACCAATCAGAACTTGAGCCCGGTTATATCAAGGGCTACGTGCCCGGCGTGCGCGAGAATGGCGGCCAATATACCCATGCTGCGATCTGGTCCACGATGGCGTTTGCCATGCTCGGCGACCGGGAGCGCGCCTGGGAATTGTTCGCCATGCTCAATCCTGTCCATCACGGCAGTACGCCTGCGCAGATCGAACGTTACAAGGTCGAGCCGTACGTCATGAGCGCGGATATTTACAGTGCCACACCACACACCGGACGGGGCGGCTGGACCTGGTACACCGGGGCGGCCGGCTGGATGTACCAGCTGGCCGTGGAAACGCTGCTCGGTCTGCAACTGGAAGTGGATCATCTGCGCATGGCACCGTGTATCCCGGCGCATTGGGAGTCCTACAAAATTCACTACCGCTATCGCGAGACCTTCTACCACATCACGGTCAAGCGCGTCGGTGCAGAGCCGGGGTCTGTAAGCCGCGTAACGCTGGACGGCGCGGTGGTAAGTGGACCCGGTACAGACGGGGCAGGACGACCACAAGGCATCATTCCTCTGGTTGACGACCGCCGGGAGCACTATGTCGAGGTGGATCTGGGCTGAAGGCAGGCGCACCGATCGTGCGATGTGCATGGCAAGCTGGAAGAAGGGGTGAAAAGACAGCGAACTGTGCGTCAAGCTTCGCTGACCGGCCGCTCACGCCGTGCTGCATCCCTCGCTCGCCAGCACCTGAATGCAGTTGCGACCGTGATTCTTCGCCGCGAACAGCGCGGCGTCGGCGCGTTGCATGACGTCGGTGATGCCCGTATCGCACTCGCTGCAGGCCGCGACTCCGGCACTGACCGTGAAGCGCAATACCCCGGCCGTGGTGTCGACGGGCAGCTGCGCGAGCGCTTCGCGCAACCGCTCCGCCAGGACGGCCGCGCCGTCGAGCGGTGTATCCGGCATGAAAATAACAAACTCCTCTCCGCCCCAGCGGCCGAGGATGTCGGTGTTGCGCCGTAGATTCTCGGTAGCACGCGCCAGGGCAACCAATACCTGGTCGCCGACAAAATGTCCGTGGCTGTCGTTGATGGCCTTGAAGTGATCGATATCCAGCATCGCCACGGCCAGCTCATGCTGGTAGCGCTGGCTGCGCAGGAATTCCGTTCCGGCCTGTTCGAGAAAGCGGCGGCGATTGAGCAGGCCGGTGAGCGGATCGGTGCTGGCCAACAGCAGCAGTTCCTGCTGCAGTTGCCTGGTTGCCGTCAGGTCGCGCCCGATGGTGGCGAAGTGGGTCACACGGCCGTGCGTGTCGCGCAACGGGACGATGTTGGTGTCGAGCCAGCAAGCATCGCCGTCGCAATTGTAGTGGAGCATTTCCGTACGGATCGGCCGTTGCGCTTCCATTGCCGCGCGCACGGCCGCCACGGTCTGCGGGTCGGTATTCGGGCCGTGCAGCAGCCGGGTCGATTTGCCGATCACTTCGTCGGCGTCATAACCCATGAGCGCGGTGAATGCCGGGTTCACATAGACAATAATCGGCCCGGGCGGTCCGAGCGGCGTCGCCGCCGTCACCACGATCACGTCGTTGGTGCTCTGCGCCAGCTGCTGGAAAATTTCGAGTGAGTTCAAGACCTTTTCCCGGGGTGCGGGCAAATTTTCCCCTGTACCTTATTTTATAGAATAGTCAGCCTACTCGTTGCCGATGGCCAGCGCGTGGCCGTCTGTCGGAACAGGCGATGCAAAAGTCTGATTGCTGTGCCGTTAACCGGGGGGATGGTGCTGGCGGTGCATTGATCAGCGTACAGGTCCAGGTCGGCAAGGCACTAAGAGTTTGCAAAAGGGAACCTGCCGCTGCGTTGTCCCCGGAAATTTCAAGTGCTACTATAGTATTACCTTAGCCGGAGTGACTCCCATGACCGCTTCCACGACGCTCAAGTTGCCTGATAAGCTGAAAGCACGCATTGTTCGCTTGGCCAAGGAGACCGGACGATCGGCGCATAGCCTGATGGTGGAGGCACTGGAACGCGAGGTGGCGCGGGAGGAGCGGATGCGCGAATTTGTGCGCGAGGCGCTGGTTGCGGATTCCGGCGTCGCGGAAGGCGCGGCGGTGTATCGTGCCGAGGACGTGCACATCTGGCTGGAACGCCTGGCGCGCAATCCGAAAGCGGCACGGCCCAAGTCGTGGCGCAAGTAGTCTACGCGCAGAACGCGCTTGCGAATCTGGAGCGGGCATTTGCGTACCTGGCCGAGCACGATCCAGCCGCCGCAGTGGATGCGGCAGTTGCCATTCGTAACGCCGCCGAAATCCTTTCGGATCACCCGTTGATCGGGCGACGCGTTGCAGGCGAGATTCGCGAACTGATCATTTCCTACGGCAAGACCGGTTATATCGCGCTCTATCGATACCTGCCCGAACAAGGCCTGGTTCGAATTCTTGCTCTACGGCATCAGCGCGAGTTGGACTTTCCGGCCTGAGACTGAGGACGATCGGGCTACATCTTGTTCTTCCACAATTGAATAACCGGATACAGAAACAATCATGAGTAATCTGCCCAAGTGCCCGAAGTGCGGTTCCGAATACACCTACGAAGATGGAAATATGTTCGTCTGCCCGGAATGTGCGCACGAATGGTCAAAAGAAGCGGCAGCTGTAAGCAGCGAGGAGACACGCGTGGTCAAGGACGCGCACGGCAACGTGTTGCAGGATGGCGACAGCGTTACCGTCATTAAAGACCTCAAGGTCAAGGGTTCGTCGTTGGTGGTCAAGGTGGGCACCAAGGTCAAGAACATCCGTCTGGTCGATGGCGATCACAATATCGACTGCAAGATTGACGGGGTCGGCGCCATGCAACTGAAATCCGAGTTCGTGAAAAAGGCATAATCAGGCTGGTCGGATCAGAGCCGGTCGAGATTCCATCGGTCAAACCGCAAGCATGAACGTCGGCCTGGGTCTGGTAGCGGGCGCGCGAACCGGGCATTCTATGCGGAGCATGGAAGCACAGGCCTGCCGCCCGCTGCCGGGTGGCGCCACTCCCTGAACCCAATTGCAGCAGGGCATTCACCGTGACTACCAGCCGCGCCAGCGACCTCCCGGCCAACAAAACCGCCTACAGTATTCTGGCCGCGATCAGCGTTTGTCATTTGCTCAACGACATGATGCAGTCGCTGTTGCCGGCGATCTACCCGATATTGAAGAGCAACTATGGCCTCGACTTCGGCCAGATCGGCCTGCTGACGTTCACCTTTCAGTTCACGGCCTCGCTCCTGCAGCCGGTGATCGGCCTTTATATCGACCGTCATCCCAAGCCGTATTCGCTGGCGATCGGCATGGGCTGCACACTCGTCGGGCTGGTGTTGCTGGCCTATGCGCACGACTTCGGCATGTTGCTGCTGGCCGCGGCGCTGATCGGCACCGGCTCATCGGTGTTTCATCCGGAGTCGTCGCGCGTCGCGCGCATGGCCGCCGGCGGACGGCACGGGCTGGCGCAGTCGGTGTTCCAGGTCGGCGGCAATGCCGGCTCGGCCATCGGGCCGCTGCTGGCGGCCTTTATCGTGTTGCAGCACGGCCAGTCGAGCGTCGCGTGGTTCTCGCTCGCGGCACTGCTCGGCATTTTCGTGCTGATCAACGTCGGGCACTGGTACAAAACGCACGGGCTGGCGCGCATCAAGTCGCGCGGCGTCAAGGCGGGGGCGCACCTCGACCTGCCGCGCGCCCGGGTGGCCATGGCGATCGCGGTGCTGGTGGCCTTGATCTTCTCCAAGTTCTTTTACATGGCCAGCATGACGAGCTACTACACCTTTTACCTGATCGATCGTTTCGGGGTGTCGGTGCAGAGCGCGCAGCTGCACCTGTTTGTGTTTCTGGGGGCGG
>Ga0105106_10003402_pt1 | contig 11360 bp, 7 predicted proteins | sample PPLLaktember2015_5_FD_79109 | JGI IMG/M metagenome (GOLD analysis project Ga0105106, IMG submission 79109) | Freshwater sediment microbial communities from Prairie Pothole Lake near Jamestown, North Dakota, USA - PPLs Lake P8 Core (1) Depth... | ecosystem: Environmental > Aquatic > Freshwater >... | reverse complement strand
TTCCATCACCATTATTTTCATTAAAAACGTCCGTCCACTTTACTCCATCAGGTGACGCCTGTAAAATATATGCGGCGGTGTAAGCGACTTCCCATTTAATAACAATCCTGTCAACCGGGTAGGCTTTTTTCAGGTCAACCTGTATCCACTCATCATCCTTCCAGGCACTGGACCAGCGCGTCAGCGTATCACCGTCCATTGCATTTTCGCCATCCAGCCCCTTCTCCCCCACTGAGGATACCGTCACGGAAGCGTGCAGGGCCAGATTACGGTAAACAATTCCATTACCGGAAGGACTTTGTGCCCCGCCCGTGAGCCTGAACAAAGGCAATATGAACAAAATGACAATCAATACTTTCCGCATATCCAAATGTTTTGGTCACAGCAATATTACACAGAATTGTTGAACGCAAAAATGCTACAGGGCATTTTTATCCTGAAATGCAGCCACCGGCATTAGTCTTGATTCCTGGCTCCTGGCTCCTGGCTCTTGACTCTTGATTCTTGATTCTTGATTCTTGTTTCTTGCTTTCCTCGTCCCTTGTCCCTTACTTCCTCATCCCTCTCTTCAATAACACCGCCCATTGTCTCAAACTGTCAATCAGTACCGCAACGATCATAATGATGATAACGATTGAAATGGCAGACAGAAGATAATTTCCTTTGGGGTAGTAATTGATAAGTATATTCTGTATTCCCGCCGTAATGGTGGTGACGGCAAGAAAAGCCATGGGGACTGCCGTTACCCACATATAGCGTCGTTTTCCCCTGCGGATGAGAAAGGTTGTGCCAATCGCCAGTGCCAGTGTGCCCAATAATTGGTTAGCTGTCCCGAATAAGGGCCATATGGTGGAAACCGTTCCTCCATATACCAGATACCCCCAGGCAAAGGAAATAATCCCGCCGGTCAATATAACGCCCGGCCACCATCTGAGGTTGCCCAGCGGCTTATATATCTTTCCGCCTGCTTCCTGCAACAGGTAGCGTCCTACGCGTGTGCCGGCATCGATGGTCGTAAGTATGAACAAAGCTTCAAACATAATGGCAAAATGATACCAGTAACTTGCCAACTTTGCAAAGAATGGTATTCTTGAAAATATGCTGGTCATGCCAACAGCCAGGGATACAGCACCACCCGGGCGACCGGAAACATCTTCACCGATCGCCTCCGACAGCCAGGGTAGTTCCTTAATTTGCTGCAAGGCAGGATCGAGGTTGCGGAATACCTCCGGCAGAGTATTGATGGCATAGTAGTCTGCAGGGTACAGGTGAGCGGCAGCAATCAATGCAATCACAGAAATGAACGATTCCAGCAGCATGCCGCCATACCCGATGGGGATGATGTCGCGTTCGCTGGATATCATTTTGGGTGTAGTGCCGCTCGAGATGAGGGCATGAAAGCCCGACAAAGCCCCGCAGGCTATGGTAATAAACATAAAAGGCCAGACCTTCCCCGGGATGATCGGTCCGTTGCCATGTACAAATTCGGTTACGGCAGGCATTTGCAGGATCGGGCGTACAATGATAACACCCAGGGTAAGCAACAGGATCGTCCCCAGCTTCATATAAGTGCTCAGGTAATCACGGGGTGTCAGCAGCAGCCATACCGGTAACGTGGCTGCGGTAAAGCCATAGGCTGCCAGAATAATCGTCAATTGCTCACGGTTGAAAGTAAGTAATCTGCCAAGGGCAGTATCCTGTATAACAGGCCCCCCTATAACACCCAGCAATACCATCACCACCCCTATAATGGATGCTTCCAGGATTCTGCCGGGACGGAGGAATTTCATGTAAATACCGATGAATATGGCAATCGGAATGGTTATACCAACTGTGAAAGTACCCCATGGGCTTTTATAGAGTGCGTTGACCACAGCGATGGCAAGACCTGCCATTGCCACAATCAATATGAGGATGATGGCCATGGAAGTTATGAAACCTGAAAATGTGCCCAGTTCTCCTTTGGCAATTTCGGCCAGTGATTTTCCGTCATACCGTACTGAAGCAAATAAAATAACAACATCATGCACGGCTCCTCCCAATACAGCTCCGATCAGTAACCACAACGTACCCGGCAGGTAACCAAACTGGGTGGCCAGCACCGGCCCGATCAACGGTCCCGCCCCTGCAATAGCCGCAAAATGATGACCCAGCAAAACAATACGGTTTGTCGGAACATAATCATGGTTGTCTCTCAACCGGAAAGCAGGTGTGGGAAGCGTAGGATCAATTGCAAGTACTTTTGCCTTCAGGAAGGCTCCGTAGAACCTGTAAAACAAGATGAGAAACAAGGCGGCTATTATAACCAGGTATATTGCATTCATCGTGAAAAAGCCTTTGAGTTATAAAGCTGAGATGGTTAATACTATCTGAAATTATAAAACGTTGACAGGCTGGTTTATGTTTTGTTCATTCCTCCGGTCCGCATCTTGCTGTGCCTCATTCCGTAAAGAAAATAAATCAACATACCGAATAAGAGCCATAATATGAACCACCGCCAGGTTTCACCGGCCAGCACTACCATTTGTGCAACGCAAACCAATGCCCCCATCAAAGGGATGAAGGGCACCCAGGGTGTCTTAAAGGGCCGGGGAATATCAGGCCGGGTTTTTCGCAGGACGATAACACTGATGCAAATAATCGTGAAGGCAAATAATGTACCTATGTTAACCAGTTCGCCCAACCGGGCAAGCGGAAAGATCCCTGCCAATATAATAGCAATAAATCCTGTGATGATGGTGCTTACATAGGGGGTGCGGAAACGTTTATGCACCTTGGCAAAAAAAGGAGGCAGAAGGCCATCCCCTGACATGGAAAAGAAAATCCTTGGCTGGCTGAGCAACATGACCAGGATTACGGAACTCAAACCTGCTATGGCAGCTATTTTTACGATTGGCCTTAACCAGAACATCTTTTCACCCATCTGATCAACACCTACTGCAACGGGATCAGGGACGTTAAGATCGGTATAGCTTACAATACCCGTTAGTACCAGGGCAACGAGAATATACAATACGGTGGCTATTCCCAGGGATCCCAGAATGCCTTTAGGCATATCGCGTTGCGGATTTTTTGCCTCCTGAGCAGTGGTAGAGACCGCATCAAATCCTATATAAGCAAAGAAAATTACGCTGGCTGCCCTCAGTATCCCCGAAAGGCCATATTTCCCAAATGTTCCCGTATTCTCCGGTATGAAAGGCTGCCAGTTGGCCTTCCTGACAAAGAAAAAGCCGGCTACAATAAATATGAGGATTATAGAAACCTTAACCACTACCATGATGTTGTTGAATACCGAAGATTCCCTCATGCCAAGTACGAGCAGAAAGGTAAGCAGAGCCAGAATCACCATGGCAGGCAAATTGCATATTGCAGTGGTCTGTGGCAAGGCTGACAAATCCATGCCTCTGCCTGCCAAAATATTTTCAAGATCGACCGTCAGGATTTTCCAACCTTCTCCCGGCAGGTTGATTAATTTTGTACCCAGCGCTGTTGTATATTCAATGGGCACGTTGATATGGTAATCCCTGAGAAAGCTGATCAGATATCCTGACCATCCGACAGAAACTGCGGAGGCTGCAAAAAGATATTCAAGGATCAGATCCCAACCTATTATCCAGGCAAAGAACTCTCCAAGCGTGGCGTAGGAGTATGTATAGGCACTTCCTGAAATGGGGATCATGGAAGCAAATTCGGCATAACAGAAACCGGCCAGCACACAGGCTATGGCTGAAACAACAAAGGATAAAATAATGGCAGGACCGGCATACTGAGCTGCCGCCTGACCCGTGAGAACAAAAATCCCGGCTCCGATAATGGCGCCTACACCCAGGGTGGTAAGATTAAAACCACTGAGTGTTTTTTTCAGGCCGTGCTGGCTGTTTGCCTCCTCCATCAGGTCGTGAACGGACTTTGTTCTGAATATGCCCTTTGCCATATGAACCATTATGAAATAAAAAAGAAAGGCTAAATATAAAATAAAACTTTCAGATGGAAGAATGGAAGGGTGGAATAATGGAAGGTTGGGATTACCTGATTGATTATCGTTCCTTGCTGGTTTCAACCTTTCGCCTGATCCGCTGCGTCACAATCTGTTCTATGGCAATGGGTACCTTTTCCTCTATCACATTGCTGGTGTCAAGACCCAGTGCCTTAACATCATTGATACTTAACCGACGGGTTATCTCATGTAAACCCATGGTCAAAGTCTCCCAGGGATTTAGCTTGTAATCCGGTGACATAACCCTGTCGAGGTTAATGAATACAAAATCACTCATAATATTATAGTGAGAAAGGGATTTGTAACGGCTGGTAAGATTGATTTCTCCGTCGTTAACAAGATCTTCCAGCACTTCCCTGAAATAAAGATTGATCCTCCGGTCAATTTTAAAACCCAGCCTGAAATCAATTTTTATAAGCACGCCCGGTACTATATGATAAACTTCGTATTCAAAAGTATCCGGATTATCGAGAATATCCACATGCAAAAACCAATAAGTATCTGCTCTTTTGGGCTGTTTGTTAATAATGGAATAAATAATTTTATTCTCGATTTGTTCAAGCTTATTGGCCTTTACGATATAAACCAGGTTTGAGGCAAACTTGGGTATGGTGACATCTTTGGAAATCTCCTTTATAACAGGGAGATACTCATATAAATTAACAAACTTGATATAATTGTTCTTGATCTTCCTGCCATAATACCAGCCATACATGATAAGGAAAAAAACGAAACCGGCCATTATCGTAAACCAGCCTCCATGCATGAATTTATTCAGGTTGGCGATCAGAAAGGTCCCCTGTAAAGTAAAATATACGATAACCAACAAAAGAATAAGATAAAGCGGTGTTTTGCGCTCATATAAATAATACGCAAGCAGGAAGGTCGTTATGATCATGGTGATCGTTATTGCAAGACCATACGCGGCTCCCATATGCGTGGATTCCTTGAAAAGGATAACGACGAAACAACAGGCAAACCATAGAAACCAGTTAATGCTGGATATATACACCTGACCCTTTACTGAGGTAGGCTGTGAAATACGGATTTTTGGCCAGAAATTCAACGATACAGCCTCGCTGATCAGCGTGTAGGAACCGCTTATCATAGCCTGGCTGGCAATGATCGCGGCCATGGTAGCCGTAATGATGCCGGGCAGCAGAAACCAATCCGGCATAATGGCATAAAAAGGATTGATTTCTGTACCCGTCGGCTGAGCCAGCAGATACCATGCCCCCTGTCCGAAATAATTCAATAAAAGGGCTGTTTTTACAAAAATCCAGGTAATCCTGATATTTTTTAATCCGCAATGACCCAGGTCAGAATATAACGCCTCCGCTCCCGTTGTGCACAAAAAGACAGCGCCAAGGATCAAATATCCGTGCGGACGAGTGGATAAAAACTCGTAGGCATATACCGGATTCACGGCGGCCAAAATTGCGGGGTACCGAAAAATTTGCATAATGCCCAGGACCCCGATCATCACAAACCAAATCACCATCATCGGACCGAATGATTTGCCGATAAGATCAGTACCGAATTGCTGCACAAAAAACAGGACGGTCAGGATAATCAGCACAAAAGGTATAACCGGGAGATGAGGATTGATCAGGTGAAGTCCTTCAATGGATGAAGTTACCGTAATGGATGGTGTGATAATGCTGTCCGCCAGCAGGGCACAGCCTCCGATCATGGTCAGCATGATCACAAATGTGCTCCTCTTCTTCAGCAGGGCGAACAGGGCAAATATTCCACCTTCCCCGTGATTATCAGCCCGCAGCGTGATAATAACATATTTAACGGTGGTTTGCAGCGTGAGGGTCCAGAAAATACAGGATAAGGCTCCGTATGCAACCAGCATCTTATCGCCGGAAGCGGCAGAAATAATGGCCTTCATCACATACAGTGGACTTGTCCCTATATCCCCGTAAACCACGCCGAGCGTTATGATAAGCCCTGCGAGCGTGACATTCCTGAAAAATGGATCCTTTGACTTTTGCTGCATACTTTTTGAAAAAAACGGTCAAATTTAAATGATTTCCGGATATCAGATAATAAATTTAATATTTTAATTCCTATCGCTCTGAAAAAGCTTTTTAGCAGTTTAGCTTTTTAGCTGTTTAGCTTTTTAGCAATTCAGCCATATGGGAAATTAAAATCAAGTAAAGTGTAGCATTACGTCTTCCTAAACACCTAAACACCTAAAAAGCTAAAAGGCTAAACACCTAAAAGCTGACAGCATGACCTGCCTGCCTGCCGGCAGGCAGGCTGCACGACCGCATGATCTCTTTCTTTTTCTTGAAAAAGTTTGGTGGCTTTTCTGAAATGGAGTAAATTGCGCTCCGTTTAACAAAATCTAAAAACATGTTACATTATAAAGAATTAGGACTGGTAAACTCAAAAGAGCTTTTTAAAAAAGCTGTAAAGGGAGGATATGCCATACCGGCATTCAATTTTAACAATCTCGAACAATTGCAGGCAATCATCACTGCCTGCGTGGAAACAAAATCACCTGTGATCCTGCAGGTTTCCAAGGGAGCGCGCAAATATGCCAATCAGACTTTACTTCAATACCTTGCCAAAGGTGCTGTGGAATATGCTAAAGAACTCGGTTATGCCATACCCATTGTTTTGCACCTTGACCATGGTGATTCGTTTGATACCTGCAAATCTTGCATTGAAACAGGGTTTTCATCGGTAATGATTGACGGATCCCACTTTCCCTATGATGAAAACATCCGGATTACAAAGCAGGTTGTTGAATATGCCCATCAATATGATGTCACCGTTGAAGGCGAGCTGGGTGTGCTGGCCGGCATTGAAGATGAAGTTTCTGCCGAACATTCATCCTATACGCGACCCGAAGAAGTTGAAGATTTTGTGAAAAAAACAGGTGTTGATTCCCTGGCCATTTCAATCGGGACTTCACACGGTGCTTTTAAATTTAAAGTGAAACCCGGAGAACTTCCTCCACCGTTGCGTTTCGATATTCTTGAAGAAGTTGAAAAACGTATCCCCGGATTCCCCATTGTTCTTCATGGCGCCTCTTCTGTACCACAGGAAATTGTTGCTGAGATCAACAAGTATGGCGGGAAAATGGAAAACACAGCCGGTGTTTCAGAAGACCAGCTGCGCAGGGCTGCCAAATCAGCTGTTTGCAAGGTCAACATTGACAGTGATGGCCGTCTGGCCATGACCGCCGCTATTCGTAAGGTACTGACTGAAAAGCCGGGTGAATTCGATCCCCGTAACTACCTCGGGCCTGCCCGCGACAGCCTGAAAGAACTTTACAAACATAAGATCATTCATGTGCTCGGAAGTGCTGACAGAGCATAAGAAAAAAGCAGGGTGAAAGCCCTGCTTTTTTTGTACCCTGGACACCCTGGCAGGGTATAGCATTGGAACGAGAAACAGAATGAGAATGAAGGAAGCACAGAGCCTGATTGGCATTTATATGATCATTTTCTTTCTCATTTTCGCTCTGTTCTTGCCCCACCCTGGCAGGTTGTATCTCTTCTCTTGTCAAACCAACAATCAAATCAAAGAAAAGTTTTTCTGACGCTTAAGAAATTTCTATGGGATCAGGCATGATCTGACAATATTTTTTTATATTTATGAGCTATAAAAACCTTAGGCTCAATCATGAATACCATCGACAACCCTGACCTTCAGCTGGCATTTGAATTCGTTCAATACACCAGCACCAATGTCTTTCTTACCGGCAAAGCCGGCACCGGTAAGACAACCTTCCTGCATAACCTTAAAACGATCTCCCCCAAGCGGATGATCGTAGTGGCTCCTACGGGTGTAGCGGCCATAAATGCGGGTGGTGTTACCATCCATTCCTTTTTTCAGCTGCCCTTCGGTCCGCAGATACCGGTTGACTTCCAAGGGGAAGGGTCACCACCGGAAATAGCACCAAGGATGGAGGCATCAAAATACCAGAAATTCAGTCGTGAAAAGATCAATATAATTAAAAGCCTTGACCTGCTGGTAATTGATGAGATCAGCATGGTACGGGCTGACATGCTGGATGCCGTTGATGCGGTGTTACGGCGATATAAAGACAGGCAGAAACCCTTTGGGGGAGCCCAGTTGCTGATGATTGGCGATATTCAGCAGCTGGCCCCGGTAATCCGCGAGGAAGACTGGGATATCCTTAAGAACTACTATGACACCGTATTCTTTTTCAGCAGCAGGGCATTACGAAAGACACAATTTGTATGCATTGAACTGAAGCATATATATCGGCAAAGCGACCGCATCTTCATTGATTTGCTTAATAAGATCCGCGACAACAAGCAGGATCAGGAAACACTCCGTGCATTGAACCAACGTTACATTCCCGGATATAATCCGCCGGATGATGAAGGGTATATCATACTAACCACCCACAATAACAAAGCACAGGAGATCAACAACACCAAGCTCAGCAACATCAGTTCGAAACCTTTCATTTTTAATGCAACCGTGGATGGCGAATTTCCGGAATATGCTTACCCGACGGAACCTGAGCTCACCCTTAAGGAAGGCGCACAGGTGATGTTTGTCAAAAATGATCTATCAAGGGATAAGCGCTATTTTAACGGCAAGATAGGCAGGATAACCGGATTTGATGACCCTATTATCTACGTTAAATGCCCCGGTGACAATTTTCAGATTGAGGTTGACACGGTTGAATGGCAGAATATGAAATACTCCCTCGATGAGAAGACAAAAGAGATCACGGAAACCTTAATTGGATCCTTCACCCAATACCCTTTAAAGCTGGCATGGGCGATTACCATACACAAAAGCCAGGGACTAACCTTTGACCGGGCCATCATTGATGCCCGCGCAGCCTTTGCCCATGGCCAGGTATATGTGGCCCTCAGCCGTTGCAGAACCCTGGATGGACTGGTGCTTAGCACACCCATTTCAAGCCATGGAATAATCAATGATAAGGCTATATCACAATTTGTAGGAGAAGCAGAAAAGCATTCACCGGGGCCTGAGAGGCTTAACCAATCGAAAAAGGCATATCAGCAAATGCTGCTGAATGAGCTTTTCGACTTCACTCACCTGCAGCAGTATATCTTTTATTGTCTTAAACTGCTAAAGGAACACCGGCAAAGTATTTTCGGTACCCTGCAGGATATTCTTATTCATATGAATGAAAGCCTTAATGCTGAAATTCTTGGCGTAGCCGTAAAATTTTCAGCCCAGCTTGAAGGACTTATGCAGCAGCAAAACCAAATTGAGTTGAATGATACGCTGCAGGAGCGGATCAAAAAAGCGTGCCATTATTTTGCGGAAAAAGTGCAAATGCTGATATCCGGTCCATTAGACAGTGCCGGTTTTGAGACCGACAATAAGGAAATAAAAAAGGTGATCAGCCAGGCGTTATTAAAACTGCAGCAGGAAACCGTTATTAAGCTGAAGTGTCTTACTTCATGCCGGCAAGGATTTGCGATTAAAAACTACCTTGAAGTCCGCGCTAAAGCTGCCATTGATGTGCCCACACCAAAGCATGCCATGAAAAAAGCTGAAGCTGTGACGGATGATAAAATAATGGCCTATCCCGCATTGTATTCCAGACTGGCCGTATGGCGTGCCAGGAAAGCTGCCGAACTTGACCTTCCTATATATATGATACTTCCGCACAAAACCATGATCAACCTGGTTAATTTATTGCCATATTCCCTGCCTGCCCTCAAAACGATCAAAGGATTCGGAAGGAAAAAGATTGCCCGGTTTGGCTCAGAGATCATCAGCATCATCCTTGCATTCTGCAATGAAAATAATCTGGTTTCCAATCTGCCAGTTGACATACCTGAGACAGGGTTGAAACAAATTAAAGAAGACACCAGGCAAATAAGCCTTAATTTATGGAGGTCAGGCAATAGCATTGAAGAAATAGCGGCCGAGCGGAATATGGCTGTTTCTACCATAGAGGGACACCTGGCCTATTTTGTAGGAACCGGGGAAATCGGGCTTGAACACTTTGTCAAACCTGCAAAGGCTGCCCTGATCGCCGATTATTTCCGGCAGCACAAAATATATGCACTTTCACCTGCCAAAGAAGCCCTGGGAGATTCCGTTACTTACAGCGAATTGAGGTATGTGCTTAAACATCTGGAAGCGGAAGGAAAGGTAAATTCGAAGTCATGATTATCGGGTCCCTGATAGTTTATCCGACGCAATTAATAAAAGTATTATCAACTTTCTGTTAAAAAGGTTTAGTTTTGGCATGAACTTTGAAAATATTTACCCATCCAATGAATAAAAAAGGAATGAAATATTTAGCCTGCCTTGTTATAATTCTTTCCCTTTGTTCTTCTACCAGGGCTCAAACCGAAAATGAAGTGAAGGTTATACACCAGCTCGGTTTGCATGCCGGCTCAACTACCGGAATCGGATTATCATACCGGTTTTGGCCGGGAAGACTGGGTTTTCAGGTAACCTTGTTGCCGTTTAAGAACAATGCCGAACAAATCAATAATGGGGACAACGATAGATTTAATCCGTTTTCTGAACTTGAATTTCCAAGGGGTCAGTTTGTAAGCCTGGGATTAACCGCATTATCCACCGTTAAACAGTTTGGCAAGTCAAAAATGTTTGCATACTGGGGAAATCATTTGCTGCTGCTTGACGATGAGTCAATCTATTCTACAGGAATCGGTATCGGATTTTTCTACGAAGCTCCGGTATGCTTTAATCTTATGCTCGGATACGGCGCCTATGACATAACCAATTCGCTGCTTTTATTACCGGCGGCTGAAATTGGTGTGTATTACAGATTCAGGAATAAAAATTAATGATGACTACCATAATAAAACTATAAATACTACGATCCATGAAAAAGCTATTATGCTCTTTAGCCTTAATTCTCACGCTGGCAACCCTCTCAGGCCAGAATTTGGTGACCCATGAAATCCGTAACAATGAGTTTGGATTTCATGCCGGAGCCGTTACAGGCCTTGGCCTGTCATACCGTCATTGGTTCAACAGGGCCGGATTTCAGTTAACAGCCTTGCCTATCAAAACGGAAAACTTCACCTTTGTCAGCGCGGGCGTTTCCGCCCTTTATTCATTCTATGAATCAAGATATGTGCAGGTTTTTGGTTATTTCGGCAATCATTTTTTTATACATGAAGAAGATGATGAGCGTTATAGCTGGAATACCGGGATGTTTGAACCGGACCACTATGATGAAACTTCTTACAGTTTCGGCTTCGGGCCGGGATTTGCCTTTGGAAAAACCGTACGATTCAACCTGATGCTTGGCTATGGCTTTTATGACGTTTTTGAAAAATTCAATATGTTCCCTACGGGTGAGGTTGGTTTGTACTATAGGTTTTAGGGGAAGAAGTTAGAAGCTTGA
>Ga0105106_10003401_pt1 | contig 11361 bp, 6 predicted proteins | sample PPLLaktember2015_5_FD_79109 | JGI IMG/M metagenome (GOLD analysis project Ga0105106, IMG submission 79109) | Freshwater sediment microbial communities from Prairie Pothole Lake near Jamestown, North Dakota, USA - PPLs Lake P8 Core (1) Depth... | ecosystem: Environmental > Aquatic > Freshwater >... | reverse complement strand
TCGACCTCCAGGGCGTCCTCTCGCGCGCCGACATGTACGAAATTGGCCAAGGCTTCCTGGAAACGATCCAGTGCTTCCTCAAAGCGACCCGCTCGCAATGCCACTCGCCCGAGAACCCACAGGTTGAAGCCCAGTTGGTAGCGATACTTCGATACCCTCCAAAACCGCAGCGATTCGACCAGGAGCTCCTCGGCCTTGATCAGCTCGCCACGGTCGGCAAGGATCTCGGCGACATTCATCTGCGCCGTGGCGGCGCCGACAGGATCTCCGATCTTCAAGCACTCGTCACGACTCTGCTCGTAATAGGCCATCGCCTCGTCCCAGCGGCCTTCGCCTTGGTAGAGGACGCCGACGTTCGACAGGATGATCGCCCGCTTGGCCCGATCGCCCGAGCGTTCGTAAGCCGCCAGCGAACGCCGCACCAGAGTCTCCCAACCTTCTTTGCCGAGTGCGGCATACGCCCATCCCGTGGTGAAGCACGCGGATCCAAGCGCGGCGGGTTCATCCGCGGCCTCAGCTTCGACCGCTGCTCGTTCGGCCCAGCGGATCGCGTCGGCGTTGCGGCCCTCCGCCTGCAGCATCGTGGCGTACCAGGAGTCCGCCCGCGCGGCCTGCCGGGCGGCCTCAGCGCCCGGGAGACCCTCGACGGCCCTGCGCGCCCGCGCGGCCCAGCGCAGCGCCTGCGGGTACTTGCCGAGCTTCTCCTCGATCCGCGAACGCTTGATCAGCAGGCCCGCCTCGACGACGCGGTCGCCGGCAACGAGGCGTCGTGCCGTCGTGTACGTCTCGGATGCCTTGTCGAACTCGCCTGCTCGGTCCCAGCAATCGCCGAGCGCCTCGTGCACCATGGCGAGTTGCCGGTTGCCGACGTCCTCGAGCCGCCGCGCCGCCTCCAGCGCGCGCGAGTAGAGTCGCGCGGCTTCGACGTAAGCGTAGACCTCCTGGGCGCGCTTGGCGGCGGCCGAGGCATAGCGCCATGCGGACGGGTACTCACCTGCGACGAAATAGTGCAGCGAGAGGATGCCCGCCGCCTCCTCGGGATCATCGGTCTCCTGCTCGAGCCGCGCGCCGACCGCGCCATGGAGTCGCCGCCGAAGCTTGTACGGCAGTCCCTCGTAGGCCGTGTCGCGCAGGAGTGAACGGCGGAACCGCAGATATCCGTCGCTCTCCTCTTCGAAGAACTCCTGCAGCCTGGCCCACGTGGCGGGACCCGGAACCGGTCCCTCGTCCGCGTCGGCGAGCCACGAAAGCATCCGCGGGTGGAAGGTCAGCCCGAAAACGGCTGCGCGTCGGACCAGTGCGCGGTCCTCGGGAGCGAGGGCATCGATCCGCGCCATCGCAGCGGCTTCGGCCGAGTCGGGCAAGCCGCCGATGCCCCCGGAATCGATCGCCGATCGCAACAGGTCACGCAGGAACTGGGGGTTTCCCCCCGACCGCTCCGCCACGACCTCCAGGACGTGCGTCGGCAGCGGATGTTGCTCGCTTGCCAGCTGCGTCATGCGGATCGCGTCCTTCGTGGCGAGGGGCTCGAGCCGGATCCGGATCACTTCGGGCGCTTCGGGCGGCTCGAATCCACCGGCAGACGCCCGGCGAGCCACGATGAAAAGCCACGGACGGTTGGGCAGTTCGGCGGTCAGGCGCGCGAGGAGCTCCGCCGACGCCTCGTCCATGTTGTGTGCGTTCTCGATCTCGATCAGCCCCGGATCGGGCATCACGACTTCGAGGAACCTCCCAACGGTGTCGTGCAGCTTCGCGCGGCGGTTCTTTTCGGCGAGCATCTCGACTTCGGGGGTCGGCGCGATTTCGAGGCCGAACGCGATGGCGAGCAACGGCAGCCACGGGAGCAGATCGGGTGCACGGGTCGCCACCTCGTCGCGGAGGCGATTCTCGACGACTGCGTCGGGGTCGTCACGCCCGAAATCCATGAATTCACGCAGGAGCTCGCGCCAGAGCGCGTACGGTGTGGACGCGGTGTAGGTCTCGCACACGGCGTGCATCTGACGCAGCCCCGTTGCGTCGTCACGCAGCGCCTCCAGCAGGCGCGTCTTGCCCACGCCCGCTTCGCCCACGATCTCGATCAGGCGCCCGGCTCCCGAGCGCACGCTGGCGAGCGCCTCGCGCATCAGCGCGAGTTCGCCGTCGCGACCGATCAACGGCAGCCGCTGCGTCGATTCATGCCGCGTCCGCGAACCCTTGGCGCGGCCGACCGACCACGCCCGAACCGGATGTGCCTTGCCCTTGACCGTAAACGGCGTGAGCTCGCTGGTCTCGAAGAGCGTGTTCGAACGGTCGAGCACATCGGCAGTCGCGTAGATCGTGCCCGGGTCGGCTTTGGCCATCAGCCGCGCGGAAAGGTTCACCGCGTCGCCCATCACCGTGTACGTGCGCCGGTACGCCGGCCCGATGTCGCCGGCGAACACCGAGCCGCGATTGACGCCGACCCGGATGGGAATTGGCAACTCGGTGTCGACGATCCTGCGCAGCGCAAGCAGCAATCGTTCCTCGTCGTCGCCGGTGACGGTCGGTGCGCCGGCGGTCAGGATCAGCTTGCCGCCGTCGGCGTCGACGTCGGAGGCGAGGAACGAGACGCCGCGCTCCTCGACGGCAGCCTCGACCACGTTCATCAGGCGATGGAGTGCGTCGGCAGCCGCCGCCGGGCCGCTCTTTTCGATGAGCGCGTCCGTTCCCTCGAAGCGGATGAAGGCAATCGTGACCGGCCGGTGCTCGGGCGCACCGCCGCCGCCGAGCACGTGGGCGCGAATCGCCTGCGACAGGCAACGCACGAGCGTGTCGGGCGCCATCTTCGGCCGTGGGGTCAGCGGCAGCTTTTCCGCGTATCCCGGTGGTTCCCGCCGCAGAAGCACGCCCGGACCCTTGGGCTCGCCCAGACAGCGGCTCGGCAGCGACGCGGCAGTCTCCGCGCTGACCAGGATCTCGCCCGCGTCCGCCGCGTGCTCCAGCGCGGCCAGGCGGCTCCATGCAGGACCGGTCGGCAGGAACTCCACGTGGGACGTGCCCACCGCGAAGAAATGGAAGCGTCCCGAGTGCACGCCTTGCGACATCCGCAGCGTGACCTTTGCGCCGGGCACCTCGATCCGGCCGACGTCGCGCAGCACCCGGCGCATCAACACGGTCGCGCGACATGCCCGCCCGGCGTGACCGTCGCCCTCGAACCACAGGAGCAGAGCGTCGCCGCCGAACTTGAGCAGGCTGCCGCCGTTCTCGTAGGCGACGAACAGGACCGACTCGAAGCTTCCGCCGATCGCCTCGGTGATCTGCTCCGCACCCTCCCGGCCCTTTCGCGCGAGCCGCTCGGACAGTTGCGTAAAACCGGAAATGTCCACGAACACTGCGGTGCCCTCACCGGTCCAGCAGCGACTGGACGGATCGTCGACCAGGTGCTGTTGCAGTATCCGGGCTATGTACCGGCTCGCGCGTTCGGCGCCTTGCTCGGTGGCCGGCATTGCCGATGGTCGAGGCGCGGCGGCGTCGTTGAGTTCGTGGACGGCGGTACCAAGAGCGGGGTTGCTGGTCATCGGGTGGGAGCGGTTGGGGTCTTTACGCGGTCACGGATGATAAACCGGCGTGCGGACGGACGGGCGTGCGGGATTGGTCGACAGCGTTGAACGATTCGAGGTGACCATGTTACCGCGGTGCGCGAGGCCCGGATCGTCCCGTCCTCGATCACGGGCGCGCGCCTTGCGCGTCGAGCGCGCTGCTAATCATCGGTGCCGCGCAGCGTCGCGTTCGCGAAGCGCAGCAGGCTCGACAGGTGCCGCGCGAGGTTGAAAAGAACCTGGCTGGCGAGCAGCGGATCGCTGCGGCGGATTTCGTCGAGACGGGCGCGCGTCAGAACGTGCACCACCGAGGGTTCGTCGGCCACCGCGCGTGCCGTGCGGCCCCCGCCGTCGAGCATCGCGGTCTCGCCGAAAATGACGCCGGGAGCGAAGCTCACGAGCCGGCGGACCGGGCCGCCGTTGCCGCTGATTCCGGTGTGGATGCTGATCGAGCCCTTGGCCAGCAGATACATGCGGTCGCCGGGCGCACCTTCCTCGAACAGCACCTCCCCGGCCTTCAATTCCAGGCGGTCCAGTCGCCGCGCGAGGGCTTCCTTCTGATCGGCGGTGAGTCCGTCGAGCAGCGACAGATCGTCGACCGGAAGCTCGAGGGAGGGCGGCGCAACTCCCTCGGCATCGAGCAGCTGGCGCTCGGCGTACTCGAGGGCGTGGTCCGCATCGATGAACCATTCGTCGCGCAGGTCGCGCATGAAGGTGCCGAACGCACGCAGCGCCTTCGCGCGCCGATCGCCGGGGACGATGCTGGCGAGCACGAGCTTCACCCCGGCCTCCGCGAGTTGCTCCGAGAGCCTCTCGAGCATCACCGCGCCCGAGGCGTCGATCGACGTGACGCGGCGCAGATCCAGGATCACGAACCGCGCTCCGTGGGCGACCTGCTCGACCTGACGGCGCAGGGTTTCGGCGGTGCCGAAGAAGATCGGCCCCTCGAGGCCGAGCACCTTGACGCAATCGCCGCGCTCGCGCAGCAACCGGGCCTGTTCAGCGAAGTAGACGCGTCGCGACGCGCGTGTCGCGCCGGTCGCGACGCTGCGCACCAGCGAACGGTTCATCGAGACGATCAGCAGGACCATCGAGAGGAAGACGCCTGCTGCCACCGAGACGATGAAGCCGTACATGATCGTGATCACGCATACCGCGGCGACGACGGCAAGGCTCCAGACGACGTCGGCGTCGCGGCTGCCCGCCTTGAGTTGCCTGAAAACGCCGCGGCTCCAGCGATCGAAGAGGCCGGCGGCGACGACAAGCATGACCGCGGCGCTGACGGTGAGGGGCAGCAGCGCAAGGATCGCGTGACCCAGCACGAGCACCGCGAGCAGCACGGCGGCGACGACAAAACCCGTGCGCACCGTTCGCCCGCCGGCGCGATAGGTCGCAGCAGGAACCGCGAAGCTGTAGATGGCGGGAAGACCCCCGAACGCGGCCGACGCGACATTCGCGGCACCCTGGCCCACGAGCAGACGGTTCGGGTTGTGGCGCTTGCGGAACGCATTGTCGGTGGCGACACCGGCGAGCAGCGCGTCCAGCGAGCCAATGATGGCAATCACGAACGACGTCGCGACCAGCTGCGGCAGATGCGCGCGCAACGGCCCCGCCCAGTCCATGGTCGCGACCGGCATCAACGCCGTCGGGGGCGGCAACGTTCCCGGAAGCGGACCGAGCAGCGGACCGAGTTCGGCGCCGGGAAATAGTTGCCCTGTTGTGGCGTGGAGGGCGCTGCCGGCGACGAGGGCAATGAGCAGCACCGGCCATCGCGGCCAGCGTCGCGCCATCCACAACCCCAGCGCCAGCGTCGCGATGCCGACGGCGAGGGTCCACGGCTGAACGAGCTTCAAGGACGCGAGGGGAGCGGCAAGCCATCGGCCGCCTTCGACACCGAGCAAGGGCGGGATCTGGGCGAGGACGATCAGGATCGCCACGCCGTCCATGAAGCCGCCCACCACGGGCAGCGGAACGAACTTGGCGGCCGACCCGAGCTTCAGCAACCCGAAGGCGACCTGCATCGCACCGGCGAGCGCGACGCACAGCGCGGCCAGCGTGAGGACCGTTGCTGTCCCGCCTTGCGTGCCCTGCAGTGTCGGATCGGAGGCGAGGCTGGCGACGAAGGCTGCGAATATCAGCGTCGTCGATGTCCGCGGAACGGTTCCCGGTATCGGGGTACCGCCCACGAGAACGTCCGCGACGGTGCCGACGATGGCTGCCACGAAGGCGGCGCGCACTCCGTGCGCGGCGCCTTCGGTCCCGAGCGCGGCAAACCCCAGCAGCCCCAACGGAAGCAGGATCCCCAGGGCTGCGATGGCGCCGGACAGTCCCCCTATTGCGTCTCGGGCGAGCGATGCCCGGCTGGCAGGGGTGCGCATCACGCGCCGTGTCGATTCAGTCGCACACCGTGCCGCGCGCCGGACCGGAGTCTGGCGCCGGTGTACGAGTTGCCGAAAGGTCAGGCAACCTGTCGTCCCGGCGCCGCCGGATCGACGTCGCGCCTTGCCGCCATCTCGGCGCCGATCATCCTGAGTGTTGCCTGGTCGAACGTCTGCGCGGCCAGCGGAATCAGTTCTGCTTCTTCCCTCGCGATGTGCGCGTCGTAGAGCTCGCGGACGTCGGCCACCTGCCTGGGCGATAGGTTGGCGCGCTGTCCCGCCGCGATCGAGGCGAGCAGCGGCCGCAGCTTGCGCCAGTTGGTCGCAAGCCTGCCGTGGTCCTCCGCGAGATCCGCGATCAGTTTGCCGGCCCGATCGGGAAGGGCGGCCGCGAGGCGAGGAAACACGCTTTCCTCCTCGTCCGCGTGATGATTGGGTGCCGCGCTGTCGAAGTACTTGAGGATCGCCCGTGCGGCGGCGCGCGCATCGATGTCGCAGCCGTGAACGGGAAGGTGGCGCTGCAGCCGCTCGAGCGTCGCGAGCTGGCGCTGGATGCGGCCGTGACAGGCAGTGAGCATGCCAAGCGGGTCGTCGAAGCTGGGTGCCGCGTGATTGGACAGGAGATTGGCGGCCATGGTCGTGGAGTGATTTCCGGAGCCCGATCGATTATAGCGGGGCGAGGAGACCCCATGGCGACTTGGTCAAGGCCACGGACACGATGTAGCCGAAGGTCGCAACGGCGAACAGCAATGCGCCACCGCGCACGGCACGCGTCCTGCCGCGCCTGAGGGCGATCGTGCCGGCGGCAATGTAGACGAGGAGGGCGGCGAACTTGGCCGCGAGCCAGTTCGAGGCGCCGGGGCCGAGTTGCCACGCGAGCCAGAGCGCCGAAGCGAGCAGCAGCGTGTCGATCACGTGCGGAACGACCCTTACCCACGCGCGCTGCAGTCGCTCCGGCGACCACAGCACCCATGAGCCGCGCAGCAGAAACAGCGCGATCGACGTTGCGGCGGCCGTCACGTGAAACAGCTTGACGGTTGCGTAGTCGAAGGTCATCGCGCAAGCGGAGGTCGGGGGACCGCGTGGGCAGCGCACCGGCGATGCGACGCCGCTTCAGCGCCCTGGAGCGCCCTGCGTCACCGCGGCGAGGTCGAGGATCGTGCGGAACAGCCGGTCGAGGTCCTGCCTGCCGGTCAGGCCGACGAGCGGGTTGTCGTTGGCGCGGAACGCGGCGCCGATCCGATCCCAGTCGGCGGCGTTGAGATGACGGAGCGCGAGGGGTAGCAGGACCTCCTCCTCGCGCGTCATGTGGCGCCAATGGAAGGCCACGTAGGCGTCGACCGCCTCGGCAAATGCATCGAAAGCCGGTCCCGCGCCGCGACAGCAGGACAGCCGCTCGCGCAGGCCGCGGATCAGGGCGTCGCCGCGACCATGCTCGTCGGCGAGGGTGGCGATCAGCGGTTTGGCGTCGGCGCAACGTTCCGCGAGCGCCGCGAACAGGAATGCGTCCTCCTTGGGGTGGTGCAGGCGCTCGGGAAAAGCCTCGATGTAGTCGAGAATCGCGCCGAGCAGACGAAAATTGGGCGCCGCACCGTGTTCGCGGACCTGCCGCACGGCGTGGCGCAGGCTGTAGAGCACCGACGCGATCGCGAGGTGCTCGTCCTTCAGGATGCGGATCGCGACCGGCAGCACGGGAATGTCGGCGGCGGGCGCAGGCAGCAGCGGTTCAGTACGTCTCGACGTGATAGCGCCCCTCGCGGCGCAACGTCTCGACGAGCGCGCCCCAATCCTTGCCGTGCTGGCGGCAGGCGTCGCGGAATGCGTCGTCCACGCCCTTCTCCATGCCCTTAAGCCCGCAGATGTAGACGAAGCAGTTGGCGTCCTCGAGGAGGCGCGCGACGTCGGCGCTGCGCTCGCGGATCCGGTCCTGCACGTACCGCTTCGGCTGCCCGGGCACGCGCGAGAGCGCAAAGTTGATGTCGATGAAATCCTTCGGCAGCTTCATCAGCGGGCCGAAGTAGGGCAGTTCGCCGGCCGATCGCGCGCCGAAGAAGAGCATCAGCGAGCCACCTTCCTTGAGCGCAATCCGCCGCCGCCGCCGCTCGGTCATCGCGCGCATCGGCGCCGAGCCGGTGCCGGTGCACACCATCAGCAGGCTGGCGCCCGGATGGTTCGGCATCAGGAACGAGGTGCCATAGGGGCCGACGACCTTCACCTCGTCGCCCTTCCTGAGGTCACAAAGATAGTTCGACGCGACACCCGCGACGGGCTTGCCGTCGTGGTCCTCGGTGACGCGCTTCACCGTCAGCGACAGGTTGTTGTAGCGGGGCCGCTCGCCTTCGCGCGGACTCGCCACCGAGTAGAGGCGAACGTGATGCGGCTTTCCGTTCGCGTCGAGCCCGGGCGGCAGGACGCCGATCGTCTGGCCTTCGAGCACGGGAAACGCGAGCGAACCGAAGTCGAGGACGATGTGCCGGATGTCGGCGCTCGCGCCGTCGTCGGTCAGCCGGAAGTTGCCGCTGACCGTTGCCAGGGCAGGATTGCCGACCGAGTAAAGGTTGACGTACGGGTGCGCGGCCGACCACGGCGGCGGCACGGCGCCGCCCTGTCCGGCGGTGGCCGTCGCCGTGATGGCCATGACGTCGGCGGGAAGCTCGACGTCCTCCCCGGTCGCAACCTCCTCCTGCGCCGGCAGGCTGTCCCAGCCCAACTGTTCGATGAGCGTGTACGCCTTCGCCTTGTCGACCTGGCGCCAGCTGTCGATGGCGCCGGTCGGGCAGGGCGAGATGCAGTCGTTGCAGCCCTTGCAGATCGCCGGGTCGACGACGTAGTTGCGCGAGTCGTGCGAGATCGCCTTGACCGGGCATGTTTCCTCGCAGGTGTTGCACCGGATGCAGATCTCCGGGTCGATCAGGTGCTGTCGCAGCACCTCGATGGCGGGGTCAGACACGACCGTCGTCCTCGATCAAGTTCGCGAAAGCAGGGTTGGGAAAGTCGTATCTGACTCCACTCGTCAGTTGAACCGGACGTAGGCGAAATCGACCGGCTGGTTGTTGATGCCGCGCGCCGGCGGGGCGATCCAGTTCGCGAACCTGCCCGGTTCGGCGACGCGGCCCATCAGCGACGCGACGTAGGCGCGATCGGTGGCGCTCGGGAGCCACCGGTCGACGTTGGCGGCCCACTCGGCGGCCGACACGACATTGCCCTGGGGATCGATCTTCGCCGCTGCGAGCGGGCCGATCTGCCGGTGGAACGCCTTGTGCGGCGCCTGCAGCCGCAACGAGATGCCGTGCTTCTCGATGATCTTGTTCCAGCGCTCGATGCCCGCGCACGCGTCCTTGACGTAGTCGTCGCGCAGCTTTTCGTTGAGCGCGTTGAGCGCCGGGGCTTCGGTCACGACGAGGCGGCCGTTCTGGATGTCGAGCACCGGATAGGCCGCCCCTTTGAGCTGGTGGTCGTCGTCGATCTTCGTCTCTTCGAAGCGGCCCTTGAGCCCGGTCGAGTAGAACGTCGCGGCGTTCGACGACACGTCGGCACCGAAGAGGTCCATCGTGACGCTGAAGTGGAAGTTGAGGTAGCGCTGGATCGTCGGCAGGTCGATGACGCCCAGCTTGCGCAGCACCGCCGGGTCGTCGGTCTTGTGCTGAACCATCGCCTCGCAGGTGCGCTGGATGACGCGGCCCACGCCGGTCTCGCCGACGAACATGTGGTGCGCCTCCTCGGTCAGCATGAAGCGGCAGGTGCGCGCCAGCGGATCGAAGCCCGACTCGGCGAGCGAGCAGAGCTGGTACTTGCCGTCGCGGTCGGTGAAATACGTGAACATGAAGAACGCCAGCCAGTCCGGCGTCTTCTCGTTGAACGCGCCGAGGATGCGCGGATTGTCGGCGTCGCCCGAGCGCCGCTCGAGCAGCGCCTCGGCCTCCTCGCGGCCGTCGCGGCCGAAATAGGCGTGGAGCAGGTAGACCATCGCCCACAGGTGGCGGCCCTCTTCGACGTTGACCTGGAACAGGTTGCGCAAGTCGTACAGCGACGGGCACGTGAGACCGAGGTGGCGTTGCTGCTCGACGGAAGCGGGCTCGGTGTCGCCCTGCGTGACGATCAGCCGGCGAAGATTGGACCGGTACTCGCCCGGGACTTCCTGCCACGCGGGCTCGCCCTTGTGCGCGCCGAAGTTCACCTTGCGCTCGGCCTCGCGCGGGGTGAGGAAGATGCCCCAGCGGTAGTCGGGCATCTTCACGTAATCGAAATGCGCCCAGCCCTTCGGGTCGACGCTGATCGCCGTGCGCAGGTAGACGTCGAAATTCTGCGACCCGTCGGGGCCCATGTCGCTCCACCAGTCGAGATACTCGGGCTGCCAGTGCTCGAGCGCGCGCTGCAGCGTCTTGTTGCTGGCGAGATCCACGTTGTTGGGAATCGTTTCGGCGTAGTCGATGGTCATCGGGTCCTCGGGCGGAAAATGAAGGAAGAAGTTCGGACCGGGATCAGACCCGGTTCCAGTCGAATCGGGGCTTGCTGCCGGTGCCGAAGACCTTCAGCGCGCCGGCCTCGCCTGTGGCGTTCGGGCGGATGAAGATCCAGTTCTGCCACGCGGTAAGGCGGCCGAACACCCGCGTCTCCATCGTCTCGCCCGGACCGAAGCGCAGGTTCGCCTCCATACCGGTCAGGGCGTCCGGCGACAGGCTCGCACGCTCCTCGAGGGCGATGCGGATTTCGTCGGCCCAGTCGAGGTCGTCGGGCGTCGCGGTGACGAGGCCCAGCGCGTTCGCCGCTTCCGCGTCGAGCGCGCGACCCGTCGCTTCGCGCGCCTGCGCGATCGGTTCGGCTTCGCCGTAGAAACGGGCATCGATCCGGCTGCGGCCGGCCACCGTCGGGTATGCGCCGAAGTTCATCGTCGACAACGTGATGCGCGGCACTTCAGCGCCGCCGTCCGGCAGCGCGAGCATGTAGCTGCGATCGGCCGCCAGCGCGAGCTCGAACAGGGTTCCGGCGAAGCAGGAGCCCGATTCGATCAGCGCATAGAGCGTGCGCGACGTGACGTCGAGGCGTGCGAGCGTCCGGCGCAGCATCCCGACCGTTTCGCGCACGAACCAGTGGCTCGCGTGGCGCTCCAGCGCGGCGTCGGCGGCAAGCACATTGGCGGCGTCGCCGGCGGTCCTGAGGAGCCAGGTGCCGATGTCCAGCTCGTTGGTGCGCAACAGCAGGATCGCGTCGTCGAGCTCCCGCGCCATCGCCAGCGGCCACCACGCGGCACCCTGCGCCTCGATCGCGGCGAGGTCGCCGGCGGGCGCGGTCTTCGGCGCCGACACGGTGATCGTCGCGTGGCGGGCAGCGCGGTCGATGCGCACGTCCACGTGCTCGTAGTGGAGCCCGGTATCGTCGATCGTGCGCGCGAGCGGCGTGAGCGCGACGCCCTTTGCGGACGCAGG
>Ga0105106_10003400_pt1 | contig 11363 bp, 9 predicted proteins | sample PPLLaktember2015_5_FD_79109 | JGI IMG/M metagenome (GOLD analysis project Ga0105106, IMG submission 79109) | Freshwater sediment microbial communities from Prairie Pothole Lake near Jamestown, North Dakota, USA - PPLs Lake P8 Core (1) Depth... | ecosystem: Environmental > Aquatic > Freshwater >... | reverse complement strand
GACCGCTCGCCGGCTGGCTCCCGCCAGCAGCAGCTGGCCGGGGAACTGCAGCGTGCCACGGTGAATGCGCTCGGCGGCGGTCCTGTGGCGCATGTCACCGATGTCGAGCTGCGTCATGCGCTGTTCACCGGATACGCCGATCGGCTGGCGAGGCGCAGGGCAGAAACGCGCGAGCGGTTCCTGCTCGCCACCGGCCATGGAGCAACATTGGTCCGCGAGTCTGACGCCGGCGAGGCGGAATACATCGTTGCACTCGACATCGTGGCAGGAGAGCGTGCCGGCATCAGCGAAGCGAAGATCCGTGCCGCAAGCCAGGTTGATCCGGAATGGATTCGTCCGACTTCGACGGTCGTCGAGCATCGCTTCGACCCACAGAGCGGACGCGTGCGCGCCGCGCGACTCGAACGCTACGAATCCCTGGTGCTGAACGAGACCCCCATCGGGATCGATCGTGAAATTGCGGTAGATCTGCTTCGCGACGCGTGGCTCGCGCGCGATCATGACGAATCGACAACCCAGCTCCTCCGACGGCTGAGGTTCGCTGCGATCGACGTTGCGGTTCCGGCGCTTGTCCGTCGCGCGGCGGCCGCCGCGCGAAGCATCGACGAGATCGATCTCGAAGCGCATCTGCCGTTCGAGGTGAGGCGTGCGCTTGCCGACCGGGCGCCGGCGTCTCTCGTGGTGCCGAGCGGGCGCGGTGCGAAGCTCCAGTACGCGGCTGACGGCTCGGTTTCAGCGTCCGTCAAGTTGCAGGAACTGTTCGGCCTCGACGCGTCGCCCACGATAGGGCCCGCGCGGATTCCCGTTACGTTTCATCTGCTCGCCCCGAACGGACGGCCGGTGCAGACCACTCGCGATTTGCGAAGCTTCTGGCAACGCACATATCCCGAAGTACGAAAGGAGCTCAGAGGCCGGTACCCGAAGCATCCGTGGCCGGAAGATCCCTGGACCGCGCAGCCGACACACCGGACGACGCGCCGGCGGTGACGCGGCAAAAAAAGGGGTCAGACCCCTTTTTTGTATGATGCTGTTGCGGTATCGTCAGCACCCAGTCCCCGGTCATTCAAGGAGCTCAGGATGAGACGTTTGCACGCCGCCATGGCCCTTGCCGTTGCGCTTTCGTTCGGTCTTACGTCGCCCGTCTTTACACAGCAGGGGGGCCAGACGCCTCCGCGGCAGTGGTGGGTCAATAAAGCCAAAGGCGGTCAGTACGGCAGGAACAAGCCCCACATCAAGCTGGCAGATTTGAAGGCGCGCCACAAAGGCCTGGCGAACTGGAGCGAGGTGGTTGTGGACGACGAGAATTTCCACTCGACCTACAACCAGGGGCAGCCCGGCACCAGAATCGCGCCGCGCATGCGGCCCGACACGCGCGAGTTCTTCGTCGTCGTCGAGGGCGAGATGCGATTCATGCTCGAAGGGCAGGCAGAACCGATTCTTGCCACCCGCGGATCGGTCGTGAACATCCCCAAGAAGACGACCTATTCGGCCGAAGTCGTGGGCGGCGCTCCGGCCCTGTGGGTAGACGCCAATCAGGCGAACTTCAAGACACTCGTGCCGGTGACCGAAGCGCGTCCGGAGCAGACGACCGGACACACCATGATGAAGATCGGCATCAACACCACGCCAGCCGCGTATGTCGGGAACAACAAGCCGCATTTCAACCTCTGGGAAGCCGAGAAGAACCCCAAGTTCGCGGGCCAGAACGTGGTGCAAGACGACCACATGTGGGCGCAGGCGATCTGGGGTTACGAAAAGAACCTGCCTCCCTACAACCCGAACGACAAGGGACACTTCCACGTCGGCACGGCAGAGTGGTGGGTCATCATGAAGGGGCAGATTCGGCACAACATCGAGACTGTGGGTGATTTCACGTCGAACGAGGGAGACATCGTGTATGCGCCCCCTTCGACGTGGCACGCGACCAGATTTGCGGGCCCCGGCCCCTCATGCCGGCTCGCGATCAGCGGATATCAATTCACGTCGTTGCTGGAACAACCTCAATAGGGGCTTCGCACCATCTGCGAATGGTGTGTCGGCCGCTCAACCTTCAAGTTGAGTTGCCGACAAACAGTACCCATCCCCGTGGACTGTCCGGATGAACTCCGGATGGTGCGGGTCGGGCTCGATCTTCTTCCGCAGCCTCACGATGGCGTGATCGACCGACCGGGTCGTCACGTTGGTGTCCATGTAACCCCACACCTCTCTCAGCAGTTCCTCGCGGTGCACAACTTTTTCGCGCCGCTCGGCGAGATACCGTAGCAGCTCGAACTCCCGGTGTGTCAGATGCACCGGTTTGTCGTCGCAGGTTGCGCGCTGGGTGCGGAAATCGATGACGAGCTTGCCGACGAGCAGCCGCTCGAGCGCTGGGTGAGAGCGACGGAGGACTGCGTTGATACGCGCGAGCAACTCCTGAAGATCGAACGGCTTGGTGATGTAATCGTCGGCGCCGAGCTTGAGCCCTTTCAGTTTGTCTACCTTCTGCCCGCGCGCCGACAGAATGATGATGGGCACTTTCCCCGACTGTCGAAGCACGGGGCACAGGTCGAGACCGTCGACGTCGGGCAGCGTAAGGTCGAGCACGACGAGGTCGGGGGCCGACGCTCGCACGTGGCTGATCGCCGACTTCCCGTCGGAGACCGCTTCAACTCGATAGCCCTCGAACATGAGGTTATCTCGAAGCACGCGCCTGAGAGTGGGGTCGTCTTCGACGATGAGGATACGCTCGGACACTGTGTCAATCTCCCGCGATGGGTAAATATACTTTTGCGGTGGTGCCCGCGCCCAGCTCGCTTTCGAGCACCAGGGTCCCCTTGTGGTCTGCAACAATCCGGCTGACGATGGCAAGGCCGAGGCCGCTGCCGTCTGCGCGTGCAAGGCGGCCCCGCGCAAACTTGCGGCGGACCATCGAGAGCTCGTCCGGCGCGATTCCGGCCCCGCGATCCTGAATCTCAATCAAGACGTTCTGGCCGTCGCGGCGTGCGCCGACGCGGATGAACCGCTGCGACGGCGAGTACCGGATGGCGTTGTCCACGAGGTTGTCGAGCGCAAGCATCATGGCCGTGCGATCGGCCCTCACTAAGGGCAGATCGACCGGGATGTCGACCTCGACCTTGAACTCGCCTTCGGTCAGCGGATGCCGGAAATTCTGGAGCACATCGTCCACCAGCTCCGCGGGCGCGATCGGCTCGAACGAGTAGACCTCGGTGACGTCGGTCACGCGCGCATAAGCCAGCAGGTTGTCAACCAGGCGCGTCAGACGGCGCGCTTCCTGCTTCAGCAGGCCGGCGTAGTCGCGGACGGTTTCGCCGCCAATCGGCCGGCGGGCCAGCGTGTCGGCCATGGCCCGAATGTTGGCGAGCGGCGTCTTCAGCTCGTGCGTCACCGACGACACGAAATCCGAGCGCATCGCGGTCAGCGCAACACCCGCGCGAACGGCGCGAATGGCGAGAATCAACCCGAGGGCGAGCGTGAGGGCGGCGGCGCCCGCCGCGAGCAGCGTTTCGTCGGCACCCTGTGCCGCGCCGACGAGGGCCGAGTCGGCCGACTGGCTCGTGCGAATCGTCCAGGTCCTGACCGGTGGATTCGATCCGAGCGCCACCATGCTCACGGAAGGATCGAGAAACAGGAGCGGGAACTCGCGGACGAGCGGGGCGCGTCTGCCTTCGTGGCCCCATACACGCCGGCCCTTGTCGTCGAGGACGGCGATGTCCAATGTGTTGCCGCGCGTCGCAATCGGCGCGACTTGCGACAGGATGTCGGAGAAGTACGACCGCCGCACCCATGCCAGATTGACGGTGAACCCAATCACCGACTCCAGCTGCTCCTGCAGCGGGTCTGCGTAGTCGAGTCGTGCAACGATCTGGTAAGGCTCTCCGCCCAGCGGCATGTCGAACGTCACGTACCGGAAGCGGCCGGTGCCTAACGCTTCCACCTTTTCTCTCAGCGTTTCCGCGCCAGGCGGGTTTGTCACGAGGGCGACGGGATACCGGTGCTCTTCGATCGGTTTCGGCATCCACACGGGAAATCGATTCGATCGATTGAAGAACACGACGCCATGCGGGCTGTCGCGTGCCCAGCTGAAGAACGACTCGGGATAGGGATAGCGCGCGAATGCGGTGGCGACCTGATCGCTCGTGTCGGTGAGGGACTCGAGCGAGAGCTCGCCCCAGTCGCGGTTGGCCAGCACGCGAGAATGTGCGCCGCGCATGTCGCGCGTGACGGCCGTGACCAGCATGTCTGCGCTCTCCTCGGTCTCGCGCGCGATCAGCATTTCCGAGCTCCGCTGCCATTCGCGCGTCGCTCGATAGCCGAATCCAAGCAGCGTGGCGATGCCCAGGCACACGGCAATCGCCAGCAATGCCGTCAGCCATCCCCCCCACGCAATGATGCTTTCGACTTTCATTTTACCGATCACCCTACCAGCTACGATCTACCAGCCAGGTGTCATCGCGCCAGCTCCCGCTGCCGGTAGTACCGCGCGGCGCCGGGATGGAGGGGAACCGGCGTGGCAGGGGCACGATCGAGGTTCGGCGGCGTCATTTCCGGGCGCGTGGCAAAGTAGGCTTCGAGCAGCGAATAGACGAGCTCTTCGTCGAGGTCGGCCCGGCACACGAGCACTATGTCGATGCCGATGGTGCGCACGGGTTTCGGCTGGTTCGGGTAGGTGCCCGCCGGAATCAGCATGCGCTTCAAATATGGGTACTGGGTGCGCATCTCCTCGACAATCGGCCCGTCGATGTCAATCATTCGGGCGCCGGTGTTCATGACCGTGGTGATTACCGGGCTGGCGAGCGGGTACATCGCAAAGGCCGCATCGATGTCGCCCCGCGACACTTGCTTCAGCATCTCATTGTTGGGGATTCTCTCTGCGCGCATGCCGGTCGACGCGATGCCGTGCGCGTGCAGCAAGCGCTCGGTCACGAGTCCCGTCGAGCTTCCAGGCGGACCGAGTGATACGTGCAACCCCGACAGGTCGCGAAGCGAGCCTGCACGGGCATCGTGTGCGATGAGCAGGTAGATGGGGTTCAAACCGGTGACCGCCATGCCGCGCAGCTGATCGAAACGCCCCTCCATCTCGTTCAGCTGGCCGGCATACGCCAGATAGGCCACATCTGCAACGGGAACGGCGATATCGGTTTTGCCATTGCGCAGATCGATGAGGCTCGTAATCGACGAGCCGCCTTCGCTGACAATCCGGGAGCTCACATTCGGCAGCCGGTCGAGCGCACGACTGAGCTCGTCTGTCGTCGTACGCGCCAGCCGCAGCGAGTACGACTGCTCTCCGGTTCCGGCGGCACTCGTGCACGCGCACACCGAGACACACAATGCGGCGACGAGCACCCTCATTCTCAAAGCTCCCGGTCCGGTCTCATGAACGTGCATCTGAGGATACAAGTTTGTCTATTGTTCTCGTGTAAGACAACCGCCGGCTGCACCCAGTGAGGCGCAAGCCTGGCAGCCCGTGCACCAAAATCTTGGATCTGAGCCAGGCTTCACGGATTTCAGGGAGGGTATACCCTTCCGACGCCCGGGAATACAACTTAATCACAGGCCGCACACGGACGTTCCGGCAGGTGCAGTCGATCCTGCAGGGCAGAATGGCGGTGCCATGGCGGATGGCAGACGGCAGAGGGCAGAGGGCAGAGGGCAGAGGGCAGATGACGTCGTCTGCCATCGGCCATCAGCCCTCTGCCCTGACTTGAAAGGTCGGTGTCTCTTCGCGTTTCACCGTCAGGTAGGAGACTTCGAAGAGCGGTGTCAGGGCCCTGACTTGAAAGGTCAGTGCTTCTTCGCGAGTTTCACCGTCAGGTAGGTCACCGATTTTCCAGGCTCCACTTCCCAGAAGTGTGGAACGCCGGCCGGAGCTGACGCAACGTCGCCGGCAACGAGCTTCTGCCGCGTGACGTTACCGACGATCTCGCCGCCACGCACCTCGCCGTTGGCGCCTTCCTTTCCGCCTTCGAGACGATCGCCGTACCGAATGGTCACCTCGCCGTCGAGCACGTAGTAGAGGTCGGCCCAGTTCTTGTGCAGTTCTGCGCCGCCGGAGCTCTTGGCGCGGTGGCTGATGTTCTGAAACTGGTGATCGCCCCGATGCACGCCCGGGAACTTGATCGTCTCGCCCTTCTTGACCGCATCGACATAGCCCTTCAATTCGGCCGCCTTGTAATGGACGAACTTCGACGGAGTCGGCGTCTGAGTGTTGTTACCTGCGATCGCGCCCTGAAGATCCGGTTGCTTCATGATCTTGATGGTCATGTAGGTTACGGTCTTGCCCGGCTCCACTTCCCACCAGTGCGGCTGACCGGCTGCCGAGGAGGCGATGTCGCCGGCGCCCAATCGCACAGCAGTGGCGCCGACGAGCTTGCCGCCACCGAACTCGCCGGAGCCGGGATTGCGCTCTTTCGCGCCTTCCAGCTTTCCGCCGGTGTGGTGAATCACCTCGCCGTCGAGAATGTAGTAGAGGTCGGCCCAGTTGTTGTGCAGCTCAGGTGCGCCCGCGCTTTTGGCGCGGAAGCTCATGCCCTGGAAGTCGTGATCGCCGCGATGCAGGCGCGGGAACTTGATCTGCCCGCCGCCTTTCAAGGTGTTGACCAGCGTCTTCAGCTCGGTCGCCGGATAGTAGGCGAATTTCATCGGGGTGACTGGCGGCGGCTGCGGCCCCTGGGCCGTGGCCAGCGCCACGCCGAAGACGAGCGCCGCCGGAAGGACAAGGGATTTCATCACGCGCACCTCCAGTTGCTAGGAAAGACGCGCCACTATAGGGCAGGGCAACCGGACAACACAAGAGAATGTCGCAGATGGGCAGCGACGGCTATTTGAGGATATTCCGCAGGTCGACCCCATCTGACTTCAGCAGCGGCGCCCACAAGTCGCCGGCCGTCACGATGCGATCGGGCAGCGTGCGGATGGTGAATTCGCGCGGGTCGACGCCTTCGTCGATCTCCTGCCATGTCAACGGGGCAGAAGCGCCGGCGAACTCGCTTGCGCGGGCGCTGTAGGCGCACGCCAGCGATTTGCCCTCGATGTTCTGGAGGTAGTCGACATACACTCTCTGGCCGCGCGCGCGGACGGCGCGCGTCACCGTCGCGACCCTGGGATGCTTTTCGGCGACCATCGTCGCGACGATCTCGCAGAAGATCTGGCCCGACTCGTAGGTCGTGCCTTTCTTGAGCGGGATGAAGATGTGAATGCCGCGCGATCCCGACGTCTTCGGGAACGCTCGCACCTTCAACCGCTGCAGTTCGTCGCGGATCCAGCGTGCCACGTCGAGCACCGATTCGAATGTGACGCCGGGCATCGGATCGAGATCGAGCGCGCAATGGTCGGCATAGTGCGGCGACTGGACGCGCGAAAACCAGGGGTCTTGTGAAATAGCCGCAAGCTGGGTCATGTACAGCAGCGTGATGAGATCGCCGCCGATGGGGCGGCCGGCCACGCTGTCGCCGGGAACCTTCGAGATTCGCACACCCTGCGGCACGTTGTCGGGCGCCTTGTGCTGATAGAAGGGCTCGGCATCGATGCCGTTGGGAAACCGCTTCATGATGAGCGGCCGGTCGCTCACGACCGGCAGGATGAACGGCGCCACACGCACGTAGTAGCGCATCAAATCCCCCTTGGTGAGCTTCAGCTTCGGCCAGAACACTTTGCGCAGGTTGCTCACTCCGAGCGTTCGTCCGTCCGGCAACTGCAACGTTCCCGAATCCGGCCCGCGCTCGATCTCGTCCAGTTGATCGACGACGCCCTGTACCCAGGGATTCTCAGGCTTCTTTCGACCCGCCGGACTCTGCCGACTGCGCGGACTCTCGCTACTCCCAAGGCTCTTCCGACTCCCCGGCCCCTTCTTCTCCCGCCTAACCGCCTCCGGCACGACATCGTCTCTCAGGCCGAGATAGATCGGGTGTCGAAGCATGCCGTCGTCGGTCCACTCGGTGAACTTGAGCTGCGCCACGAGCGACGGTTTCGTCCAGTGCGGCCGCTGATTTGTGCGTGGCCGCGGCACGAACGGCGATACGGACGTTTCCAGCGGTTTCAGCAGCCGTATCACTCGATCGAGCTCGCGCTGATCGAATCCGCTGCCGGTATGCCCGGCGTACTTGAGCGTGCCGTCTTCGTAATAGCCGACGAGCAGCGCGCCGAACGGCCGGCCGGTCGTGCGCGCATCGGTCCACCCGCCGACGACAAACTCCTGCTCGTGGACGATCTTCAGCTTCCGCCAGTCCCGCGTTCGTTTCCCGGTGTGATAGACCGAGCTGGCATCCTTGGCAATCACGCCTTCCCATCCTCGGTCGAGAGCCTCACGATACAGCGCGCGTCCGTCGTCGGCGACCACGTCGCTTCTTCGCAGGATGGGGGAGCCCGGATTCCTGAACACACGATCGAGGCGCGATCGGCGTGCCGTGAAGGGAAGAGGGCGAAGGTCCTCATCGCCGTCGCGCAGGATGTCGAACGCGATGAACGCCACGCGCCCTGCCGCCGATCGGCTGTTCGGCTCCATCAGGTGAATGCGGTTCTGCAGACGTTGAAAGCCGGCAGGCTCGCCGTTCTCGTCGAGAGCCACGATCTCGCCGTCGAGAACGACAGATCCTTTCAGCTTTCGCGCGTAGCGGGAAAGCGCGGCGACGAGATCGGGAAACTGCGCGGTCTTGTCGTTGCCGAGGCGCGACCACAGGCGGACGGGCGCCGCCTGCTCAGGCGTGATTTCGACGAGGGCGCGGATGCCGTCGTACTTCGGCTCGTAAACGAGGCCCTTGCATTCGAGAGGCGCATCCTCGAGCATGGCGAGCATCGGGCGCACGCTCCGCATGTCGCCACGCCACTGCACCGTGGACATGCTCAGTAGCTATAGCGGTCGTTGAACCACGGCTCGGCGCTGTTGGAATAGCCGCGCTCCTCCCAGAAGCCCTTCCTGTCTTCGGCGAGAAACTCGATCTTCCTGATCCATTTCGCGCCTTTCCACGCGTAGAGCTTCGGCGTGATCATCCTGACCGGCCCGCCGTGCTCGCGCTGCAGCGGCTTGCCTTCCCAGGTATGCACGAGCAGCACGTCGTCTTCGATCGCGCGGGCAAGCGGCACGTTCACGGTGTACGGGATGAAGCTGCCCGGAAGGAAATCGTAGCCGGTGCAAAGAACGAACTTCGCGTTGTCGCGGGGCACCGCCAGTTCGGCCAGCGTGCGGAACCGCACGCCTTTCCAGTGGTTGTCGAGACGGCTCCACGTCGTGACGCAATGAAAGTCGCTGACGTCGTCGACCTGCGGCAGCGCCATGAACTGTTCCCAGTTCAGGGTGAGTGGATTGTCCACGAGGCCGCCGATCTCGAGCTTCCATTGCTCGAGCGGTACTTCCGGCTGCTCGCCGAGATCGAGCACCGGCCAGTTTTTCACAAGGTGCTGCCCGACGGGGACCGCGGGCATGCCGTGGCGGTTCGTCGGGCCGCTGCCGTCGGGCTGTGCACCCTGGAATCGCACGTTTACGGTGTCGGGCCGCATCTGCCGCTGGCGGTCGATGTACCGCCGCCGCCGCTCGACGATGTCGGGTGTTTTTGGGTCTGTCACGCCTTTAATGCCTCGAATTTCAAGACTATCGCAAAACGGCCGATACAAATAAGGTATGACCCTGACGCCGTGGCAACGATCGAACATACTGGCGGCCCTGAGCTTTCTGACGGGGCGCGTTGGGCAGGAGCCTCAGGCAGCCGTGCTCGCCCAGGGGCTGATGGAAGTGCTCGAGCCGAGCCGGCGGACGATCCGCCTGCAGCGGGAAGCAGCGCGGTCGGCTGCCGCCAGCGCCCAGGCCGGACGCGAGCGGCGCACGGGCCGCGATCGCAGGATGGCGGCCGATCGCCGCAAGCAGCAGCGTACCTTCGACGGCCCCGATCGCCGGAGCGGCCGTGATCGTCGGGGCGGCGAGCGGCGGTCGTAGTCGCAGCTAACGCTTTACTGCAGAGAGCTGTTCGAGTGCCAGCAGCAGCGAATGATAGCCAAGCCTGCCGTGGTCCTGTGACTTGAGGGCCACATAGAACTGCCGCACGAGCGCCAGGCCCGGCATCGCGATACCCATCCGCCGCGACTCGTCGAGCGCAATTCCAAGGTCTTTTTCGAAGTGCTCGACGAAGAACCCCGGATCGAAGTTTCTCTTCACCATCTTCGGCGCCAGGTTGTCGAGAATCCAGCACTGCGCCGCGCCCTTGGCAATCGAGCTCGTCATCGTGTCGAGGTCGAGACCCGCCTTGTAGGCGTACAAGAGGCTTTCGCAGACGCCGATGATCGTGCCGGCGAGAACGATCTGGTTGCACATCTTCGTATGCTGACCGTTGCCAGCGGGCCCCTGATGGACGATGTTCTTGCCCATGGCCTCGAAGAGCGGCATTACCCGATCCACGGCCTCCTTGTCGCCGCCAACCATGATCGAGAGCGTCGCATTTCTCGCGCCGACGTCGCCGCCGGACACCGGCGCGTCGATGGCGGAGACGCCTTTGGCCTTCGCCATCTCGTAGATTTCGCGTGCGAGGCTTGGCTCGGTCGTCGTCATGTCGACGGTAATGCTGTCCCGTTTGGCCGTCTCCAGAATGCCGCCTTTTTCCAGGTAGACCTCGCGCACGTCATTAGGAAGGCCTACGATGGTGAAAATGATGTCGGACCGCTCGGCGACTGCGCCGGGCGTGTCGGCCCAGAGGGCGCCCTTGTCGAGCAGGCTCTGCGCCTTCGATTTCGTGCGGCTGTAGATAGTGGTCGGGTAGCCCTTGGCCAGCAGATGGCCGCACATCGACAACCCCATGACTCCCGTGCCAATCCAACCAATACGCGGTGTGCTCATATGCTCCTTAAGCAGGGCGGGTCCTGCAGGACCCGCCCTCCAGATCTAGAGATCTACCGACCAGGGCCAAACCTCGCCACAGGCGCCGCAATGGCACCAGCGCACGACGCGGCTGTTGGCCAGGCCGCGGACGTCCTGAATCTCTCCGCAGCTCGGACACGTGATGGGATGAGGCAAATCACTCACCCGGCGGCCGCCCCGCGGCATGGTGCGGCGATCCGGCTGTGTCGGACTGCGCCGATCTTTCAATGCTTCGCCCATACGCCGGTGACATATTATTCCGCCGGCCAGCGGAAATGAAACCAGCGTGAGAAAACGATGGAACCATTTGAGCAGGAAGTCGTCTCCGATCTCGACGAGCAGACCGACGATCGCGCCCGCGCGCGCCGGCGCGTTCCTCTGCACATCCGCATTCTGCTCGGGTTGATCGTCGGGGCTGTCCTCGGCAGCAGTGCCCGGGCGGTGCTCGGTCCCGAGGCCGGTTCGCTTGCGTGGGTCATCGCGCATGTGGCCGAGCCGGTGGGGCAGCTCTTTCTCCGCTCGT
>Ga0105106_10003398_pt1 | contig 11367 bp, 9 predicted proteins | sample PPLLaktember2015_5_FD_79109 | JGI IMG/M metagenome (GOLD analysis project Ga0105106, IMG submission 79109) | Freshwater sediment microbial communities from Prairie Pothole Lake near Jamestown, North Dakota, USA - PPLs Lake P8 Core (1) Depth... | ecosystem: Environmental > Aquatic > Freshwater >... | reverse complement strand
GAGACTCACAGAAAGAGACGGGATGATTTCTATACTCAACTGATCCGCAAGGGCATCTTTTTGCACCCACACCACCACGGATATATCAGCTACAGACATACCGATCAGGATCTGGACATGACGGCTCAAGCCATCGATGAAGCCCTGGCCTATGTAAAAGACAAATATCAAAAATAACCTGTTCGATGAGATAGAAATACCCATCGTTTTCGCTGCAAGGAATGGGACCTTCTAACGGCCTAAATTACCAATTGACATATCAACGTAAGTGATGTATATTTTTGTACATGAAGAGCTTAAAGAAAAAACCCATTCAGATCTATATCGAGCCCCAGCAGGATTATGTTTTGGGAAACCTTGCCAGAAAGAGAGGAATATCCAAAGCGGAGATCATCCGAAAAAGTCTCGACAAGTTTCTAAGAGAGATCCCCTTGGAAGAAGATCCTGGAATGGGCTTGATCGGACTTGGAAAATCTGGTCAGAGGGATCTCTCTGATCATCATGATAAATATCTTGCCAAATATGCCAGACAAAAGAAAAGGTGATGATATTTGAAGATATATTTGTAGATAGTAGTGCCTGGATTGCCTTAGCCGACAAAGATGATTCACACCACAAACAGGCCGCTTCAAATTACCCCCCGATTTTCAAGAATCATAAAACGTTAATCACAAGCAATCTCGTCGTGGCCGAAACCTATATCGTCCTCCTGAAAGAACTGGGGCATAAGGCAGCTATCGAATTTCTTGAGAGAATAAAGGCAAGCCCAAGGATTTTGAAAATCTTTTCAAACGAAAACATTGAAGCGGAGGCTGAAGGGATATTAGTGAAGTATGTCGATCAGGAGTTCAGTTATGTAGATGCTGTAAGTTTTGTGATCATGAAGAGGCAAAAGATTAGAAGGGCTTTTTGCTTTGATAAACATTTTGTGACAGCAGGTTTTATGAATATCCCATAAACTCCTTGAGGACTTCAGGAAATAATTCCCAGAGCTAAAGAGAAGTAAGCTAAAGCAGATCCCCATAGACAAGAACAGGTTTGGAGGGAGTAGAAAGCAATTCCGTGGGAAGGACGATTATTGGGAAGGCTCAGAGTGATCGGCAAGATTTGAGAAAAAAGAGGACTTCTACCCGAATTCAATAAAACACCCCTCTTTGCCTTCAATGCAGATTTCAACCAAATATCTTCAGTTTTAGCAAAGTGTAGGCAAGCTATATGTTCAATTTGAGACAACGCCGATCCATCGTCTACATTCCCACTTTACACCACCTCAATGAAAATGGTAAAAATATGGAAAGCGGAAATAAATTAGGGACAGCTGCAAAGGCACCATGACCAAGGAAATAGTCTTCAACACAAGCGAATGCGATTGGAAGCGACGGCTTCAACAAATGCGAGAATCGATTGAAACCTTGCGCACCGAATTGGAAAACCGGTTAAGATTCGAGACGCTCCTGGTCGAAATTTCGGCGCACTTTATCAACCTGCCCGCTGACCAGATAGACAGCGCGGTTGCTGAATTAGCCCCGGCAAAGAGGGACAGGAACGCACAGAACCAGAAGGGCGACTGCCGAGGCGTTGTTCAAGGCAACAGAAGAGAAATTTCCTGGAGGACGTTAGCAAGAGAATAAAGAGTAGGACCTCATCTACAGGAAATGTTTTCTGCGGGTATTTGCAACCGATACAGAAAGGAGTTTGAGTCAGATGGAAGAAAAAATTATCACCCGGAGGGATTTTCTTCGGGTCGCAGCAGGAACCGCGATGGCTGCTACCCTGGGGGCAGGGGGCCTGGGAGAGGCGAAAACAGAGCCAACCGCAAGAGTTGTGCTTATCCGGAATGCTGAGGCCGTAGGAAGCGATGGCAAAGTGCGAGGCGAAATTCTGCAATCCATGCTGGATGAGGCCGTCAGGAGTCTCTTAGGAACAAAGGAATCCCTGGAAGCCTGGCAGAAGCTCATCAAGAGTTCGGACATCGTGGGAATTAAGACTAACTCATGGTATCGGCTGCCGACTCCCAAAGAATTGGAAGCAGCTATTAGGCGCCGTCTATTGGATGTGAGAGTCGCAGAAAAAAATATGGATATTGATGACCGGGGGGTCCTGCAAAACCCGGTCTTCCTCAAGGCTACCGCTCTCATCAATGTGCGGCCATTGAGGACCCATCACTGGTCCGGTGTCGGGACTTGTCTGAAGAATTACATCCAGTTTGTACCGGATCCGCCCTCTTACCATGATGAAGGTTGTTCGACCCTCGGTAAAATATGGACCTATCCCATCGTAAAGGGAAAGACCCGTCTGAATATCCTCAGTGCCCTCACGCCCCAATTTTATGGAAGAGGAGCCAACTTTTTCGACAGGAGATACGTCTGGCCCTACAAGGGGCTTATCCTCGGAACCGATCCTGTAGCAGTAGATGCCATAGGTGCTCACCTGCTTCAGGCAAAGCGGATCGCCTTTTTTGGTGAAGACCGGGCTCTGGATGTTCCTCCCACACATATCATGGTGGCTGATAAAACATATCGCCTCGGGATCAGTGACCTGAGCCGCATTCAGCTTATCAAATTAGGCTGGGCCGATGAATTACTGATCTAAGCCTCGGGGAGCAGGGCGCCCTTCAGCCTGGGAATGTCCAATACACATCGATAGGATCGTGCGAATAGTTCGGAGCGTTAGGCAAGCATTTCCCTGTGTCGGTCTGTATAATACATCCATTCCCGCGGTGTCGGCGGGTATTCTGAAGGAGAATGATTATGAGCAAAGTTTGGCTTACCACGGGCGCCGGCAGCGGCATCGGAGCCGGGGCTCGAGGAGATAACCGCAGCTGTTCTTTGGCCTTGTTCGAATACGACTTCCTTTGTAACAGGCCATGCGACCGATGGAGGATTTGTAGTGCGGTAACTTAAAAACTAAAAAAAGGAGATGTAGATGGATAACAGAAACGAGCAAAAAACCATAGATGAGTTAACGGCTTTAGCACCGGAATTTGCGAAACTTACACAAGACTTTCTTTTCGGTGATATTTGGAAACGCCCCGGACTCTCGCAGCGCGATAAAAGCTTAATTACTGTCACATGCTTAGTTGCGCTAAATCGTATCGAGCAAGTCGATTTTCATCTTAAAAAGGCTTTTGAAAACGGCCTCACGAAGGAAGAACTCGTGGCTGCGATTACGCATATTGCATTTTACGCAGGGTGGCCGACGGCAGCCTCGGGGTTTGCTCACCTGAAAAGTGTAATGGATCACCTTTGAAAACAAACGTAACATTCAAGAGCAACGGCCTGAAATTGGCGGGCCACCTTTACACTCCTGATTGGCAACAAGCCCGGACTTCAGCTCTGCCTGTTTCGAGTCGTCGGTCACCACATACTTATGTTGCACTTCAGGATTATCATCCTGACCTCTCCAGGTCGCCACAGCTGCTATCGATGAGGCGTTTTTCCAAGTCTAAAAACTTACGGTTTGAAGATGATACCTTGCCCTTTCCGTGTTCGTGAGTGAGGTTGGGTATTGGCAAGCTGTCTGGACACACGGCCTCAACCAACGGGACATCCTGTTGAATTCCTGAGTCATTGCCTATTGAAATAGCTCCCGAATTTATATACTATAGAAGATCATTGCTGAAGATTTTTTCCTCTCCAAAGTACCCGATTGGAGGACAATTCCCGAAGTGATTTTGAAATACAAAGGAAACAGTCATGCTTAAGAGACACTCTTCTATAATCCTTGTACTTCTAGTAGTGGGGGGTTTCCTCTTTCCAGACTTGAGCCACACGGGCCCGCAAAGAGCTGCCATCGAAGAGAAGATTACTTTAGGGGTAGCTGCCAGAGAATCTTCGGGATTGGTTTACGTTGCTGACAAAAAGGGATTTTTCAAAAAGCAAGGTCTTGATGTGACACTCAAAGAGTATCCAACCGGCCTTTCTGCCGTGAATGATCTCTTGGCGGGAAAGGTTGACGTGGCGACGGCTGCCGAATTCGTCTTTGTGACCAAGTCCTTCGAAAGGGGCAGACTCCGCATCTTCTCAACGATCGCGAGGAGCAACGACTGCCAATGTATAGCCCGGAGGAACGCCGGTATTGAAAAGCCGGGTGATTTAATTGGAAAGAGGGTCGGGGTGGTTCCGGGGATGCAGGCAGAGTTCTTCTTCAGTTCTTTTTTGTCCCAAAATGGCATCGCACGGGAGAAAATAAAAGAGATAAAGATATCGGCGCCCGAGATCATGAAGGCGATCGGGGAAGCCAGGGTCGATGCAGTGATTACGGGCCTCAACACCCAGGATATCAAAGATCTCCTGGGAAAAAACAGCATCAGCTGGTCCGCGCAGGGTTTTCAGGATTACTATTTCCTGCTGATATCTGACGAGAAGTTTATCCAATCCCGTCGTCCGGCGGTTGACCGTCTTCTGAGAGCACTTCTGGAAGCTGATCAATTTGTGAAGAAAGCTCGCCCGGAAGCCCAGGAGATCCTTAAATCGAGTCTGAAACTAAGTGCAGCCGAGGAGAGGGTTCTCTGGGAGCAGAATAAGTATGAGGTGCGGCTGGACCAGGACCTGTTGATTTTAATGGAGGCCGAGGCAAAGTGGGCCATCCGTAGAGGAATGGTCAAGCGCGGGCCGGTTCCCAACTACTTCATATCGGTTTACCTGGAAGCTCTGGAAACTATCAAACCCGAATCGGTGTCCATCATCCATTGAGGCAAGCCATGAAAATTGGGACGAAATTGGTCATCAATATCGGATTATTTGTGGTGTTCAGTCTTGCGGTTCTCGGTGGAATTGTCATGTTGACATCCAACGTTGAGAAATCGATTCAAAATAATGCTCTGGTCGAGCAGATTCTGGATAGCTTCAATGACCTTAATGTCGTCACCTATAGTTATGCATTGAACCGAGGAGAACGGCCCAGAATGCAATGGGAATTGAAGCATGCCTCTCTGGAGAAGCTTCTTCAAAGGGTGACCACAGAGGAAAACGCCACCCTGGCGAGAATGGTAGAAAATCACAAATTGGCTAAAACACTCTTCGATCAGCTGATCCGGAAAGATCAGGATCGGACCAGCCCAGCCTTTAGGTCCGATGTCGACGAAGAGACTGAAAGAATTGTTTCGCAGCTCATCGCCAGGACCCAGATGATGAGAGCAGATGCCTTGGCCCTAAAACACGCGAGCAATGCCTCGCTTTTGTCCACGCACCGAGAGTGGTTCTTCATCGTGATGGGGATAATCATTGTGATGCTTGGAATCGTGACCTCTACGTCTTTTCTCCTGAAAAACAGGATCACGGGGTCATTGAATACTCTGTATAGGGGAACCGAGATCATCCGTGCGGGAAACCTTGACCATCGGACGGGGATCGCAACAAAAGACGAGATCGGCCGGCTTTCCAGTTCATTTGATCACATGGCGGAGGATTTGAAGAACACGATGGTTTCCCGAGACGCTCTGCAAACGGAAGTGGAAGAACGCAGGCGGGCTGAGAGGGAGATCCGGCGTCGGAATAAGATACAGGAGGCAATTAACCGGATCTTTGAGAAAGCCCTGACCTGCGATACCGAGGAGGAATTAGGCCGTATGTGCCTTTCGGTTGTGGAAGAACTCACCGATAGTAAGTTCAGTTTTGTTGGAGAGATCGGGGAGGATGGCTGGCTACACGATATTGCGATCAGCAATCCTGGCTGGGAACTTTGCACGATGTACGACAAGACGGGGCATCGCAGATCACCCGGCGCCTTCAAGATTCACGGCCTTTATGGTCGTGTTCTGCGGGAAGGTAAGAGTCTCCTGACCAACGACCCCGCCTCGCACCCGGACAGTATCGGCGTCCCGGAAGGCCATCCACCTCTCACGGCATTCCTTGGAGTGCCATTTATACAGGGAGGAAAGTCCATTGGCATGGTGGCTGTAGGGAACCGGGAACTCGGGTACACGCAGGAACAACAGCAGGATTTGGGGGCGCTGGTTCCCGTGATTTTCCAGGCCCATCTGCGCAAGAGCGCCGAGGAGGGGCTTCGCCAGAGTGAGCAGCGCTGGGCCACCACGCTCGCGAGCATTGGAGATGGCGTCATTGCCACTGATGTTGACGGTAGAATCACCTTCATGAACGCCGTTGCAGAATCTCTCACCGGCTGGACACTCAAAGAGGCTTCGCAGGTACCCACGGCGGAAGTTTTTAGGATCATCAACGAGCAAACCCGGAAGGAAGTTGAAAACCCTATTACCAAAGTCCTCCGGGCAGGGAATGTAATCGGCCTTGGCAACCACACGCTTCTGATCCGGAAGGACGGAACAGAGGTTGCCATTGATGATAGTGGTGCACCCATCAAAGACCAGGACGGAAAGATCGTGGGCGTTGTACTCGTCTTTCGCGACATTACCGAACGGAAGGCGGCCGAGGAGGCCCTACGGGCCAGCGAACGGAAGTACCGGAACCTGTTCGAGAACATCGAAGAGATGGTCACCGTGTATGAGGTCGAACAGGACGACGGCGGGCGTATCATCGAGCGTCGGTTGCGCGATGCGAACCGCGCCTTCTTGCGCGCCGTGGGCGTTTCGTCCGTCAACGAGATTCGTGGGAAGACATCCAGCCAGATCTTCGGGAAGGTCTGGTCCGAGTCCCACCTGCCCGCCGTTCAGGGAGCAATGGACACGGGCCAAGTGCAGATGCAGGAGGTGTACCGCCCCGAGTCCGATCGACACTACATCACCTCCGTCGTCCGGCTGGACACGTACACCTATCTGAGCACCGGCTGGGATATCACCGAGCGCAAGAGGGTCGAGGAAGCTCTGCTGGAGAGCGAACGCCGCGAGCGTGAGCGGGCGGAGGAACTGGCGGCGGTCCTCGATGCCACACCGATACCCATTTTTCTCGCCCATGATCCTAACTGTCTTCACATCACGGGCAACCGAGCGGCGGACGATTTGTTGCGCAATCCCCGCGGCGGGGAAGCTTCACTGGACGCGCCTGCCGAAATCAAACCCCAGCATTTCAGGACTTTCAAGGACGGGCGGGAGTTGGACAACGAGGAGCTTCCGGCCCAGCGGGCTGCTCGTGGCTTCCCGGTGCGCGACTTCGAGTTCAATCTTGTCTTCGATGACGGTACCGCTCGTCACGTCGTAGGTGACGGCGCACCCCTGGAAGACCAGGAGGGGCGGCCTCGCGGCGGCGTTCTCGTCTTAACCGACATCACCGAGCGCAAGCAGATGGAAGAGGAACTCCGAAGATCCCATGACGAGTTGGAAACAAGGGTTCAGGAGCGAACCGCAGAACTCATGAGCGTTGTTGAAACATTGCAAGATGAAATGTCTGAGCGCAAACAGGTTGAACTCGCCCTACGGGAGGCATCCCTGTACGCCCGGAGTCTCATCGAAGCAAGCCTCGACCCTCTGGTCACCATCAGCAGGGATGGCAAGATCATGGATGTGAACAGGGCCACAGAGTTGGCTACCGGTCTCTCCAGAGACACCCTGATCGGAAGCGATTTCTTAGACTACTTTATCGAACCCGAGAAGGCAAGGGAAGGATACAAACAGGTATTTTCAAAGGGATTTGTTAGAGATTATCCCCTTGCCATCCGGCACACTTCTGGCAAAATCACAGATGTTTTGTACAATGCCGCGGTTTATAGAAATGAGGCCGGAGAGGTCCAGGGCGTCTTTGCTGCCGCTCGTGACATCACCAAGCGCAAGCGAGCGGAAGAAGCATTAAGAGAATCGGAAAATCGCCTTCGGCTGCTGTCTACAGCACTCCTCAACGTTCAGGAGAGAGAAAGAAAGATGATTGCTGGGGAAATCCACGACGGCTTGGGAGCATCCCTAGCCGCTACCAAATTTAAGGTGGAAACTGCACTCACGGAAATGGGCGACGATCATCCTCAGACAAAAGTTGCCTTGGAGAGTGTCATTTCCATCGTTCAAGGAACAATCGAAGAGGCTCGAAGAATCCAGATGTCTCTGAGGCCTTCCATCTTGGATGATCTTGGAATCTTGCCGACCATTAACTGGTCTTGTCGGCAATTTGAATCAATTTATCCAGCGATCCGCATTACAAGGGAAATCGATATCGAAGAAGATGAAGTGCCCAAATCCCTGAAGATAGTCATTTACAGGGTTTTACAAGAGGCCTTGAACAATATTGCAAAACACAGCAAGACATCTGTAGTATTACTCTCCTTCCGAAAAACAGATCAAGCAATAGAGTTGGTAATTCGGGATAGTGGCCATGGATTCAACCCGGAAGAGGCATATTATCGGAAGGGAGCTTCCAAGGGGTTGGGGCTTGATAGCATGAGGGAACGAACTGAGCTTTCTGGTGGTTCTTTCAACATCGAGTCCGCCGAAGGAAAGGGGACGTCCATCTTTGCTTCGTGGCCGCTGGGCCAGAATGCTTAACCGCCAAAGAACTGCCCTTTTGCGAGGGCTCAATAGCTGCTATCTATCCTTCGTTTTTAGACCCCGCAAAATGTTTCGATACGATACTTCTATTGAATCTGGATCCGTGATACCAGTAATCGTCAACGTCAAGAGTTGCCTGGAGGGAAGACTTCTGAAGCCTTTAGCCATCAAATTAGCCACTCCTTTCTCTTGAGGCGTCTGAAGGGTTATTATTAATCTTTTGACCCCCATCCTGCTTAGAAAATCTTCCAGAACTTCTCCGACGCCTCTTCTCGCCTTGACACCCATTTTATATTTTGTTATCCGTTGTATGTGAGAAAGGTGAATGAGAGAATGATGCGTGATCAAGCAGTTTCCGGCGACGCTTCTCCGAATACCGTTTTCAGCAATGCCACCCTTTTCAACGCTTTCACCAGAGAGTTTATCAAAGGCCAATGCGTCTGGGTCAAGGATGGGACCATTGCGTTCGTGGGTCGTGCTTCCGATTTTTCCAAAAGCGAGAAGACCGTAACGATAGACGCAGATGGAATGGTTCTGCTTCCCGGATTGATTGATGGCCACACCCACACCTTGAGTCACCGATACAGTGTCGAGGAGTTCATCAAGCACGTGATTCCAACCGGTGTTACAACCGTGATTACAGAAACCATTGAGCTTGCCACCATTGCGGGGAAAGAGGGCATCGAATATTTTGCAAAAGGGTTGGAAGGGCAGCCGATCCGGTTGTACTACACGGTTGCTCCTCTCTGTGGTCTCACCCCGGCAGAGGAAATCGTTGCCCCGGCTCATGAAGAATTTGTGTCCATCCTGAAAGACCCAAAATGCCTCGGCATCGGTGAGATCTATTGGGGGAACCTTTTCTTAGAAGGAAGACAGGGAGAACGGTTGAAGGAGCTTATTTCGACGGCGCTGGAGATGAAGAAAGTGGTGGAGGGTCATACTGCAGGCGCAAAAGGACAGAAGCTTCAGACCTATGCCAGTTTTGGTATCTCCTCGTGCCATGAGCCCATTACGGAAAAGGAGGTATTGGAGAGACTTCGACTGGGCTACTGGATCATGATCCGGGAAGGGGGGATCCGGAAGGAGCTGGAAGGAGTCAAGGGAATTTTCAAGAAGAAGATTGACTTCAGAAGATTGGCATTGGCGACGGACGGAGTCGATCCCGAGGGACTTCTCACCGAGGGCTACCTTGACGCTTCTCTGAGGAGTATGCTGAAGATGGGTGTTCCGCCGAAGCTCGCTTATCAGATGGTGACCATCAATGTGGCAGAGCATTTCCGCCTTGACCCTCTCATCGGATCTCTTTCGCCCGGGAAGATGGCTGATCTTCTGATCATTCCCAGCCCAAATGATTTTTCGCCCCAGCTGGTGATGTGCGACGGCAAGATTATTTACAAGGATGGGAAATCCCTTGCCGAACCACGAAAGGTCTTTTTCCCCGAGGCGATGTTTAACACGGTAAGAGTCAAGGACTACCGTTTTCCCCCTGTCCCCCAAAAAGGAAAGGTCAGGGCAATGGAACTGGTGACGAGACTTGTCACCCAGGAAAGAATCATCGATCTTGAAGATCCTGAAGAATCGAACGACGTGGCCATGATATTCGTCATCAACAGGCTGGGAAGTGGGAAGGCCTTTATGGGTCTTCTCAAGGGGTTCGGCCTTCAAAGAGGAGCCTACGGGACCACGACGAGCTGGGACATGCCGAATATGATTGTGGTGGGATGTGATACGCAATCGATGGAAACAGTGATCGGAAGGCTCGAAGAAATTGGAGGCGGATGCGCCTACGCCATAGGGAAAGAGATTGTTGCAGAACTACCCGCTCCTCTCTGCGGCGTCATTTCATTAAAACCGATGGAGACGATTGGAAGCGAGGTTAAGAAACTGGAAGAATCTCTGAAAAAGAACGGAGTAAAATGGGAAAAACCCATCCTGACGGTTGACACCCTTGGAACCCCTGCGATTCCCAGCCTAAGAATTACGGATCATGGCTACGTGAGATTAAAAGACCGGGAAATTCTTTCTCTGGAGGTATGATGTTTATATTCCATGATCCATTTCAATAGATAAAAAACCTTGACAACCCGATCAATTATTGTTATTTGAAAATTTAAGTGTTAAAAGTGGAAGAACCGAGCCCACAGGGTGGGGCTCTAGAACCCATATTCTCTCAACTCAAAACCCAGATCGAGAATTCAATAGATTGGACAAAGGCTTTTCTGCCATTGGCAGATACGTCTTTTACCTCCCATTCCTGCCAATCGAGGTTCTGGTCCCGACCGAGCCTGCCTGCCGGCAGGCAGGGGCGGGACAGGCAAAGGACGGGCTTTCTAACGGGGTAAACGTTGAAGGCAAAAAGCAAAAAGATGAAAGGAGGTGATCGGGGGGACATGGAACAGAGTTTTTTTTGTGGTTTCATTGAACTCTTTTTCCGATAGAAGGAGGAGATTATGAAGGAATACAAAGTTTTTCTTAGAGAGGATGAGATTCCGAAGCAATGGTACAATATCCAGGCAGACTTGCCCAGCCCCCTGCAGCCGCCCCTCCACCCAGGGACCCAACAGCCGATCGGTCCCCAAGACCTTGCCCCTGTCTTCCCCATGAATCTCATAGAACAGGAGGTCAACACCAAGGATCGGTGGATTGATATCCCCCAGGAGGTGATGGAGAAACTCCTCATCTGGAGACCTACCCCTCTCCGTCGGGCTCATGGATTGGAAAAAGCCCTGGGAACACCCGCCAGGATTTATTACAAAGATGAAGGGGTGAGCCCGCCGGGAAGCCATAAGCCGAACACAGCCGTTGCACAGGCTTATTACAACAAGGTTTTTGGGATTAAACGGATTGCGACAGAGACCGGTGCAGGGCAATGGGGAAGCGCACTTAGTTTTGCTTGCTGTCTCTTTGGCCTGGAGTGTAAGGTCTATATGGTCAGGATCAGTTATGACCAAAAACCTTATCGCCGCTTGATGATGAAT
>Ga0105106_10003397_pt1 | contig 11368 bp, 6 predicted proteins | sample PPLLaktember2015_5_FD_79109 | JGI IMG/M metagenome (GOLD analysis project Ga0105106, IMG submission 79109) | Freshwater sediment microbial communities from Prairie Pothole Lake near Jamestown, North Dakota, USA - PPLs Lake P8 Core (1) Depth... | ecosystem: Environmental > Aquatic > Freshwater >... | reverse complement strand
TTCTCTTTCTTTCAATTTTGAAACCGTAACCGACCGGCTCTCCTCCACGGTTGAAAATTTCTTCACCCGGTTCACTAAGGAAGGAGGCCAACTTCCTCGACCCATGATCCTCGCCAGCATCCAGGGATTTAAGTCAGACGCCTCCATCCACTTCCCTGCTTTCTTGATCATTTCATCCAGCGTTTTCCGATTGGGATCACCCTTGAGAGGGTATTTTTCTTTCATCTCTATCCTAATTTTAGCCACATGGTCGCTTCCGCAAATCGCCTCGAGTTCCTCCCTCCGGGCATAGGCATAGAGCGCCTCCTCTATCTTGGCTAACTCGACGTCGATCTCCTCATTCAAGAGCCTTTTCCTTTCCTTCATCTCCACATATCGATTCACCAAGACCACTCCCTCTTCGTTCAAATACTCATTCGGCGGAAGGCTTTCTACTGCGATGAAATGTTTTCTCTTGGGGCAGAATCCTTGATAATCACACCAATTACAAAGAGGCCCCTCTTTCGGAAAAAAGTGTCTGTCCGTTTCAATCCTCCGGATGAGTTCTAAAGTCGTCTCGCGAAGTTGATGGAGCTCGTCGGGTGTCCTTGAAGACTTTATTTCCGTATCGAAGGTGAGGTAATGCCAGATGAGTTTGACCTCCTGGACGCCCTGCCACTTTTCCGAAACCCCCATTTGATAGAAAGCCAATTGCCGGTCTGAATTGACGTCTTTCTGGGTTGGAAGCCTGTTCGAGGTCTTGTAATCGTGGATTTCGAGGACAGAGCTATCCACCAAGGTCACGCGGTCGATATAACCTCGAATCCAATAATCCTTTTCTTCCTGCAGCGGGAAGCTGATATACTCTTCGAGGCCTAACGTTTGTCCTCGATCAAAGGGAAAATACCGCTTGTAATAGTCCGTGATGCATTTCTCCCCGAGACGGCGGTAGTCCTCCGCGCTGTAATCCTTTCGAACAATACGGATCATCTCATTCCAATTTTTTTCCCAATCCTGATGGTAGAAACTGAGGATCTCTTCCAGGGTATTGAGCTTGGTCACTTTCAGATCCCGGTAGACCTTCTCCAAGGCATCGTGGACCCTTGAACCCATGAACGCTTCAACGCCTTCCGTCTCGACCTCAATCTTGTCGATATAGGCGAGCTTGTATTGGTGGGGACAGGTTTCATAGGTCGAAAGCTGTGAGTGAGAATAGGTGGGCATCGTTTATTCTCTTTGGGCTCCGTTCCGGCTCTCCTGCAGCAAATAGTCTGTCGTGAAACAGCGATTGATTGGCCGGGACGTGCCCCGCAAGTCTCGCCTTGAGGCGGGGTCAAGGGGCACAATACGAACGAAACTTCCTCTCCGGGAAGTCCCGCCTGTGGGCGGGAAGCTTCACTATTTTTAACAAGAAAAAGGGGTTCTGTCAAAATATCAGAACCCCGGTGCGGGAGAGCCGGCTGATAAAATATCATGGACTCACCCCGTTAGAAATAATGCTTCGCTGCTCTTCGGCGGGACTTTCTAACGGGATTTACTTGACGGAAATCAGTTCCACTTCAAAGATGAGTGCGCTGTTGGGGGGGATCTGCGCCCCTGCCGCACGCTCCCCGTAAGCCAGATCAGGTGGAATGAAAAGCTGCCACTTTGAACCTTCTTTCATCAATTGCAACGCCTCGCTCCATCCTCGGATGACGCCACTCACTTTAAATGTTGAAGGCTGACCTCTCTTGTAGGAACTATCAGACTCGGTACCATTGACGAGAGTCCCTCGATAGTGAACCGTGACCGTATCATCTGCCTTCGGCACTTTCCCGGAGCCTTCCGCGAGAACCTTATATTGTAAACCACTGGGCAGGGTTTTGATCCCTTCCTTCTTCTTATTTTCCTCCAGGAAGGCCTTACTTTCGGCAAGGTTCTTCTCAGCCTTCTCCTTCAATTCCTTCTGCCTGACGGCCGCAATTCTTTTTTGCAGATCCGAAATGGTAGCACGAATCTCCTCCTGACTCATCAGAGAGTCCTTCCCACCGAGGGAGTCCCGGACTCCAGAAGTATAGACATCCAGGTTGATCTCCACACTCTGAGCCTTCAGGTTTTGGCCAAACTGATATCCCAGGCTGTAGCTCTCCTTATCCTTCTGATCCTTCAGTTCCAGCTTTTCACCCGCATAACAGATACCGAACAAAAAGCTAATGCTGATAACCATGACAATGATATACTTCATTTCAATCTCCTTTCTAAAAATAGGGACACATCCCATTTTTTGAAAATTCCTTGATGACGAGCGGTAATTCCCGTTACGAACTCCGGATGCTCAGTCCGAAAAAATGGGGTGTGTCCCTATTTTTTTACTTTTATGTTTCCGATGTTGTCTCAACCTAAGGATCTCTATCTGCCATTTCAGCAAGCGAATTTTTAATGACGATTTCATCATCTGTTATATCTCCCTATGTTATTACTGTAGGGGAAAAACCCAAGAAATTGAATAAGGCAAACACCGTATTTATTTGAACAAAATAATGTATTTATCGTGCAGAAGGGGAGTGCAGACCAGTTAGATCCGGCATTGTTAGTAATCTGTAAAATGAGGATACCCCTCACCTTTACAAAATTCCTTGGAGAAAGAGTGTGAATCTTCCGATAGCTTCTGAGGCACAATCCACAAAAATGGTGTGTGTTCCTATTGGAGAGAGGGTCGCCGTAGGCGACCCTCTCTCCAAGGGCTAAAAGAGATCTCTGCCCAGCTTTTTGATGTAAAAGTTATAGGGTAACTTCGCTAATGAACCGCCGATAAAGTATGGCCGCATCATCTCGTTGTCCTCGTGTTCTACGATATGGCAGTGCCAAACGAAGAGGCCCGGAAGGACATCGAACTTGGCGCGCACGCGTACGACCTCGCCCGGATAGGAAATGACCGTATCCTTAAAGGCGCCATCTTCCCAGACTTCGGGACTTATGGGTGGACCGGCAAAAGCGACAGGGATAATGACTTCACCGGTCACAGGATCAAGTGCCAGTGTCTGCCTGCTAACGACCTGGAAGTGAATCTCGTGAATATGAATCGGGTGCGCGTCAGCTGTGAAATTGTAGAACTCCCACACCTGGGTCTCGCCCACCTTGGGGTTCTCGGTAATGGGGCTCATCCACATCTTGTGAGTAGGAACTCCACCGGACATGGTTCCCAGCATTGCCTCGGCAGGAGCGTCAAAACCGGGAAACATGGACATCATCTCAAGGAGCGCCAGGGGCTTCGTGTTTCCGCCCGTTAGCTCTTTTATGGTCGGAAGGATCAGATTCTGCGGGGGCGTGGTCGGATCAGCAGCTGTTGCAGCCACCACTCGGAACTCCATCACCTGACCGGTGGTGTTGGAATCGGACGAAATGAAGTCAACTCCTGGGATACCGCCGCCGAAAGGCTCATCCGGACCGACGTTCCCAAGGACATAGCTGCCTAATGGAACGTTGGTGAAGTCCACGATAACGTCTGCCCGCTCGGCCAGGCCCAAAAGGACCCGGTTTTGGTAGGGGGCGGGGAAGGTACTGATGTCAAGCGGAGCCGGCAAAAAACCGCCCTCGTTACCGATCTGCCAGACCTTAGCCCCAGGAATGTTGCTGAAGTCCAGGATCAGAAAACGGGAGTTGCATCCGTTGAGAATCCGCAAGCGGTAGCGCCGCTGTTCCACCTGGAGGAAGGGCCAGGTCTGGCCGTTTACTACCATGGTGTTCCCAAAAAACTCCGGGGTCCAGATGGGAGAGACATCGGAAATCGGGATGAATGGTCCTCCAGGCGGGACATCTCCAAAAAACTCCCGGTTGTCTGGATAGAATAAGGAGCCATCGGCATTGAAGGACCTATCCTGGATGGCGATGGGGATTTCGGTAATGGTGCCTGGCTTTACCCCGGTACCCAGAGTTCCACTTGGAGGATTATAGCCCAGATTAAGATCTTCGGAACCGCCGCGGATGAGATAAAAGCCCGCAGGTCCGGCGTAGACGTTCAGCCGGGTCATGCCAAGAGTATGGTCATGATACCAGAGCGTGCTGGCCCGCTGCTTGTTGGGGTATTGAAAGACCGCAGTACCATCATTCCAGCGCTGCCAAAATTTGATCTCGGCCTTAATCTTGAAGAAGTCATACCAGGTGCCCTCCGTGGCAAAGCCAGCAGGAATGTTGTTTGCAGCAGGGAGAAACCAAGCCTCGGCGTAGCCGTCGCTTTCGTCACCTACAGCCACGGCGCCATGCAGATGGGTAACGATGGGCACCGGACCCGTATAAGGACCCGGAGTTTCCATAAACATCGGGCGCATATCCCGTCCCATTTTTCCGCCGGGCGGATTTGCCCAATGCAGGGTTTGGTCCACCGGCAGCAGATGGGGCCGGAAGGTGCCATCGGCATGTTTCAACTCGTTGACCCATTTGACTCGCACCGGTTTCTTATTTTTGGCCTCAATGGTGAAGGCAGGGTAAAAATAATGTCCCCCTGCTGTTGCATGGAGTCCCTCGTTATCCCCGGTTGATTCCCACGCAGGGCCATAACTCCATACGGTGGTTAATGGCATTCCCCCAGGCAGAATCTGTTGCTGAAACTGCCGTACGGCGACTTCGTAGTAATCGAGGGAATAACTCTTGGCCTTTGCCGGCATGGCTGGAGGAATGACTAATGGAGCAGAATATTTCGGGATCGTGGTAGGGTCTAAGGACCCACCCGGAATTTGCGCCATCACACCCGTGATATTCATGCAAACAAGAAAAACCACTAACAACAATCCAATTAAAACTTTTCTGTAACTCATTTCAGCCCTCCTTCGATTAGGTTAGAACCTAATCAAAAATTTTGACAGTTTTTAAGATTCCAAACTACCGTTGCATTACCCCCTTTTTCTTGAGATGACGTGTCGAACTTGGCTATCTAAATACGATTAAATCAAGGGAAGGCTGTGGGGGCAATTCTAAGAAACAACCATTTTGGGATACTTAGAAATACCCATTCGAAGTGCTTAAGACGGATTTTGCAGGATTTCTTCTTTGCTGAACATCAAACCTAATACAGGAAGGGAACTCTTCTAAGGACCAAGGATGCTGAGGAAAGTATGGGGACACATCCCATTTCTTAAAAATTCTATGATGAGAAAGGAGGCTATTTAGAGAAGATGGGACATATTTCTATTTTACTCTATTTTACTCACATTTACTGATACCAACGCTCACACTGGCACTGTTTTCTGTTGCTCACACTTACACTGTCTTCTTCTTTACCTCGGAATTCCACTTCCAGATCTGATAGATCGCGGGATAAACCAGCAACTCCAGAAGAAAGGAGGTGAAGATCCCTCCCACCATGGGCGCGGCAATCCTCTTCATCACGTCGGACCCTGCGCCGATCGACCACATGATCGGAACGAGTCCGAAGAATGTGGTCGCCACGGTCATGAACTTCGGCCGGAGGCGCCTGACGGCGCCGTAGCGAATCGCCTCCTGCAAATCAGCCAAGGACCGAAGACGACCTTCTTTTTTTGCCTGTTCGTACGCCAGGTCAAGATAGAGAAGCATGAAGACACCGGTCTCGGCATCCACCCCCAGCAGTGCAATCAGCCCGACCCAGACCCCGATGCTCATGTTATAGTCAAGCAGGTAAAGGAACCAGAAGGCGCCAATGGCAGAGAAAGGCACGGCAAGCAAAACAATAAGGGTCTTTGTGATCGATCGGGTATTCAGGTAAAGGAGAAGTAAGACCAGAAACAGTGTCAGAGGCACGACCACAATCAATCGCTCCTTGACTCGCTGCGTCGCTTCGTACTGGCCGCTCCACAAGATGGCGTAGCCGGGCGGAAGCTTTACTTTCTCTCTGAGAAGACGGGTGGCTTCTTCGATATAACCGTTCTGGTCCCGACCCGCGACATCCACATAGACATAGCCCGTCAGCAGGCCATCTTCGTTACGGATCATCGAGGGTCCACTGGCCACCTTAACCATTGCAAGCTGTGAAACCGGAATCTGCCTCTGGCCTCCCGCGGCCGGGACGAGAACGCGGTTCAGCGCGCCAATGTCAGCCCTGAAATCCCGCATGTAGCGAACATTCACCGGATACCTTTCCCGTCCTTCAACTGTCGTCGTCACGTTCTCCCCGCCGATCGCCTTAGAAACAACCTCCTGCGCCTCCTCTACGCTCAGACCATAACGGGCCAGAGCCTCACGATTCCATTCAAAATCGAGAAAATAGCCGCTACCCGTTCGTTCCGCGAAAACGCTTCGAGTCCCTTTGACAGAGGGAAGGAAAGACTCAATTTGCGCTCCGATCTCCTCAATCGTGTCCAGGTCCGCGCCCGAGATTTTGAGACCCACAGGAGTGCGCAAACCCGTGCTCAGCATTTCGATCCGGCCTTTGATGGGCATCGTCCAGCTATTGGAAACACCAGGAATACTCAGGGCATCGTTCATCTGGCTGATGACCTCTTCCTGGGAAAGATGATCCGGTGTGATGTGGCGGAGAACGGACTGAAGCCATTCCGGAGCCCACGAGGAGTACCAGGTCTCCGCCTTTCGCCACTGGGACTTGGGCTTGAGGATGATGACCGTCTCCAGCATCGATAAGGGCGCCGGATCCGTCGATGTATCGGCCCGGCCCGCCTTGCCGAGGACCTGGTCCACCTCGGGAAACTGCTTGATGATCCGGTCCGTGACCTGGAGCAACCTTTGAGCCTCGGTGATGGAGATCCCCGGCATGGTGGTGGGCATATAGAGGATGGAGCCTTCCTCCAAGGGAGGCATGAATTCCGAGCCGAGCTTGAAATAGACGGGAATGGTAACGATGACTAAGGCTATCGCCACCCCGATCACCGTCCACTTCCGGCGAAGCGTCCATCCAGCCACTGGCTCGTAGAGACGGATCAAGACCCGACTGATCGGATGTTTTTCCTCGGAATGGATGGTGCCCACGACAACGGCATTCGTTGCCTTGCAGAGCCAGGAGGGCCGGAAATTGAAATGGGTCATGTGAGTAAGAAATAAACGGAGAGCCGGGTCCAGGGTGATGGCCAGCACGGCGGCGATGATCATGGAGAAATTTTTCGTGTAAGCAAGAGGCTTGAAGAGACGGCCTTCCTGACCCTCCAGGGTGAGCACGGGGAGGAAAGAGACTGCAATCACAAGCAACGCAAAAAAACTCGGACCTGCGACCTGCTTGACAGCATGGACGACAACGGTCTTGTAATCTCCCTTTCGGCCCGTCCGCTCCCACTCTTCCAGATTCTTGTGCGTCTGTTCAACGACAACGATCGCGGCATCGACCAGGGCGCCGATGGCGATGGCAATGCCTCCCAGGGACATGATGTTGGCCGTCACTCCCATCATGCGGAAAGGGATGAAGGAGAGCAGGACCGCAACGGGAATGGTGATGATCGGGATGAGGGCGCTCGGGATGTGCCAGAGGAAGAGCAGGACGATGAACGAAACCGTAAGGATCACTTCGATGAGAGTGGACTTCAGGTTGTCGATGGAGCGAAGAATCAGGTCAGAGCGGTCATAGACGGGAATGACTTTTACACCGGAAGGCAGCCCAGGCTCAATCTCCTTTATTTTGGCTTTGACGCGCTCAATCACGTCGAGAGCATTCTGCCCCTGCCTCATGACAACGATCCCGGAAACGACCTCCCCTTCACCGTCGAGATCGGCAATCCCCCTCCGGATGTCCGGGCCGAGCACCACCTGCCCCACGTCCTTGATCCGGATCGGAGTACCACTATCACTGGCCACAAGGACGATATCCTCAAAATCCTTAATGGACCGGGCATAGCCTCGGCCCCGGATATTATACTCGGTCCCGCCGAACTCAATCAGCCGGCCTGCGGCCTCGGTGTTTCCCTGGCGTATCGCCTCTGCAACACGGTTGATGGCGATCCCATAAGCCTGGAGCCTGTTCGGATCGACGTTCACTTGATACTGTTTCCCGAACCCTCCAACCGGTGCGACTTCCGCAACCCCGGGGACAGCTTTCAGGTGGTAACGGAGGTACCAGTCCTGGTAGGAGCGCAACTCAGCCAGACTGTGCTTACCCGTCTTGTCCACCAACGCATACTGGAAGATCCACCCAAGGCCGGTCGCGTCGGGCCCCAATTCGGTCTTGACGCCCCCGGGAAGGCCTGGGAGCACGGCGGAGAGGTACTCTAAGGTCCGTGACCTCGCCCAGTAGATGTCCGTGCCATCCTCGAAGATGACATAAACATAGGAGTATCCAAAGTCGGAGAACCCGCGTACGGCCTTGACCTTCGGTGCGCCGAGCATCGCGGCAACAATCGGGTAGGTCACCTGGTCCTCAATAATGTCCGGGCTCCTGTCCCACCGGGAGTAAACAATGACCTGGGTATCGCTCAGGTCCGGGATGGCGTCGAGGGCCACGTGATTCATCGACCACCAACCTGCGATGCAGGCAGCAGCCACAAGCGCAAGAACGATGAACTTGTTGTTTACCGAAAAATCGATGATCCGGTTAATCATAGGCAAATGCCTCAGTGTGGGTTCGTTGAGTTCTTTGAGTTATTCGGGTTCTTTGGGTGAGTTAAGTTGCTTGGGTTCTCTAGGCTTGGACACGATTACCCAACAAACTCAATAAACCCTGTGATTCTTTTCCATAGCGCGCCGGGCGCCTGTTGAATTGTTCCTTGCACGGATCCGAACAAAAATAAAAGATAGCATAATCATACTTGATTTGTCTTTTTGCCTTCTTTGCCCTGCTTATGGAGATACAGTAGATTTATATTCTGAAATATTTCTAAAGGAAAGCGTTTTGGATTTTCGAGGTAGTCTTACTGCGCATCGACGTTCAATTTCGCCGTGGATGTCTTTTCGCCCCGGGTGATTTTGATGGCGATGACCCACGGACCTGACATGATAAAGTTCATCGTTGCCTTATACTTCTCACCCTTTAATTTGGCGTCCGTCCTGTAGTTCATCGGCGCCATTCTCGGCATAGGCGGCATGTAATAATTCACCAGGACCTTTGCATCGGTGACGGATTGCCCTGCCCCATCTTTTATCTCGATCTCGATATGGTTGTCTCCCAGCGTAGGGGGATACTTATCCATTCTCACTTGGGCCTCGTATTCGCTTGCTTTTCTCTTTACCTCATAGCTCTTCCCGTAAGCGATGCCCACCATGAACAACACAATCAGAGAAAATAACAATAATCTTCTCATAGTCGAGTCCTAAATACAAAAAGGAAGTCGATATGCACTTACAAGAATATCTAACCACGAGCATGGTGAAACGTAAATAGGGAAAACTATGTATTTTGAGGGCAAAAAGACTGTATTCGGCTAACAGTCCGCTTGCCCCCGAGGCTGCCAAAAACCGAAATTTGAATATACTGCCTTTTTTCTCTCAAAATACGGCCTTCACCTGATTTCTTTTTCGACGGCAATCCAGTAACCTGAGCATTGAACAAAGGGGGTAACCTGAGGGAATGATTCGTAAAAGCACGATACTGCTCATCGTGGTCATCCATTTCTTGGCGCCTTTTTCAATGAATATAATTAGGAATACCAATGTCACCTGCCAATGTGGTTGCCGAGAATGGCCCTGTTCTTGCTGTCAAAACCCGGACAATTCTTGTCACGTAACGTCCGTGAGCAACTGCGGATGTGACATCAACGAGGAGTTCGATGTTCAATCTCCAGTAGTCATCGCATATCCCTTAACCATGGGATTCTCTTTGGATCGAATGGGTTATGTGGTTTATTCCAATAACGATTTAACCCTACCAGGCTACAAAGAACCTCCGATGAAACCTCCTCCCACTGCTTGAGACAGAGACAGTCTTTCTGGAGATAAACGTCACGCTTGCCTCCGGCAGGGAGGCGTTCACTTAATTAACAATTTCAAAATAGGACTGACATCCCTTGAACTTAAACTTGCAGTCAATAGCAGTAACGCCCCCTCACCCCCTCTTAACCTAAGAGGGGGTATCCCTCCCCTTAAGATAAGGGGAGGATAGGAGGGGTTACGGACTATTTTGAAACTCTTAATAACTCTATCTTCTGTCAGAAAAGGAGAACCAATGAAAAAATTATCGATGCTTCTGATCATGATATTATGCGTTCTAATCGCAGCAGTGGCTTTTGCACAGGACGATATAAAAACATTTCCATCCTGCAAATACTGCGGCATGGACCGGGAGAAATTTGGACACAGCCGAATGCTGGTGGAGTATGAAGACGGGACGAGCCTGGGGACCTGCAGTCTCCATTGCTTGGCCGTGGAACTAGCCCTTCATATCGACAAAACACCCAAGGCCACCCTCGTGGGAGACTACAATTCAAAAACCCTCATCGATGCAGAAAAGGCATTTTGGGTCATCGGTGGAAACAAGATGGGCGTCATGACAAAGAGAGCCAAATGGGCTTTCGGGAAAAAAGAGGACGCCGAGAAATTCAAGGCGGAAAATGGGGGGGACCTTGTCTCCTTCGAACAGGCCATCAAGGCCTCCTACGAAGACATGTATGCCGATACCAAGATGATACGGGAAAGAAGAAAGATGAGGAAGATGCAGCAGAAGCATAACTAAGTGATAATTAAGTGACAGTGACAGTGTCGGTAACAATGACAATGGCAGGGATGATTGAAGATTAGAGATCTATTTTCTGCAATTGCATCAATTTCACAGAGGCCCTATGAAAGATAGAAAAAATGGGAGGCTTTCGCCTGATTTTCTTTCTATACCGACACTGACACTGTCACTGACACTTTTAGTAGTCCTGACACAGACACTGACACGGAGATATCGGGGGTGAATATGAAGCGGACAAGAGAAAAGGAAATTGGACTCTTACTAACACGGACACGGTCACGGTCACTGTCCCTTATCCTTGCACTGTCACTGTCACTGACACTGTTCACTGATGTTTATAGCGGCGATAGAAAACCGACCAAACCCACGGCAAAGGACAAATGTCCGGTCTGCGGAATGTTTGTCGCAAAGTATCCCGACTTTCTCGCGGAGATTCTATTCAAGGATGGTTCTTCCGCCTTTTTTGACGGGACAAAAGATATGTTCAAATATTACCTCAACCTGAAAAAATATCAGCCGTCGAAGAAGATATCCGACATCGATAGCATTTATGTAACGGATTATTATCATTTAACCTTGATCGACGGGGTGTCGGCGTATTATGTTTTAGGAAGCGACATTTACGGCCCCATGGGCAGGGAACTCATCCCCTTCGAGAAAGAGGCGGATGCAAAAGAATTTATGAAAGATCATCAAGGTAAGTCGGTCTTGAGGCTTAAAGAGATTAATGAGAAAGTGATTAAGTCCTTGGATTGAACCTCAATGGTACTCGGGTGTCCACTCATCCAAAGGGATAAAGTCTGTGAGAAAATCAAACCTCTTCTTCTT
>Ga0105106_10003395_pt1 | contig 11370 bp, 11 predicted proteins | sample PPLLaktember2015_5_FD_79109 | JGI IMG/M metagenome (GOLD analysis project Ga0105106, IMG submission 79109) | Freshwater sediment microbial communities from Prairie Pothole Lake near Jamestown, North Dakota, USA - PPLs Lake P8 Core (1) Depth... | ecosystem: Environmental > Aquatic > Freshwater >... | reverse complement strand
TTGTGAACCAGTTTTTCCACCTGCATGATGACCGTCACATTGATGACGTGATCGAAGTGGCGTTTGACGCGGTCGAGTTTCTCCGAAACATAGTCACGGATGGCTGGGGTCACTTCCAGATGATGACCTGAAATCGTCAAATTCATAGAGCCTCCTTAGTCTGCTGATAAGAACTGAAAACCGGTGTGATATCCCGCCTTCAGGAGCGGTGTGTGACGCTCGATGTCATTGTGGGACGAAAGCGGGGCACATTCAAGCGCGGGGCAAGCGTTCCGCTCGTGGCGAGCCCTAAAAGCCTTTGCGATCAAAGCGCGCGGCGCATGTTGGCCGGCGGGATTTGCAGCGATTCTCGATATTTGGCGACCGTGCGACGGGCCACCACGATGCCCTGTTGCCCCAGAACTTCGGCCAGTTGCCCGTCAGACAGGGGTTTTTTGCCACTTTCCGCCGCAACCAGCTGTTTGATCAGGGCGCGGATGGCGGTCGAGGAACAGGCGCCGCCACTGTCGGTGGCGACATGGCTGCCGAAGAAATACTTCAGTTCGTAGAGCCCGCGCGATGTCATCATGAATTTTTGCGTGGTGACGCGCGAGATGGTCGATTCGTGCAGTTCCACCGCGTCGGCGATTTCACGCAGCACCAGCGGGCGCATGGCCACCTCGCCGTGCTCGAAGAAGTGCTTCTGGCGGTCGACGATGGCCTGGGAAACCCGCAGGATGGTGTCGAAGCGCTGCTGCACGTTCTTGATCAGCCAGCGCGCCTCCTGTAACTGGCTGGACAACTGGCTGCCGCCGCTTTCGCGGTGACGCGACAGGATGTCGGCATAGACGCGATTGACTCGCAGCTTGGGCATGGCGTCGGGGTTGAGGCTGGCGATCCACATACCCTTGATCTTGCGTACATAGACGTCCGGTATCACGTAGTGCGTTTCATCCGTACTGAACGCAGAACCCGGTCGAGGATTCAACGAGAGGATCAGGGTGCGCGCAGCGCGCAGCGCGGGGTCGTCGATGCCGAGCAGTTTTTTCAGCTTGCCGACATCGCGTGCGGCCAGCAGGTCGAGATGGTGCGTGGTCAGCCGCATGGCATCGTCGCGTGACGGCGTGTCGGGCGGCAGTGCGCGCAGTTGCAGGGTCAGGCATTCGGCCAGGTTGCGTGCGCCGACCCCGGTCGGATCCATGTTTTGCAGGTGCTTGAGTGCGGTTTCGACTTCTTCGGGTTCGAGTTCCTCGAGCTCGGTTTGCAGGCTGGCAGTGATGTCGGCCAGCGGCTGGCTGAGAAAACCCGCGTCGTCGAGGTCGTCGATCAGCGCGGCGACCAGGGTGCGGTCGCGCACGGTGAGCGGGCTGACGATCAACTGGTTCAGCAGGTGCTCGCGCAGGCTCGCGCCGGCAATCGAGCCTTGGGCGTAGTCGTTGTCCTCGTCGTCGCCACCGCCCGAGCTGTAGTCGTTCCAGTCGGCGTCATCGAGTGCGGTTGCAGGTTCGGATTCGGCGGTTTCGGGCTGGGGGGTTTCCGTGCTTTGCGCCTCGGCTTCGGCGGTGTGAGCCGGGGCATCAGTCGGGGCATAGCTGGCTTCGTCCTCCTCCTCGCGCTCCAGCAGGGGGTTGTCCTGCAGCATCTGCTCCAGCTCCTGATTCAGTTCCAGCGTCGACAGTTGCAAAAGCCGGATCGACTGTTGCAGCTGGGGCGTCAGGGTGAGGTGCTGACCGAGTTTGAGTTGGAGGCTGTGCTTCATGTGTCTTGACTACGGCAAAAAGCGTGCCGGCTTGAGTCAAGTTTAACGCTGTTGGATCCGGATAGCAGTTTAGAGACGGAAATTTTCGCCCAGATAGACCTTGCGTGCGTTGTCGTCCTGGATGATGAGTTCAGGCGTGCCATCGATCAGCACGCGTCCTTCGCTGATGATGTAGGCGCGATGGCAGATGCCCAGGGTTTCACGCACGTTGTGGTCGGTGATGAGCACGCCGATGTCGCGCTCGATCAGGAATTCCACCAGCCTTTGTATGTCGAGCACGGCGATGGGGTCGACCCCGGCGAAAGGTTCGTCGAGCAGGATGAAACGCGGGTTGATCGCAAGCGAACGGGCGATTTCCACACGGCGGCGTTCGCCTCCCGACAAACTGACAGCGGCGGCGTCGCGCAGGTGGGCAATATTCAGATCGTCGAGCAGGTTGTTGAGGTGCTCCTCGCGTTCTTCCTTGGCGTAGGACTTGAGCTCGAGAATGGCGCGGATATTTTCTTCCACCGTCATCTTGCGAAAGATGGAGGGCTCTTGCGGTAGGTAGGACAGGCCCAGACGTGCGCGCTGGTGAATTGCCATGTGCGTCAGATCGTGCGTATCCATTCGCACGCTGCCGCCGTCCGCAGCAACGAGCCCCACCACCATGTAGAAACAGGTGGTCTTGCCGGCGCCGTTGGGGCCAAGCAGGCCGACCACTTCACCGCTTTTGACATCGAATGACACATCTTGCACGACGGTGCGTTTGCCATACGTCTTGCGCAGGTTCCGGGCTGAAATCTGGCTCATGGTTTGGCGGCTGGCTTTTCGGGGCGCGGTTTCGGGCGGATGACCGCACGGACGCGCCCGCTCGGTGTTTTGGCATCCGGCTGGCCGACTACCTTGAAGAATTCGGTGTTGGCGTTGTATGAAATCTGCGTGCCACGCAGTTCATCGCTGCCACGCCGCAGGCGAGCCTGGCCGATGAGTTCGAGCTGGCGCGTGACGCCGTCAAACTCGACGCGGTCGGCAAACCCCTCGATGAATTCTTCGCTGCCGTCCATTTTCTGGCGGAACGCCACCGGACGACCGGTGGCGTTGACCTTGTCGAGACCCTCTGCGTTCTGTGTCACCTGTACCCAGTCGGCACGCACCAACATGGTGCCCTGGCTCAGAATCACATTGCCCTGGTAGACGCTGACTTTCTTGATGTCATCAATCGTGACCGTGTCGGCTTCGAGTTGGATGGGTTTTTCGCGGTCAGCCTTTTCGGCGTGGGCGGGAAAACTCAGCAGCACGGCGCACAGCCCTGCACACAATCCTTGTTTAAGTGTCTGCATGGCGCTAGCTTTTTCCGTACGTGTAACGGGCTTGCACCCGTCCTGTCAGTTTGATGACGCGTTGCTTGGAGTCGAACTCCATGGCGCTGGCGTGCACATTGAGGTTGGCATCGCTGACATCCACCGGACCGGGTGCGCTCAGCAGGTTGCGTTTGGGAAAGACCAGCAATCGTGCGGTTTTGAGCGACAAGTCGGACTGGCCTGCCCGCGCCGCGCGCAACACGTGAACATTGCCGCGCAGGTCCACCTCGTGGCCATCCGGGGATACGGTCGCCTGTTGCGCCACCACACTGACTTCGCCGGTCTTGTCATCAAACTGGACCAGGCGGGGGGATTCCAGTTCGGTGCGCTTGCTCGCGGAATAATGCTTGAGTTTGCGGGCGGTCAGGCGATAGTGCGGCCTGCCTGTGGCGTCGGTACTTAGCGCGTCAAAGTTCTCCATGATGCCTTCCGGGTCCTTTCTTTCCGAGCCGTTGCCGTTGTCCGGGAGTTGAACTGAACGCTCAAGCCAATAGCTTATCGCTGCCAGCAGCAGCAATATGGCGAGCGGCAGCCACAATGAACCCCTGGCGCTCAAGACAGCCTCGATCCGGGCATGGTCCCTGAAATCCCTGCGTGAGCGGTCATCTCAGATACGGCGCAAGCGCCGCGTCCAGCGTTCCCTGTGCACGCATCAGGAATTCGCAGGCTTCACGCACCGCGCCGAGTCCGGCCTGCCGGGTGGTGATGAGGTGGCTGTGTGCCTTCACCAGTTCGGGTGCGGCAGGCACGGTAATCGCCAGCCCTGCGCGCCGCATCACTGGCAGGTCGACCACGTCGTCGCCCATGTAAGCGGTGGTGTCAAAGGCGATGTCGAGGTCGCGGCAGAGCGCTTCATACACGGCCAGTTTGTCGTGTGCGCCCTGGTGGACGATTTCGATACCGAGATTTTTCGCGCGATGTTCCACCACCCGCGAACTGCGCCCGGTGATGATGGCGAGTTCCACCCCGCTGCTCTTGAGCATTTTCAGTCCGTGGCCGTCGAGCGAATTGAAACCCTTGAATTCCTGGCCATCGTCGGCAAGAAATAGCGTCCCGTCGGTCATTACGCCATCGACATCAAATGCAATCAGCTTGATTTTCTGTGCCCGTGCAATCAGTGCCGCATTCATGAAATCAGCGTTCATCACACCACTCCCGCCTTCAGCAGATCGTGCATGTTGAGTGCGCCCAGCAGGGTATTGTCGTCATTCACGACCAGCAGGCCATTGATTTTCAGGGTGTCCATTTTTTCCACTGCCGCCACGGCAAGTTCGTCCGCGTGAATTGTCTTGGGATTGTGGGTCATCAAATCGGTGACCCGTGCCTGTTGCAGATCGAGCGCATGCTCCAGCGCGCGTCGCAAGTCGCCGTCGGTGAATACGCCCACCACCTTGCCGGCGGCATCGACCACGGCGGTCATGCCCAGCCCTTTGCGGGTCATTTCGAGCAATGCTGCCTTGAGCGAGGCTTCACAATCGATTTTGGGCAGTTCATCCCCGCTGTGCATGACGTCGCGCACATGGATCAGCAAGCGTCGGCCCAGGCTGCCGCCCGGATGGGTACGGGCAAAATCGTCGGCCGAAAAGCCGCGTGCATCGAGCAAGGCCACCGCCAGGGCGTCACCCAGCGCGAGTGCCGCCGTCGTGCTGGCGGTGGGTGCCAGGTTGAGCGGGCAGGCTTCCTTGTCGACGGCGGCGTTGAGATGCACATCGGCCTCGCGCGCCATGGTTGAACCGGGGTTGCCGGTCATGGCAATGAGCTTGGCGCCGCGCCGCTTGATGAGCGGCACGATGCTGACGATCTCGTTGCTCTCACCCGAATTCGACAGGGCCAATACCACATCGTTGGGAGTGATCATGCCGAGGTCGCCGTGACTTGCTTCGCCCGGGTGCATGAAAAACGCAGGGGTGCCGGTGGAGGCCAGGGTGGCGGCGATCTTGCCGCCGATGTGGCCGGACTTTCCCATGCCCGACACCACCACCCGGCCGCTGCAGGCGAGGATCAGGTGGACGGCGTCGGCAAAACCTGCATCGAGACGGCTCGACAGCGCCTGCAGCGCCGCAGTTTCGATGTCGAGCACCTGGCGCGCGAGCTCAAGCAAATGTTCGGTGGAGACTGGCTGGGGGTGCATGGTCGGCAAGTATACTAAAGCCTGCTCTCCAATCCGCTATTTACCTGATCTCCCGCGTCAGTTAGAAACCGGCTTGTCGGTGGGCCCAAGCGCTGAAGGATCGTATGTCCTACAAGAGGACTCCGACTTTGATATGGGCTAAAGCCCATGAAAGATCGTATGCATAGCAGTCTCCAACTTGTCCTGATCTTGCTCGCGGCCGCCGTCCTAGTGGTCGCGGTTGCACGTATCTTGCGGTTGCCGACCATGCTGGGCTATCTGGTCACCGGCGTGGCCATCGGTCCCTTCGCGCTGGGCTTGATTCCGGATAGCCAGGAGGCACGCTATCTGGCCGAGTTCGGGGTGGTGTTCCTGATGTTTTCGATCGGCCTGGAATTCAGCCTGCCCCGCCTGATGAGCATGCGCATGACCGTGTTCGGCTTTGGTGGCGCGCAGGTGGGGTTGACCATCGCCCTCACCGCGCTGATTGCCTGGCTGCTCGATTTGCCGCTGCTGGCGGCAATCGCGCTTGGCGGCATCATGTCGATGTCGTCCACTGCGATCGTGTCGAAGCTGCTGGCCGAACGGCTTGAAATCCAGACACCGCATGGCCGCCAGATTTTTGGTGCGCTGCTGTTCCAGGATCTGGCCGTGGTGCCCCTGATCATCCTGATTCCTGCCTTTGCGCGGGATTCAGACGCGATGGCCATCACCCTGGGGTTGGCCATGTTGAAGGCGGTGGTCGTGCTGGGTTTTCTGCTGTTCGTCGGGCAGCGCATCATGCGCCCGTGGTTCCAGTGGGTGGCCGGCCACAAGTCGCCCGAGCTCTTCACCTTGAACCTGCTGCTGTTCACGCTGGGTCTGGCGTTTCTGACCGAAAGCGCCGGCCTGTCGCTGGCGCTGGGCGCTTTCCTGGCCGGGATGCTGGTTTCCGAGACGGAATACCGCTACCAGGTGGAAGACGACATCAAGCCTTTCCGTGATGTGTTGCTGGGGCTGTTTTTCGTCACCATCGGGATGCATCTCGATCCGATGCAGGTGATGCAGAACTGGGGCGGTGTATTGCTGATGGTGGCGGCCATCGTCATCGGCAAGGGCCTGCTGGTGGCCGGCCTGGCGATGGTTTTCGGCAGTTCCCGCCCTACCGCCGTGCGCACCGCGCTGGGATTGGCGCAGGCTGGCGAATTCGGATTTGTGCTTCTGGCGCTGGCAGTCGACATGAAGTTGTTGGGCGCAGACATCACCCAGCCGGTGCTGGCGGCAATGGTGTTGTCGATGCTGATCGCGCCGCTGCTGATCAACCGGATGGACGCGCTGACACGATTGATCGCAGGCAGCGAATGGGCCGGACGCGCCAAGGAGGTGCACGACATTGCCGTCAGGACCTTTGGCAAGACCAAGCATGTGATCCTCTGCGGCTATGGCCGCAGCGGGCAGAATCTGGCCCGCCTGCTCGAGGCCGAGGGCATCACTTTCATTGCCCTCGACGCCGATCCCGAACGCATCCGCGCGGTCGCCGCGTCGGGTGTCAGCGTGGTGTATGGCGACGCCAGCCGCCGCGAAGTGCTGGTGGCCGCTGGCCTCTCCCGTGCCCAGGCCGTGGTGGTGACCTATTCCGATGTGCGTTCAAGCATGGCGATTCTGCGTCACGTTCGCGAATTGCGGCCGGAGCTGCCGGTGGTGGTGCGTACCATCGATGACACCCATATCGACGAATTGAAGGCAGCGGGCGCAACCGAAGTGGTGTCCGAGATAATGGAAGGTTCGCTGATGCTGGCCTCGCACGCGCTGATGCTGCTGGGCGTGCCGCTGTCCCAGGTTCTGAAGCGGATCCGCGAGGTGCGCGAGTCGCGCTATGCCATGATGCGCGGCTTTTTCCGCGGGTCCAGCGACGTCGATGACGAACTCGACCACCATGTCCAGCCGCGCCTGCATACCGTGCTGATTACGCAGGGTGCAGCCGCCGCCGGGCGACGCCTGGAAAGTCTGGCGCTGGATGAACTGATGGTGGAAGTGGTGGCGATCCGGCGTCAGGGGATCAAGGGCGTCGACCCCCAGCCTAATACCGAAATCCATGTCGGGGATGTGCTGATGCTGCGTGGCGCAGCCGATGGACTGGCGGCTGCGGAATTCAGGGTGTTGCAGGGCTAGCACCCTGCGCCGGGATCGGGGCGAAAAAAAGCCCGCCGAAGCTGACGGGCTTTTCCTTGGAGTGCGGACTTAAACGCCCATGCAAACGGTGTAGGTCGTTGCGTCATCAATGGCTGTCGTCGCCGTGGCGGTTGCCCCTTTTGCAAGCGGTGTTGTCGTGGGGGTGGCCATCATCGAACCCGACTCGGTCTGGCCGTCGTCCATCTGTATGTCGAGCTGTTTGACGAATTTGCCCAGGATGCCGTTCGAACAGATCACATACGCGCCCCCGATAGCGTTGCCGTCAGCGCCAATGATGGGCGTATCCGTGGTGGAAGTGGTGCCGCTCTGGATGCCGATGATGCCGCCCGACGCATTCTTGGGGTTGTATTCACCGGGAAGTGTCGCCGGGATCGTGGTGATTCCAGGTGCCAGTCCTGCGAGCCGCACGTGCTGCCAGAACAGGACGGATTCATCCGTGGCAGTTGTGCTGAACCAGTTGCCGTCGATCACGCCGTTGCCATCGCCAGTACCTGGGGTGATGGACGTCGTGCCAACGTGTTCGACGGCGCCGGGATCGTCGCCGGGCAAGGTCCTGAACTTGTCCTGGTAGCCGTAGACAAATAGCGGAATGTTGCGGAAGTCGGTGCCGAGGTTTTTCACCCGGGCGCTGTTGATCAGTTCCTGCCCCTTTAGAATACCGCCGAGCAGCAGACCGATGATGACCAGCACAATGGCGATTTCGATCAGGGTGAAACCCGATTGGCGCCGCGGAAAGTTGGGGTAAGGCATGTTGGAATGCTCCGTTAAAGTGTTACCAACCGCCAATTTGCAAAATATGTGCCATGCAGATCATTTGCCTAACTTATTGATAAAAATCAATAAAAATGCAATCCATTCGAATAATCGGACACGGGTTTGACGAAAATACGACGCCCACGCCGGGATTCCATCAGGTTTTTCGGGGGCGAGGCGGGTGGATCGACTCCATTTCCCGGGTTGGATGCCGATAGCAATGTCATGCTGAATCAGTATTTTTCCGAGTTTTCCCCTACATGACCGATCTCGCCGAGACCTCAGCACGCCCCAACTGGCTGGCGTCTCTGGCCACCCTGTTGTCGGGCGTTGCGCCCGGGCGCTGGCTGGCCCTGATGCTGCTGGCCTTGCATGCAGCCGTGGTACTGGATGCCGAGCCGGCGGTGATGCGCGCATTCCTGCTGGCGCACTACGGGCTGTTTCTGCTGTGGCAGCCGCTGGTGCGCAGCGAAGCGCGCATCGAGCCACGCCTCGCGCTGCCGGTGTTCGCCATGGCGGCGCTGCTGGTGCTGGTGGACAGTTCCTGGGTGATGGCGCTGTGGCTGGCGATCCTGGCGGGGCTGATGGGGGCGGCGGCAACTTCGCAGAACGAGCGAGGGCAGCGACTGGCCTATCTGTTTGCGCTGGCCTACCTGCTTGGATTGTTGCTGGCCTGGGTGTTGCCGCACAGCCTGGGCGACACCTCGCTGCCCGATGCCTTGCAGGTGGGGGTGCGCTACGGTTTGCCGCTCCTGCCGCTGCTGATTTTGTTCCTCCCCACGTCCCGCCAGCGGGGCGCTTCGTCGACGCTCGATTTCATCTACGGGCTGATGCTGTCGCTGCTCATCATGGTGATGGCCCTGGGCGCGTTTGCCGTGGTGGCCGTGTCCAAGGTGAGCTACGCCTGGGCGCTGGTGCAGACCCTGCTGGGCATGGCAGGGTTGTTGCTGGTGCTGTCGTGGCTGTGGAACCCCCGTGCCGGATTTGCCGGCTTGGGGCAGGTCACTTCGCGCTACCTGCTGTCGGTGGGGCTGCCGTTCGAGGGGTGGGCGCAACGGCTGGCGACGCTGGCCGAGCGCGAGCGCGATCCGGAATCCTTTGTGCGCGACGCGCTCGTCGACCTGCACGAACTGACCTGGATACGCGGCGGACACTGGCAGGCAGCACGTGGCGAAGGGCAGTTCGGCGAGCCCGCCGAGCATAACCTGAGCCATGCCTTTCACGGCCTGAGCCTGACCTGGCAGTCCACTCGCCCGTTGACCCCTGCGCTGGCGCTGCACGTGCGGCTGTTGTCGCAGTTGCTGGGGTATTTCTATGCGGCCAAGGTGCGCGAGCAGACCCTGCGCGAGCAGGCCTACAGTCAGGCGATTCACGATACCGGTGCGCGCCTGACCCACGACGTGAAAAATATCCTGCAGTCGATGAAAACCCTGCTTGCCGCCGCCGATACCTCGACGCCTGAAGACAGCGAGCGTTTGATGGCACTGATGAAACGCCAGTTGCCGCAACTGGCGGCACGTTTGTCGCAAACCGTCGACAAACTCAAGCAGCCGGCCGAAATGGATGTCGCGCTCATTCCTGCGCGGGTCTGGTGGGCGGCGCTGCAGACGCGCTACGAGCACGACGATGTCCAATTCTTCGCCGACGCACTCGACGACACCCCCTTGCCGCAGGATCTGTTCGACAGCGTGGTCGACAACTTGCTGACCAATGCTCTGCGCAAGCGGCAGAGTGAGCCGGCTGTTTCGGTCGAAGTCCGGCTGGTCCTGCATCCCCTGGCATGCCTGAAGGTGACCGACAGCGGGACGGCTGCGCCTGAGCATGTGGCGCGCAACCTGTTCATGAGTCCGGTGGCATCGGATTTCGGCCTCGGCGTGGGCTTGTATCAGGCCGCGCGGCAGGCCGCGCGCTCGGGTTACCGGCTGGAACTGCCCGACAACCAGTCGGGGCGGGTGACGTTTCGGCTGCAGGCTACGGACAGCCGCCGGCAGGACATACCCGGCTCCTGAGCAGGCTGTCCGAAATCCATGTCACCAGGTCGTCGAATTCGCCGCTGGCATCCCCGGCCTTGGATGGGGTGCGGCTGACGAAGTCGGTGTCGGTGTCGGTGTTTTCCTTTTCATCCGCACTGCTCGGGTTGTTCAGGGAACTGCCGCTGATATTGAGGGCGCCCCATCCGTTCGGGCCGTGGGAAAACACCACTGCGGGCAGATAGAGGGCATCGACCTGGGTGCATGCGCTGTTGCGACACATCCGCTTCAAATTCATCGTGGCGTATGGTGGGGTGTAGAGGGGCAGATCCGGCAATCCCTTCGATCGGTCGGCATACTCCGTGGTTTCGACACTGTAATGCAGACGGTTGCCCCAGGCATCCTGCGACGCCGTGCCGAGAACGGCCCAGGGAAGCCAGCCTTCGGCCTGGGCACAGACATCGCCGGTCCTGTCCTCGAGGCCATCGCCGTTGATGTCAGGACAGGGCAGATAGGGCTTGCCCGGACTGCTGGTCGAGGAGTGGGACATGGCATAGCCGATGATGGCGGCGTGCGCTTCTTCCAGTGTCCTTTTCGTTTCAGCGATTCGCCGTGCCTGAATCTGAGTTGCCAGCGGCATGGCCAGCCCGGTGATCAGGAAGGTGAGGATGACCATCACGATGGCCATCTCGATCAGGGTGAAACCGCGCTGGGTGGTCATGGGGCCGTTTCCTTTCGGACAGGCCCATCCGGGCTGGCAGGGGTCGGCCGCACCACCTGGTAGGGTTCGTAGACCTTGTCACCGGCACGAATCTGGCCGGGCTTCAGGCCTGCTACACCAGCCGGGCCGGACTGCGCCTTGCCGTCGACCCAGCGCGTGGTCGGGCCGTCCGAACGCATCATTACGCCGTCATAACGCAGCGGCGGCGGCGAAGACGGTTTGGGCTGGCTGGCAGCCTGCGTGACATTGTGGGTGCGTGCGCTTTCCAGCTGGGCGCGCTGGTCCGGGGTATAAAACAGGCGCCCCAACTCGGTTGGTGAGGCCAGGCTCGTCCCGCCGGTGCACAGCGCCAGCAAGGCAAGCCCGCTCGCCATGCAGCGACGCAGGTCGCGGCGCCTCCCGGGTGGTGTCGTATCGACAGCTTGCAAGGTGTGGGGACTTGCCAGGATATCGTGTGGCTTCATGAGGCGCCTCCCACTTTCCCTGCGACGGTAAACCAGAGCAGGTCGCATTCGGCCTGCAGGCGCGGCTGGTTGACGGCCTCGAACGGCGCACTGCCCAAC
>Ga0105106_10003394_pt1 | contig 11373 bp, 7 predicted proteins | sample PPLLaktember2015_5_FD_79109 | JGI IMG/M metagenome (GOLD analysis project Ga0105106, IMG submission 79109) | Freshwater sediment microbial communities from Prairie Pothole Lake near Jamestown, North Dakota, USA - PPLs Lake P8 Core (1) Depth... | ecosystem: Environmental > Aquatic > Freshwater >... | reverse complement strand
GGAGCGGGTCGATGTTCGAGTACCTCATGCCGCTCCTGGTGCTGCCGAGCTACGACCATACGCTGCTCGACCAGAGCTGCCGCGCCGCCGTGCGGCGGCAGATCGACTACGGCAGCCAGCGCGGCGTGCCGTGGGGCCTGTCGGAATCGGGTTACCACACTTTCGACGCCGCGCTGAATTACCAGTACCGCGCGTTCGGCGTGCCCGGTCTCGGCCTCGCGCGCGGCCTCGCCGACGAGCTCGTCGTCGCGCCGTACGCCTCCGCCCTCGCGCTCATGGTCGATGCCGAAGCGGCGTGCGCCAATCTGCGGAGGCTCGCCGCCTCCGGCGCATCGGGGCAGTACGGCTTCTACGAGGCGGTCGATTACGCGCCCGCGCGCCTGCCGCGGGGACAATCGAGCGCCGTCGTGCGCTCGTTCATGGCGCACCATCAGGGGATGACGCTGCTGTCCCTCGCACATCTCATGCTGGAGCGGCCGATGCATAAGCGTTCCGAAGCGCTTCCGGAATTCCAGGCGACGTTCCTCCTGCTCCAGGAGCGCATCCCGCGCTTCGCTGCGCCCTACCTCCACCATCCCACCATTGCAGGCAGCCGCGGCGTTCCGGGCCTGCCGCAGATGCCCGTTCGCGTCGTGCCGAGCGTGACGCCCGTGCCCGAAGTGCAGCTCCTGTCGAACGGCCGCTATCACGTCATGGTCACCAACGCCGGCGGCGGCTACAGCCGCTGGAAAGACCTCGCCATCACGCGCTGGAGGGAAGACCCCACGCGGGACAACTGGGGCAGCTTCTGCTACCTCCGCGACGTCGCAAGCGGCGTGTTCTGGTCGACCGCGTATCAGCCGACGCTCGCGCGCGCGGACTCGTACGAAGCCACGCTCTCGGAGGCACGCGTGGAATTTCGCCGCCGCGACCACGAATACGACGTGCGCCTGGAAATCGTCGTCTCGCCCGAAGACGACATCGAGCTGCGGCGGCTGCACGTCACGAACCGCTCGCGCGCGTCGAGGGTGCTGGAGTTGACGAGCTACGCCGAAGTGGTGCTGGCCGGCGCCGATGCCGACGCGCTCCATCCTGCGTTCAGCAATCTCTTCGTTCAGACCGAGATCCTCGACAGGCAGCACGCCATCCTCTGCACGCGCCGTCCGCGCTCGGTCGGCGAAGAAGCCCCCTGGATGTTTCACCGCATGGCGCTGCACGACGGGCCCGCCGATCTCGTGTCGTACGAAACCGACCGGCTGCGCTTCATCGGCCGCGGGCGCACGCTCGCGAGCCCGCAAGCCATGGGCGCAGCCTCGCTGTCGGGGTCCGCGGGCTCGGTGCTCGACCCGATCGCCGCCATCCGCTGCCGCATCGCGCTCGGCCCTGAAGAGTCGGCGACGATCGACATGGTGTCCGGCGCGGCCGAGACGCGCGACGCGTGTCTCGCCCTCGTCAGGAAGTACGAGGACAGCCACCTCGCGGACCGCGTCTTCGAGCTCTCGCAGATCCACAGCCTCGTCACGCTGCGGCAGATCAACGCGGCGGAATCGGATGCGCAGCTCTACGGCCGCCTCGCGGGCTCGGTGCTGTATGCGAACGCGTCGCTGCGCGCCGACGTGGGCACCCTGATGAAGAACCGCCGCGGCCAGTCGGGGCTCTGGGGTTACGCGATCTCGGGCGATCTCCCCATCGTCCTCGTGCAGGTCGGCGACCTCGCGAACATCGATCTCGTCCGGCAGCTCGTGCAGGCCCACGCCTACTGGCGCCTGAAAGGGCTCGCGGTCGACATGGTGATCTGGAACGAGGACCGCGCGGGTTACCGGCAGCTCCTCCAGGATCGCATCATGGGACTGATCGCCGCGGGCGTCGAAGCCCACGTCATCGATCGCCCCGGCGGCATTTTCGTGCGGCGCGCCGACCAGATCTCGGCCGAGGACCGCCTGCTGCTGCAGTCGGTCGCGCGCATCATCGTCTCGGACCAGCGCGGACCCTTGTCCGAGCAGATCGAGCAGCGCGGCGGGGCCGCCGAAGTGCGCGTGGCGCGCCTGAAGCCGGGGCGCACGCCGCGCGTCGAGCCCTTGCCCGCGCCGACATTGCCGGCTGCGGGGCCCGCTTTCCACAACGGCCTCGGCGGCTTCAGCCCCGACGGCCGCGAATACGTGATCACCACCGGGCCTAACAACGTGACTCCCGCCCCCTGGTGCAACGTGCTCGCGAACGCGCACTTCGGAACGGTCGTCTCCGAAAGCGGCCCTTCCTACACGTGGAGCGAAAACGCCCACGAGTTCCGGTTGACGCCGTGGCACAACGACCCGGTGAGCGACGCGAGCGGCGAGGCCTTCTACATACGCGACGAGGAAAGCGGGCGCTTCTGGTCGCCGACGCCGCTGCCGTGCCGCGGAGCCACGCCTTACGTCACGCGCCACGGTTTCGGCTACAGCGTTTTCGAGCACACCGAAGAGGGGATCGCATCCGAGCTCTGCGTGTACGTCGCACTCGATGCGCCGATCAAGTTCTCGGTCCTCACGCTGCGCAACGAATCGGGCCGGCCGCGCACGCTTTCAGCCACCGGTTACGTCGAATGGGTGCTCGGCGACGTGCGCGCGAAAACGGCGATGCACGTCATCACCGAAGTTGAGCCCGCGAGCGGTGCGATCTGCGCGCGCAACGCGTACAACGCCGAATTCGCCGCGAAAGCCGGTTTCTTCCACGTCGACGACGCCGCGCGCAGCATGACCGGCGATCGCACCGAGTTCCTCGGCCGCAACGGCACGCTGCGCAATCCCGCGGCGATGGGACGCGTGCGGCTCTCCAACCGCCTCGGCGCGGGCTTCGATCCGTGCGCGGCGCTGCACGTCCCCCTGGAGCTCGCCGAAGGCGCAACGCGCGTGCTGGTTTTCAGCCTCGGTGCGACCGGCCTCAAGGGCCGCGCCACCGATGCGGACGCGAAAACGCTGCTGCACCGCTATCCGGGCGGGGTCGCCGCGCACGGCGCGCTCGACGCGGTGAAGACCTACTGGCAGCGAACGCTCGGCGCGGTGCAGATCGCTACCCCCGATCCGGCGCTGAACGTGCTCGCCAACGGCTGGCTCGTCTACCAGACTCTCGCGTGCCGCATGTGGGCGCGCAGCGGCTACTACCAGTCGGGCGGCGCGTTCGGATTCCGCGACCAGTTGCAGGATGCGATGGCGCTCATCCACGCCGAGCCGCAGATTCTGCGCGACCAGGTGCTGCTGTGCGCCGCACAGCAGTTCGTCGAAGGCGACGTGCAGCACTGGTGGCATCCGCCGTCCGGCCGCGGCGTTCGCACGCGCTGTTCCGACGATCTGCTGTGGCTGCCGCTCGCCACCGCGCGTTACGTTGCCGCGACGGGCGACACGTACGTCCTCAGCGAAACGGTGCAGTTTCTCGAAGGGCGCCTGGTGGGGGCCGCGGAAGACTCGTATTACGACCTGCCGCGCCGTTCGGCGAAAAGCGGCACGCTCTACGAGCACGGCGTGCGCGCGATCGAGAAATCGCTCGCGTTCGGGGCGCACGGCCTGCCGCTCATGGGCACCGGCGACTGGAACGACGGCATGAACCTCGTCGGCGCGGGCGGCAAAGGCGAAAGCGTGTGGCTCGCTTTTTTCCTCTACGACGTGCTGCTGCGCTGGAGCGAAGTCGCGCGCGCGTACGGAGATGGCGCTTTCGCCGGGCGCTGCGCGAGCGAAGCGGCGCGGCTGCGCGAGAACATCGAGCGCCACGCCTGGGACGGCGAGTGGTACCGGCGCGCTTACTTCGACGACGGAACGCCCCTGGGATCGCGATCGAGCCCGGAATGCAGCATCGATTCGATTTCGCAGAGCTGGTCGGTGCTTTCGGGCGCCGCCGACAAGGAGCGCTCGCGCTCGGCGATGGACGCGCTCGACGAGCGGCTGGTGCGCCGCGAGGACCGGCTGATCCAGCTCCTGTCCCCGCCTTTCGACACATCTGCCCTCAACCCCGGCTACATCAAGGGTTATGTCCCCGGCGTGAGGGAAAACGGCGGGCAGTACACGCACGCCGCGATCTGGGCCGCGATGGCTTACGCCGCGCAGGGCGACAGCGCGCGCGCGTGGGAGCTGTACTCGCTGATCAACCCGATACACCACGCCGCCGACGAGCACGGCGCGGCGATCTACAAAGTCGAGCCGTACGTGATCGCGGCCGACGTCTATGCCGTCGCGCCCCACGTCGGACGCGGCGGCTGGACGTGGTACACGGGATCGGCGGGATGGATGTACCGGTTGATAATCGAATCGCTGCTGGGAGTCACCCGCAAAGGCGATCGCCTGTGCTTCGCGCCGTGCCTCCCCGCGGACTGGGAAACCGTCGGCATCGATTATCGATACCGTGACACCCTCTACCGGATCAAGATCGTTCAGTCCCTGCAACCGCAGGCTGCGCTGCGGGTCACGGTGGACGGCATCGCGCAACCCGACGGCACGGTCGCGCTCGCCGACGACCGCGTCGGGCACGAGGTCACGGTGACCGTCTCCGTCGCGACACCCGACCGCGCTCGTACGGAGCTTCGCGAAGTCGCAGCATGAACCGCTTCGATCAGGACCCCCGGTCCCCTGCCAGCTCGCGCGGCCGCATGAGATGGAAAGCGACCAGCGCGCACACCATGAGCGCCGCCACGGAAAGGAATGCCGCCGCCCACGCCTCGCGCGACATGCCGCCGGCGAGATCGAGCGTATAGCCGACCATCAGCGGCCCCACGAATCCCCCGGCATAGCCGAGCGTCGAATGCACGGCGAGCGTCGCGCCGCGGCGCGACGGCTCCGCCGTGCCGGCTGCGCCCGCGGTGAGCGAGGACGAATCGAGCCACACCACGAAGCCGTACGCGAGGAGGAGCACGACCGCGATCTCGTAGGACAGCGTTCCGAAGATCGCCAGGCTCCCCGCGACCGCGATCGATCCCAGCATGGCGAGCGTGATCAACTTGCGCCGTCCGAAGCGGATCGCGCCTTCGTTGCCGAGCACGCTCGCGACGGTGCCGATGAGACCGAGCGCGGTCAGCACTGCCGCGGGCGTCAGATGCCACCGGCCGCCGGCTGCGGTGAGCGCGACGTAGCCGAGGAACGCGACGCCCCACCCGCGCAGCGCATTCATCTCCAGCGTGTGTACGCAGTAAGCCTGCGCATACGCCATCGCCGAGCGGTTGCGGAAAACCGGGCGGAAATCGAAGAGCGCGCCGCCGTCAGCAGGCTTAGGTGCCGGCGCTTTCCTGCGCGGCGCCGAGAAGGCGACGATGCACCACGCCACGCTCGCGCTCACGCCTGCGAGTATGAACGCCGCCTGCCAGCCGTATGTATCGGCAAGGAGATCCGCGCATGAGAACGAGAGCGCGCCGGAAATGCCGATGCTCGCCGCGTGCCCGGTCACCGCGCGCGACATGAGCTTCGCGTCAACCTGGTCGGCGAGGAGCTTCACGCCGGTCATGTAAGTGCCGGCCCAGCCGATGCCGGTCAACGCGCGAGTCGCCATCGCCGACCAGAAACCGTCGGCATAAAAACCGAAAAGCAGATGACCGGCGATGGTGCAGGCGACGCCGAAGAGGTAGACGCGTTTCGCATCCACGCGGTCGGTGAGCGTCACCAGGATGGGCACCGAAAGCATGTAGGCGCCGTAGAACACCGCGGTGATCCAGCCGGCTTCGCTATTGGACAGTCCCCACAGCGGGATCATCCCCGGCAGGAGCGCGGGCCAGAAGAAGGCGCCGATCTGCACCAGCACCTGCGCGGCGCACACCGCCGCGACGAGGCGGCCCCCGGAAAGACCGCGGCTCACGCGGGAAGCTTATGCAGCGGCGCGCTCCGCGGCTTTCGCTCCTCCGCGCCGCCCGATGAACCCGATCACCGCCTGTGCGCATTCCGCGGCGTGCGTGGCCGCGACGTGATACGAGCGCCCCGGGAGCACCAGCAGCTCCGAATCCGGAATCATCTGCTGCCAAGCGCGCGTGCTTTCCACCGAGCCGAGCCCGCTCTCCTCGGTCACGATGACGAGCGTGGGACACCTGATCTTGGGCAGGTCGGCGCGGATATCCGCGTAGTTGATGTGCTTGTTGAAGCCGACCAGCGTCGAGACCGCGGTGCGGCCCATGAAGCGCGTCCACCACTCGACGCCTTCCGGCGGGAAACGGTCTCCGAGGCGCCCGCCCATCGTCCTGCGCGCCCAGTGCTCGGCGCCTTTCGTCTCGAACTCCTCGATCAGCGCCGGGACCTTCTCGGCGCCGGGCCGCAGCGCCTGCGGGGTTCCGATCACCGTGAGCGTCGAGACGCGGTCGGGACGCCTCGCGGCGAATGCGCGCGCGACCGTCCCGCCGATCTTGGCGGCGACGACGTGGCAGCGATCGATGCCGAGGTGATCCATGAGCGTGGTGTAGTCGTCGATGATGCGCTCGAGGCTCCACGCGAAATCGCGGTGCATCGGCGTCGATCGGCCGAAGCCGCGCATGTCGGGGCGCACGACGTTGAACTTCGGCGCTAGGTGCGGCATCCAGTCGTACCAGACGATGCCGCTTTCGGCGCAGCCGTGCAGCAACAGCACGGACTCGGGAGCGGTCCACGGCGGCGCGAAGTTGTCGGCCTCGTAATACATCTCGAGCTCGGGAGAGGTCTTCAGGGTCGGCATCGTCTCGTCTCCGGCTTTAGACGTGGGTCACGAATTTGGTGACGAGGTAGCCGTCGAAAGTCTCGGTGCCGCCTTCGCTGCCGATGCCGCTTTCCTTCACGCCGCCGAAAGGCGTCTCGGAGAGCGCGCTGCCGAAGTGGTTGATGTTCACCATGCCCGCCTCCAGCGCGTTCGCCGCGTGGGTCGCGGTCTTGAGGGACTCGGTGAACACGTACGACGACAGACCGTACGGCAGGCTGTTGGCGCGGCGGATCGCGTCTTCGGGATCGTCGAAGCGCGTGAGCGGCGCGATCGGGCCGAAAGGCTCGTCGGTCATGAGCTTCGCGCTGTCGGGCAAGCCGGTGATGACCGTCGGCGGAAAGAAGAAACCCGAGCCTTTGATGCGCGAGCCGCCCACCACGACCTCGCCGCCGTGCGCCCGCGCGTCTTCCATGAAAGCTTCCATCACGTCGACCCGCCGCGAATGCGCGAGCGGTCCCATCTGCGTCGCTTTCTCGAGGCCGTTGCCGACGCTGACCGACTTTATCGTCTCGATGAAGCGCGCGGCGAAGCGATCGTAGACTTTGCTCTGCACGAAAAAGCGCGAAGGCGAAACGCACACCTGGCCGGCGTTGCGGGTCTTCAGCTTCGCGAGCATCGTCGCCGCCTGCTCGACGTTCGCATCGTCGAAGATGAGCGCGGGCGAATGACCGCCGAGTTCCCACGTCCCACGCTTCATGTGCGCGCCGGCCATCGCTGCGAGCTGCTTGCCGACCGGTATCGACCCGGTGAACGAGACCTTGCGCACGATGGGCGACTTGATCAGGTATTCCGAAATCTCTCCCGGCACGCCCCACACCAGGTTGAGGCACCCGGGTGGAAGCCCCGCGTCGTGGAAGAGCCGCGCGAGCGCGACCACCGCGCTCGGCGCGGTCTCGGGGCCTTTGAGGATCAGCGTGCAGCCGGCGCCGAGCGCCGCCACCATCTTGCGGATCGCCTGGTTGAACGGAAAATTCCACGGCGTGAATGCCGCGCACACGCCGACCGGCTCGCGCAGGACGAACTGGCGCACGTCGGCGCGGCGCGGCGGAATCACGCGGCCGTAGATGCGGCGGCATTCCTCGGCGTGCCATTCGGCGTGTTCCGCACACACCATCACCTCTCCGACCGATTCGGCGAGCGGCTTGCCCTGGTCGAGCGTGATGTTGCGGCCTATGGTCTCGGCGCGCTCGCGCGCGAGCTCGGCGACTTTGCGCAGGATCGCGGAGCGGTCGAGCGGCGAGGATTTCTTCCAGCTTTCGAAAGCGCGCTGCGCGGCTTTGAGCGCGCGGTCGAGGTCTTCGCGGCTCGCGTGCGGCAACTGCCCGAGCACTTCGCCGCTCGCCGGGTTTACCACCGGCTCGGTCTTGCGGCCTTCGGCCTCGATGAAAGCGCCGTCGATATACAGGGCTAGCTTTTCGTACACGGGGAATCCTTTCGTAAGCTCATGAATTCGGTCAGCCCAGCCTCACGTGCACGCCTTCCCACGCCGAGCGGGCCATCGCGTCGGTCAGCTCCGCGCTGCGCAACCCGTCGATCCCCGACGGGTCCGGCGCGCGGCCTTCGAGGAGCGCATCGCTGAAAGCGGCCACGCACGCCGCGTGCGCGTCGATCGCGGGGTATTCGTTGCGCCGCGTCCTGCCGTCGGCCCCCAGCACTTCCATCACCCCGCCCGCGCGGCTGCGCGTCAAGCCGCGTCCGGTGATGCGGCCTTTGCTTCCATAGACGACGAAATCGTTGTGCGGATGCGGCGCTTTCTCCTGCACGCTCACCTGCGCGATGACGCCGTTCGCGAAACGGAACATCGACATCGAGACCTCTTCGGTCGCGCCCCGCGGCGTGTCGAAGAAAGTGGACACCGTGGCGACTTCGGAGGCGAGCAGGTAGCGCAGGATGTCGTAGATGTGCACGCCGATGCTGAAGCTCGTGCCCAGCCCGGCGAGCGAGGGGTCGACCCGCCACGTCGCATCGCGCGTTCCGCTCCTCGATCCCGGGCTCGCCTCGATCTGCACGAGCAGCGGCTCGCCGATCTCGCCCGCAGCGATGATGCGCCGGGTCTCGATGAAGCCCGGCATGAAGCGATTGTGGAAATTCATCCCCAGCCTGACGCCCGCGTCTTCGCACGCCTTGACGATACGCGCCGCGTCGGCGGCGTTGTTCGCCATCGGCTTGTCGCAGAAAACGTGCTTGCCCGCGCGCGCGGCGGCGATCGCCTGCTCCGCGTGCAGCGCGTTCGGCGTGTGTATCGCGACCACGGTCACGTCGGGATTCTCCAGCATGTCGTCGAAGCTCGTATACGCGTGCTCGGCGCCGAACTTTTTCGCGAAGGCGTCGGCGCGCGCACGCTCGCGGCTTACGACTGCGACGAGCCGGTTGCCGGGATGAGCGTTGATACCGGGAAGAATGCGCTCGTCGGCGATGCGGCCCGTGCCGACGAGGCCCCAGCCATTTCTGCTGTTCAAGGCGCGAGTCCTTAACGTGAAGTCGGGTAGCGCGGGATTGCCCTATTATAGGGGCGGTCTCCGGCGCGCCCGGCGTAGAGATCGCGATCCTCGACAACCCGCCTGCGCTCAAGTGTCCGACTCCCAAGCCGATATAGCGATACGGCGGCAAGCCGTACGCGAAAGCCCGGGATGGATGCAGGGAAAATCAGGAGTCTCGATAGCGCACTGCGCGAGCTGCTGGTCTCGGCGCGCCCGTCGCCGGCGCTGCCCAGCGCGGAAACCGCCTCCGACCACGAGCTCGGCCATCCGGGGCGTAACGGCGTCATCGTCAACCTGAGCGGCAGCAGCCGGGATGCGGGCGGCGATACACGCCGGCCGGCGGAAGGCGCGCACAGCGCGCCGCTCGAAACCGCAGCGCGCGAAACGGCCGCGGTGCGCGGCGCCGACGTCCTGGCGCGCGCCCTGCATGCGGCGCATACCGGCGTCACCGCGACGGTAGCCCAGGCGCTCGCGCGCGCGGACGATCACGCCGCGTCGGACTTCGACGTGCCGCGGACAACGCTGGCCGATATCGCCGCGAACGCTCCCGGTGCTCCGCGGACGCAGGCGGGGCCGATCGCGCCGGGGGTGGTGCCGCCAGAGGCCGGCACGCGGGTCGCCGACCCGCACGTGGCCGCCATGCTCATGATGGCCGGGCCCGGCGCGACAGTCGGCAGCGTCTACTCGGAGCACGTGAGGCAGGCGACGGCGCCCGCACCGGCTGCCGTGCCGCGTCCCGCTCCGGAGCTGGTGGCGCCCTTCCTCGTGCGCCAGGAGCAGGCCGAGCCTCCCATGCCGTACATCAACTACGCCATCGCAGGCGCCGGCTTGCTGGGCCTGGTGCTCTTGCTCGCGCTTTGAGCCGGGCAGCGGAAATTCCGCAAGGCGCCCGAGACTTTCAGATTTTCCGGTAGCCCGGCAGGTCCGCGAACGGCGATTTCGTTCCCGTTTCGAGATCGACTTCCGCGGCGTTCAGGCAGATCTGCAACATGGAGAAATACCCGACCGCTCCGATGAGGTCGACCAGCGCCCGGTCTCCGAAAATCTTCTTCGCCTCGGCGAAAGTCTTCTCGCTGACGAAGTGCTTCTCCAGCACCTCCATCGCGAAGTTGTAGAACACGCGCTCGTCGTCGGCTTTGAAGTTCGGCTTTTTCTTCGCCGCGAGGTCCTGGATGACGTCGTCCGGTATGCCCGCCGCGCGCGCTTTCTCCACGTGCGCGTTCCACGAATACTGCGCGTCCCAGTACCGCGCCGTGACGAGGATCCCGAATTCGCGCAGCTTCACCGGCAGTCCGCAGTCGAAGCGGAAATAGTTGCTGAGCGGGGACACCTTGTCCATCAGGTCGGGGCTGTGCATCCAGACGTGATACGGCCCGCGCACCGTCTCGCGCCGCTCCGAGTGTTTGTCCCACGTTTGTTTCTGGCGCGGGGTCAGCGCTTCGTACTTCAAAGTCTCGAGTCTCATGTTTATCCTCTTCGATGGGACACGGCACGCCTACGTCCGGGCCGGCTCCACCAGCGTCGAGTCGCGCTCGTCGGGCAGCAGCACGACGATTCCCGCCTTGATGAGCGCGATGCCGGCCATGATCCACAGCGCGTTGGCGAAGCCGATTTCTTTCACCATCGGCCCGAGCAGCCACACGGCGAGCGAGCTGATGCCGAAGGCGACGGTGAGCCTCATCCCCGCCACGCGCGAGCGCAACCGGTCGTCCACGTAGCGCACGATCATCGCGTCGGTGAAAGGGATCGACCCGAACACGAAGATCATCACCGCGAGCAACGACGCGAACGCCCACCAGTCCTGGGTGTGCGCGGCGAAGATCAGCAGCGGCACCTGCGCGACCGACATCCAGAGCTGGAGCGGCTTGATCGCCATGCGGTCGATGAGGTGACCGACCGCGATCTGCGCGAACGAAGCGATCGTATAGATGAGGGCGAGCAGCGCACCGAGGATCGCGGGGTCCTCGAGCACACCCAGGAAGCGCTCGGTGAGCAGCTGCGAGTTGCCGTTGGTGGTGAAATTGAAAAGCAGGCTGCTCGTCACCGCCGCTGCGGTCATGACTGCGAACGTGCGAACGAGCATCGCCGGGGTCAGCACCACTTTCGCCTTGCCGCCCTTGCGCTTGGAAGGCGCCTCGGTCTCGCGCGGGCACACCATCGCGAACACGATGCCGCACACGATGGCGAGCACGCCGGGCACCGCGAACGCCGCGCGCCAGCCGATCCACTTCACGAGGAG
>Ga0105106_10003391_pt1 | contig 11379 bp, 8 predicted proteins | sample PPLLaktember2015_5_FD_79109 | JGI IMG/M metagenome (GOLD analysis project Ga0105106, IMG submission 79109) | Freshwater sediment microbial communities from Prairie Pothole Lake near Jamestown, North Dakota, USA - PPLs Lake P8 Core (1) Depth... | ecosystem: Environmental > Aquatic > Freshwater >... | reverse complement strand
TCATCGGGGTTCCCCCGGACTACCTGAGCACTCTCTCGTACGAGCTGCAAGAGGGCGAACTGGCGCTCGGACGCGGTCAGGTGGTCGTCGGCGCGATGGTCGCCCAATCGTTCTGGGACCCGCGCCAGCGCCCCGACCAGCCCATGCCCCCGCCGCCGGAGCTGATGGGCCAACGGCTCAAGTTCACCGCCTCCAAGTACGACCAGGACGGGAACGAGACCCGGCGCACGTTCCCCATCCGGGTGGCCGGGGTGCTCAGCGAGCAGAGGGACGAGCCCGACTGGTCGATCTACATGACGCTGGATGAGGTGACCGCCATCAACACCTGGGCGCGCGGTCAGCGCATCGACCGCAACCGTGAGGGCTACCCGATGGCGGTCGTCAAGGCGCAGGACGTTTCGCAGGTCGTCGAGCTGTCGGAGGCGATCACCAACCTGGGGTACCAGGCATTCACCCCGATGTCGTTCATCCAGGGCATCAGCAGCTTCTTCCTGGTGCTGCAGGTGGTGTTTGGCGGGGTGGGGGCGATCGCGCTTCTGGTGGCGGCGATCGGCATCGCCAACACGATGACGATGTCGATCCTTGAGAGGACGCGGGAGATCGGCTTGATGAAGGCCGTCGGCGCCACCAACGGCAATGTGCTGAGTGTGTTTCTGGGAGAGGCCGCCGGCATCGGATTGATCGGAGGCCTGGGGGGGGTTGCGCTGGGATGGGCGGCCGGGCAGGTGATCAACGCTGTGGCGCTGAGCTACCTGGCCGGGCAGGCGGCGCAGACCGGCGGGCTCCCGCCGGGGATCGCCGTCTACACTCCACCCTGGCTTCCGCTGTTCTCCCTGATCTTCGCCACGGGGATCGGGTTGCTGTCCGGGTTGTATCCGGCGTTGCGCGCCGCCACCCTGCAGCCGGTCGCCGCCCTCAAGTACGAGTAGAGATGGTCTCGCCCATGATCGACTCAACCCGGATTGCGGGTCGATGCTGAACCGCGACGACAAGCCGCCTGCTTCCATGGTCTTCAGCTCCTCCGCCCTGCTGGCGGGGCTCCTGGCTCGCGAGATCCAGCAGATCCATGCCCGGTTCTCTCGGCGCGAGTACGACTCTGGCGCGTACGTCTTTCGCCAAGGGGAGCCGGCGCTCGTCTACTATCTGATCCTCGAAGGGCTGGTGAAAGGCGTGCAGTCGGGGCCTGAAGGGGCGGAGGTACTCCTGCACGTTCTGGGACCTGGGGACCTGATCGGCGCGCTGCCGACGCTGGGGCGGCCGGCCTACCCCGGGAGCGCGGTGGCCCTCAGCCGCCTCGTTGCCCTCGCCATCTCCGCCCGGGACTTCGAGCAAGTGCTGCACGACCATCCCCAGGTGGCCATCAATCTGCTCAAGACTGCAGCCGAAGCTATCCAGGATGCGCATGCTCGACTGCGTGAAGCTTGCACGTTGCCGGTCGAACAGCGTATCGCCCGCACGCTGTGGCGGCTGACACTCCGCTCCGGCGAGCCGTGCAGCGAGGGGATCTCGCTCGACCTGCCGCTGACCCGCCGGGACCTGGCGGGCCTCAGCGGAACCACCCTGTACACCGTCAGCCGGACGCTCAAGAGCTGGGAGCGGCGAGGCTGGCTCCTCGCCGAACGGCGGCGGCTGGTGCTGCACGATCCGGCAGCCCTCGAGCAGCTGGCCGGAGAATGACCCCCAGGTCGCTGGCGCGAGCTGGCGTTCTTTGCGCTGGCGCAAAGAACCAGGGCTCACTGACCCCATAATGAAGGCAATGGCACTACCCTATCAGGGCATCGCCCTGCCCTCGGCCGGGTGTGGCTCAGGGGTCTCGAGGAGGGTGGCATGAGCGCGGAGAAATCGGGATTCTGGCGGACGTGGCGGGTCCTGATCATTGGCCTGCTGGTCGTAGCGGCGGTGATCGGGAGTGCGCTGATCGCCCGGGCGCTGGTCGCCTCCACACCGGCGACTGGAGAGTCCGGCCGCCCACCCAACGCGTTGGCGCAAAGTACCGATGAATGCGTCGTCTGCCACCGCCGCACCACCCCGGGCATCGTCGAGCAGTACGGCATCAGCACCATGGCCGCAGCCCAGGTCCGCTGCATCGATTGCCATCAGGTGCCGGCGGATTATCCGCAGGCGGTGGAGCACGAAGGCACGCATGTCCTCGGCACGCCGACGACCGCCATGTGCCAGCGCTGCCACAGCGCCGAGGTTGCCCAGTTCTACAACAGTCGCCACTCGCTACCAGCCTACGTCGCCTACGCCGGAACTGAGGAGCTCTCTCCGGAGCACCTGGCAATGTATGCCGCGATCCCCGAAGGTTCGTTTGCCCCGGACAAAAGCCGCAACGCGCTGTTCGCCATTGAAGGCCCGGACATCACCCACTTCGCCTGCGAGACCTGCCACTCCGTCGGAGACCCGGCGGCGGATGGCTCGGTCGGGCAATGCTCCAAGTGCCACTTGCGTCACACTTTCAGCCTGGAGCAGGCGCGCAAGCCGGAGACCTGCAACGCCTGCCACATCGGGCCCGACCACCCGCAGTGGGAGATCTATCAGGAGTCGCCCCACGGCATCGCCTATGCGACCATGGGGCACACCTGGAACTGGGAAGCCGATGCCGGCACGCTCACGGTTGAGGACTTCCCCGCGGCCACCTGTGCGCTGTGCCACTTCAGCGGCTTCGGCGCCAGCAGCACCACGCACGACGTGGGCGACCGGCTGAGCTGGTACTTGTTCGCGCCGATCAGCGAGCGCCGTCCCGACTGGCAGGACAATCTGGTGCAGATGCAAAATGTCTGCCACGAGTGCCACAACGAGGTGTTCATCGCGGACTTCTACCAGGCGGCTGACAAAGCGACCGAAGCGGTCAACGCCCGGGTGGTCGAGAGCGACCAGATCATGCAGCCGCTCAAGGACCGCGGGCTGCTGACGGCTGAGCCGTTCGACGAGCCAATCGACTATACCTACTTTGAGCTCTGGCACCATTGGGGCCGAACCGCCAAGTTTGGCGTGTGGATGCAGGGTCCGGACTACACCCAATGGCACGGCATCTATGAGGTGCTGAGCGATTTGGCCGAGCTGCGAGAGCTGGCCGCCGAGAAGCTGGCCGGCGCGGAAGAGCCGTAGGCCATGGGCATGCTGGAGGCGATTCACCCCCGCCTGGCGTTCGTCCGCCGGCTGCCGCTCACTCGCGATCAATGGATGCTGCTGATGGCGGCCGTCAACCTGATCTTTCTAGGGATTGACACTTACCTGGCGCATTTGATCAGCGGGACGATCCGCCCGAACGAGTGGATTCCGGTGATCTTCGGCCTGACCGCAGGGGTCGTGCTGCTGGTGGCTGGGCTGATCGCCATTCGCAACCGACGAATCGCTACCTGGTTGGCGACCGTCGTGCTGTTGGCAAGCATCGGGGTGGGGCTGCTCGGGGCGTACTTCCACTGGATGCGCGCCATCCTGCCGACCGCCCCCCTCGGCGAGCGCGTCTCGATCGACCTGCTGGTTTGGGCGCCGCCCATCCTCGGCCCGCTGACCTTCGCCCTGGTGGGTGTACTTGGCATCAGCGCCGCCTGGGTCGAATCCCCGCCCGACAGTGGCGTGCTGTTGCTCTCAACGCGGCGGCGCCTGCGGCTGCCGTACAGCAAGACGCGGGCGTACTTCTTCTGGGTTTCGATGGGGTCGCTGGCGACGGTGATCAGCTCAGTGCTGGACCATGCCCGCACCGGGTTCAACAATCCCTGGTTGTGGATCCCGACGGCAGTCGGTGTGTTCGCCACGGTTGTCGCCCTGGTGCTGGGTGTGCTCGACCACCCCTCCCCCACGGACCTGCGGGTCTTCCTGGTGAGCATGCTGCTGATGATCCTGGTTGGGCTGGTGGGCGCCGGGCTGCACGTCGAGCTGGACCTGACCACGATGAACGAGTTTGTGATCGAGCGCTTCGTGCGCGGGGCGCCGGTGCTGGCGCCGCTGCTGTTCTGCAACATGGGCGCCCTCGGCCTGATTGTGCTGCTGGGAGCCGATCCGGCGGCGTGAAATCCAGCCTGCGACGGCGGCCGCGCTGCCTCGGGCGGGGGAGCGCAGGGGTTGTTGCTGGGCGGGTTTCGAGGGAGCTGACTTCTGCGGATCGGCGGGCCCGGCTGCAGGGTCGATGGTAAGATGCACGCGCCGTCGCGTGAGGCCCCCTCCGGCTCCATGTCTTCCGCAGAGTCCCGACCAATCCGCCTGACCGAGCTGGCGCGTGCTGCCTTCTGGCGCGGTGGGGAGGATGTACCGCGCGCCGCGCAGCGTGCCTGGCAAACTGGCCTTGGGCTCTGGCTGGCGGCGATGATTGCCACGCCGATCCTTCTGTGGACGCTTGGCCCGCGAACCTTCGCTGCCATGGCGATGCTCGGCGTGCTGGCCCACGCCGCCGTCACCTCCATCCCGCTCGTCACCGCCTGGGGTTGGCGAGGCTGGTTGCGGCTGCTGTTGCCCCTGGTGGTCGCCGTCTGGCTGGTCGAATGGATCGGCGTGCAGGCCGGCCTGCCCTTCGGGTCGTACCACTACACTCCCCGGCTTCAGCCGCAAGTGCTGCAGATCCCGCTTTCCGTCCCTCTCGCCTGGTACATGATGCTGATTCCTGCTTGGGCAGTGGCCCGGTCGATCGCGCCGCGTGGGCCGGGCGCAGCCGATTGGAGGCACGCCGCGCTGGCGGCGACCGCGTTCACTGCCTGGGACCTGTACCTCGATCCGCAGATGGTCGCCCGGGGGCTGTGGCTTTGGGAGACCCCTGGAGCCTACTTCGGCGTGCCGTTGCTCAACTACGCCGGCTGGTGGCTGGTCAGCTTCGGACTCACCCTTGTGTTACGGCCAAGGGACCTGCCGCGCCTGCCGCTGCTGGCGATCTACAGCCTGACCTGGGTGTTCCAGGGGTTGGCGCTGGGGGTGTTCTGGGAGCAGCCTGGGCCGGCACTGTGCGGCTTTCTGGCGATGGGCACCTTCGCCCTGCTCGCCTGGCGAGCTGAGCGGCGGCGATGGTGATCCTGCTGACCCTCGCCGGATTCCTGCTCGGCGCGATCCCCTTCTCGATCGTGCTTGGCCGCATCGCCGGGCGGGGCGATGTCCGAGGCTATGGAGACGGCAATCCGGGCGCGGCCAACGTGCTGCGGGCGGCCGGCTGGGGCTGGGCCCTCCTTGCGCTGCTGCTGGATGGATTCAAGGGAGCGATTCCAGTTGGGTTTGGCTGGTATGGCCTGGGGATCGCCGGCTGGGCGATTGTGCCCGTCGCGCTGGCCCCAGTCCTGGGACACGCCTTTTCCCCCTGGCTACGGTGGCGGGGCGGCAAGGCCGTGACGGTCACCTTCGGTATCTGGACCGGGCTGACGCTGGGCGTCGGCCCGACGGTGCTGGGCATGCTGCTCGGACTTGCCTTCGCCGTGCTGGCTTCGAGCGGCTGGGCGGTGATGCTCTCGATGCTGGCCTTTGGGTTCTTCCTTGCCGGCAACTACGGCCAGCAGTTTCCAGAGTGGATCGCGGTCTGGCTGCTGAACGCAATGGTCCTGGGCTGGATGCACCGCCACGACCTGCCCTGGCCGCCGGTGCTCCGGCCGTGGCTCCACCGGATCAGCGGAAGGCTGGCATGAGCTGGCTGGCGATGCTGGCGGCCGGGATCCTGGCAACGATGGTGCTTGTCGCGGCGTTGAATGCCGTCACGTTTCCCCGTCTGGCTGCGGCATCGCCGCAGCGGCGGCCAAAGGTTTCCATCCTGATCCCGGCACGTGACGAAGCCGCGCGCATCTGTGCCACGCTCGAGGGGCACGTACGCACAAGCTGCCCAGCGCACGAGATCCTGGTGCTGGACGATCACTCAACCGATGACACCGCGCAGCAGGTTGCGGCGCTGGCCGCGCAGCATCTGTCCATCCGGCTGATTCTCGGCGAACCGCTGCCGCCAGGTTGGGGCGGCAAGACCTGGGCTTGCGATCAACTGGCCCGACAGGCGTGTGGCGAAGTGCTGGTGTTTACCGACGCCGACGTCGAGTGGCTGCCGGAGGCCCTGCCCGGCGTGCTGGCGCTGTTGGAGAACCTGCCTGTCGATCTGCTGACGGTCTGGCCCACGCAGCGCACCGAGACCTGGAGCGAACGGCTGGTCGTGCCGCTGATGATGTTCTCGATCTGCGCCTATCTACCTGAGATCGCCGTGCGCAAGGCCCGCTTTGCCTCACTGGCCGCTGCCAACGGTCAGTGTCTCGTCTTCCGCCGGGGTGCGTATGAACAGGTGGGCGGCCATGCTGCAGTGCGCGGCGAGATCATCGAAGACGTGGCGCTGGCGCGGCGCGCCAAACGGCAGGGGCTCCGGCTGGGGATGGCGCTCGGCAACGGGCAGATCGCCTGCCGCATGTACCGGGGTTGGCGCGAGGTGCTGCGCGGCTACGCCAAGAACATCCTCGCCGGGCATGGCGGCCGGCCGGCGCTGCTGGTCGTCTCGACCGTGATGCACCTTGGGCTGTTCGTCGCGCCCTGGATTTGGCTGGCGGTGAGCGCCGCGTCGGGCGCATGGGGACCCTTGTGGCAACCGGCTCTGCTGGCCGGTCTGGGGGTCGCCGCCCGAGCGCTGACGGCCGCCGTGACCGGCGAGCCCCGGTCGCGCGCGCTGCTCATGCCGCTGGCGGTGCTGCTGATGACCGCCATTGCCGGCCAGGCGTTGTGGTGGCAGCTGCGCTACGGCGGTCCGGAGTGGAAGGGGCGCCGCATCCGGAACACACGGGGCAGGCTGCAGTGAGCGAATCGCCGATTGTGGTCATCGGGGCGGGCGTCGGTGGGTTGAGCGCCGCCATCCAATTGGCCGTTGCGGGCCGGCGTGTATTGCTCCTGGAGCAGAACAGCTACGTCGGTGGAAAGATGGCAGAACGCCGGCAGGATGGTTTCCGCTGGGATACCGGACCGTCGGTGATCACGATGCGCGACGTGCTGGAGGATCTATTCCGCCTTGCCGGGCGAACGATGGAGGACTATTTGCGCCTGGTACCGATCGATCCACTGACGCGCTACTTCTTTTCCGATGGCCGAGTGCTCGACGTCTGCCGCGATGCAGGCGCGACGGCGCGTCAGCTCGACCGGCTGGATCCGCGCGAGGGCCAGGCGTACCTGCGCTTCCTGGCGCATGCCGAGCGGTTGTTCCGCATCACCAGTCCGGCCTTCATCTATGGTGACCCTCCGAGCCTGTCCAGCCTGCGGCGCTTCTCGCCGCTAGACCTGCTGCGCATCGATGGGCTGCGGACGATGGACCAGGCGGTACGCCGGCGCGTGCACACTCCCCAGCTGCGCCAGTTGCTGGATCGATTTGCCACATATGTGGGCGCCGACCCGTTCCGCGCGCCGGGCACGCTGAGTGTGATTGCTCACGTTGAGCTGAATCAGGGCGTGTGGTACCCGGAAGGGGGGATCTACCGCCTTGCCGAGGCGCTGGCACAACTGGCGCGCGAATGGGGTGTGCGCCTCGACCTGGGACGGCGGGTGCGCAAGATCCAGACGCAGGCGGGACGCGCGGTGGGAGTCGAGACCGAGGATGGCGAGACCATCGCCGCCGAGGCGGTCGTGGCCAACGTCGATGCGGCGTTGGTGTACGGCGACCTGCTGGCGGCGCAGCCGGACGTTCGCCCGCTGGCCGACCGGGTGCGGCGGCAGCCGCGCTCGCTGTCCGGCTTCATCCTGCTGCTCGGTGTAGAAGGGCAGACTGCCGAATTCGTCCATCACAACTTGCTGTTCTCGGGCGACTACCGGGCGGAGTTCCGCAGTCTGAACGAAGGTGATCGACCCACCTCGGATCCGTCGCTGTACGTGTCGATCAGCGCCCGCTCCAACCCGCACGACGTGCCGCCGGGGTGCGAGAATTGGTTCGTGATGGCGAATGTCCCCGGCGAGAGCGGCTACTGGGCTGTGCCCGAGCGAGCGGAGGCCTACGCCGAACAGGTGCTGGGCACACTGGCGCGGCGAGGCTTCGATGTGCGCCCCCGGCTGCGCTGCCGCAGGTGGATCACCCCGCTGGACATTGAGAACGCCACCGGCGCATGGCGCGGGGCGCTGTACGGCGCCTCTTCGGATGGACGGCTGGCCGCCTTCCGGCGCGCCCACAACCGCTCGCCGGTCATTGAGCGCTTGTACCTGGCGGGCGGAACGGTCCACCCCGGCGGCGGCGTGCCGATGGCGATGCTCTCGGGAAAGGCCGCCGCCCGCATGCTGCTGCAGGATGAGCGCCGCTCCTGACCGTTCTGCTGGCGGCAGGTGGACGGACGACAAAGTACAATCAGAGATGATGCGCCCGAACCTGACCCACGCCATCGAGGACTACATCAAGGCGATCCACGAGTTGAGCCAGGTGGATGGCCGGGCGACGACTAACCGCATCGCCGATCGGCTGGGCGTGACGCCGGCCTCGGTGACGGGGATGGTCAAGAAGCTCGCCGCCACCCGTCCGCCGTTGGTGCAGTATTCCAAGCACCGCGGCGCGGTGCTGACGGCGGAGGGTGAGCGCGTGGCCCTCGAGATCATCCGTCACCACCGCCTGCTCGAACTCTACCTGGTGCAGGTGCTCGGCTATGAATGGGACGCCGTGCACGACGAAGCCGACCGGTTGGAGCACGTGATCTCGGAGGAGTTCGAGGAGCGCATCGCGCAAGCGTTGGGTGATCCCGCCCGCGATCCGCATGGCGATCCCATTCCCGATCGGCACTTGCAGGTGACGCAGGATGCTGGGGTGCAGCTTGACTTGCTGCGCCCCGGAGAGCAGGCTGTGGTCGAGCGCGTGCTGGATACCGCTCCCGATACACTCCAGCGCCTGGCGGAAGCAGGGCTGGTCCCGGGCGCACACGTGACGCTGATCGCGGTCGATGAGGCTGCCGACCGCATTTCGCTGAGGGTCGCCGATCGCTCGGCGCCCATCGTCCTGCCGCGCGACCTGGCCCGCAAGTTGCGTGTCGTGCCGATCTGATTTCGGTTGGCCGGATCGCCGACGGCGCAGACCCGTACGCCGGTTCAACTCCCCGACCAAAGAAATGCATCAAGCCTCCTCACCGTCAGCGCCCGAGCGCCGGAAGCGATGGACTTGAGGCCCGGCCTGGTGGAAGGCAACTTCCGGGCTCGGCGCGCCGAGCCCCAGACAGCAACACCCCCCACAGCGGCAGACGGTGGGGGGTGTTGTGGTTGAAACTCGCCGGGGTTCAGCGCACGACGAGGGCGAAGCTGCCGGCGAAGTTGGTCGAGGTCTGGATGCGTCCTTCCGCCGTCGACTGAGTTCCCACCAAGACCATACGGCCGTCGGCAAGGTCATTCAGCGGCGCGGCGGTGAAGCCGGTTGCGGCTGCGGTGGGCAGTTCGATCCAGGTGCCCAGGGTCTGATCCCAGAACCAGATCGAGGCCGACTGGCCTGGCTCGAGGGCCGGGAGCGCAAAGGACACGCTGACCTTCGTGCCCTCGGGCAGCCGATGGACGGCCTGCTCGCTTTCGGTGACATGCACCTGCAGTGCGGAAGAGGCCAGGTAGGGCAGCTCCTGGAGCGCCCGGGGGTCAAGCGCCTCGAGGCTGACGCGGTACCCGCACAGATGCTCGAAGGACACCTGATTGAGATCGGGCAGTCGCAGGATCGTGCGGTCGAAGGCGCAGTTCACCGGCAGGATTTCCGCCGACTGCACACGATAGAGAACCGAGCGGACGATTGTCGAGCCGGATGAACCTCCTCGGCCATGGCCGCCGGAGGAGGGGAAGCCCCATTCGATGTTCAGGTGGGTGTCGTGCGCCTCATAGTTGAGCACGCCATCGTCGTCATCACCGCCATCGAGCCAGTCGATCCCGAGCCCGCCGTCGAGCACGTCGTCCCCGGCTTCGCCGAATAGGAAGTCGGCCAAGGCGCCGCCGACCAGCACGTCGTTGCCGCCGCCGCCGTAGATTGTGTTCGGGCCGGAGCCGCCCAACAAGGTGTCGTCCCCTTGCCCACCGTCGAGGGTGAGCGTCCCGGTGTAACCAGTGGCATCGAGGGTGTTGGCGGAGGTCCCGCCGATCAGAATGGCCGATTCGAACCCGCTCAGCCAGTCGGAACCCAACCCGCTCAGCGTCCCGTCCGTCAGCACGAAGTCGGCATCCCCCGATTCGATCAGCACATCTTCGCCGGCGCCGCCGTCGAGGATGTCATCGCCGAGGTCTCCGGTCAGGGTGTCGTGGCCACCCTCGCCGTAGAGCGCGTCCCCGTCCGAGCCGCCCTCCAGGAGATCATCGCCATCGCCGCCGTACAGACTGTTGGGGCCGGATCCGCCAAGCAGCGTGTCGTCCCCGCCCAGGGCGTTGAGGGTGGTGGCGCCGGAGAACCCGCTGGCGTTGATTGTGTTGGCCGAGGCACCGCCGGTCAGCTCGGCCGCCTCGAAGCCGGCCAGGCTGTCGCTGCCCATGCCGGTGAGCGACGTATCGTTGAGCGTCCAATCGACGTCGCCGGTTTCGACGAGCGTGTCGAAGCCGTCGCCGCCGTCGAGGCTGTCGCTGCCACCGCCGCCGGTGATCCGGTCGTCGCCGGCCAGCCCGCTGAGGGTGTTGTCGGCGGCGTTGCCCACGATCACGTCATCGAATACGGTCCCGATCACGTGGCGGAACAGCCCGCTCAGCGTGAGGACCAGCCCGCCGCCGACATCCTGCTGGGCGGCGTTGCTCAGGTCGATGGAGACTGGCAGACCGAACAGACTGAAATCGAGGGTGTCGTCGTCGCCGGCGATCAGGGCGAGCCAACCCTGCGTGCCGGGCTGGAAGGCGTAGGTGTTGGCGCCAACGCCGCCGGCGAGGGTATCTCCGGACTCGTGATTCCCGGTCACGATGAACAGGTCATCCCCATCCTCACCAGCTAGGTTGTCGATGCCAGCCGAGGTAGTCAGGGTATCGTCGCCATCCCCGCCGAACAGGCTGTCATCGCCGTCTCCGCCATCAAGGGAGTCGTTTCCGGCCTCGCCCCGCAGCACGTCGCTGCCATTGCCCCCGGTGAGTTGGTCGTCGCCATCGCCCCCGTCAAGGGTGTCGGCGCCGTCCGCGCCGTCGAGCAGGTCGGCCCCCGCGTCGCCACGCAGGATATCGTCGCCGGCCCCGCCGCTCAGCGAGTCCTCGCCGGTGCCCCCATCCAGCGCGTCGTCCCCGTCACCGCCGGCCAGGATGTCGTTGCCGGCGTCGCCCCATAGACTGTCGTCGCCCAGTCCGCCATCCAGCGTGTCGTTTCCTTCCCCGCCGAACAGCTGGTCATTCCCGTTCCCACCCAAGATCACGTCGTCGCCGGCGCCGCCTTCGATCTGGTTGGGGCCGGTCGTCCCCTGAAGCGTGTCGTTCCCGTCGCCGCCGACCAGGTTCTCAAAGGCCGTGGCGGAAGACAGGTTGAGGACCAGGTTG
>Ga0105106_10003390_pt1 | contig 11380 bp, 9 predicted proteins | sample PPLLaktember2015_5_FD_79109 | JGI IMG/M metagenome (GOLD analysis project Ga0105106, IMG submission 79109) | Freshwater sediment microbial communities from Prairie Pothole Lake near Jamestown, North Dakota, USA - PPLs Lake P8 Core (1) Depth... | ecosystem: Environmental > Aquatic > Freshwater >... | reverse complement strand
TCCGCGTCCCGGAGGCCGTATTTGACGATTTCCGCTTCCTGCTTTTGCTCGGAGAGGAACTCCTTGGCGCGCAGATTGGAGAGCGACCGGAGCACGTCCTCCACCTGGCTCTTCTTGGCCAGCGCCCTGACCGGGTTTTCCAGGAACCAGTCGGCCTCCTTCTTCTGGGCCTGCCAGGACACGTCCTTGGCCTTCAACTTTATGGTTCCGACATCGTCCGGTTCGAATTTGAAAATATCTTTTTGCCTGAAATCGAAGGTCTTCTTCTCCAGGTCGGTCTTGAGGCGGCCGGCCAGGAGAACGATCCTCTTGTCGTCCTCCCTCTTGGCGAAAAGGGTGTTGTCAAGGGGGTTCTCCATGCCGATGAGCAGCTTGACGGGCTTGGTCTGTCCCTTGTACCAGAGGGTGAGCTCTTTCTTGGGGATCTCGTACTTGGCCGGGTCGGCGCCCTCCTCCTCGATGGTGCGCTCCGGCTTGAGGCTGGAAAAGTCCTCGGCCAGCCGGCTGACCTCGCTGGAATCCGCCACGGCTTCAAGCGGCTCGGTGATCAGCCATCCGCCCTTTTCGTCCTTCTTGAAGGTGATCGTACCGCTCTCGTTCTTAAGGGTGATCTTTTCAACGTCGGCGGCCGCCAGGTCGACGAGCATTTTTGATTTTTCTTCGGTCTCCTTTTTGGCCTTGCTCCTTGATTCAAAGAGCAGGACGGCGGCCAGGAGGACGGCGAAGACGCCGAGAAGGATGAGGGTTGTTCTGGGCTTCATAGCGACCTTCTCCTTAGCCAGACGGAGATCCCGAGGATGAGGATGACGAGGGGCAGGATGACGACCGAGACAAAAAAGAGCAGCCGGCCCTGAGAGGGCGTGAACTGGACCATCCGGGGAGAGGATGTTCGCGGCTGAATGGATATCAGATCCGACTCCTCGGTCAGCCAGTTGACGGCATTAAGGAAGAAGTTGCCGTTGCCGGAAAGTCCATAGTATCTGTTAGTGGCAAAATCGGAATCGCCGATGACCGCGATCCGGCCCTCCGTCTTGGGTTCCGCGGCCGGAGCCCCCTCGGGCGCCTTTTCCTCAGCCTTGCCCTCGACAGTCGCCACTAGGGCCAGGGAGATCGGTCCCTGCTTGTCCTTATCCTTGTCAAAGGTGACTTGCTTCTGGGCGAGCTCTCTCTCCGACCAGGAATTGGGGCTCGTCTTGCCGAGGACGGAAATCGTGACGCCTTCGGGCTTCTGGTCGGCCGCCTCAACGGAACGAGCATAAGGGAAGAATGTGGCATACCGGAAGTTGCGGGTGATCTCATGGGTCTCGTACTCGGTGATGACCGGCATGAAATAATCCCCGCCAAAAAGGCGGGAGACCGTGTCCACGACCACGTCGTCCACGAGCTTGATGCCTAGCGCGCCGAGGTAGGGGATGAGGCCGGGGGCGACTTCCGGATCGGCCATGAAGAATACGCGGCCGCCTTTGTAGAGATAGCCCTGGATGGTCTCGAGCTCGTTGGGTAGGAGGTCCTTCTGTGGGCCGGGAACGACGAGCAAAGCGCAGTCCTGGGGGAATGTTTCGGACAGCGCCAGGGACAGCTTTTTGGCTTCGTAGCCGAGCTTCTGGAGTTCGTCCTTGACAAACGAAAACCCGGCATCTTCCGTCTGCTCAATGCTGTGCTCGCCATGACCCTCGAGAAAATAGATGATCTTCTTGGACTCTCGAGTCGCTTTGATCAGGGCATTGGTGAGGTCCTCTTCGGTCGAGGTGGTTATGCGGTTCTCCTGGCCCCCTGCCTCAAGGATGGTCGTCCCGTCCTGGGTGATGCCATAGGCCTTGACCAGCCCTGGGTTCTTGTCTGGGTCAATGAACTCGTACTTGATCTTCTTCGAATAATAGCTGAAATTCTTGAGCAGATCCTCCAGCTGGGAGCGGCTGTAGTTGCCATCGCGGAAAAAGCCCTGGATCTTGACGTCCTTTTTCAGGTTCTTGAGGACCTGGATGGACTGGTCGGAAAGGCTGTGGATCTTGGCCTGGGTGAAGTCGAACCGGAGGTTGTGCCGAGAGAGAAAATAGTTGAGGAGGATGAGGATGGCCAGGACAAGGACGACGATGAGCAGAAGGTTGCCCGAATAGAGGAAGGATTTGCGGCTGACGCTCCTTTTGAGCGAGGACAGGTTGAGAGCCACATAGACGGCGATGGCGGCCACGCCGAGAATGCCCACAGCCAGAAAGACGGTCTTCCGGTACGGCCAGACCTGCATCCCGATCAAGGCCAGGACGATGAGCCCCAGGCCGATGGAGTTGAGGTTCTTCTTAAGCATAACCATGGCTTATCTCCAACGTCGGGACTGGATCACCGAGTGGGTCAGGAAAAGGCCGAAGAAGGCGAAGCTGGCGTAATAGACCACGTCTTTGGTGTCCAGGATTCCCCGGGTCATATCATCAAAGTGCTGGAAGATGGAAAGATAATTGAGCACGTCCTTCCACATGCCGGAGGCCGAGTAGGCGGCCCAGTTCAAGATCCAGAACAGGAGCAGGGCCCCGAAGGTCAAAATGGCCGAGACAATTTGGTTCTCAGTGAGGGAGGAGAAAAACACTCCCGCGGCAATGAACGCCGCCCCCATGAGCAACAGCCCGAGATAGCCGTTCAAGATTTGAGGAAACTCAGGATTGCCGAAGGCGAAGCTGAAGACCGAGAGGAGCCCGGTCAGAGCCAGCATGGCGACCAGGACAACGAGGGCGGCCAAGTATTTCCCCAGGATGATCTGGCCAACGCTGACCGGAGAGGTGAAGAGCAGCTCGTCCGTCCCGGCCTTCTTTTCCTCGCTGAAGAGCCTCATGGTCAGCAGGGGAAGCATCAGCAGGAGGATGATGCTCATGTTGTGGAAGAGGGGAGTATAGACCATCTGGTTGATGTTCATCTGTTGGGCGTAATAGGGGTTTTGGGCCATCTGGATGGCCTGGGAGTTGAACCAGGAGAGCGCGCTGGAGAAGAAAAAACCCACCAGGACCAGGAAGACGGCGATGATCACATAGGCGATGGGCGAGGTGAAATAGGTCTTGATCTCTTTCTTGGCGATATTCCAGATGTTTTTCATTGTTCGCCTCCTCCCGAAACGACGCGCAGGTAGAGGTCCTCGATGTTCATGGCCGCAGTTCTCATCTCCAGAAGCCCCCAGTCCTTCTCCACGGCCAGCCGGGAGACGCTTTCCCGGAGGTCCTTTCCCGGATTCCATTCGACCGCCAATTCGCCGTTGTGGCGGGAGACCTTCTCAACACCCGGGAGAGCCTTGAGGGCCGACAGGGCGTCCTCATGTCCTCTCCGCAATCTGAGGATGACCCTGTCCTTCTCGCGGAAGGAAGCCGTCAATTCCTCGAGCGAGCCGGAGGCCATCAGGCGGCCTTCATTGATGATGACGACGCCGTCGCAGGTCTGAGTCACCTCGGCCAGGATATGCGTCGAGAGGATGATGGTGTGCTCGCCCCTGAGTCCCTTGATCATCTCTCTGATCTCGATGATCTGGGCCGGGTCGAGGCCGATGGTCGGCTCGTCCAGGATCAGGACATCGGGATTATGGATGAGGGATTGGGCGATTCCCACCCGCTGCTTGTACCCCCGCGAGATGTTCTTAATGAGCCGGTTCTTGACGGAAGCCAAGCCGCTGACCTGGATCGCCCGGTCCAGCGCCGGCTTGCGCTTGGCCGCGGGAACCTGCTTGAGGGCGGCGACAAAGCTCAAATAATCAGAAACGGTCATCTCAGGATACAAAGGGACGACCTCGGGCAGGTAACCGGTGACCTTTTTCGCCTCGTTGGGTTGGGCAAAGACATCGAACCCGGCGACCGTGGCTTTGCCTTCCGTTGCCGGTAGATATCCGGTCAGGACCCTCATGGTCGTGGTCTTCCCGGCGGCGTTAGGTCCGAGAAGCCCCCAGATCTTCCCTTTGGCGACCTTAAAGCTGAGGTCTCGCACGGCAACGAGGTCGCCGTATTTCTTGGTGAGATGTTCGACTTCGATCATGTATCGGCCTCCTTTCTGTTGTCACGTTCCGCCAAGCCCGCCCGATTCTCCTCCCGGGTCACATCTTCTCGGGCTGCGGGATGCCCATAAGGGAGAGCGCCGTTCGGAGGACCTCGCGGACATAGAAAACGGTCCTGATCCGCATATTCCTCAAGGCCTCGTCGCCCTCGCCGAGGATGGAATATTGGTGATAGTAGGCGTTCGTCTTCTGACAGAGGTTGAAAGCGAACTTGGCGAGATGCGAAAATTCCAGGGAATAGACGGAGTGCAGGATGAACTCCTCGAAACGGGCCGCGTAGAGGATGAGGCCCCAAAAATCATTACCCTCTTTTTCAGGCAGGAAGTCCAGCGGGACAGCTTTCTCCTGAAGGAGCCTGCGCAGTTCGGGGTCCCCAAATCCGGCCCGCTCCGAAAGCTTCCGGAATATGCTGTTCAGCCTGACGATCGTATACTGGAGATAGGGACCGGTCTCCCCCTCGAAGCTGAGGGCCTCCTCGAAATCGAATACGATCAGGGAGTTCCGGGCGAACTTGAGCATGAAATAGCGGAGCGCGCCGCAGGCGATCGCCCGGGAGATCGATTCCGCCGCCTCCGCGGAGAGCTCCGGGTTGCGCTTTTCGACCTCCGCAAGGGCCTTGCTCTGGAGCCGGTCAAGCAGGTCATCGGCCTTGACGCCCAGGCCTTTCCGTCCTGAGACTTCAAGGAAGGCGCGGTCCTTTTCGGCCTCCGGGACCTGGTAGTTGAGTTCCTTGAGGCTCCGGGGCGAGAGGGCGACCATTTCATAGGAGAAGTGGACGGAATTATCCGCCTGGGTTTCAAACCCGAGCGCCCTCAGCCCCTGGGCGACGATCTTCTGGAGATATGCCTGGCGGGAGTCGATGACGTTGTAAACCCGGCTCGCGCTGCCGAAGGACGGCGTTCCCCCCCCGGGTTTTATGGTCGTGATCCAGAGTATCTTGGTTCCCTCCCTGGCGAACGGCTCATAGAAGAAGTCCCGGCTGAGCAGGCCGAACTTCCAGAGCTGATAAGCGATATCTTTGCCGACATAGGTCACCGTCCCGTCCGAACGGACGATGACCTTCTCTTTTTCCTCCGCCTGCGCCAGCCTCATCACCCAGCAACCGGCATTATCGCCGCCCTCGGCAAGATGGATCCCGCCCTTTTCTTTAAGCAAAGAAAACGCCTTTTCCCAGAACTTGAGGCCGAGGATGCTGCTCTCGCACGGCAGCAGCTCGTAACCGACATCGATCCTCTTCATGGTGTCGAGATGGGCCCGGAGGATGCGGCGGGAGACCGCGCGGGCCATCTCGGCTTCCGGGTCGACCCCCCGTTCGATCCTTTTGAGGATATCGGCTTTGCGCTCCTGGAATTCGGGATGGGATTCGAGGAAGGCCGCGGTCCGCGCATAGAGGTCCCAGCAATAATAGTCGAACCTCGGCCCGAGGGAGTCGAGGTCGGAGAGCATCTTTTTCTCCAGGTCCATCAGGCCGAAGACGACATCCACGACCTGAACTCCGGTATCGTCGATGTAGTTCTGGACTTCGACCGCTTCCCCCTTGTATCTCAAGCAGCGGGCCAGCGTATCTCCCAGACAGGCGTTTCGAAGGTGACCGATGTGGGCGGCTTTGTTCGGGTTGATGTTGGTGTGCTCGATGATGATCTTTCGCTGTTCCGCCGAGAGGGAGGTCCGGCCGAGCCGGCTCAGAGCCTCCTGGAAGAAGGCTTTCCGGTCAAGAAAAAGGTTGATGTAGCCGGGTCCGGCGACTTCGGCTTTGCTGACCCCGGCAAGGCCGGAAAAAAGGGGAAGAAGGTCTTGGGCGACTTGCCGGGGGTTGAGCTTAAGGCGCTTGGCCAGCTTGAAGGGAAAAGTCAGGCTCAGGTCCCCCAGATTCTGCTGAGGGGTGGGGGCGATGTCGATCTCGCCTTCCTCCAGGGCGTACTTTTTCCTGATCCTAGCAAGGATCTCTTTTTTCAGCCTGTCTCTGAGCGTAATCATGGGAGTCCTCAATTATAGCAAATTTTTTCCCGCCTACAAGTGAACCGACTTGCGAAGGCCGCCCGTTTGTGATAGGTAAAAGGCTACTCGTGATAAGGTGAGTCCACATGAAAAGAACCCGCTTCAATGAATTCCATAAGGCGCTGGGCGGCCGGATGATCGAGTTCTTCGGCTGGGAGATGCCGGTTGAATTCAAAGGGATCATCGAGGAGCACCTGGCCGTCCGCACCGCCGCCGGGCTGTTCGACGTCAGCCATATGGGAGAGATCATCGTCCAGGGCAGGGAAGCCCTGGCCTTTGTCCAGCATCTGACCCCCAACGATGCCGGCCGTCTCGCTCCCAACCAAGTCCAATATACTGCACTGACGACTCCCCAGGGAACTTTTGTCGATGATATGCTGGTCTACTGCCTCTCACCGGAGGAGTACCTGATGGTCGTCAACGCGGCCAACACGGACAAGGACTTCAGCTGGGTAATCCAGCACAAGGGCGGGTTTGATGTCCTCGTCGAGAACGCGAGCGACGGATACTCCCAGTTGGCTCTCCAGGGACCCAAGGCTCAAGAGATGCTCCAACCCCTGACCGATATCCATCTGGCCGGGATGAAGCCGTTTTGGGCGGCGCGTGGAAAGGTGGCCGGAGTGGATTCCCTGGTCTCGAGGACGGGATATACGGGGGAAGATGGCTTCGAGATCTATACGACTTCGCCGCAGCCCGGCCTCATCCTGGAAGGGATCATGAAGATCGGTCGGCCCCTCGGCCTCCTTCCCATCGGGCTCGGAGCCAGGGACACCCTTCGGCTCGAAGCCAAGTTGATGCTCTACGGAAACGACATCGACGAGACGACGACGGTCCTCGAAGCGGACCTGAAGTGGATCGTCAAGTTCAAGAAGGGGGATTTCCTGGGACGCGCTGTCCTGGAGAAGCAACTGGCCGAAGGGATCAAACGGAAGATCGTCGGCTTCGAGCTCATAGAAAAGGGCATCCCGCGGTCCCACTACCCGGTCCTGTCGAAAGGGCAGAAAGTCGGCCAAGTGACGTCGGGCACTTTCTCGCCGTTCCTCAAGAAAAGCATCGGTCTTGTCTACCTTCCGGTTGAGCTCACCGAGATCGGAAGCGAAATCGAGGTCGGGATCCGGGATAGAAATATCCGGGCCAAAGTGGTCCCGACTCCGTTTTATAAACGACCGGTTTGATGGTAAATTGGAGCCCCGACCTTGGAATCTTCCAAGTCGGGGACGGTCTTTTTCGGCTCTCGCAGCCGCATTATCAGAGAGGAGGAGGATGATGTATCCGAAGGATTACCGCTTCAGCAAAGATCATGAATGGGTCAGGGTCGAAGGGGACACGGCCACCGTCGGGATCACCGATTTCGCCCAGAAACAGCTGGGGGATGTCGTCTATGTCGAGCTGCCCGCCGTCGGCACGTCGCTCGAAGTCCACCAGACCATCGGAGTCGTCGAGTCGGTCAAGGCCGTATCCGACGTCTATTCTCCCATATCCGGGGAAGTGCTCGCCGTCAACGAAGACCTCAACAACTCCCCCGAAACCCTCAACCATGACCCCCACGGCCAGGGCTGGATCATCCGTTTGCGCCTTAAGAATAAGGCGGACCTGGAACAGCTGCTGACCGCCGGTGACTATGAAAAATTCCTGGAGGGTCTGGCCTCATGAGTTATATCTCGCTCAGTGATCAGGACAAGAAGGAAATGCTGGCCCGCATCGGCGTTTCCTCTCTGGACGACCTCTTTTGCTGCATTCCGGAAGAAATCCGGCTGAAAAAAGAGCTTCGTCTTCCTCAGCCTCTCACCGAGCCCGAGTTGCTGGCCCATTTTGAGTCCGTCGGCCGCGGGAACAAGCAGAATGCCTATCTCTCCTTTCTGGGTGCCGGCGCCTACCGTCATCACATCCCCTATGTTGTGGACTATCTGAGCTCGAGAGGGGAGTTCATCAGCCCATATACTCCCTATCAGCCCGAGGTCAGCCAGGGGACTCTCCAGATCATCTTCGAGTACCAAACCCTGATCTGCCAGCTGACCGGCCTGGAGATTTCCAACGCCTCACTGTATGAAGGGGCCTCCGCGGCTGCCGAGGCTGTTCTCATGGCCGGGCGGCTCAAAGGCAAACCCAAGGTCCTGGTCGCCGGGTCCCTCCATCCGCAGTACCGGGAGGTCATCCGCACCTATGTCAGAAACTTGGGGATCCAGGTCGAAGAAGTGGACTACGACGTCAGGGGACAGGTCGATGTGGAGGTTTTGCGGAAAAAGATCGATGGCGAAACGAGCGCCGTGATGTGCCAGTCTCCCAACTTCCTAGGCGTCGTCGAAGACCTCGATCGTCTCGCCGAAATTGCCCATCAGCATCAGGCGCTTTTTGAGGTTATCGTGGCCGAGGCCGCATCGTTGGGCATTCTCCAGGCGCCAGGCGCCGCCGGGGCCGATATCGTCGCCGGAGAAGGGCAGTCCTTCGGCCTACCGCTGAGCTTCGGCGGCCCTTACCTTGGGTTTATGGCCTGCCGGAAAGAATACAGCCGCCAGTTTCCCGGCCGCATTGCCGGCCAGACAAAGGATACAGAAGGGAAAAGGGGGTTTGTCCTGACGCTCTCCACGCGGGAACAGCACATCCGCCGGGAGAAGGCCACCTCGAATATCTGCACCAACCAGGCCTTATGCGCGCTCCGGGCGACGATCTTCCTGGAGACTCTGGGCCGCGAGGGGATGCGCGAGCTCGCCTACCAGAATATCCAGAAGGCGGGCTATGCGCTGGACAAACTTGCCGGGGTTACGGGTGTCCGAAGGAAATTCGGCGGCCCCTTCTTCAACGAATTCGTCCTGGAATTCGAAGGAGGCTATAAAAAAGTCGAGGACCACCTCCTGGCCAACGGGATCATCGGCGGGCTGGCCCTCGCTCCGTATTATCCCGGGCTCAAGGATTGCGCCTTGTTTTGCATCACCGAGGTCCACAGCAAAGCGGATATTGACAGGCTGGCGGGGCTGGTCGCGGAGGTCAAGAGATGAATCCCGAACCTTTGATCTTTGAGCTCAGCGCCGCCACGAAAAAAGGATTCGCCCTTCCCAAGCTGGATGTACCGGAAAGGAAGAACGCCCTGGAAGGCCTTGCCGTCCGCGAGGCGATCCCCGGATTTCCGCAGGTTTCCGAGATCGAGGTGGTTCGCCATTTCACCCGTCTTTCCCAATTGAACTTCTCCATCGACACGTCTTTCTACCCCTTGGGCTCATGCACCATGAAGTACAATCCCAAGATCAACGAGAAGGTCGCCGCCCTGCCGGATTTCTCAGGCTCCCATCCCTATGCTCCGCAGGGTCTCATCCAGGGGAACCTGGAGGTGATGAAGACCCTAGAAGAATTCCTGGCCGAGATTACCGGGATGGACGCCGTGACGCTGCAGCCCAGTGCGGGAGCGCACGGAGAGCTGGTCGGGATGATGCTCATCCGGGCCTGCCTCGAAGCCCGCGGCGATCCCCGGAAGATCGTTCTCATCCCCGATTCAGCCCATGGGACCAACCCGTCGAGCGCTCACATCTGCGGCTATGCGGTCCACGAGGTCAAGTCCAACGACCGCGGGACCATCGATCTCGACTCACTCGACGGGGAAATGACTGGAGATGTGGCCGCCCTGATGGTCACGAACCCGAACACCCTGGGCGTATTTGAGTGGGATATCCTGAAGATCTGCGAAACCGTCCACGCCAGGGGAGGCCTGGTCTACATGGACGGCGCCAACATGAATGCCCTGGTCGGGAAGTTCCGGCCCGGGGACATGGGCATCGACGTTATCCACCTCAACCTGCACAAGACCTTCTCGACGCCCCATGGTGGCGGCGGCCCGGGCTGCGGGCCGGTCGGTGTCAAAAAGCACCTTGAGGCGTTCCTTCCGCTGCCGATCATCGAAAGAGGGCCTTCCGGATACAGCCTGAATTTCGGTCGCCCCAAGAGCATCGGCCGCGTGCGCAGCTTCTTCGGGAATTTCCTGGTTATGGTCAGGGCGTTGGCCTACATCCATACTCTGGGCGCCGCCGGTCTGAAGGAGGTCGCCGAGGTCGCCGTCCTCAATTCCAACTATATCCGCAAGAGCCTGGAGGGGATCTATTACCTGAAGTATGCCTCGCCCACGCTTCACGAGTGCGTCTTTTCGGACAAGCTGCAGAGCGAGCACGGCATCCTGAACATCGACATCGCCAAGAGGCTGATCGATTACGGACTGCACCCTCCGACGATGTCCTTCCCGCTGATCGTCCATGGCGCCCTGATGATCGAGCCCACCGAGACGGAAAGCCGGCGCGACCTCGATCAGTTCATCGAGGCCATGAAGACCATCGCCCGGGAGGCCGTCGAGACGCCCGATCTCTTGAAGTCTGCGCCCCATTTTTCTCCGGTCAAGAGGCTGGATGAAACCACGGCAGCGCGCAACCCGGTGCTCAGATGGGAGGAGCCGAAAGAGTAGCCCTATGTCCCTGCAAAACCTGATCATGAGCCTGCAGAAGTACTGGTCTGACCAAGGCTGCTACCTGGCCCAGGCGTACGACCTTGAGGTTGGGGCCGGGACTATGACGCCCGACACGTTCTTTCGCGTCCTCGACCGCAGGCCCTGGCGGGTCAGCTATGTCCAGCCCTCGCGGCGGCCGAACGACGGCCGCTTCGGCGAGAACCCGCACCGTGTCCAGAAACATTATCAGTACCAGGTTATCATCAAGCCTTCTCCCTCCGAGATCCAGCAGATCTATATTGACAGCCTGGTCAACCTCGGCATCGACCTCTCCGCGCATGACCTGCGCTTTGACGAGGACGATTGGGAGTCGCCGACGATCGGCGCCTGGGGGGTGGGCTGGCAAGTCGTTCTGGACGGACTGGAGATCACTCAGTTCACCTATTTTCAGCAGGCCGGAGGGATCGAGCTGTTTCCCGTCCCCGTCGAGATAACCTACGGCTTGGAGCGGTTGGAGATGTTCCTCGAAGGGAAGGACAATATCTTCGACCTCGACTGGTCCAGGGATGTTTCTTACAGGGACTTGAGGCTGCGGGAGGAGAAAGAATTCTCCGAATACAATTTCAACCTCGCCGATATCGACCGGCTTCGTCAAGCCTTTGGCCTGGCCGAAGCGGAGGCCTCCATGCTTATCGGAAAGGACCTCCTGCTTCCCGCCTATGACATGTGCCTCAAGTGCTCGCACCTTTTTAACCTGCTGGATGCCCGGGGCGCCATAAGCGTTACCGAGCGGGTCAAGACGATCGGCCAGATCCGGAGCCTGGTGGTTAGCATCGCCCAAAAATATTGCGCCGGACAGGGGAGGTCCTGATGGAATTCCTCCTCGAGATCAACGCTGAAGAGATGCCGGCTACCCACATCAAAGCGGGCCT
>Ga0105106_10003389_pt1 | contig 11380 bp, 10 predicted proteins | sample PPLLaktember2015_5_FD_79109 | JGI IMG/M metagenome (GOLD analysis project Ga0105106, IMG submission 79109) | Freshwater sediment microbial communities from Prairie Pothole Lake near Jamestown, North Dakota, USA - PPLs Lake P8 Core (1) Depth... | ecosystem: Environmental > Aquatic > Freshwater >... | reverse complement strand
GTCGGCCGGTGAAGGCGCACCCACAGATGGTGAGGCGTTTGCCGCGCTGGGCCTCCCGCAACCCATCGTCGATGCGGTGATCGCGGCGGGGTACCGCACCCCCACCCCCATCCAGGTCCAGGCCATCCCGGTGGCCCTGAACGGCCGAGACGTGATGGGTCTGGCGCAAACGGGCACCGGCAAGACCGCGGCGTTCACCTTGCCGATCGTCGCCCGCCTGTCCGGCGGCCCGCGCCGGCTTCGCGCGCTGATCCTCACCCCGACGCGCGAGCTGTGCCAGCAGGTCGAGGAAAGCTTCCGCAAGTACGGCCGCTTTTCCGAGATCGACGTCGCGCCCATTTATGGCGGCGTGCCGTACGAGCCCCAGGAGCGCGCGCTCGCCGACGGCGTCGACGTGCTGGTGGCGACCCCGGGACGCCTGATCGACCATATCGAGCGACGCAACGTCGCGTTGGAGCAGCTCGAGATCCTCGTGCTCGACGAGGCCGACCGAATGCTCGACATGGGATTTGCACCACAGATCAATCGCATCGTCAGCGGCATTTCCTCGTACCGGCAGACATTGCTGTTCAGCGCGACGATGCCTCCAGAGGTCGAGGCGCTGGCGCGCAAATACCTGCGACGACCGATCGTGGTACAGGTGGGGCGTCGGTCACAGGCCGCCCATACGGTGCGGCACGCGGTCTATCCCGTGCCCGCGTCCCGGAAAACGGCGCTCCTCGTGAAGCTGCTGCAGCAGCCGGACATGGATTCCGTGCTGGTGTTCAGTCGCACCAAGCACGGCGCCGACCGTGTCGTCAAGCGGCTGCATGAGGCGGGCATCGAAGCGACCGCCCTGCATGCCGACAAGACGCAATCGCAGCGAACCAGCGCCCTCGAGGATTTCAAGCGCGGCAAGATCCGCGTGCTCGTGGCGACCGACATCGCCCAGCGGGGGCTCGATGTCTCCGGGATTTCACACGTGGTCAACTACGATGTGCCCGGTCAGGCGGAGGATTATGTGCACCGCATCGGGCGCACAGGCCGCGCTGCACAGACGGGGGACGCCTTCACCTTCATGGCACCCGATGAGATCGCCATGGTGCGCACCATCGAGCGGGTGCTGGGGCAGTCGATCGAGCGCGTGTCGATGCCCGGGTTCGACTTCGGTAGCGCGGGCACCTGAGTCCGGATCGCGAGACTAACCAAGGCAAACAGCTCGCGGCGGCGCCCCAGTGGCGTGTCCGGTTGCATCATCGCCGTACCCGGCCGGTGCGACTGATGGACACCGTGTCGGCCGCGGCCCGCCGCGACACGACCAGAGTGGCGTTCGACGCACCAAAGCCCAGCCCGGTCCCGGAATACGCGACAGAGTCCCGGGTGCTCGCGAGGGTGACGCCGAACAGGAGGTGGAGCGGGATCTGCGCGAGGGTGTCCGTCTGCATGTGCACGGCCAGCGAGGCGCTGTGGGTATCGATGGCCACCGCGGCTCGGGCCCCGAGGCGCATCGCCGCGGCCCGTGCGTCTGCCAGTGCGCGCACGATGCCCGACGCCGCGCCATCCACTGCGATTCGGTCGCGGAGCCGCATGTACTGCGGTACGGCCACGATCGCCAGGATCCCGATCAGCGTTACCACCATCAGGATCTCATAGAGCGTGAACCCCCTGGAACGTGATGCCCAGCGCATAACGAGGCGGCCTGGTTTAGTCACGGAGCACGATAACGCTGAGCGTTGCCGAGTCCCCAATCATTCCATCCCGCGTCGAAGCATTTGAACGCAGCCATGCAGGGCATTCCCCGATGGGCACGTTATACTTCCGGGATGTCGCCCTCTCGCTCCCTGGACCTGGCGTCGCGGTGCTGGCGGATCATCCCCCTGCTGATCGTGGCGGCCGGCTGCTCCCCGCCTTCGCGCACGGACATGGAAACGGCGCAAGCGCTCATTGAGATCACCGATGCATTCAATGATGTGCGTGCGGGTCAGGCGGAACTGCAGGACCGTATCGACTCGCTGGTGACCGTGGTGGCGCGGCAGGACACCACGATTCGGACCCTTGCCAATCTCGCCGGTGTTCCCGTACCGTCGCGCTAGCACCCATTTCGTGACGACCATGCACGTTTCGATCGAATACTGCTCGCTCTGAAACTACGAGCCTCGGGCCGCCAGTTTGGCGGCCGAAATTCGGGCCGCGTTTCCGGGCGTCCGGGTCGACCTCACGCCGTCAGGCGGTGGGCGTTTCGAGGTGCTCTGTGACGGCGTGCCAATATTCGAGAAGTCACGGCTCAGGCGCCACGCGAACCCCGGAGAGGTAGTAAACCTCCTCAAGGCCCGCGATACTTCGGCACCCTAGGCATTTCCGGGCCGGGAAGCGTGCCCAGCCGGCCCCTGTACCAGTCATCAACTACATGCGGATTGCTATTTCAACCGGCGGCGGCGACGCGCCCGGCCTCAATGCCGTCATTCGAGCGGCCGTTCTCTCCGCCACCAGCAGGCGATGGGAGGTACTGGGCATCTGTCGCGGATACTACGGGCTGCTCGGTGAGGACGACATCATCCCCATGACGCGTGATACGGTCCGCGGCATCGGCCACCTCGGCGGCACCATTCTGCGCACGACGAATCGGGGGAACCCGTTTTCGTTTCCCGTCCAGCAGCCCGACGGCACGTTCATCGAAATCGACCGGTCGCGTGAGTTGCTCGACAATGTCGCCAGGCTGGGGATCGATGCGATTGTCACCATCGGCGGCGATGGGTCCCTCAAGATCGCGCAGCAGCTGTACGAGCGCGGCGTGCACATCGTCGGCGTCCCCAAGACCATCGACAACGACGTCAGCTGCACGATCACGACCTTCGGCTTTGACACCGCCGTGAGCACGGCCATCGACGCGCTCGACAAACTGCACACAACAGCGGAGAGCCACGACCGTGTGATCGTCATGGAAGTGATGGGCCGTCATGCCGGGTTCATCGCGCTGCACTCGGGCGTTGCCGCGAGCGCAGACGTCATCCTGATTCCCGAGATCCCCTTCAACATCGATCGGATCTGCGACAAGGTGCGTGACCGCGACCGCGCCGGCCGTCACTTCTCGATCGTGGTCGTCGCCGAGGGGGCCTTTCCGGTGGGAGGGCAGGAGTCGGTCATTGGAGACTCGCTGCCGGGGCAGGACAAGCGAGTGGGTGGGATCGCCGGACGAATTGCCTGGGAGATCCAGCATCGTACGGGCAAGGAATCGCGTTCGCTCGTGCTCGGCCATCTGCAGCGGGGAGGGCCACCTACCGGTTACGACCGGCTCCTCGCCATGCGTTTCGGCGGTGCCGCGATCGAAGCGGTCGAGGCTGAACGGTGGGGGCACATGGTGGCGTTGCAGTCCCCGCACATCGTTCCGATCCCGTTCACCGAGGTGCTTGCCGAGCCCAAGCGTGTCGACCCCAACCACGATATCGTTCGGACGGCGCGCGCGTCGGGAATCTCGTTTGGAGACTAGGTGTGCGTCTGGCGCGTCAGGCAGGACGGCGGTGCGGAACCGGGGGCACCGCGGGTGCCGAACCGGGTAGCTAGGGGCGGACATGTCTCCCTGTCGGTACCGTTTCGTCCGGACGAGAGGACGGACGGGCCTGAGCGTAAGGTGATCAGTGCGAGCAACCGTATGCAGGTGTGAGACTTACGTGACGCTGTCCAAGGATCCGGGCATGGCACCGAGAGTGCATGTAGCTGGGTGTCCATGACCCAACGTGGAGCAGGAGGAAGCGGAATGCAGATCGCAAGGATTGGCGTGCTCGTGGCGTTCGGCGCACTCGCGGCGGCGGCACGTGTCGACGCCCAGCAGGTGCGATCGTTCACCACGCCGGAGCGCCGTCCTGAGCAGAAGGTGAGTATTCCGCGCGCCTACCTGCCGCCGAAGGGTCTCTGTCGTATCTGGATCGACAGCGTGCCACCAAGACAGCAGCCCGCTCCCACGGACTGCGCCACCGCCATTCGCAACAAGCCGCAGAATGGCAGGGTGATCTTTTCCGAGAAGGACCGGGAGACCGACAAGGGCGACGATCGCAAGGGGAAGGGCAAGCCGAAGAAGCCGGGTGAGTAGGTTGTGGTGAGCGGTGATGGTGGCGGACTGACGCCATCGCCATTCTTCCGCTCCACCGACCTGGCACACTCACCGTCCCGTTGAGAGACGTCACCGACCGCAGGCTTCCGCCCGATCATGACGCGTTCGTAGCGGCGGAGCCGCCGACCGGGCGCGTCATCGTCATTGCCCCGACGCGCGCCGCGTGCGAGACGATCGAAATCGCGCTGGGGCTCGAGATCGACACGGTCATCGAGCGAGAGCATGGCGAGGAAGTGCGTGCGCTGGCCCGGTCGGGTCGCGGGTTCGGGATCGTGGCCGGAACGGGCACAGGCAAGACGCTCGCGGTCCGTCCGATCGCCGAAACGATCGTGGGCACACCGCTTCGGGTTGGTGTCGTCAACCGCGAGCGCGAAGCCACCCCCGAGACTCCAACCTGGAACGTCATCATCGTGACCACCGGGATTGCCCGGCGCTGGTTCCAGGATGACGACATTCTCGCGCACGACACGCTGGTCATTGACGAGATTCACCAGACGTCGGCGGAGCTGGAGCTGTGCCTTGCGTTAGGCAAGCGCGTCGGCTGCCGTTTCATCTGGCTGTCGGCGACCGTCGACCCGACCTTCTACGCCCGCTACCTCGAATCCGATACGGTGATCGAGTCGACGGCGTTCGATCCCGCGCGGGCCGCCGATGTGCGCGTCGTTCGCACGGATCCGGCGGATTTTCTCGACGACCGGTTCCTGCGGCAGGTGGCGACCCAGCGGCGGGGAGTGGGGATGTTCCTCCCCACCCGTGCCGCCGTGGAGCAGGTGGCGGCCGCGGTGGGCGACCGGTTCCGCCGCATCACGTCGGCCTTCTACCATGGCGGCGAGCCGATCCGCGTCATCCGCCCCTTCCTCGAGGAAGGCGCGGAGAAGCCATTCTTCCTCGCCATGACGGCCGCGGGACAAAGCGCCCTGAACATCAAAGGGCTCGACACCGTGATCATCGATGACACACGCTTCGCCAACGTCATCGAACGCGGGCGCAACGTGCTCACCCGGCTCCACCTCGGGACCAACGAGATCCTGCAGATGGCCGGGCGCGTGCATGGACGGGTAGAGAACGGGCGCGTGTTCATCCTGAGCGATCGGGACATCGATTTCCGCTCGCTGCGTCCGACCGCCCCCGAGTTCCAGCTCGCGGGTGATTCGGAGCGGGTCGCGCTGACCTGCGCCGATCTGGGGGTCGACGCCGATCGCCTCGACCTACCCGTCGCGCTGGACCGGTCCGCGTATCGGAAGGCGCTGGCGGGGCTCGAGGCGCGTGGCCTGGTCGAGAACGGCCGGCTCTCCCGGTATGGCCGGCTCGTGGAGCAGCTCCCGGTGGAGCGTCCGTGGGCGGAGCTCATCGTCCACGCCCCCGACGACCTCATGCCCTTCCTCGGCGTGATGGCAAGCATCGAATCGCTGCACCGGATGACACGCGACGAGCGCGATCTCTCCGGGCTGATCGTTCCTGGGAGCGACCATCTTACGGCCTACAACGTGTATGCCGAAGCGTACGAGCGCGCCGGCTACATCGGGGAGGTCTACGGGCTCGGGCGGCATCTGTTCAACGAGCAGCGCATCCAGCAATGGGCGGAGCGCCGCGGCGTCCTGGTCAAGGCGGTCGAGGACGCGGCGCTGGCCACGGCCAGCGTGTTCCGCGCGGTGAACCTTCCGCTGCCGCAGACGATGGAGCGCGCGACCGATGACGTGTTGAGACGGTTTGCCGATCTCGTTGCCCGGATCATGCCGTTCGACCTGGTCATCGACGAAGAGACGGCCGATGGCCAGCAGGCGCGCGTCTCTCGCACCAGCGTGTGCGGCTCGTGGGGAGCGATTGCCGGGACCCTTCGCTATTTCGCCGATCGCTTCGGGACGCCGCGTGCGTCGATCGAGGGCACGCAGGTCCCAGCCGCTCTCGTCCGGCGCTATGCCGTGCGTAGCGACCCCGAGATCGTCTACGAGCACGGCAACAAGCGCGACGCCCTCGTGCGCCGGACCCGCGTCACATACTTCGGGTTCGAGCTCGATCGGGAGTCCGAGTACCTCGACGAGTTCCCCGCCGGCGATGAGCAGGCAGCGCGGCGCGCCCTGGCGGTATCCCTGGCGCGCGAGGAGGCGCGGCATCCCGCGGTCCGGCGGAATCGCGACACGATTCTCCAGGTCCGTGAGTGGTATCGCCGTTCCGGTGGCCGTACGCCGCGCCTCGGGATGGCCGAGCTGAGCGCCATGTATGAGGACGCGTTAGGCGGCGTGACCTCGATGGCCGACTACCGCAGCACACCGCTGCGGCTGGCTCTCGATGCGCTCGTGCCGCCGGAGGTACGCGAGCGCCTCGACGCCCTGCCGTCGCACGCCGTGGTCCGCGGCGGCGACCTGCCCATCGACTACGACGTCGAGGAGCGCGATGGCGTGGTGGAAGGGGTGGCGCGGCTCGTCGTGCCGGAGAAGATGGCGCGATCGCTGGTCGACGACGAGCTCCCCGTCCTCGATCGGCCGCTCCGGTTCGTGGTCCACCGGGGGTCGAGGGGGAGTGTCCGGGCATCCACTCTGGCCGAGCTCCAGGACCTCCTCGATCGCCCGTGGGCGCCGGACGAGCTGGTCAGCCGCCGTACGGAGCGGGACGAGGAGCACCGCCGCAAGCGCCGCGATCGCGCGGCCTCACAAAGCCGCGCCGAGCTGGATCGCGTCCGGCGCGCTCGCGACGGCCGGCGTGTCAACCCGAAGCGTCGCCGCGGCCGCTGAGCGCATCGGCGCCGTCTGGCAGCTCCACGGTGTAGGTCTCGGTGCGGTACGGAACGAATCCCCGCGCCCGGTAGTTAGGCAGGGCGGCCGGAGAGTCCAGCGTGCAGGTGTTGAGCCAGACGCGGGTTGCCCCCATGGTCCACGCCTCCTCCACCGCGCGGGTGAGCAGCCATTTTCCCAGTCCCCGTCCCTGGGCTCCGCGGACGAGTCCGAAGTACACGATCTCCACCGAGCCGTCTGCGTGCCGCATCAGCTCGGCGAAGCCCGCCGGCTCATCATTCAGCCGCATGACGTACACGGCGACCTCGGGTTTGGCCAGGTACTCGGCGAGCCGGGTGTCGCTCCAAGCGTTGCGGTCGCGCCAATGGTAGTCGCGGCCGACGGCCCGATACAGATCGCGGGACAGCTCCACCGAGCATGGCGACTCGCGAGTGATCGCTGGTGGCGCGGGTGGGGTGGGCGCCGGCCGCAGGTCGGTAGGGGATCGAAGCTCGAGATAGGTGCGCCGAACCTCCCGCGTGGACATGCCCGGGCTGTTCGCTGACTTGTCAGGCAGAGGCGACTCGGTGGTCGGGAGCCCGTTCACGGGCGCGGAATCGAGCCGCCTTGGCCCGATTGCCGCACGTCGCCATCTCGCACCATCGCCGCCGCCCGTTGCGCGTGGAATCCAAAAAGACGCGCGTGCAGCGGCTGTCCCCGCAGCGCCGGATGCGCCCCAGCTCCCCGCTGATGAGCGAATCCGCCGCCGACTCGACGATCGGAATGATGAGGCCCGCGAAGGCATCACCGACCGGCACGAAGCTCCGCGCGAAGCTTCCGTCAGCGCGCGGCTCCACACGCCGCGTCCCGGCGGACCGGCCCAGGACGCGGTTGATCTCCGTGAGCGCGTCCCACCGTGCTTTCTCCGAAAGTGCCCCGCGCTCGGCGAGTACCCGCAGTGCGGCGCGGACGCGCCGCGCGTCAACCAGCGCTGCTGCGGCTCCAGCCGGCTGCTGCTGCGCCCGACGGTGCATCCCGGCTGCCCGCTCGGCGTCCAGGGAGCCCACTTCCTCGAGGAACTCCACCAGCAGATCGAAGTCCCGCAGCAGGTCGACGCGATCGCCGCGCCGCGTCTCGTCGGTATTCACGAAGTCGAGCCACAACCGCTCACCGACATGCGTGAAACGGCGCGGCACGCGCCTGAGGTGCCCAAATGTGATGTGCGACGCCTGCGGGGAGCCCGACATGGCGCCTAGCTTACGCTACGTGCAGAAGGCCAGCAAGGAGCCGCGCTCCCCCAATGACGCCCTGCTAGATTTCACCGCACCTTCCACTGCTGTGCCCGTGATCTGCAACCCCACTCGCGCATGATCTCTGGTGGTGCCCCATTCGTCATACACGAGCACGTACGGTGGGGTGATGTCGACTATGCCGGCATCATCCGCTACGACGCGTATACGCGCTTCATGGAGCTGGCCGAGTCCGAGCTCTTTCGCGCGATGGGCATCTCGTACCGGGAGTTCAACCGGCGTTTCGATTTCAGCATGCCGCGCCGCGTCATGCACCTGGATTTCCAGTCTCCACCGACGCTCGACGAACGGCTCACGGTGGTAGCCTACATCTCGAATGTCGGGACCACCTCACTCACGCTGAACTTCGATTTCTATGGTGACGGCGGGGCGTTGCGGGCGACCGGGTATCTCGTCCTTGTGTGCGTGATGCCTGGTGTAATGCAGTCCCGGCCGTGGCCCGACGATTTTCTCTCGCTCATCGCACCGTATCGCGTATCGGTCGATGACGCGCGGCGAGGGCGGAGCGTTCCGGTATGAGCACGCCGACCTCCGACAACTATTTCCGAAAGGGATTCGGGCTCGGCTCCGACGTTCGCGGCGAGCTCGATTCCGACTACGCGAATGCCGTGGTGGACACGTTGCGCGCCACCGACGACACCCTGACGGTCGAGGACGTGACCGTGAGACTGGCCAGGGAATTCGGCTTCTGCTACGGGGTCGAGCGGGCGGTGGAGTACGCGTACCAGACCCGCCGCAAGTTTCCCGATCGTCACCTCTACCTCGTAGGGGAGATCATCCACAACCCTCACGTCAACGCCACGCTGCGCCGCATGGGCATCGAGTTTCTCGTCCCGCGGCCCGAGGCGCGGGACGGCGAGCCGCGCTTCGACTACTCGGGCATCGGTACCGAAGATGTGGTCATCCTGCCGGCCTTTGGTGTCACGATGGCCGATTTTCAGGCGCTGCGGGGCCATGGGTGCATCGTCGTCGATACGACCTGCGGCTCTGTCCTCAACGTCTGGAAGCGCGTCGACGGATACGCCCGTGACGGCCTGACCGCTCTCATCCACGGCAAGTATTACCACGAGGAAACGCGCGCGACCGCGTCGCAGGTGCTCAAGTACCCCGGGGGGCGCTACCTCGTCGTCCGCGACATGACCGAGGGCGAGATGGTCGCGCGCTATGTCGAGGCGTTAGGCGCCGGGCAGGTCACGCCGGCGCAGCGCGAGGAGTTCCTGGCGCGGTTCCGCCACGCCGCTTCTCCCGACTTCGACCCCGACCGGGATCTGCTCCGGATCGGTGTCGCCAATCAGACGACGATGCTCGCCCGTGAATCGCTGGCCATTGGAGCGCTGGTCGGTGACGCCATGGAGAAGGGGTTTGGCGCCAGCTACCGGCGTGACAACTTCCGCACCTTCGACACGATCTGCTCCGCAACGCAGGACCGGCAGGACGCGGTCGAAGCGCTCCTCCGCGAACCGCTCGACGCAATGATCGTGATTGGCGGATTCAACTCCAGCAACACCATCTCGCTGGCCGCGCTGTGCGCCGAACGGGTTCCCACGTACCACGTCGAGGATGCCGAGGGCATTGACCCTGCGACGCGTTCGCTCCGCTATCGGCCGGCTGGGGTACAGCATACGGAGGCGACCACCGCATCGTGGATGCCCGCCGAGGGACCGGTGCGAATCGGCATCACCGCCGGGGCGAGCACCCCGAACAGCAAGATCGGTGAGGCGGTGCTCCGGATCTTTGCCACGCGAGGTATTTCGATCGCGCCGGCCGTCGCACCCGACCAGACCCGCTAGCCGCGCAAGCCACCGTGATCCGACTCCCCTTCTTCGGCAGGTCCCGGCCGGCGTTTCCCGATCCGCGCGACTTCGGCTACGTCGAGCTGCGTGGGGGTGGCACGCGGGTCATGATCGTTCCGGCGTTAGGTGGACGGATCGTCGAGCTCGAGTTGGCCGGCCGTCAGTGGCTGTGGAGCAGTGACATCATTCCGGCGTCCCCCGGTGTCGATGGCGCCTCGTACGTCGAAACCGCCGACAGCGGCGGCTTCGACGAGTGCTTCCCTACCGTGGGCGCCTGCCGTGTCCCCGGGTGGGTCCGGCGATTCGGCGGCGCCGAGCTTCCGGATCACGGGGAGCTGTGGTCGCAGACGCCCGCGATCGACGTGCGGACCAGTCCGGAAGGACAAATGGCGCAGTGCACGTGGACTGGCGTCCGACTCCCGTATCTGTTCCGGCGTACGGCCCGCGTCGATGCACAGGGGCACGTCAGGCTCGAGTACAGTGTGCAAAACCAGAGCGGCGACCGCATGCCGTTCATCTGGTCGACGCATCCGCTGTTCCCGCTCACTCCCGACACCCGGATCGTGCTGCACGAGGGCTCGCGGCTCCGGCTGTACGCGCGACACGGCATCGAGCTGGGCGAGCCCAGGTCCGAGCATCGCTGGCCGGTCATTCGCGGCGCCGGAAAAGTGAATGACTTCGTCGCCCCGTGGGACGTCGCCAGGAAGTACGCCTGCAAGCTCTTCCTCGACACCCCCGATGGCGTCGCCACGCTGCGTGAGGGCGATCGCGAGTTGCGTTTCCGCTTCAGCCCGTCCGAAGTCACCCACGTCGGGCTCTGGATCAACAAGCGCGGGTGGACACCGTTCCGCGACGAGGAGCCCTACTGCAACCTCGGGCTCGAGCCGTGCATCGGGGCCCCCGACACACTGAGCGAGGCGTTAGGCGACTGGAAGAGCCCGGCCTGGATCGAGGGTGGGGAGACGAGGCATTGGTCCGTCTCGATCGAAGGGAGCGCGGTGACGATCCCCGCTCGGGCGGCTGCCGCCCAGGCGGCGGACGGATAGACGCGCGGCACGTTGTGTCGCGCGGTACGCGCACGATATTAGGCCTCATCTCCTGCCGTCACTCCACATGTCCCAGCGTCCCCTCCCACTCGCTCGCGTCTTCACCGGCCTGCTGATCATGTGTGTCGCCGTGGCGACAGAGGCGCAGCCGTCGTACGATCTCCTGTTGCGCGGCGGCAGCGTGATCGACGGCACCGGCGCGCCGCGCTACCGCGCCGACGTGGCCATTCGCGGAGATCGCGTCGTCCGCATCTCACGAACGCCGATCGCGTCGAGTGCAGCCACGCGGTCGATCGACGTAACCGGACGCATCGTCGCGCCGGGGTTCATCGACATGCACGCGCACCTCGATCCCCTGATGCGCCTCCCTGCCGCGGAGAGCCATGCCCGGCAGGGCGTCACCCTGGCGTTAGGCGGCCCCGACGGGGGCTCT
>Ga0105106_10003386_pt1 | contig 11387 bp, 7 predicted proteins | sample PPLLaktember2015_5_FD_79109 | JGI IMG/M metagenome (GOLD analysis project Ga0105106, IMG submission 79109) | Freshwater sediment microbial communities from Prairie Pothole Lake near Jamestown, North Dakota, USA - PPLs Lake P8 Core (1) Depth... | ecosystem: Environmental > Aquatic > Freshwater >... | reverse complement strand
GCCTCCTGGTGGTTAGAGCGGGGTGGCACCACCCGTTCCCATCCCGAACACGGAAGTGAAACGCCCCAGCGCAGACGATACTGAGGGGACAACCCTTTGCGGAAAATATGCCACTGCCAGGAGGCTTAAATACATTGAGCCGGCTTAAAAGAATAATTATTACGCCATCTCTTGCTTTGGCATCTGCTTTATAATAAGATTGTATTAGAGGCATCTCTACCGGATAAAGTAGAGTCGGGAAGGGGATATGGCCAGCAGGTTTGAAAAGTTTTCCGAACGGGCCCGCCGCGTGCTTACCATCGCACAGGAAGAAGCGCGCAATCTCAACCATTCCTACATCGGCACCGAGCATATCCTGCTGGGGCTGGTACGCGAGGAAGAAGGCGTGGCCGCCAGGGTCCTCACCAACCTGGGCATCGGCCTGAGTAAAGTCCGTTCCGCGGTGGAATTCATCATCGGCCGCGGTGAAAAACCCAGCGCCGGGGAGACCGGGCTGACACCCAGAGCCAAGAAGGTCATCGAGCTCGCCATCGACGAGGCGCGGCAGATGGGCCATAACTATATCGGCACCGAGCACCTGCTGCTCGGGCTATTACGGGAAGGCGAAGGAGTAGCTTCGAGCGTCCTGGACAGCTTCGGGATTACACTGGAGAGGGCCCGAGCCGAGACCGCCCATATTTTAACCCAGGGAGCGCCCAAGGCCAGGATGCCCCGCACGAGCAGCCGGACCCCTGCCCTCGACCAGCTCGGCATCGACCTCACCGCGGCGGCGAGAGCCGGCAAGCTCGACCCCGTCATCGGGCGTCACAAGGAAATCGAACGGCTCATCCAGATACTGAGTCGGCGCACCAAGAACAATCCCGCCCTCATCGGTGAACCGGGCGTGGGCAAGACCGCCATCGTGGAAGGGCTGGCGCACAGGATCATCTCCGGCGACGTCCCCGAGACCCTCGAAGACAAGAGATTGATCGCGCTTGACATGGGATCGCTGGTGGCCGGCACCAAGTACCGCGGCGAGTTTGAGGAACGTTTAAAGAAGATCATCGACGAGATAAAGACCTCCGGCAACTGCGTTATTTTCATCGACGAGTTCCATACGATGGTTGGCGCCGGGGCCGCCGAGGGGGCCGTTGACGCCGCCAATATTTTAAAGCCTTCGCTGGGACGCGGCGAGTTACAGTGCATCGGCGCCACGACCCTCGACGACTTCCGTAAATACGTGGAAAGAGACCCCGCCCTGGAGCGCCGCTTCCAGCCGGTGCTGGTCGAGGAGCCGTCGGTCGACGAGACGATGGAAATCCTGCGCGGCATCAAGGAGCGCTACGAGCAGCACCATCACCTGATCATCAGCGACGAAGCCCTGGCCACGGCCGCTAACCTGGCGGCGCGTTATATCCCCGACCGCTTCCTGCCGGACAAGGCTATCGACCTCGTGGACGAGGCGGCTTCACGCGTCAGGATACGGCACCGCACCATGCCCATTACGCTCAAGCAGGCCAAGGAGCAGGGCGATAACATCCGCAAGGACAAGGACGCCGCCCTGGCGACGCAGCAGTACGATTACGCGGCGGAGCTACGGGAGCGCGAATTACAGATAGACGAAAAAATAAAGCAGCTTGAGGCCGAGTGGCGCAGCGAGCAGGAGCAGGAAGAGGTAGTGGTGAGGAAGGAAGATATCGCCGAGGTGGTGAGCATGTGGAGCGGGGTGCCCGTGATACAGCTTACCGGCGATGAGATAAGCCGGCTCCTGAACATGGAAGAGGTCCTGCACCGGCGTATCGCCGGGCAGGAAGAAGCCGTGAACGCGATTTCCAAGGCCGTGCGGCGGGCGCGGGCGGGCATTAAAGACGTCAGACGGCCGATGGGGGTATTTCTCTTCCTGGGACCGACCGGCGTGGGCAAGACCGAGATGGCGCGGACGCTGGCCGAGTTCATGTTCGGCAGCGAGGACACGCTGATACGCATCGATATGTCCGAGTTCATGGAGAAGTTCGCCGTTTCACGGCTGGTCGGGGCGCCGCCGGGATACGTCGGCTACGACGAGGGCGGCCAGCTCACCGAGGCGGTAAGGCGTAAATCTTACAGCTGTATCCTGCTGGACGAAATCGAGAAGGCCCATCCCGACGTATTCAATCTGTTACTTCAGATATTCGACGATGGCCACCTGACCGATGCCAAGGGGCGGCGAGTCGATTTCCGCAACAGCATTATCATCATGACGAGCAACATCGGCTCGGAGACCATACGCAAGGGCGGGGTGATGGGGTTCGCGCAGCGCAGCGAAGAGGCCAAGACGCGCGAGCAGTCCTACCAGAAAATGAAGGACAACCTGCTTAAAGAGCTGAAGGAGCCCAAGTACGGTTTCCGCCCCGAGTTCCTCAACCGCATGGACGATATAATAGTGTTCCACACCCTGACCAGGGAGCAGATCCGCACCATCGTAGACTTCAACCTGGCGACGGTCAGCAAGCAGCTGGCCGACAAGGAAGTGAAGCTGACCGTGACCTACGCCGCCAAGGACTTCCTGGGCGAGAAGGGCTATAGCGAGGAATACGGCGCCCGGCCTTTACGGCGCGTCATCCAGGACAGGATCGAAGACAGGCTGTCCGAAGCAGTCCTGCGCGAGGAGTTCAAGACCTTCGAGAGAGTTTACGCGGTGAAATGCACCGTTAAGAAAAATGAAATAATCGACGACATCCTTAAGGACGTCAGCGAGATACCGGATATCCTGGCGGCGGAAAAGGCGGGGGAAGGGCTGGAGATCTTTGCCAGCAAGAGCGTCAAATACGAAGTGGAAAAGGTCGTTAAAGAACATTTGAAAGACGCTAAAGGCAGGCTCAAGGACGCCTCAGATTACCGAGTAACGGAGAACGCCTACGTCTCGTACGTCGTGGTCGACGTTAAAGACGAAGAGATCGTAATAGAGTCGAAGGACAACTTCCCGCTGCCCCACATGGCGGTCGGCGCCGCCAGCTGAAAGACTAGAGCCGCCCCCGGAAAACCTTCTCCACCTGGTTGAGTCGACCCGTTATCCGGTCGAAGAGCCGTCGCCGTGCCTTCAGCAACCTGGCTTCGTTGAAAAGGTCAAGCTTACCCTCTCTACCCCCGAACCGTCTCTCCATAAAAGCCCGGGCGATCTCCTGTAATTCTTCCGAACGCTCGGGGAACTCAGCGGCCAGGACAGCGGCGTACTCCTGTGGTGTTTGCTGCAGCCCCGGGTTGATTTTCAGCATCGCACCGAGCTGGCACAGCTTTTTATACGTCATGGCAGCCAGCTCCGAACGGTCGACCCGCCAGATCCAGCGGTAAAACGATGACCTCAGCACCAGCCATAAGAGGAGCAGAATGACCGCAAAAAGCACGATGATTATGATAATAAACACCGCCAGCCCGAGCTCATCGGCGAAAGCCCACGGCCCGGGTATAGAGGCGGCCGATTCACCACCGCCGGCGGCGATGCCGCCACCACCACCGGTACCTCCGCCTACGTCCTGACCGGGTATGCCGTATATCGCGGCCCAAACATCCCACTGCGGCAGCTGACCGATGACGTCGCTGGAAACGACGGGCTCGGTGAGGTCCACCTCGCTGCCCGTGCTTTCCTCGCCGCTGGGCGTCGCCTCGATATCTACCCAGCCGTAATCGGGGAAATAGACCTGGGGCCAGGCGTGATAATACTTGTCCTTTAAAATATACCGGCCAGCCTCAGCGCCGGGGTCGCCGGGGAGATAGCCGATAGCCAGACGGGCCGGGACACCCTCGGCACGCAGCATCACCGCCATGGCCGAGGCAAAATGGACGCAGAAACCGGATTCAAGGTCGAACAGGAAATACTCTACGCCGTCGCGGCCGGCGGGCGGGGCGGTAAGATCCGTCTGGTAAGGTATCTTAGAAAGATATTCGTTAATCTTGAGCACTTTCTGGTAAGGCGTTGTAGCGTTAGCGGTGATATTGGCGCTGAGTCGCCGGACGCTCGCCGGGAAATCGGGAGGTAGCTGGAGATAGCTCTGTAATATCGATACCGGGTAGTTGTCGCTGGCCCGGTCCAGCTGCTGCGGCGTGGCTGAAGCGATAGCCGCGGTCACGGTATAGCTCTCGCCCTCGCTGAGGACGTGCGAGGCCATCACCCCGATAATATCGCCGGCGCTGACCTGCACCAGGACCGGCTTGTTGGTCGAGATAAAGCTGCCGGAGGTAAGCAGGACATCGGTCAGGATACCGGGCGTCACCGTATAATCTACTTCAACAGCTCTTGATGGGGGCGCGGTGCCTTCCCAGGGGGTCTTACTCTTCAAATTGAAATCCTCGACCGGGCTGTTCTCCCATCCGGCGGCGGTATAGATATCATAGGTGCGTACCTGCCAGTAGGAGGGCTTCTCGGCGTTAACGATGAAATCGACCCGGTCGCCGCGGTGCCAGGACGCCTCGAAGGGCAGGGTCAAGCGCATGTTGTTGGTGCTGATCGACTGCTTGGACGGCACTTTAGCAAATATGTTGAAAACCGATTCTTCAAAATTGTCTTTCCAGGACATCCTGGAAGCGATCATCGTCTGGAGCGCGGGGACGCGCACCGCCGGCACCGCCCAGGAAACTACCGCCGCCAGCATTACGACGCACAACAACGCAGACACGAAGTAAAGCACACCGCGGCCGGTCTGGCGGGCACCCTCCCCAGCGAGCGTGCGCCCCCCGGCCAGGCGCGCCTGGACGATAAGAAAAGCGGCGGCAACAAAAAACAGGCCGAAATACCAGAGATAGCCGCCCGGGAGGTTGCTCAGATTGACCAGAATCACCAGGGCGCCCAGGATTGCCGCCACCCAGGCGTTCCTACGCCGCAGGAAGAACCAGGCGGAGAGGTAACCCATAAGCCAGGTCAGGAAAGTGAGAAAGACCGCGAAAAAGAGGATGTTCCGGTGGGAAAGCAGGCCGTATACCTGCCAGAACGTTACCCCGGCGCCGAGGGCTATTGTTATAAGATGAATCACCGTCCAATGGAGACGGGTGAGTGTCAGAATCCGGACGACCAGCACGGCGAGGACAAGCACCAGAGTCAGCGAGGGCTGGGGCGTAATCCAATGGGCACGTTCCAGGGAAAGCACGACGATCTCCAGCGCCGCGAACATCAGGATGAGACCGAACCATTCGCGCCGTTCTCCCAGTTTGTCTCTTAACGAACGCTGTTCCCGCGGCACGGCGGGGACAGCGGATTGGCTGGGTTTTTTCCTAAGTTTAAACACGGCTCAGTTGCGCTCCAACATAAGGTACGGTTGGCGAAAGCCACCGGCTGTCTAAAGCGGCTGGTATCTGCTGACCGCACTTGACAATGTAAACGTGAAAGCCTGCGGACGAAAGGCTGCGGGCCGTATCAGCCGCGGCGGTCCGGCCGCCGAAACTGAGAGAGTCCAATAACACTACGATAACGGTGACGCCCTTGTTGAGAGCCTGGCGCAGCGCCGGGGCGATGTTGCCGTTGTCCGAAGGCATGATAATCACAACCACAGAGCCTGCCGCGAAACGCTCCGACTGGAACGTCAGCAGGTCGTCGATAGGTACCTTGCCATCGGCCTTGGTCAAGGCCAGGGCCCGCAGGACGCTCTGCAGCTGCCGGTTGCCCGACCCGGCCAGGCAGATATGGGGACGCTCGCCGGAAGCGATAAGCCCCACCCGTTTTTCGCCATCGACGTATTTTTTCGCCAGCGAGGCCGCAATCGTGACGCTGTATTCCTCGGTGGAGTTATCGCCTTCGCCCGCCCGGGTGGCCGCGGCCATATCGAGGACGAACCATATCTCCTTAAAAGCGAAGCGGAGACGGTCAGGGTCGAACTCTTTAACGACCAGGCGGCCGGTATGGGCGGTAGTCTGCCAATGGATGCGGCGCAGGCTATCTCCGCTGACGTACTCGCGCACACGGGCGGCGCTGGGACCGTTCTCGCTGGCGAACCAGCGGCGCAGATTCTGTCCCTGCTCCTGGCGGGGTATCACCTGGAAAAACGGGAGCTCCAGCGGCACCGGGTAGACCACGACATCATGCAGATCGCTCAACCGATCCACGGTCGGGAAGAGCCCAAGAGGGTCGGTGACCTTAACAGCGAGCACCCCGACACGGTATTGGCCGCGGCGCACACAGCGCGGGTGGGTCTGCCACCGGTGCGAGCCACGCGAAGCCAGGTTAAAGGACGCCCTGTTCTGATAGCCGGGCAGATCAGAATCCTCCTGGACCTCGACCAGGGGCAGCGGCATCCGGCTCTTGTTGGAGACGATAAACTCCTCTTCAAAAGAGTCGCCGGCATAGCGGCGGCCGGACGATTTTTTCACCTGTACGGTGATGCCGCGGATGCTCCAGCGAGACCATGCCCGGCTGAGCACCAGAAGGACCACCAGGAAGACAAAGAAACGCCAGAACACGGTGAAGCCCCCGGCCATGGACAGGGCCAGGATCAAAAGCGGTATTACGATGAGAGGCCATCGATGTTTCATATTCTTCTTATCAGATAAAACGCCGGCGGATCAAAGCCGGTTAGCGCCGGGGCAAAGCGCCCGGGACGGGGATGGTCGCCAGTATCTCGGCGATAGAGGTATTGCCATCCTTGCCCTGCGATTGCCCCGCCGAGGACAACATCGTCCGGTGAGCCAAGGCAGGCCCGGCCAGGGCTTTGACATCATCAGGCAGGACATAGTCGCGTCCGTTTAAAAGGGCACGCGCCTGGGAGGTGCGGAAAAGGGCCAGCGAACCTCGCGGCGACGACCCCAGATAAATCGACGGGTGCTGGCGCGTCGCCCCGACGATAGCCACGATGTATTGCTTGACCAGGTCGTCCACGTATACCTGTTTGACGGTCGCCTGGAGCGTCAAGATATCGGCGGCGTTCACGACGTGGTCGATTTCTTCAATGGGGTGGATATACTGCTGCCGCTCGATAATGGCTATCTCCTCGGCGGGAGCAGGATAGCCGATGCTTACCCGCAACATGAACCGGTCCAGCTGGGCTTCGGGGAGGGGGAATGTACCCTCGTACTCGATGGGGTTTTGCGTGGCCAGGACCTGGAAAGGCATCGGCATCTTGCGGGTGACGCCGTCGACGGTGACCTGCCGTTCTTCCATGGCCTCCAGCAGGGCGGACTGGACCTTGGGGGTGGCGCGGTTGATCTCGTCGGCCAGCACGACCTGGGCCATTACGGGGCCGGGACGGAACTCGAAGTCGCCAAGCTTCTGGTTAAAGACCGAGACACCGGTAATATCGCCCGGGAGCATATCCGGGGCAAACTGTATCCGTTTGAAGCTGCTGTTGATAGATTTCGCCAGACTACGCGCCAGCATGGTCTTACCGACGCCGGGCGCATCCTCGATAAGCAGGTGCCCCTGGCTGATAAGCGCGATGACCGCCAGCCGCACCACCTCCGTCTTGCCTACCATTACCCTATCCACGTTCCGGACGATTTTTTCCGCCATGCGCTGGGCATCGGCGATAGCGCTTTCCACTTGTCCACCGCTCCTCTGTAACATAACACCTCTCCTGATAGGCTCTCTAATCCGAGTATATCACACCAGTATTTCAGGCTCAAAGCATCTTAAAAAACGAATTATTCACAGGAGCCGGGCCGCGCTGGGAAAAGACGCTCAGCCTGGATGTAACCCAAACTAGCGTTCGCGGGCGCAGGGGAATGGTCGATAGCCGGCTTTGTGACGACAAACCTGCTGGTTAGACTAAAATATCGAATCGTATCAAGATCATAACTGGCTATACTAAAACAGTTCCTATTACGCCAGCAGCTTGACCGGTTTCTTGTTCTCGTAGATTACTTTAAGGTCGTGCATGAAAGCGCACTGGAGGCACTGCTCATACCAGCCATGGTAGTCTTTATCCATATATAGATTTCCGCCGCACTTAGGGCAGCGGCGTGTTGTGTTGATCTTACCCATTATTACCGCCCCCTTTCTTAATCGCAATATTTAGCAGTCCTATCAATCGATTGCTAATCTATATAATTATATCACCAGCACGGGTTTTGTCAATATCCGGAACAAGAATATTTGTTCGGTTTTTAAAGGCGCCCCCCTTATAGCTTTACTTTGAAGCTAAATCGTGCTATAATTTATCTAGAGAAATGAGCTTACAAGTGGTTAACCTGCAGGTCTCCCCGCAAAGAACCGGAAAGGTCATCTAATGGCAGAAAAGGCCGCCCTAAAAAAAGCGAAGAAGAACAACGGCGATTATACCGCTGAAGATATACAGGTACTCGGCGGGCGCGAGGCGGTGCGCCGCCGCCCCGGCATGTACATCGGCAGCACCGACCAGCGCGGTTTGCATCACCTGGTCTACGAGATCGCTTACAATAGCGTCGACGAGGCAATGGCCGGCTACTGCGACCGTATTGTCGTCGTCATTAAAGCCGACGGGTCGGTGAACGTCACCGATAACGGCCGCGGCATCCCGGTGGACATCCACCCTACCACCAAGGTCTCCGCCCTGGAAACGGTCATGACCGTGCTCCACGCGGGCGCCAAGTTCGGCGGCAAGACCTACGCTGTATCCGGCGGCCTGCACGGCGTGGGCGCCTCGGTGGTCAACGCCCTTTCCGAGTGGATGACGGTCGAGGTCAAGCTTAACGGCAAGCTCTACCAACAGGAATACCGGCGCGGCGTGCCCGTAGCCCCGGTGAAGGTAATCGGAAAATCCGAAGGCACCGGCACTTCCAGCAGTTTCCTGGCGGATAAAGAGATATTCACCGAGCTCAAATACGATTTCGGCACGATATGCGAGCGTCTCCGGGAAATGGCCTATCTCAACAAAGGCCTGGAAATGATACTCATCGACGAGGAGCACAATCTTGACCAGACGTTCTACTTCGAAGGGGGCATCGCCGGTTTCGTACGCCATCTCAACCGTAACCGCGCCGTCCGCAATCCGACCCCCATCTATATCACCAGGTCGATCGACAGCACCACCATCGAGGTAGCATTACAGTATAACGACGGCTTCAGCGAATCGGCCTTCAGCTTCGCCAACTGCGTCAATACAATCGACGGCGGCACACATTTGACCGGATTCCGCTCCGCTCTCACCCGCGTCCTCAACGATTACGCCAAGAAAGCCAAGATACTAAAAGAGGACGACCCGAACCTGACGGGTGAGGATGTGAGGGAGGGGCTGACCGCGATCATCAGCGTCAAGCTATCCGAGCCGCAGTTCGAAGGCCAGACCAAGGGCAAGCTGGGGAATATCGAAATCAAGAGCCAGGTGGAAAGCGCCGTCAATGAGGGGCTGGGGCTGTACCTTGAAGAGCACCCCGACGACGCCCGCAAGATACTGGATAAGTGCGTCACAACCGCCCGGGCCAGGGAGGCCGCCCGCAAGGCGCGCGACCTGATCATCAGAAAGAGCGGACTTGACAGCGGCACGCTGCCCGGACTGCTGGCCGACTGCTCGGAGAGGGACCCGGCGCAGTGCGAGCTGTTCCTGGTGGAAGGCCCGTCGGCGGGAGGCTCGGCCAAGCAAGGGCGGAACCGGCGTTTCCAGGCGATATTGCCGCTGCGGGGCAAGATCCTGAACGTGGAAAAAGCCGCCCCGGACAAGATGCTGGCCAACGAGGAAATCCGCACCATGGTAACGGCCATCGGCGCAGGCATCGACGAAGAGTTCGACACCGCCAGGGTGCGTTATCACAAAGTTATTCTCATGTCCGATGCCGACGTCGACGGCGCTCATATCCGCACGCTGCTGTTGACGTTCTTTTTCCGGCACATGATAAAGCTCATCAACGCCAAGTACCTATATATCGCCCAGCCGCCGCTTTACCGCATCAAGACGAGCGACGGCGTTAAGTGGGTCTACACGGAGCAGGAAAAGGACGAGGTCCTGAAAAACATCGGCTCGAAAAAGACCGAGCTGCAGCGCTATAAGGGGCTGGGGGAAATGACCGCCGAGCAGCTCTGGGAGACGACGATGAACCCGGTCAATCGAATACTCCTGGAAGTGAATATACAGGACGCGGCCAAGGCCGATGAGACGTTCGAGATGCTGATGGGCGGGGAAGTGCCGCCGCGCAAGGCGTTCATCCAAGCGCACGCGAAGTACGCCAAGCTGGATATCTAGAGAAACTCGAATCTCAAAGCGAACTATTCGTTTTTCGTTTTTTTATTTTTAAGGTTCGTAGCTAAACAGGGAAATTTCGTAGCTGTTATTCGTTTCTGACTTTGTATTTAGTTAGCTTCAGCGACCGGGTATTCGTTTCCAACATTATGGCAAGTAGACGACCCTATTCAGTTTTTAATCTACGCGGTAAGTTACGGTATAAGTATATATCCAAAAACAGAAAGAGGGAAGGGGATTTTGTCATGGTTTTGACTCACTAATTGTATCCTATTTTACACACCGAATGGGCTTGACCCTACAGAGCTTTACTAATATAATTACCGTTACTAGGACTCGGAGGGAGGGAAGTTTATCAGCGCGGATATCACTATTCCTAACGTAATAAATCCGTAGCAAGGAACGATACTTAATGAATTGGGTAAAAAAAAGACGGTTATTATTTGTTGGAGCCATAGTAATTACGATTGTCATTGCTTTGTCTATAATATACATTGTTCATGAAAACACAAAACCATATAAAACTATCATTGTCAGGGATCCTCTTTGTAGCTACTCAATTACTTATCCTAATCACTTGAAAAAAAGCGGTCCAGATTATGATCCAAATCCGCCAATACCATCGTCGATACTACATCTTAACCTCGAAGATATAACGGTTGAATATGGAGATTCCTTATGGACATACAGCCCCGGTGGTATAACATTTGATGTCTATAAACCTGATATTTCCCCCTTCTCCGCCAGGGAAAAATTAGAAGATGTACTAGAACTTCGCAGTGATAGAAATGAATTCCAACTAATTGAAAAAAAGTCTATTACGATTGATGGGTTTGAAGGTTACGAAGCTGCTTACACATATAAACATCTGATTAAAGCTGCTGGATTTAAGACGGAACGTATCATTATATTGATACGAAAAGAACTAGTCTGGCGTATTGAATTAACCTCTGATATTGATATGTTCGAGAAGTTTAATGCAGATTTTACCCAAATCTTAAACTCTATGGAATTTCTTGATTGAATATCATAAAAAGATTGTCAAAACGTTTCCTGTTTAGCGGAGTCTTTACTGTTTTGGTGGAGAAGGGGTTTCCGTCATTTTCTACATACTGAATATTTGGAATAAATCCTCCTTGACGCCACCGGGCTTTACTACTATAATGCCCGTTACTATGACCCGGAGATCGAAGAAGACCAAACCATAAACCCATTACCCACCACAACTAGGTGATTTACAGGGGGTGAGGGGCTGGAAAAGGGGTGTTTAAAAGGGGGTGAAATTTTTTCTTCTCT
>Ga0105106_10003385_pt1 | contig 11392 bp, 7 predicted proteins | sample PPLLaktember2015_5_FD_79109 | JGI IMG/M metagenome (GOLD analysis project Ga0105106, IMG submission 79109) | Freshwater sediment microbial communities from Prairie Pothole Lake near Jamestown, North Dakota, USA - PPLs Lake P8 Core (1) Depth... | ecosystem: Environmental > Aquatic > Freshwater >... | reverse complement strand
GACTTCTGTTGTAATTGTGAAGCCGGCTGGAACCGGTAAACCTATGTTGACCATTTCGGCCAGGTTCGCACCTTTACCGCCAAGAAGCGCTTTCATCTCTACTTTTCCTTCAGCTTTTTTGCCGCCGAAAAAGTATACATATTTTTTACTTTTAGCCATTAATTAGATCCTCCGTATAGTTTATTCTGAAATTAAGAGTATTGTGTTTTTAATTACGTGGCTAAAGCTATAATTTTCTTGGTGATTTATTAACCCCAGATTAAGGCTGGGGTTAGAAAAAGGCAAGAAATACTAAGACTTTAGTCCAAAAATTTCAAAATCATGCTTAAGAAAACTTTAAGTAACTATTTTGTTTAATAAAAATTCTTTAAATGAAGATGATTCATCCATCACCAGTTCAATTTTAAGGTAAAAAATATCTATATCATCTAACTCATTTTGGTACTCGGAAAATTTCACAGCATCTTTTTGAGTTGTAACTACGGAATGAGAATTAGTAGTATAGAACATTTTTCTTATCCGTTGAATTTCTTTGTTTGTGTAATACTTATGATCCCGAAAAATCAAATAATTTTCCGTATCCACATTTGTTTGTCTTAATGCCGTAAAAAATGAATACGGGTTTGCTATTCCGCAAACGACCAAACTTTTTTGTCCTTCAAACTCGCTAAGATTGTACTCGGTTTCCCTTTTTATATCAACAAATCCTTTTGCTGAATAGTATACATTAAAAATTTTTTTATTTGTGAAATATTTTTTCACATCATCAGGAATTTCCCTGAGTTGGGAAAATTTTCTATTTATAATTACAGCGCTTGCCCGTTCAATTGAACCAAATGGTTCTCTCATACTGCCTGCTGGTAAAAGGTAGTGATCAAAAAAATCCGGACTGATCAGAAACCTCTGTTCGCAAATCAGCAAGTCAACATCCCGCTTTATCCATCTATGCTGAAATGCATCATCAAGTACAATTGTATCAACACGCTGATCTGAAATTAATTTTTTAGCACCGTCAATTCTTTTTTCTGATACCGCGCTTGGCACGCTGCATTCTTTTGCAGTTAGTAAAATCTCATCACCGCAAGACTCTACATCTGTCAATATCTTTTTCCCATCCGAAACGAGAATATAACCCCTTGATTTACGTCCATAGCCGCGGCTTAAAACTCCGACTTTTTTACCTTCATTCTTTAAAAGATTGATCAAAAAAATCACAAGAGGTGTTTTACCTGAGCCGCCAATATTAATATTTCCTACCGAGACAACTTTCGCATCAACCGATTCAGCCCTAAATATTTCCTTATCAAATAATTTGTTCCTTAACTTAACTATTAAAGCAAACAGCGGAACAAAAGGAATTAATATAAAACGTACAATTTTCATTTATCACTTAGCCAATTGCATTAATTAAATTTGCCCGCTGCTTCCTGCAGCTTGCGCAATTGCCTCTCGCAGTTTTCGATTATCTTGGATGTATCATCATAACTTAATTTATTGTCAACATATATCGGGTCCGAGAAAACAGCAGTTGCTTTAGTAAAGAAAAACGGAACTTGAAATGAATCCCAGCTTTTCAGCAGTTTTTTGTTTTTAAAACCAATTCCTAAAAGCACAAGCGGCAACCCGCTTTTTTTTGAAGTTATAATGGCACCAGCTTTCAATTTAAAAGCAGGTCCCCGGGGTCCATCGGGTGTAATTGCAATTGAGTTATTATTTTTTGCATAATCCACCATGATACTTAAAGCTACATCTCCGCCAACGCTGCTTGATCCCCGGATAACATTGTAATTCCAGCGCTTTAGTATTTTGCCAAGCAAATCTCCATCTTTACTTTTGCTGATAAGAGCGGCAAAGTTTTTATTGCGATGCAAATACCACGGCAGAAGCATCGTCCCATGCCAAAATGCCAACACGTAATTATTTCCATCACGTTCAAGCTCATCAATAACCTTTTTATTTATGAAAGAAATTCGCAGTGTTTTAAAAAGAATATTAATTCCAAAAAAAAGAGTGTAATTGCCTATGAACCTTAAAACATCATGTTTTATTATTTTGAGTGTCATCCATCATCGTAAAAATTATTTGAGCTGCCTTTTTTGATGCTCCGTTCTCACCCAACTTTTCTTTTACTAAGCTAAGCTTTTGTTTGATAGATTTGTAAAGATCCTGGTTAGATAGAATTTCTTTACTTTTTTCATAGATCATTTTATGCGAAGCATTATGCTGAACCAGTTCTGGAACAACTTGTTCATTTAAAATTATGTTTGCCATACCGATGTTCTTTACCTTGATCAGATTTTTTCCAATTAGATAGCTCAAAGTGCTTGTTTTGTAAACTATCACCATCGGAAGTTCGAAAATTGCTGCCTCTAATGTTGAAGTACCGGATTTAATAATTCCGAACTTTGAGTACTTCATTAAATCATACGCATGATCTTTAATCACCTTAAATTTACTTTTCTTGGCAATCTTAAATAAAAAATCTTCACTAATATTTTGTGAAGCGCTTACAACAATTTGCATATTGAAATCGTTACTTAACTTTTCAGCGGCTTTTATACTCTCCGGGAAAATTTTTTCCACTTCATGTTTTCGACTGCCCGGCATAAGCAACAAAATATCTTTTGCAAAATCTAATTGATACTCGTTGAATAAATCCTCTTTGCTTAAATATTGATGGCCAGCGATGATCTCCATTAACGGATGACCAACGTAATCAACATCAATTCCAGCTGTCTTATAAATTTCATGCTCAAAAGGAAAAACCACAATCATCTTATCAACCAATCGTTTGATTTTATTAACTCGATTTTTTCCCCATGCCCAAACTTGTGGAGAAATGTAATAGATAATTTCAACATTTAAGCTTTTAAGCTTCTCTGCAATGTTAAGATTGAATCCAGGGTAATCAATTAAGACTACGGTAGCGATATTCTTTTCTTTTACCAATTCAATCAGTTCCGACTGAACTTTCTTAATAAATGGAATATGCTTTACAACTTCGACAAAACCCATGAGAGCCATTCGATTTAGATGATAAATTAAATAAGCACCCTCGCTTTTCATTAAATTCCCGCCAATTCCATAAATCTCAATATTGTGATCAAGCTTTTTGAGTTCATGAATCAATGCCGCTCCATGCATATCTCCAGAAACTTCGCCTGCGATAATCATTAAATTTCTTTTATTGCTGTTCATCTAAATATTTTTTTCTTATCGTTATAATCTTCGCAAGAACCACAAGAGAATTATTGTGATTGCCACAAATCCAAATGCTTGTAAGCTTCTTTTTTCTGAACGCAAACCTTTGCGTAAAATGTAATCGGGTTGTTTTAAGCCGTCAACTTTATATGCTTTAAGCTTAGGGAAAAAACTTGGAACACTCTTTCGATAATTTTCATAATCATTTTCGTATGTTTTTTCTAAATACAGTTCTTCCTGTTGAACGATGAGCTTGTATTGAAAATAAAAAAAGAATAATCCTAAAATTTGTAAATAAGGAAACAGAGCAAAAGACATGATGCCCAATCCCGTGTACATCAAAATATTTCCCACATAAAGTGGATTGCGAACGTGCGCAAACGGTCCGCTAATTACCAAAAATGATCCTCCAACTTCGCCGGTTGTACGTGTTTCACTTCCTGCCCAGCTTACTCCCCAAATTCTGATTGATTCTCCGGCGAGAGCAATTAGCAAACCTATCAAAATGCTCCAGATGTTTGGATTTGCAAAGAAGAACATAACCAGCAGAAAAGGAATTGGAGTGTAGCTTCTGTATTTAAATGTTTTTGATGCTATGGCAGACATATTATTCTTGTAAATAAATTTCTCTTCTTTTTAATTCAGCTTGATATCTTTTCTTAAGTCTTTTTTTTGTTCTTAAGGAATCAAGTCGTGTAATTACATCTTCAAAATTGTTAAAGGGGAAAAAAGTAATTCGTTCCTTTTCACAGTATTTTAATAAATCATCTTTGGCAAAAATAAAATCACAAAATTGAGTTGAATATTTATCTGAATTTCCATCGCCAATGTAAACGGTAAATTCCTCATCGCTGCTGTTATTTAGTACATGATTTCTTTTGCAATTCGCCGATGTTTGGCAGTCTGTGTCAAAATATGGAAATGAGGGAATCATTTCATTCTTCTCAGTAATGATGAGACTGTTGGCAAATATTTTTACGTCATTCAGATTTTCTTTCTTAAATATTCGTTGAATGTAGTAATCGAAACCATCGCTTAGCACAAACATTTCAATTTCATTTTCCAGGCAGTATTTGAAAAACTTATGAAATGTTGGTTCAATATTCATTTGATCTATGAACTCATCAAGTTTTACAATGTTGATTTCTTTTATCGTTGCGAACAATAATTCCCAGCACTTGCGCGCAGTAATTTTACCGCTCAGTAAATCGGCAACTATAATATCCGTTTCAGCAGCGTTTCCAAATTCTCTAAAGATAGCTTCGCCAACATCTACCTTTGTAATTGTTCCGTCAAAATCCACAAACACTTTGAACTTATTTGCATTCATCTAATTAATAACCATTTTTTTTACTTCAACAAAGTCTTTGGTAAAGAGCTTATAAAAATATATTCCCGACCGAAGACCCTTAGCATAATATATTATGCTGTTCTCACCGGCAGGAAATTCCTTTGCTTCCAATTCTCCAATTTTCTCCACATGCTCATCAAAAAATTCGAATGCTACAGAAGATGAAACAGGCAGATAAAAACTAATTACAGTGGAATCCCTAAATGGATTTGGATTATTTTGTGCAACGATAATTTTTGAAGCCGCTTCCAGAAAATCTATTCGTGATAGGTTTGAGATAATTTCTTTAGAGCTGCTTTTAAGGGTTGATCTGTAGTACAACGTACCATATTCCGTCGGACTATCAATGAACTCATATTCAGTAATATCGGCTGAGGGTAAAGCATCAACTGTTGCGATATATTCCCAGGTATTTGCAGAAGTGTCCGAGTGAGCAAGTCTTTCAATAATAAAAAACATCTTTTCATTTTTTATGTTTGTATTCAGTTTCAGCTTAACTGATTTACCGCTTGGTTCGGAACTTAAACTACAAAAATCATTTCCCGGTTGCTGGAATTTTATAACCTTCTCAATAGAAATATCATTAGAAAAAGTTTCGTACACGATGATAGCTTGATCATTTAAATCTGCGACTACGGATAAATACGTTTTTTCACAATTGGCAGATAAACTCGCATTGGTTTTTAGTGAATTCCACAAAAGCTTTCCTTTATTGCTTATTCTTTGAACATCAACGCTACAATCGGCGCGAGCAGAATTGCTGCTTAACCAGGAAATAAAAACTCCGCCCTCACCATCATCAGTAATTGAGTAGTTTGAAATTCTACTATTAATGTTTGCAGCCGATAAACCGTTTCTTTCCCAAATTTCTTTTCCGTTTGTTTTGAACTTTTGTACAATTAAATTTTTGTTTTGCTTAAACTCATTCACCCAGCTTAATGTGATTGACGAATCATACTGAATAGTTTGTGGAAATTTGTTTTCGCCCTTCTTAAAAGAAGCTTTAATGCCGCCAACTGTCCAGATAGCTTTTCCCTTATTATTCATTAACTGGTGGTAAATATTTTTATCGTCAGTCTCCCATGCGGTATAAAGCAATGAATTGCTAATGATGCTTTCACAAAAATTTATTGTATTGTGCAGCGTTCCCGAAATCTTGATTGGCCTTTTACCCAAAACAGATTTACCTGAGGGGTCAACTTTTTTTAGGAGAAGTGAATTTCTGTTATTTATTTTCTCGGTCCAAAGAATAAATGCTCCTCCGTTGTTATCATGAATAATTTTGAGATTACTTTTCTTTCTTGCAGAGCTTTCGATCAGTATTGGGTCATTTTTAAAAGATAAACTTCCATCTGAAAGTATTCTCTGATAAAGTATTTTGTAATCGTTTGAAGGATATTCACCTCTCGTAATGAAAGAGATAAAAATATTTCCGGCTTTATCTGAGCTAAGCGAGTAATCTAATATTTGTTCAGAAGATGCCGTCACACGAATACCATTTTCTCCCCAAAGCAATTCATTATCCGAAATTCTTTGCATAATGATATCGCCGGTAAATTGATTGGAATAATCTTTCCAGGCTAATATTGCATCATTAGAAATATAAGAAATGGATACGGGATTTTTTTGTATAAAGCTTAAATCAGAAATTCTTTTTCCAATTATCGCTGTGGTATATTCCTCATTTAAATTAACATGAGCGAAATAAACTTTGCTTTCGAATGGAGATCCGCTTTCTTTCCAAAATAGGTACACACCACTCGATCCATCTGAGAACGAAGAAATATCTGAAGGATTTACAGCTTTAATTCTATGCGCTTTGTCTTCAAGGTTATATCTAATGTGGGCAAAAGTCTTAGAAAATGAAAATGTAGAAAAAAAAAGAACAAATAAGAAACATGTAAACACGAAATTCATATTATCGGATTTGAAGGAAAAAGAAAATAAAAAAATGCTTGTTATGCTAAGAGGCAAAATCAAGTTCCTCATTAAATCTTACGCCAACCAATTTTGAGATGCCTTCTTCTTGCATGGTTACACCATACAGAGTGCTGGCAGCTTCCATCGTTTTCTTATTGTGAGTAACAACAATAAATTGTGTGTTCTTGCTGAAGTCATCCAATATCCTGGTAAATCTGTCGACGTTTGCATCATCAAGCGGAGCATCTATTTCATCGAGTATACAGAACGGACTCGGTTTTACAAGGTAAATTGCGAATAGAAGCGCAATTGCCGTTAAGGTTTTTTCACCGCCCGATAATAGCTCGATTGAAGTTGGGCGCTTTCCTTTTGGCTTTGCAATAATTTCTATTTTCGATTCCAACGGATCAGCGTTTTCACCCAATCGCAAATCTGCTTCATCACCGGGATTAAATAAATTTCGGAATATTTTTATAAAGCTCTCTCTTATCTTCTCAAACGTTTCCATGAACAAAGCTTGAGCAGTTATATTAATCTCTTCAATTGTTTTGACAACATCTCTTTCAGATTCAAATAAATCATCTCTTTGCTTTGTTAGGAATTCAAATCGTTCTCTTTCTTCTTCATATTCAGAATAAGCAAGCACATTTATAGGCCCCAAGTTTTTTATTTGCTGCTTTAAAGCATGAACTTCATCTGTCCTTTCAGCAAAATTAAATTCAGAAAGATTATCAAATTCCTTTTTCTCTAAATGAATTGAATAATTCTCAAGAATATTGTTCTTTAAATTTGAAATATTGATATCCAGCTCGTTTACTTTTATATCCAAAGCATGTATCTCATCGGTAAGCTGTTCCCTTTGCTTGCGAAGATTTGCAAGATTTGCTTCAATTTTATTGATCTCATCTCTGATTACCCTGTATTGAGATTCAATTTCTTCTTCTTCGTTTAACATGATTGATTTTGCATTTTCAAGATCTTTTAAACCGGGAACTTTTTCAGCAATTAAATTCTCTAGTGTCATTAACTCACTATTTAAATTTGTAAGATCGTTTTGCCGTTTTGCTTGCGATTTTTTAATCAGTTCAATAGATCCTTTCGCCCTATCGTTAGAGTTTTCAATATTTTTCTTTTCACCGTTTAGCCGTTCAAGCTCAAGGTTTAACCTATTTTGATTAGCCACAGTGCTGTTATAGTTGTCCTCGCTGAATTTAAAATCGACTTCGTTCTTAACGAATTCTTCATCTACTTTCCTTTTCTCGTCGTTATACATTGAAAGGATCATCGTTAAATTTGTACGCTCGCTATCAAGCTGGCTTAATTCAAAAGCAATATCTCTAATTTCTTCTCTTGCCCTCTCAATTTCATCATTAGCTTTTTTCCTCTCGAACTCAAATTGGGAAATTTGCCTCTCGATATTTGCGATATCATTTTGCAGCATTCGCCCCTGCTCTGATAAAATTTTAAGATCAATTAACGAAAGATTGTTCTCAGTCCGATCAATTTTTTGCTTAAAAGATACAAGCTCCTTTTCTCTTTTAGAAAAATCTGTTTTAAGATTTTGAAGCAGTTGTTTACGACCGAAGACAGAATCGTCAAGCTTAGGAATCGAACCTCCTTCAACTATACCATACTGATCGATAATATCTCCATCGACAGTAACAAAATTGAATTCATTGTACTTTCCTGAGAGTTTTAATGCATTATCAATTGAGTTTACTATAACTGTTTTATCTAAATATTTTTCAAAAAATATTTTCCATTTGTCTTCAGTTTGAATTAGGTTCTTAGCCCATGCAACAAATCCATTTTCTTTTTCAAGCGATTTAATTTTTCTTTTAAAGAATAAATATTTGACCCACGGGGAGAAGCTTCTTTTCTCATTTATGTTTTGCTGAGTGACATAAAATGCGGCTTTGCCAATATCATTGTTCTTTAAAAACTCTATGCCTTTTTGCATATCATCAATTGATTCAATTAAAATGGTATTGAGATTATTCTTTAATGAAGCTTCAACAGCTATGCGGTAGTTTTCGGATGTGTTACCAATATGAGCGAGCAGAGATTTGTCCCCGTTGTTCCATTTATTATTTTCAAGTAAAGCTTTAGCGCCTTTTGAAACACCTTCAAGGTTATCTATCAATGTCTGAATAAAATGAATTCTGTCTTTTATTCCGTTAAGTAAACTTCTTTCCTCCAGCTCTTTTCCTTTAAAAGAATTGAGCTGATGTTCTAATTCCTCTTTTTCTCTTTGCTTTTGATTGTAAACTGCTTCAGCTTCCTGGAACTTTAGATTTGCATCGGATTTCTCCTGCTCAAGTTCTTCAATATAACCGACAGTCTTTGCGATGTTACCAGTAAGAGTTTGAATCTTGTGGTTTAGCTTATCTGACAGAGTAACTTTTCCTTCAACCAGTTTATCCAAACCGGAAATTTCATTTTCTTTATTTGCAATTTCTCTAACTTTTTCAAGAAGTAGCTCTTGCTGCGACTTTAATAATTGTCTTCGTTCTTCGAGATTACTTTTCAATCTATCTAAATCGGAGATAACAAAAAGTTTTTCATTTTCTTTCTGTGAAATCTTCGAAGTGAAATCTTCAAGAGAAACTTGGTTATCGCTGATTAGCTGTTCTGCATTTTTAAGCTGATCGTTAAGTTCGCTCAGTTCAAGTTTATAGTCCTTGATATTACTGTTGATCGATTTTTTTCTTTCCTCTGATACGGAAATTTGGTTTTGCAGATTATATATTTTTTCTGTCTGAAGCTGAACGGCAGAACGTTTTTCTTTTAATACCGATTCTATTTCACTTAGTTTTTGTTTTATAGCACTTAGTTCTCTTTCTTGTTTCGCGGCATCAGATTCTAAGCTTAGCCGTTTCTCAAAGAGTTCATTTTTTCTAGTACGATGCTCATCTCTTTGCAAATTGAATAAAGCATACTCACGCTCTGCAAGATCAATCTCAAGTTCACGAAGACGAGTTGAAATTTTGTTAAACTTTTCCGCCCTCTTTGCCTGACGTTCAAGATAATTAACCTTTTTCTCAACTTCAGTAACGATATCATTAACCCTGGTTAAATCTGCTTTTACATCATCCAATTTTCTTAAAGCAAGTCTTCTTCTAAGTTTATACTTATTAACGCCTGCGGCTTCTTCAAACATAACACGTCGCTCATCGGCTTTATCGTTAAGAATTGTTTCGACCATTTTCAATTCTATAACCGAATAAGCATTTGTGCCAATGCCCGTGTCCATAAAAAGATTTGTTATATCCTTAAGCCTGCAGAGATTTTTGTTTAGCAGATATTCGCTCTCACCAGAGCGAAAAATTCTTCGTGTAATTGTAACATCAGTATATTCGGTGGGCAAAATTCCTTTTGTATTATGAATAACAAGAGAGACCTCAGCCATTCCCATCGGTTTCTTGCTGTTTGTGCCATTGAAAATCACATTCTCCATTTTATCACTTCGAAGTGTCCCGCTTTTTTGTTCACCAAGGCACCATCTTATAGCATCAACAATATTTGTTTTACCGCAGCCATTCGGTCCAACAATAGAAGTTATTCCGTCGTTAAAATTAATTACGGTCTTTTGTGCGAACGATTTAAATCCTAAAATTTCGAGCTTAGATAAATACAATCTTTAACCTAAAAATTTATAATCTTTTAATGCGTGTAAAATGTATGAGAATGTAGAATTACTTAATTGAAAGTAAATTACAAATGAAGCAGCAATAATGAAAAGAACGGTAATACTGTAAAGGTATACGTTAGCCGGATCCGTATCGAATATCACATAAATTCCTTTCATTAAGCGATATAATATCCAAATGGTAAAAACAATCATTGCAATGATTAGATAAATATTAATTGTATTTGCATTTAATAACCGGTATAAAATTATTCCCAATGGAACTAAAATTACTAATGGCAGAAAGGACCAGATAACTGCATGAAAAACACTGCTGAATGTGACACGGGTTTTAACAAAGAATGAAAATGCTTGAATGATAACAATTAAAACCAGCAGGGCAAAAATAGTCAGTAGCGATAACCACCAAATCGAAGCAAGCGGATTCCATGCAAGGTAACTAACATTTTGTAAAAGACTTGAACTGCCAAAACTTAAAAGTAATTTCTCAAAACGAACATTTTCCTTTAAGTAAAAAAGTATGTTGCTGAGAAGTAAACCAGAGGTTGTAGCAATGATAAAAACCATAACAAAAGTATGTACACCGGAAATTAGTCTTTGATCCCGAACATCGGCAAAAAAGTTATAAGGTCTCAACAAAGCTCTTGATGAATCTTCTCTGAATTTTTTACCTGAATTAATCATGATGCCAAGTATTATTGCAATAAAAATTCCGGTAATGATGAACAGCATCGGAGAATCATCCTTTTTACTTCCAATTGGAATCGTAACTTTTTCGGTATTGTTAAGCTTTGCATAGATGACTTTATAACTCATTCTGTCTGTACTGCGGTTTTCATCTGCAAGCCCAAGGCGAAGAAGATGTTCCTCGTTATAGCCGGAAATGATTGAGGCATAATCGCTTCTATAATCAAACATGCTATTTAAGAAATAACCCAGGAGAGAGTTTTTATTTGAATAATCAATTACATCCTCAAAAAATTTCGCCTGTGCTTCGAATGAATTATCATTTAAGTAGCCGTCGCTATTGCCTCTGCTAACAGGGTAAGATGCCTCGCTTAAAAATATTCTGTTGGGTTTAAATTGTTCATTCATCAAAATTTGGTTCAAACTGCTTGAAGTTATCGGGCGGTTGATAATTTCTATTCCGTAAAAATCTAAGTTTTTAATTTCATTTATGTTGCCATCAACAAATGAAGCATAAATTATTGCGTTGGAATTTTTCTTGATCAATCCCGCAAGATTTTCGATGAAATTAATATCAGCTTCGG
>Ga0105106_10003384_pt1 | contig 11393 bp, 10 predicted proteins | sample PPLLaktember2015_5_FD_79109 | JGI IMG/M metagenome (GOLD analysis project Ga0105106, IMG submission 79109) | Freshwater sediment microbial communities from Prairie Pothole Lake near Jamestown, North Dakota, USA - PPLs Lake P8 Core (1) Depth... | ecosystem: Environmental > Aquatic > Freshwater >... | reverse complement strand
TTATGTAATTCTTGAGGATCAGGAAACCAGATGATTTTCCGGCACACTGGAGCATGAGTACAGATTCCCCGAATGAGGCATCGATCTTGTCAACAACCAGGATTATACGATCGGCAAGGGATATTGCATAAAAGAGCGAGGATAATTTTTCAGGGTACCTCGTTGGCTCTATGAGCGTAACCGTTGCTTCGCCCTTCTTCATATTGTAAAATGTGATATCGCTGGTCGTCCCTTTCTTTCCCAGGTCTTTTGCATAATCCGGTGGGGCGAGAACAGCGACGGTGAGATTGGACATACAGCAAGAGTATTCTTTTTTTTAGGATATGAGGATATGCCGGGGGATAGAAAGAAGTGAATTCCAGATCATTTATCTGCTACAAGTAAATATCTCCAGCAGATGAGCGGGGCAAAGCCGAAAACTCGCAACACCCGTGTCAGAATTTTATCAAACGAAAGGACAACCCGTTCGATCGAGGGGTAGCGGGGGACCATTTGACTTGCGTGATATCCTCCGGAAAGCGGAAAGGCGAGCGGGTCGCGGAACAGGACCTTCTGTTTCAGGAACCCCGCTTTTTCAAGATTTTCTTTATAGTACGGCAGTTTCTGTGGATTGAATTCCTCGTGGCCTATCCGTTTCCGTGCAAGGGTGATGAGGGGGTTCAAGTTGGTCTGGAACACCAGCACACGCTTATTGCATATCCGTTTGATTTCCTGTGTTGCCTGCGGGAAATTCAGGTGCTCAACACACTCGCGTAATATCACCGTGTCGAAATAATTGTCCTCAAATGGTGTCTCGTAGATACCATGAGGGAGTTCGTCGATATTGTTCCATTTTTTCGCAATTTCCCGAGTGTGAAGGTTTGGCTCGATGGCGGTAACCTCAAATCCCGCATCCTTGAGCCGCCTCGACAGGGTGCCGTACCCGGCCCCGACATCGAGAACTTTTTTACCATGCACGGAGCTGATGATTTCACGATCCTGATCTTCATTAACGAGACCGTAGAGGGACTGTAACTGTTTCTCGCTGTGACCGTCGTCTGCGGTATGATAGATATTGAGACGGTAAAGTTCTTCTTCCGTCATTTTCGTCTGGTCGATCGCGGAAATATCCTGAATGTTATCACGACGGTTAAAGGAGTAATCCCTTTGTGGTTCGGACGTCATGTCCAGTCACGTCCGAGGAATTTCACGGAGAAGATCTTGCATAGAACCGTAATATGGTTTTTTACACTTTTTGTCAGTTCCGCCTTGGATTCACCGAATTTACGCTCATGTAGTGCGCACGGTAGCTCGATGATCTTCATGTTGAGAAATATCATCTTTGAAAGGATTTCAGCGTTAATCTCAAAATTCTCACTGGAGATGTGCATCGAATCAAACACTTCCCGTTTATAAAGCCTGAATATCGGGCTTATGCTTGTCACATCGCGCCCGAGAAGTATCCGGTAGAGAATATTGACACCCCTGCTCAGGATCATGCGGTATCGCCGGACATCTGTCATGAGACCGGGCTGTAAATACGGTGAGCCTGAAATACAGTCGGCAGGATTTTTCCGGTACTCTGCCAGAAGGATACTGATATCTTCGGGCCTGAATGTCAGGTCTGCATCCAGGAAAACCAGAAGATTCCCACGACTCGTCGCAATTCCTGTTTTTATCGCACCGCCCATTCCACGATTGTTTTCATGCTTCACCCCTTTAGTATTTAACCATCTCACAGCGAGTTTGCTGATGGTATCCCAGCTATTATCTTTGCTGTTATCATCAACAAGAATTATTTCAAACTCTTCCTGAAACTGCTCTTTCAGTCTATAGATTGTCGGATAGAGTAAAGTATCGTATTGTTTTAACATCTCTTCTTCGTTATATATCGGAATTATAACAGAAATCATCCGGATTCTTCCATAGCTGCTTTTAGCGCCCATTTGTAATAAATGAGGCCGATTCCCATGACGAAATACATAGAAATGAGCCGGTCGACAAGGACAATCCCAAAAGCATAGTACCCGGGTAAACCGGCGTCCTTCAGGAAGATCGAGAGAGAACCTTCGACCACACCGACACCGATTGGAATCTGAGAAAGGAGGCCGATAAGGACTGCGAGGCTGAAGAAGATTGACAGATGAATTATATTCATATCAAATCCAAACGCGAGAACAACAAGCCAGAGGCGTATAAACTCCACGCCAAGCGCGAGGCCGGTCAAGGAAAAGACTTCTAACGCGTTAACAGGAGAAATTTTCCTGAATGTAAAATCTTCGCAGTCAGCTGACAGAATTTTTGTCCGGATGAGGAATTTTTGCGCAAGGCTGAGTATTTTGTCTGAAAAAATGTATGCTATGCCGATAAAAATAACAATGAGAGAGGCCAGCTGAATGATGATAAAATTTTTTGCGGACAGTCCAATGTAGAATACCCCGAGGGACACAAGGAAAAGGAGCAGGAGCTCAAATACTCTCTCATACAGGATACCCGCTACCCCATCAAGAAGAGGAAGCGAAAATCTTTTTTTTGTAATATATGCTTTAATGATGTCCCCGACTTTTGCCGGCGTTATCCCTGACACAAAAAAACTCCCGATAACAATTCTGCCAGCATTGAAGTAGTCTATCTCTGCACCGTAGAGTTTACAGAGGTATTTCCACCGGAAAATTTTAACCACCACATTGAGCAGGGTTGTTGAAAATGCGAGGAGCAGGAGAAATATATTCACATGGCTGAAAATATCCAAGTTATTCAATAGTTTTGAAGTCAGTACCATATAGAGCAGAATAAAAAAACCCGCAATCAGCAAAGTATAAAATAATACGGTTTTTTTCTCCATAATTTCCTAATTTTATTGTAATTGTTGATTATTACATTCTTTTATTAGTTCAATCAAAAGGAATTAGAGAAAATTATTATTCAGCAGTGAAAAGGTAAATCCCGGTATTTTGGCCGGAAAATTTTGTATTTTCTTTCAGCCACTGAATTTCATCACCGTTTGGATTAACAGCCAGTATATCATTCGTGACAATAAAAAATATTTTTTTATTTCCCGGCAGGGCACTTATATTGTTAAGATCCTGAACCGTAGTTGCACCATATTCGTAAGTATTGTCAGTTGTATTCGAATAATAGTAGTTAAATGGCAGACTCATATACGATGGGACCAGAACAATTTTGTCACCTTCTTGTGTCATATTCAGGATATTTCCAGAAAAACCTCTCCAATCCTCCTTTGAATACCCTGAATAATAGTCCGCAAGTACGGGAATATTGATAATAATCAAGATAACCATGACGATGTATACAATCGCAGGATGACGGAATACTCTACAAAAGAGCCTGTATGACAGGGCAATTCCCAAGAAAAAAATGATAAGTAAGAAGATCAAGTGTCGTGGCATCATTGGCATTTTAAATGATAGCAGGTAAGAAATGAGGAAAGTGAAAAGGAGTGTTATTAGTAGTAATAATCCTTTTTTTGTGTCAATTATGAAAATTTGTGCCAGACCAAGAATAAATAAACCTACAAGCAGAAAGAAGCCGATATCACCATAAGTTGACATCTGCCTGAAGGTTTCAAAAATAATTGCAAATCCTTGTGCTCCAAATGTGGGTGCGGATTCTGTTCGGGAAGCAAATCGCTGAATAGTAAGGATAATGAGGGGAAAACACAGAATCAGGAAAGTAATTGCTCCTGCTGCGAGCGGTTTTATAGTAATCAAATTCTGCTTATATCGGGGCAGTTGAACTATCACTGCATAGAGTATCAGGGATATAATAAGTACAATTACATAAAAATGCAACCAGAAAGCAATTGCTGAAAAAAGACCGAACAGAATCCAATTTTTAATGTCATTTTTTTGTATTGCATTAAGAAAAAAAAGTATTGATAGCGAAACAAAAAAGAGCATTGCGGAATAAGCCCTTGCCTCCTGCGAATAGTAAATGTGAAATGAAGAGAATGCCAGCAAAGCTGCTGCAAGAATTCCAACATTGCGATCAAGAAGTTCCTTTCCGACCAAATAAAAAAGAGGGATGGTAAGTATTCCCAGTATTGCCGGAATGATCCTCAAAATGAATTCATTGTTACCAAAAAACAGCATGACATGCTCCATCCAGTAAAAAAGCGGGGGGTTGAAATCCCCGGATGAAATTATGGTCCAGATTTCACCGAATGACTTTCCCGATGTATCATATGTCACTGCTTCATCAAGCCAGAGAGAATTAAAACCCAGATTGTAGAATCTGAGGACAAAACCGATAATTGTTAAAAAAAACAGGATTTGTGCATATCGGCTGTGAAATAAGACCGCCTTGATATTTCCAGGTGTGAGGTCACGAAATGATCGGACGGGAGATATAAAATCCCCATCAAGATTCAAGACCTGATCCTGTCTTAATTTTTTCTCTTTTCCACGATCATCGCGTTTTTTTGCCATTGCACTCAAGTACTATTTCATAAATAATGTCATAAAGATTATTCCATTTGACGTATTTTTTCAGATAATCATCATTGATATGGTAAAAAACAATAAAACATCGTTTTTTAAACCAGGCACATTATCACGAATCTGATTTCAGGAATAACGGTGACTTGATTGCTTCAAGAAGTTTCTCCGCACTGGTCACTACAGTGGAGGATTCTTCAAGCATGAGATTAACCATTTCATGACTGCCGGAGCGCCGGAAATCTGTCCGTAAAGCAAATATCTTCTTCCCGAGTGCAGAGGCATACCCCATCTCCCATGAAGTTCCTGAATCTGCATCCGCACCATCAATTATGGCAATAAGAATATCCGAATTTTTAACAGCCGACACATTATCTGCAAAGATCTTTTCCTGCCCTTCTTTGTTTCTTGTTTCTGAATCATCACCAGTTTCCTGAGGAAGGAAAACGTCAAAAAAATTATTTCTTAACAACCCTGCAATTGTCAAATTATAGTTACGTTCGGCTTCAGAAAAAAGGGGCGCTGCCAGATAGATACGATATTGGGAAAATGTCGTCACATCCATAGCCACAATACCGGAGAATTTTTTAAGAAATACACCACGGCCTGCCCGTTTGGGGGGTTCATTTCCGCATTTGCCATAATACGTACTCGTAACACCACAGGTTGGTGATGAGTTAACCCCAAGGATACAGATCGGGAGACCCCGCGTATCAATGATCTTCTTCACCTCTTCTGCCAGTGTATCGATTAGAGTGATAAATTCAGGAAAATTCAGTCTGTCGAGATAAGTTCCAGGAGCGCGTCCGGCACCCAGATACAAGGTCTCCGGGCAGGGGAGCGGTACCATTTCGATCCTGAACTTTTTACATCGTTCAATACAGCGTTCGAAAAGAATCAGATCCGAGGGCTTTGTAATCCCCTCTGCACGCAACAAGGGATTGAGAATGCATGGGGCGCAGAGTACATACATTGATACAGTGTGTGCACGCACAGATGATCAATGATTTCGCTGTATGCCTACAGGGATAACAGCTGTGACCCCCGTAAGTGCACGGTCAAAAAACTTGAGAAGGCCGGTTTTTTAAAAATTTTTACGAAAATTTCCCAGATTCCGCGAAATACTTTGCTCCTTGATCCTACAGCAGAACAGGCGTTTTCCCCCGCAGATAAAAATGTCCGATCCATTACGGTGCTCGATTGCTCATGGGAGGTTCTGGACACCGGAAAAGTAAGTTCCTGGAGAATCCGCAGGGCACTCCCCTTTTTAGTTGCTGCAAATCCTGTTAATTTTGGCAAGCCCTGTGTACTATCATCCATTGAGGCCCTTGCTGCTGCATTATTTATCATGGGGGACAGACAGCGAGCATCAGATATCCTTTCGAAAGTCAGCTGGGGGATTCGATTTTTAGAGGTGAACCGGGAACCTCTCGAACTGTACGCAGATGCAAAGAATAGTACCGATGTGATAAAAATTCAGGATCTGTTTATTTGAAATATGCTTTTTTTTAAAAAAACGTCTTTATCTCAATTTAAACAAAAAATGTAAATAAATTTACCTTTCATTTTGATTATAAGAAATATTAAGGGCTAAAATATAAGAAATCGAATGTTATAAAGTAACAATAGAAAACAATATCCTGTATGTAATACGAGGAGTGGTAATTACTTTGACCGAGCCCGGGGTAGTTTCAATTTTATGCGTAGATGATGAGCCTCTGGTATTAGAGGTACTTAAAAAATTTTTTGAGCACGAACCCGGATTTTCGGTAAAAACCTGTACAAATGGTAAAGATGCATTGGAACTTTTAAATGCGCTCGAATTTGATGCCATTTTATCAGATTACAGCCTTCCTGACATGGATGGTATCGATTTACTCAAAGAAGTCCGGGGGCAGGGATATTCCGGGTTCTTTATCATTATCACCGGTAAGCATCATGCCAAGATTGCCATAGACGCATTAAATTATGGTGCGGACTATTACGTGCAAAAGGGAGGTGGTGTTGTTCAGGACATCCCCCACCTTGCTGAATTCATTCGTGCCGGGGTAGGAGAAATTAGAAATAACCGTGCATTGACTGAGAGCGAGAGGACATGTCGTTCAATTATCGAAAACCATTCCGATCTCCTCTGCCGCTTTTCTCAGCAGGGAGAATTAACTTTTGTAAATAATTCATTTGCGGAATTCGCAGGAAAACAGAACAACGAATGGATTGGCGGCAATTTTTTCTCTCTAATTCCTCAGGAAGACCGCGAAAGGATTCAGGAGATGTTACGAAACCTGACTCAAATACAGCCCGGGATTTTAATCGAACATAAAGTAAGGCAAACTGATGGCGGATATCCCATTCTTCAGTGGAATTATCGCGCAATTTTCAATCCCGGAGGAGATAAAACCGGGTACCAGACTGCAGGGAGAATGGTTACCGGAATCGTACAGGTTCCTGAAAAACTTACCGCAATAAATGAAAATTTTGCCGGATCTGGTTTAAATATTGAGGGACCAGCTGACGACTGGGAAGAATTTGCCAAAACGATTGACTCACTAGATAGCCCCGTTTTTGCTATAAATAAAGCCGGAGTCGTTATTGCATGGAATAAGGCCTTGGAACAATTGACCGGTTTTGAGGCAAAAACAATGATGGGTAAAGGAAATCGCGAGTACGCAATTCCTTTTTATGGCGAACCAAAACCGATGCTTGCTGATTATATCGTCATGTCAGAAGATAAAAACAAGACCGTAAAATTCTCCGGAATTAAACAAACGGGGAATACCTATACCGGTGAAATGGAAACGGTAAAAATTCGTGGAAGACCGATGTACTTGTGGGGCAAGGGAACTGCATTACATGATGAAAGAGGTACATTGATTGCAGCGATCGAAACAGTAACGGTTGTTGAGAAGCCGCAGTATGAAATAATCTCCGGAGATTCGGAACAGGAAACATATATAGGAGGAATATCAAGCCCGACACTCAAAGTCACCGGAGAGAGCCTGCGCGGTGTGGGTGCCGGGGTTGTCTCATCCTCCGGGAAAGGATATGGTATTTATGCGACAAACCGCCGCTTGTTTGTTATACAAAATCCCGATTTCGATCTATCAAAACCCAGAGGAATACAATATGAGCCCTTTGGTCTTGACGACCTTTTCGGAACCAGGGCTACCATCGATAATCGTCCACGCGCCATTCAGACTCTTGAAAAATTAATGATCTATGAAATTTCAAAAGATAATCTTAAAACAATCGAATTGATGAATCCGCGTCTGCTTCCCGGTTTCCTGACACTCTATACCAAAGCAGGAGAATCGTTCAGGATGTTTATCGATCATAAAACAGCTTTCTCCCAGATAGAGCATCTGATAAAATCATTCTACCCGGAAATTTTACAACTGGAGTAAGCTATTTGATTAAGAATTAAAAATATCTCCTCCACATCAGAAATAATTTTTTTATTATTTTCTTTTCATTTTTCAGATCCCGGGAATTAATTAAAACATTTTTCTAAGATAACCGTCAAATGATGTTCCCCTCAGTTCCATACTTAAAGTACTTCTTTAAGCAAGGTTTATCCACATAGCTTTTTTTTATATAACCGCCATGTAAGAATTATGATAAAGGTTGCTATCAATGGATACGGTACCATCGGAAAGCGTGTTGCCGATGCGGTTGCCGCCCAGAAAGATATGAAGGTAATCGGGGTATCAAAAACCCGGCCGAATGCCGAGGCTTTTATTGCAAAACAGAGAGGATACCCGTTGTTCATTGCGGATATATCGAAAAAAGCCGCATTCGAAAAAGTTGGTCTTACCGTTGCCGGATCGGTCGAAGACATGTGTAAACTGGCTGATGTAATTGTCGATGCAACACCGGGTGATGTTGGGGCAACTAATAAATCAATGTATGAAAAACTCGGGAAAAAGGCACTCTGGCAAGGTGGTGAAGATCACGAAGTAGCCGGTTTCTCTTTCAATTCTTCCTGCAATTACAAAGATGCGATAGGCAGGCAGTTTGTCAGGGTCGTGTCATGCAACACGACAGGTCTTTGCAGGATAATTCATGAAATCGATAAGGAGTATGGCGTGACGCATGTCCATGCAATCATGGTCAGGCGTGGATCAGATCCTGGCGAGATCAAAAAAGGACCCATTGATGCGGTTGTTCTCGATCCTGTCAGTGTGCCAAGTCATCACGGTCCGGATCTACAGACTGTAATGCCCCATATTTCAATCACCACGATGGCGATGATTGTACCAACTACGATGATGCACATGCATGCGCTTCAGATTACGACCAAAAAACCAGTAGCCCGTGAGAGGGTTATTGATCTTATCAAAAACCACCCGCGCCTGGGACTTATTAAAAAGACACTAGGAATTAAAAGTTCCGCAGAACTGAAGGAGTTTGCCATGGATCTCGGGAGACAACGTTCCGATCTGTGGGAGAATTGTATATTTGAAGAATCAATCTATGCCAATAAAAACGAGCTCTGTTTTTTCCAGGCCATTCATCAGGAAGCTGATGTCGTTGTCGAGAATGTGGACGCGATCCGTGCAATGATGGGACTTGAGAAGGATGCACTGAAGTCCATAAAAACAACCAACGACGCCCTGAGATTTTCCCCTATCCAGAATAACCATTAACACCCATCATATCCCATTATTTTTAATGGATGCGAACCAGCTGGCAACCCGGAATACTGTTGAAATCGTCACGGGCGAGGACCTCACTGCACTTCTTGGACAGTCGCACAAAACGGTCTACGCCGGGTATGAACCCAGTGGAGAGATACATCTCGGTCATCTCGTTACCATTAACAAGCTTGTCGATCTTCAGGCTGCTGGTTTTGATGTCATCGTCCTTCTTGCCGATCTTCACGCATTCCTTAACCGTAAAGGAACCATGGAGAAGGTGAGAGAGCTTGCCGATTACAACAAACGTTGTTTCGAAGGGCTCGGTCTCAGGGATGTCAGGTATGTACTCGGGTCCGATCTCCAGCTAAACCGGGACTACGAACTGCTCCTGCTTCAGCTTTCGCAGCAGATTACCCTGAACCGTGCAACCCGCAGTATGGATGAAGTGGGGAGACAGATGGATCATCCAACGGTTTCACAGATGATATATCCGATCATGCAGATGGCCGATATTGCCATGCTCGGCGTGGATGCAGCAGTGGGCGGTATTGATCAACGGAAGATCCACATGCTTGCCCGCGAGCACCTTATCAACTTCGGGTACAAAGCTCCGGTCTGTATCCACACACCTATCCTTAACGGACTTGATGGAAAAAAGATGTCCTCTTCACAGGGTAATTACATTTCTGTAGCTGACACAGAAGAAGAAATCAGAAAAAAATGCCAGAAGGCGTTTTGTCCTCCGGAGGTTCCGGAGAACCCCATTCTTCAGATATTTCAGTACCATATTTTTCCCCGCCTCCCTAAGATTACCATTAGAAGGCCGGAAAAATTCGGAGGGGATCGGATTTTCATGAGCTATGGTGATCTCGAATCTTCGTATGGCAGGGGTGAGGTACACCCGCTTGATCTCAAGAAATCCTGTGGCGAATCACTTGTTGAGATACTTGCTCCGGTGCGGGACTATATACAGTAAACCATGAATTAACTAACAACGGGTTGGTGACTCCGGGTGAGTTTGGAAAAACGACTGGATAAATTTGATAAGAAGCTGGAAGAGATGGGTGTCCGTATCAAAGATGCTGACAACTTTAAAGTTTCCGAAGATGTATTTGATGACGTCACACTCCTTGCGCTTTATAAGCTCGTCCATAAAAAATGGTTATCTGTGATCGGTGGATCGATAAGTACAGGAAAAGAGGCAAATGTTTTTTATGGTGAACGCAACGGCGTTGGTGTTGCCATCAAAATCTATCGGATTCGCACAGCAAATTTTACAACGATGAGTTCATACATCACCGGAGACCGGAGATTTTCCCGCGTGAAAAAATCCCGTAAAGAGCTCGTTTTTGCATGGACAAGAAAGGAGTATTCAAATCTTGCGCGAGCTTATGAGGTTGGTATTGCCGTTCCAGAACCCCTTGTATGGGACCGGAATATCCTTATTATGTCATATTTAGGAGAGAACGAAATACCCTATCCCCAGCTCAAAAATGCAGACATGAGGGATCCTGTGGATACGTATGCAACTATCCTGAAATATATTGATATTCTCTATAACAAAGCTGAACTTGTACACGGGGATTTAAGCGAATTCAATATATTATACGGGGACCAACCATATCTCATTGACATGGGTCAATCAGTCACCCGTGATCACCCCCGTGCTTACCAGTTTCTGATGCGGGATATCCGCAATATCAACAGGTTTTTTAAAAACCGCTGTGCTGTGCGTAATGATGTCGTGATTTTCAATGAAGTGACCGGGCTTGATACTGCTGAACCATGATAAACCAAGACTACATTAACCTATTAAATAAAAAAAAGTGCTGTGAAGCGTGTGAGCAATCCTGAATTTGAGGTGATAGGAAAAATGTTGCAAGAGATTAAGATTGCCGGAAGCCGGGTGGGCGTGCTGATTGGAAAAGGCGGCGCAACAAAAAAAGAGCTTGAGGAAAAGACCCATACAACAATCTCTGTTGATAGTAAGGAGGGGCTTGTGAAGGTTGAAAGTTCTGAAGAAAATACAATATCCCTCCTGCGGGCTGTGGAGGTTATTAACGCCATAAACCGGGGATTTTCACCAGAACGGGCTTTTGAAATGATTGAGGATGAAGATCTGCTCCTTGATGTTATTGATCTCTCCGGTATGGCAGAAGGTCCGCGTCAGCTCGATCGGCTCCGGGGGAGAATAATCGGAAAAGATGGTCGTGCACGGGAACAGATTGAGGATATGACCGATGTCGAGCTCTCGGTTTTCGGAAAAACAATAGCCCTTATCGGGTACCCGGAGCAGTTGAAAACAGCCCGGGCGGCAATAGAT
>Ga0105106_10003383_pt1 | contig 11395 bp, 7 predicted proteins | sample PPLLaktember2015_5_FD_79109 | JGI IMG/M metagenome (GOLD analysis project Ga0105106, IMG submission 79109) | Freshwater sediment microbial communities from Prairie Pothole Lake near Jamestown, North Dakota, USA - PPLs Lake P8 Core (1) Depth... | ecosystem: Environmental > Aquatic > Freshwater >... | reverse complement strand
TTGATTTTCATGTACTCATCCCCCCAACCCCCTTCTCTGCTGTCGCAAAGAAGGGGGTGACCATTGAATTACATTACTAAACCTTCCCCCTCTTTGCGCGAGCAGAGAGCGGGCCGAACGTAAAAAAACAGCCCCGCAGGGCTGTTTTAGTGAGGAGCCAGCCTGCAGGGCTGCCAAGGGGGTGAGTACATGTGATTGAAAGGGGAAAATAAGAGGGCGGATTCATGAAAGTTTTATCAGGATAAACAATAAAAGAGGGGTAGATTGAAAAAACACTAATAATTTAGTAAATACATCATAAATTATGAGGGTATACGATTAAAAATATACATAAATTACTGTTTTTAACCTCTTAAAATAGCAGGTATAAAGAAAATATAGTATTATTGTAATGAATTTTTTGATTTCAATAATAAAACTTTTAAATATGCAAATGGGAAAGATGTTTTATATGAACCTGGCAGGATTGCTTATACTTTCATCAATACCTCTGCATGCACAGGATGAACCTGGCGATTCAAACTTCAGTATTAGTACTGATTTTTATTCCAGTTTTGTTTTTCGTGGTACAAAGTTAGGTCAGGGTCCATCTGTGCAACCTGACTTTAAATACGTAAACAGGGGACTGACAATCGGTGTCTGGGGCGCTTTCGATTTCAATGGATATTCCGAAGCAGATCCTTATCTTTCCTATACATTCAAGTCCGGTTTCAGTTTCGGTTTAACTGATTATTATTTAACCGGGTTACCTGTGTTTGATATTTCTGATACATCAGGCAGTCATGCTCTTGAAATCAATGCAGGTTTTGTAAACGGAGGATTGAGTCTGAATGCAAATTATATAATCAATGAGGCTGGCGGAGCAGGTTCAGCCGGTGGTGACATGTACTTCCAGGTTGAATATTCATTCGGGGATTTCAGCCTTTTCATTGGAGCAGGGGATGGCTGGCACACAACAGATGGAAAATTTAATGTATGCAATATAGGTCTGGGTTCAACCAGACAAATCACTGTTTCGGAAAAATTTTCCATTCCGGTTTCCGGACAAGTAATCCTTAATCCTGAGAGGGAAGAGCTCCACTTAGTTGTAGGATTTTCGTTTTATTAGACCTCTTCTTCTTCAGTGTAAGCTTTAATAACAGTCTCCTGGTCAGTTACAATTGTTATAGCCGGTAGTTTTGTCTGTTTAGATTTAAGACAGTTCTTTAAACTGTTTTCTGTATTCAGATGGAGAAAATCCGGTAATTCTCCTGAACTGTTTGTTAAAATGACTGATGTTATTAAATCCACTGTCGAGACCAATTTCTAATATGCTCAGGTCAGGATCCTTTAATAATTTACATGCAAAGTCAACTTTAATATGATTCAAATATTCAAAAACAGTCTTACCCATATTCATTTTAAAAAACCGGCATAAAGAGCCTTTAGCCATATTTACCACTTCTGCAAGATTACCCAGATCTACATTTTCACGGTAGTGACTCATTAAGTATTCGTGGATAACTGAAATGCGTTTGTTCCCGATATTCAGACGCTTTTTAAGATAATCTTCGCTTGTAAGGTGAATATTTGTTTTACTCTTACCGATAATGTTCATCAGATTAAAAAAATTAAGCACCCTTTCAAAACTATTCATATACGGCAACTGGAGCATTATCTCACTCACTTCATTTAGAGTATGACCTACGATTTGGATACCTCTCTCTGATTCTGCTATTGCTTGTTTAACATGTTTAAACTCGGGTAACCTCAATAATTGTTCACATAAAACGGCCGGTGAAAACTGCAGAAATACCATTTCAAGGAACCGGTTTGATGGCGTCCATGGATCTTTATCAGCAATCCAAACATGCGGAAGATTCCGTCCAATAAATACAAGATCTCCCGGCTGAAATTCTTCGATGGAATCGCCAATAATTCTTTTCCCGGTTCCTTCAGTGATAAAGCTTATTTCAAAATTATTGTGATAATGCCATGCACTTTTTTCAAGATTGTCCTGAAAAATTCCTATGACAAAAGATTCATCTCCTTTTACACCAATTTTTTCTAACAGGGCTGTCATTATGATATATAATATGCAAGATAGAGATAAAATGTGAATTTAGCATCATAAATAGTAAAAATTGGATTAGATTTTCACAGATTCATGTCGCAACTTTATTGCCATTATAAAACACTTTTGGGGAATTTTAACAGGGATGATGGATTTGCTTGAGAAACTTCTTGAAACAGTGGAAATTGGTAAAGTGGATAAAAAATCCCGCTATCCATCCCGGTTAAAAGGACAGGATGGTTCTTATGAGCTTACCCTTATGGCCATCAATGAAGGGATTAGCCCACGGCAAATACTGGAAGAAGCATTGATCCCGGCAATGGGGAGAGTGGGTAAGAAATTTTCGGAGAGGCAAATTTTTGTTCCACAGATGTTAATGTCTGCAAAGGCAATGGGAGCTTCTATGGTTCAGTTAAAGCCATATTTTATATCGGGTGCTGTAAGAACCAAAGGAACCTTTATTATTGGAACAGTAAAAGGCGATTTGCATGACATTGGCAAAAACCTGGTTTCCATGATGGTTGAAGGAGGCGGTTGGTCCATCATTGATTTAGGTGTTGATGTCGGATCGGAACGGTTTATAGAAGAATTGGAGAAAAATCCCGGAGCAGTAATCGGACTTTCGGCTCTTTTAACAACTACTATGGATAGTATGAAAAAGATAGTTGCAGATATCAGGACAAAGTCCGGAACAACCAAAATTCTGGTAGGCGGAGCCCCCGTGACGCAGGATTTTTGCAATAAGATAGGCGCTGACTTCTATTCACCTAATCCCCAGGGTGCGGTGAACTGGCTGGATCATCTTTTTATAAATTAAGTTCAATAACTGTTACTAAAAGACATAATATCAATGACTAATCTGAAAAATAAAAGCCTATGGAACAATTCACCTATCCCTGAAAGTCAAGCTTAATCAGAATGATATTCTGATGTTTTCTAAATTATTAACCTCTAAGATTCTATAAGTCTGATTGTTGTTATTTTGTAATATTTTAAAACTTAAACTATGAGAGAAAACTATCGTCTGATGCAAGCATTCCGGATGAATGATTGTTCCAGACTAAAAATTTTGAAAAGGATCATGCTTATTCTCTTTATGATCCTTAATTTCAATTTGCCGGGAACTAATGTCTATGCTGACAGCAGAGATCTGAATATCTCTGATGATCAGCAACAAATTCAGATCAGTGGAACTATTGTCGATTCAGATGGCAATCCTTTACCTGGTGTGAATGTGATAGTAAAAGGTACCACTATTGGTACTGCGACAGATATTAATGGAAAATATACCTTGATGGTACCCAGCCGGAATGATATTTTGGTTGCTTCCTTTATTGGTTTTATTTCGTCCGAAGTGCCTGTCGGAAGTCGTTCAGTAGTAGATATAACACTAACCTCTGAAGCTACTGCTCTTGAAGAAGTGGTAGTTGTTGGTTATGGTACACAAAAGAAGGTCAATGTTATAGGTTCTGTAACGACCGTTAATGCTGAGAATATTTCTGCCGCACCTGTAAACAATGTTTCAAATGCTCTTGCCGGCCGTCTTCCGGGTGTAATTATAAAACAATTAACGGGACTACCTGGCGGTGATGAAGCTCAAATAAGAATAAGGGGGATCTCTACAATCGAAAATACCAACACAGGGAATACCAACGTACTTATTGTCGTTGACGGGATTGCCGGTCGTGATCTGAATTCCATTGCACCTGGGGATATTGAAAGTCTGACTGTTCTTAAAGATGCATCTGCAGGTATTTATGGTTCGAGAGCTGCTAATGGCGTTATTCTTGTCACAACAAAGAGAGGTACTGAAAGCGCTCCCCTGTTTGAGTATAGTTTTTATCAGGGTTGGGAAACCCCAACATTATTGCCTGATATGGCTGATGCACCCACATATGCTCAGCTTATAAGGGAAGTTGAAGGTTATCGCGGTGTTGCTGACGAAAACATGATGTTTTCGCTGGAGGACATTGAAAAATTCAAATCAGGTGAGTATCCATGGACACATCCGAATAGTGATTGGTTTGATGCGGCAATGAATAAATTTTCACATACAAATCACCATAATTTTAGTATCACCGGAGGGTCCAGGAATATTAAATACTTCACCTCTTTCAGTAAGCAGGGAGATAAGGGTATTTATAGTGCCAATGCAACAACATTCGACAGGTATAATATCAAAGCCAATGTGGACATCAGTATAAATAAATATCTTTCTGTTAACCTGGATATTAATGGTTCAGAAGAAGACAGGATGTACCCGACTAAAAGTGCCACATCCATTTTTGGTGCAATGATAAGAAACAAACCCACTCAGCCTGCTTTTTGGCCAAACGGATTGCCCGGACCTGATATAGAATATGGAGATCAACCTGTTGTGTCATCTTCTTTTGAAACAGGTTTCGACGATGACAAGCGATTCCGAAGCCAAAATATGCTTACAGTTACTTTTAAAATACCCAGGATTGAGGGACTAACTCTTTCAGGTTATTATGCATACGATATATACTTCCGGAAAAGAAAACTCTTTTCAAAACCAACAATGTTATACTCCCTGGATCGTACAAGCTACTTTGCAGCAGGTAATACGGGAAAAGAAGACGGATCAGCTTTTCTGGTAGGGGCTCTCAGAGGAACCATAGCTGAACCGAGGTTGACGGATTACTATTATGACACAAGAACTGCGACCGGCAACCTTAAACTAAGTTATGAGAAGACTTTCAACCAGGTTCACAATGTTAATATGTTTATTGCTGCTGAGAGTATGGATTATCAATATAATGGAATAAATGCTTTCCGGAGATATTTCATGTCTGATGCTTTACCTTATTTATTTGCTGGTGGAAATGCCGAAATGAGTAATGGTTCCGACGTCAGTATTGATTCAAGGTTGAATTATTTTGGCAGACTTTCCTATAATTATGCAGAAAAATACTTATTCGAGTTTACGTTACGGAGGGATGGTTCTTTGAGATTTTCAGAAGAGAGCGGTCGCTGGGGGACATTCCCAAGTGTATTGTTAGGCTGGAGAGTGTCAAATGAGGATTTCTGGAAAAACAACATCAGTTTTATGAACTATCTGAAGCTGAAAACTTCCTGGGGACAAATGGGAAATGATGCTGTCGTTGCTTTTCAATACCTGACAAGCTATGGATTTTCAACAGGAATGGTTTATGGCACCGGTAGAACTTATGAATCAAGCCTGTTGCAAAGTGGTGCACCTAATCCTAATATAACATGGGAAGTGGCTAATGTATTTAATGCCGGATTTGAATCATATTTTTTTAATAGCAAACTTCAGTTTGACTTTGATTATTTTTATCAGCGACGCAACAATATCCTTGTAAAAAGGGATGCATCTGTCCCAATATTTTCCGGGATCAGCTTACCTGACGAGAACTTTGGTATTGTTGACAATAGAGGATTTGAGGCTCAGGTTGGATATACTGACAGATATGCAAATGGTTTTGGTTACTCAATTACGGGGAATATTGCATTTGCCCGCAATAAGATAGTTGAATATGACGAACCGGCAAGAAATGTAGCCTGGCAGGTAAGAACAGGTCATCCATACGGAGCAACACTTCTTTATCATTATATTGGTGTGTTTGATGACGATGCTGATGTTGCATCTTATCCTCATGTTGCAGGGGCCAGAGGCGGTGATATAATTATAGAGGATTATAACAAGGATGAACAAATAACCTCAGATGACCAGATATTGTTTGATAAAACAAGTAATCCGGAATTAACATACGGTATAACTTTATCCTTAAGCTATAAAAACTGGGAATTACAGGGTTTAATTCAAGGTGTGGGATCAACCTACAGGAATATTACATTCCCAATAATGGGCATGGATGGGAATTACATCGATTATTATGCCCAGGGCAGATGGACGGAGGACAATAAAACAGCTACTAAACCGCGAATTTTCATGAGGACTGAAGAATATTGGAGATCAAACTACATAACAGATTACGATTATTGTAATTTAGCCTTTGCCAGATTAAAAAACCTGGAGCTTTCTTACACAATTCCAAAAAACCTTCTAAAAGCTGTCTGGCTAAAGGATGCAAAAGTATATTTTACAGGACAGAACTTATTCTTACTGTATAATGCATTTGTTATGAAACAAGATCCGGAACTTGGATCAACCAACAACTATCCGCTGATGAAAGTTTATGCATGTGGGGTAAGAGTTGCTTTTTAACTAAATTTAAAACTAATTGGTATGAAAAAATATTTTAATGTTAAAATCTTCTCAATACTGGTGCTGTTACTGTCGGCATGCAGTGAAAAGATTTTGGATAAATCTCCACTGGACAAGTACTCTGACGCTACTGTATGGACTGATCCTAACCTTGCCAGTGCTTACCTGAATTACTGTTATGATAATATCGGTCATGGAATTCGGGGTGAGATGCTTACTTCTATCTCTGGTGAAAGTTTCGTTTCGAGAGGCAGCAGTTCGCAGCCATATAATCTGGGTACTTTGAATGCTGACAGAATCAGCGGTACATATAGCAACGTGTCATGGGCGAATTTTGCCAATATTCAGAGGATCAATTTATTTCTTGATAATATTGATAAAATAGCTGAAAACTTCGCGGAGCCAAAGAAATCAGTGGTAAAAGCGCAGACAGATCTGTTAAAAGGAGAGGCATTATTCCTGAGAGCATATATTTACACTAATATGTGCCGAACTTTTGGTGGTGTACCAATCATGAAAACTGCCAATAAATTAGGCGATGATCTTTCTACTATTGTCAGGGCTACATTCGAAGAAACTGTCGATTTCATTGTAAAAGATTGTGATGATGCTGCCCAGTTGCTCAAGTTGAAGAGTGAAACGAATATGGGAAAGGCCACGAAAGAGACCGCTTTAGCTCTCAAATCGCGGATCTTATTATTTGCTGCCAGCGATCTTACTGCTGATGGAACAGCTGTTAGTGACCTTATAGGTTATGAAAGCCCGAACAGGACAGCTCTCTGGACTGCAGCGAGGGATGCAGCAAAAGCCATTATAGATTTGGGAACCTGCGAATTGGCAAATTGGGGAGCCCCCGATCAAAATGCTGTTGCCAAAAATCGTTTTGAATTTTTTAAGGCATATACCCTGGCAAGTAATGAAATTATCTGGGGGAAAATGTTTGTTGCAGATCTCGGATCAAGGCATAGGAATAACCAGCAAAACGGTCCGAACGGCATTAATAACTTTGGGAGAAACGGACCCTTACAAAGTTTGGTTGATTCTTATGAAATGAGCGATGGTTCAAAATTCTTTGACCATTTTACTGTAAATGCATCAGATCAGTATAAAAATGTCTCTGCAACATTTGGCCACGAAAATCCTTATTATGATCGTGAACCAAGATTTTATGCTGATGTCTTATATGACAGTGCAGTGTGGCAACCACGTTTTGCCAATTCTGCAACCAGGGACCCTCTTGGTATTTTTGAAAGACGTACCCATCGGACTATGACGAGTGCTACAACTTTTACTGATGTTTTTGGCCTGGATACCCGTAAAGATGCCTATTTCCCGGCAGGTGGCTGTTATGGCGGTTATCTGATGAAAAAATTTATGGACAATACAGTTGTAGGCGATGTACAGTACAATCAGAATATCTGGATTTACTTTCGCTACGCAGAAGTATTGTTAAATTATGCTGAGGCATGTTTGATGCTGGGTGACATTCCGACTGCCACTACCTATATCAATATGATAAGGAACAGGGCTGCACTTCCGGATTTCACAGGTGATATTACTGAAGCTTTACGTCAGGAGAGAAATATAGAACTTTTTGGCGAAGAAATCAGATGGTATGATATAAGAAGGTGGAAAATTCTTGAAGCAACATTATCACCGCCTAATTATGGCATTGATATCATGGAAATCAAAAATCTGGACGGGACTTATACAACTACCTGGACACGCCTGGTATCACAACAGGCAAATGTACCCAGTGTAAGAATGTATTGGATTCCCATTGCAACTGACGAGTTGAAGAAAGCACCTCAGTTGATACAAAATCCAGGTTATGAAGCGAGATAAGATAAAAATCAAAATAATATACTGCCGAAGGGCAGTATATTATTTTATTTATGCAATAAATAATATTATGAAAACAAACTAAAAGAAATTTACCCATTATGAAGAAAATTAAAATTGTTACTATTCTTGCCGGTCTTGTTTTGTTAATTGCACAACCGCTCTCTGCTGCCAAACTAACTGCAGAAAAGGTCGGCTCAAAAATAAACATCTCAATTGACGGCAAGTTTTTTACCAGCTATATCTTCTCTCCGGATGAAAAATATCCCTTTTTCTTCCCTGTAAACGGTCCGCTTTCGGGAGGAACAGTTACTTCAATGCGTAATGATCCATACCCCCATCACTCCTCTCTTTATTTCGCATGCGATGCAGTAAATGGTGGTAATTATTGGCAGGAAGGATTGGAGCGAGGTCGCATCATTTCAGTGAATGCCGAGATTGTTAAAGAAGGTGGAGATTCAGTTATAATTACCGATGAGTGTATCTGGAGCCGGCCGGGAGCATTATCCCCGATTAAGGATACCCGTAAGATAATCATTACAGCGCCTTCAGAGACTATACGACAGATAGATTTCGAGATTACACTGGATGCACTTATTGATGTCACCTTCCGTAAAACCGGGCATTCCCTTTTTACTGCCAGAATGGCAACAGATCTGATTGTTCAAAACGGAGGTACTATTGTCAATGCTGAAGGATTGAAAAATGAGAAAGAAACTATGGGGAAAAAATCGGCATGGATGGATTATTATGGGAAACGTGGTAATGTCGTTGAAGGATTAGCCATTCTGCAGCATCCGTCAAATCCCTGGTATCCGGCAACCTGGTTTACACGCGATTATGGACATATCTCACCGGCTGTGATGAACTGGCCTGAAAACGGGGAATATATCTTTTTGAAACAGGGGGGGAAACTCGCATTTCGTTATCGCACATTGATTCATGGCGGCGATGCTGGTGAAGCTAAAATTGCAGAAATATTTGCAAAATATAGAAAAGAATAACAGAAGTCTTTTAATTTCTATTTAAGTTAATAATTGTATTTCCTGAGAAATTAAATTTGATAATAAACAGAAAATTCGGATATTGATTTGATTACAAATTTTTTGTGATGAGTAAATTTTTAAAGAACCCATTATTAAAAGAGGCTCTCTTACCGGTAGAAATTGTTTTTCATCCGTCATGGTGGTTTAAAAACACTGGAATCACATTTGATGAGGACTTTTTCTATAATCCGTTAAAACGGGTTGAATCTGAAAGAAAGATGGAAACTGAGCTCTATAACAGATTCGGAATTTACGGAGTTGGAAAGGACAGGAATAAAGATTTACCGGTAATTGGTGCAGTTCATAATGCAGCAGGGTATTTAATATCCGAATTACTGGGTTGCAAAATAAATTATTTTGAAGATTCAGCCCCCCAGGTTTATCCTGCTAACCATGAGGAGTTAAAAATTTATACCAGCGACATCTTCAGGACGCCTGCTTTTAGAAAACTGGACCATTTATTAAATAAATTAAAGGAGAAATATGGGTATCTGTACGGTGATATAAACTGGGGAGGCATCCTTAATAGCGCACTCGATTTGCAAACAGAAAAAATTTTTACAGACTTCTTTGAAAAGCCTGAAGAAACCAGGGATTACCTTAAAAACATTTCAAAGGTTATAGAAAAATTCACGGCTTTTATTCAACATGAAACCGGGACAACTTCTGTTTCAGTAAACCGTCTCGTTTACCACTTTGATAAACCGGTTTTTCTGCATTCCGAGTGTTCTCATACGATGATCTCAGTGGAAGATTACGAAAACTTTCTTTTACCGTTCGACATGGACTGGAGCGGGAAGTTTCGCCCTTTTGGAGTTCATTATTGCGGAGTTGATCCGCACCGTATGGCTGAAAGTTTTGCAAAGATCCCTCATCTTGATTTCCTGGATGTCGGATGGGGAGGTGATCTGAAAATCCTCAGGAAGCATCTTCCAGGCACCTTTCTCAATATCCGGTTAAGCCCTGTCGAAATCATAAATCAAACTAATGATGAAATAAGAGAAACAATTACCAGACTGGTTAACGAATCGGAAAATCCTTACCTGACTGGCGTTTGCTGCATAAATATGGACGATAAGGTCGGGGATGAAAAAGTATTGGAGATCTTCAGAACAGTAAAGGAGTTAAGGGAAAAATATCATTCTGATTAAAATTTGTCCTGACCTTACAGGTATTCAATAAGGCCTGGTGAGTTATAAGTATTATTATTTCAAGAACAGAATTTAAATAGATCAATATGACAAAAAGAAGAGATTTCATTAAAAAGAGTCTGTTGGGGAGTGCCGGAATAGCTATCGGTGGCACAGGATTCAGTTCAAAATCTTATGCTTCAATCATTGGTGCTAATAATGAAGTCCGTCTGGCAGTAGTGGGATTAGGTGTTCGCGGTACTGGCTCACATATTCCATCATTCGGCAGGCTTCCGGGTGTTAAGATTGTTGCTGTATGTGATCCGGACCGGGAACGGTTATCTGCAGCCGCACAGAAAGTTGCAACCAGCTTCAACAACAAGCCGGAAGAGGTGGTTGATGTTCGCAAGTTAATGGAACGTAAGGATTTTGACGCAATTTCAGTGGCTACTATGCAGTATTGGCATTCTTTACCGACAATATGGGCTTGTCAGACGGGCCGTCATGTTTATGTGGAAAAACCTTTGGCTCACTTTATATGGGAGAGCCGCCAGATGGTCAATGCTGCACGCAAGTATGATCGTATTGTACAGGTCGGTACACAAAACAGGTCGATCAAAGCTTATGATGAACTTGCGCAATGGCTCAAAGAGGGTCATCTGGGTAAGGTTCTTTATGCTACCTGCTTCTGCAGTAAGCCAAGGCAGTCGATTGGTAAACGAACGGAGCCGCTGCCCATTCCCAAAACCCTCGACTACGATCTTTGGAGCGGGTATGCCAGCAACGGACCAATCTACAGGGACAGGATTCAGTATGACTGCAGTTTCACGTGGGACAAAGGCGATGGAGAATCGGTAAATCAGGGTGTTCACGAGGTGGATATTGCGCGTTGGATTCTGGGCTATACGGGACTTCCTCGCCGGACAATGAGTATAGGGGGACGTTTCCTGTTCAATGATGCCGGAGATGTTCCGAATACACAGATTATCTGCTATGACTATCCGGAAGCACCGATTCTGTACGTTGTCTACAACCTTCCAAAATCAAAAGAGTATCTGACACCGGAGAAATGGAACACTCAACCCGATTTCAGAGGTGAGAATGGTGTAGG
>Ga0105106_10003381_pt1 | contig 11398 bp, 11 predicted proteins | sample PPLLaktember2015_5_FD_79109 | JGI IMG/M metagenome (GOLD analysis project Ga0105106, IMG submission 79109) | Freshwater sediment microbial communities from Prairie Pothole Lake near Jamestown, North Dakota, USA - PPLs Lake P8 Core (1) Depth... | ecosystem: Environmental > Aquatic > Freshwater >... | reverse complement strand
GAGGTTGTGCTGGGCGAACACCACCATTTCCCGGATCGTTCTGCTGATCTGGAAGTTCTCGTTCTTCCGATGGAAATATTTGGCGAGGTAGGAAGGGCAAAGGTCTGCGGCAATGCTCTCTGGAAAGAGGCCGTTGCCGGCGTTCATGATCGCGTCCCGATCGATGTCGGTGGCGAAGATCTTCACGTCATGCGTGCGGCCGGTTCTCTCCATCGCCTCTCTGCACAGGATCGCCATCGAATAGGCCTCCTCCCCCGTCGAGCAGCCCGCCACCCAGAAACGGATCTCACGACTGGGTTCCCCGTCCATGAACTGGGGGAGCCAATTCTCACCCAGCAGGTCAAAGGCTTCGCGATCCCGAAAGAAACTGGTCACCCCGATGAGCAGCTCCCGATAGAGAGCCTGGATCTCGCCCGGGTAGCTCTCCATGTACCTCACGTAATCCGGGATTTCGTGGATCTGATTGACGGTCATGCGCCGCTGGATGCGTCGAACCACAGTGCTCGGCTTGTAGTAGGTGAAATCCACGCGGGTCTTCTCCCGGAGCAGGGCGAAAATGCGGGTCATCCCGTCCTCATCGGTGATGAGTGCCTTGCTGCGCTCCGATTTGGCCACATAGGGATGCTGCGCATAGGAGAGGAGCTGTGGAGGCATCTGGTCCGGAGGGAGGATGAAATCGGCGAGTCCGGTCGATATGGCGCTTCGCGGCATGCCGTCGAACTTGGCCGATTCCGGCTCCTGGACCATTACCATTCCACCCGACTCCTTGATGGCCCGAATCCCCCGCATCCCGTCACTGCCCGTTCCGGAGAGCACGATCCCTACTGCCGATTCCCCCTGATCCTCGGCCAGAGAGCGCAGGAAAACGTCTATGGGCAGGTTGATTCCCCGCGAGTGGTCCTGCTCGCTCAGCAGCAGTTTGCCGTGAAAGATGGTCAGATTCTTTTTGGGGGGTATGAGGTAGACGCAGTTGGGTGCGACAGGCATCCCCTCTTCGGCTCGATAAACGCGCATGGGGGTGCGCTTGGATAGAAGCTCCACCATCAGGCTCTTGTAGTCCGGCGACAAGTGCTGAACAATGATGAAAGCCATCCCGGAATCGGGGCGCATATTCGTGAAGAAGGTCTCGATAGCTTCCAAACCTCCTGCGGACGCTCCAATACCCACGAAATGGGAAGGAGACTCGAGCTTCAGATGCAGAATTCTCTTGTCGTCGGCGGTCACCTGGGTGTCCATTTCGGGCTCCTCCCGACTCAACTCGGCAGAATCATCCTTCATTGGTTATCTCCCCCCTTTTCAGGCAGAGCCTGGATCATGAATGAACCGGAGCACTGCAGCCAGTTGAACCATACACTCAGGGCCGCTCAGAGGTCCTCCATTCCATGTGAAAAATAATAAGGTGCAGTGATCAAACTTCAAGTATATCCCGCCATCTGGACGCGTCTGCAACCGCCCAGGATTTTTCTCCCTCGTCGGCGCACCCGGACTCTCAGGTCTGGAAACACGTTGCTCTTGCGAGTATATTTAGAAAGTGAGGCACTTTGTGCAGGCTCACCGTTGTGTGCGAGACGACAGGTTTCCCGTGCCCTGGCTGGAGATCATCCTCGGACTGCTGCTTATTGCGGGCGTGTGGCTTCCCGGAACCGCCGCTCTGACGAACGTGCTGCTCCTCAGCTTCTTCACCGCCCTCCTCATCAATATGCTCCGAGGTATGGACGTGGACTGCGGCTGCTTCAGCACTGAAAACCGAGGTCAAAGCTCCATGTGGACCTATCTGGCGAGAGATCTCTTCTTCCTGGTGCTTTCATTGTTTCTGCTTCTGCGCATCATCGTCCGCCCGGTGCGGCGCCCAATCGCCTTCTGAGCAGCCGGCGCTGCTCAGAAGGCCTGAAGAGGAGACATGATGAAGTGCATCGCCCGTTGGGGTGACCTGAGACGCCTCTTCGCGCTGCTGCAGAGCACGGGACACACCCTGTATGGCCCGAAGGTGGCGGATTCGGCGGTTGTCATCGGCGAGATCGCCTCGCCGGACGACCTTGCCGTCGGTTGGAGCGACAGCCAGAACCCGGGCTCTTATCGTCTCCATAAAGATCCCCATGGCCCTGCCTTCGTTTTCCATTCCGGGGCCGACTCCTGGAAACGGCTTCTGCTGCCTCCCCAGTCCACATTGTGGGAAGCGGATCGAACGGCGTCGGGTTTTGAGGTTCTTCCATCCGGGGGCGACTCCCGGCCCACGGCATTCATCGGAATGCACGGCTGCGATGTCACGGCCATGCTGAGATTGGATCACGTCTTCGGCTTCCAGGACGATCGCCACCCTTCACCGGGCTCGCCTCGCGCGACCTCTCGTGTGACCTGCATCGACCCCTGCTATGCCTCCATACGTCGAAGAAGCTTCGTCGTCGGTATTCAATGTACCGGGCCCGGAGGAAACTGCTTCTGCAGCTCCGTCGGAGCCGGACCTCACATTGAGGCCGGCTGCGACCTCGTCCTGACGGAGCTCCCGGACGAACCGGATCCTTTCTTTCACATCAAAGCCCTCACCTCAGCGGGCCAGCGCGCTCTGGCAGACCTCTCACTCCGTGAGGCCGGCCCTGAGCATGACGAAAAGGCCAAAAACGCGGTGGACCAATGCGCCGCCGCCATGCCAAGATCCCTGGATGTCTCAGGCATCCGGGAGCTCCTCCATCGCAACTGGGACCACAGCCGATGGCAGGCAACCGCCCACCGCTGCCTGACCTGCGGGAACTGCACGATGGTGTGCCCCACGTGCTTCTGCACGAACATTCTGGATGAGACCGATCTCGCCGGCCGCAGGGCTCGACGACTGCGCGAGTGGGACTCGTGCTTCAGCCTCGAATTCTCGTACATCCATGGAGGCGGGAACGTCCGGAGCTCCGCCAAAGCCCGTTACCGGCACTGGATGGCTCACAAGCTCGCCGCCTGGATCGACCAGTTCGGTGAATTGGGTTGCGTCGGGTGCGGACGGTGCATCACCTGGTGCCCGGCCGGGATCGATATCACCGAGGAAGCGGCGGTGATCCGCGAAATGGACGGGGCTGCCGGCTCGTCATCGGAGGAGAAATGCCATGTCCGCTCTTGAGCAAGATCTCGGCGCTCTCCCGTTCTTCGCAGGCCTGGAGCCCGTCTACCTGCGGCTGATAGCGGAATGTGCGTCCCCGGCCTGTTACGATCCCGGAGAATCCATATTCCAGCAGGGCGGTCAGGCCGATCGTTTCTACATTGTCGGGGAGGGGCGCGTTGCGCTCGAAATCTTTTCGTCGGATCGCGGCATCCTGACCATTCAGACCCTCGCCTCGAGGGAAGTTGTCGGAGCCTCGTGGCTGTTTCCACCCTACATCTGGCAATACGACGCGCGCGCCCTCGAATTCACCCGGCTGCTGGCCTTCAACGCCGTGTGCCTGAGGGCCGCCTGCGACCAGGACCACGATCTCGGCTATGACCTCATGAAGCGTTTTGCCCGGCTCATGGTTGAGCGTCTCAACGCCGCCCGATTTCAGTTGCTCGACGTTTATGCCAACCCGGCTTCGGGAAGGTGATGGAGCCCCCGTTCCGGGTTTCGGGATTTCATCCATTCCCTCGCGACAACCGGGCGAGCACAATGGCCTCTTATTCTCAGCATTTCTCTGCGCCTCTGCGTCTCTGCGCGAGTCAAAGAAAGGGAAGATTTCAGCCCGAACGGGTATATTTGTGCTCTTCGGCTTTGGGGTGCCGGGTCATAACGACAGGGCCAGTGGGGGCGCCGAAGTCCATGTTGGGATACTCAATGCCATGATTCCAATTCATTACGTTGTTCAGCGCGTGTGCCGTGAGACCAGGGACACTTTCACCATCGAGCTGGCCCCTTCGACCGAGGAATCCATCGCCGCCTTCGAGCCGGGACAGTTCAACATGCTGTATTCCTTCGGCATCGGAGAGGTGCCCGTTTCCATCAGCGGAGATCCGGCCGAATCGGGTTGCCTGGTTCACACAATTCGCGCCGTGGGGCCGGTGACTCAGGCCTTGTGTGACGTGACTCGCGGAGACACCCTCGGGGTGCGCGGCCCGTTCGGCACCGCCTGGCCTGTTTCCGGGGCGGTCGGCGGGGACGCCCTGATAGTGGCCGGGGGGCTCGGTCTGGCACCGTTGCGACCGGCTCTCTATGGTCTCATGCGGAACCGCTCGGCCTACGGACGCATCGCTCTGATCTACGGGGCGCGCTCCCCGGAGGATCTCCTTTACCGTCGCGAAATCGAGAAATGGCGGAGTCATCTGGACCTGCAGATCGAAGTCACGGTGGACGGCGGCCGTGGGGAATGGCGGGGCCACGTCGGCGTCGTGACCACCCTCATCGGTCGCCTGGTCTTCGATCCAGCCCGGACGACAGCCCTGGTCTGCGGCCCCGAGGTGATGATGCGATTCACCGTGCTCGAGCTCCTGAAGCAGGGTCTGTCCGAGGATCGCGTCTTCCTCTCGCTCGAGCGCAACATGAAATGCGGGATGGGACTTTGCGGCCACTGTCAGCTGGGTCCCTTCCTGGTGTGCCGGGACGGCCCCATCCTGACCTATTCGGCATTGCGCCGGTGGATGGACCGACGAGAAGCATGAGACAGCGTGCCCGGAACAAACACGGAAAGTGACGAAGCCATGCCCAGCAGCACGAAACCCAAACTGGCCGTCTGGAAGTTCGCTTCGTGCGACGGCTGCCAGCTGACCCTCCTCAATTGTGAGGACGAGCTTCTCGAGATCAGCCGCACGTTGCGCATCTCCGCTTTTCTCGAGGCATCCAGGGATGTGGACGACCCGCCCTATGACATCTCCCTGGTGGAAGGCTCCATCACCACCCCCGAGGATGCCGAGCGCATCCTGAAGGTGAGGAAACAATCCCGATGCCTGGTCGCCATAGGCGCCTGCGCCACGGCGGGAGGCATACAGGCTCTCCGGAATTTTGCGGATGTGCGCGGTTTTGCGGCGGCCGTCTACCCGAACCCGGGCCTCCTCCATGTGCTGGAGCACTCCACGCCTCTCTCGGATCATGTGACCGTGGACTACTCCCTCGGGGGATGCCCCATCAGCAAGCCCCAGCTCCTGGAACTGATCGGCGCCCTCCTGCGGGGCCGCCGTCCGCACATTCCTCAATACAGCGTCTGTGTGGAATGCAAGCGTGCAGGGCAGGTGTGCGTGCTGGTGGCTCGTGGCATTCCCTGCCTCGGACCGGTCACTCGAGCGGGCTGCGGCGCCATCTGCCCTCGCTTCGGCCGGGGCTGCTATGGCTGTTTCGGCCCGAAGGAAACGCCGAATGCAGGATCCCTCCGACACATCTGGGAGCAGTTGGGCATCACCCCGGAGGAGGCCGGACGCGCTTTCCGCAGCTTCAATGCCTGGGCGGAGCCATTCCGCAGAGAGGGCGAGACCCGTGAAGACTAGGACATTGACAATCCGTGTGGATGCACTGGCGAGGGTGGAAGGTGAAGGGGGCATCACCCTCCGCATGAAGAATGGGAAGATCGTGGACCAACAATTCAGGATCTTCGAGCCCCCGCGCTTCTTCGAGGCCTTTCTGCGAGGCAGAAGCTACACGGAAGTCCCGGATATCACCGCACGCATCTGCGGCATCTGTCCGGTGGCCTACCAGATGAGCTCGGTACTGGCTCTGGAAAGTGCCCTGGGCATCGAAGTGAGTGAGCCCGTTCGCACCCTGCGGCGCCTCATCTATTGCGGCGAGTGGATTGAAAGCCACAGCCTGCATGTGCTGTTTCTCCACGCCCCTGATTTTCTGGGAGTTGCCGACGCCTTCGCCATTGCCAGACAGGAGCCGGAAGTCTTCCGCAAGGGGCTGGAGCTGAAAAAGACGGGAAACGAGATCGTGTCCCGTCTGGGAGGCCGCGAAGTGCATCCCGTCAACGTGAGGGTCGGAGGCTTCTTCCGCATGCCGTCCAGGCAGGAGCTTGCGCCGCTCGGCGAGAAGCTGAAGCGGGCCAGGGATCATGCCATGGACCTGGCGGGCTGGGTGTCCGGATTTTCTTTCCCCGACTTCTCGAGAGGTTACGAATTCGTTTCCCTGAGTCATCCGACCGAATACCCCATGGGTGAGGGAAACGTGGCATCTAGCCTGGGGCTGAACCTCACGGCGCACCAGGTGGAGGAGGTTTTCGTGGAGGAGCAGGCCCCGCATTCCAATGCCCTCCACGCCAGGATTCAGGGACGCGAGGGCTATTTGGCGGGCCCCCTTGCCCGATTCAACCTCAATTTCGACCGGCTGTCACCCCTCGCGCGGGAAGCGGCCGGCGCCGCTGGCCTCAGGCTTCCATGCACCAACCCGTTTCAGAGCATCATCGTGCGCGCCGTCGAAATCCTCGAGGCCTGCGAAGAAGCCCTTTCCATGGTGGAGTGCTATGAGCCCCCGGTTGGCTCAGAGGTCCCGGCCGTTCGTCCCCGGGCCGGCCGCGGGTCAGCCTGCACCGAAGCGCCCCGTGGCCTCCTCTACCACCGCTACGACCTGGACGCATCAGGGCTGGTCACCGCATCGAGGATCATGCCTCCGACGTCGCAGAACCAGAAAAGCATCGAGGCCGACCTGCGGCATCTGGTCGAGTCAAACGCCTCCATGGACGTGGAGCGCCTGACGTGGCTTTGCGAACAGGCCGTCCGGAACTACGACCCGTGCATCTCCTGCGCTACCCACACGGTCCGGCCTGTCTCGGCCAAGGCCAAGGCCAAACTTGAAACTTGAAACTTGAAACCTGAAACTTGAGATCGTACCCATCATGCCTCTAAAACAAATCAAAGGAATCGGGATCCTTTCGGGAGGACTGGACAGTCTCCTGGCCGTCAAGGTCCTCCAGGACCAGGGGCTCGACCTCCTCGGCATCGTTTTCACGACTCCGTTTTTCGACTTGAAGTCAGGAACGCGGCTGGAGCAGGTGCTGGGCATTCCGGTTCGGACCATCGACCTGACCGAAAAGCACCTGGAGATGCTGCGGAGTCCGGTCTACGGATTCGGGCAGCACATGAATCCCTGCATTGACTGTCACGCGCTCATGTTGAGGGAAGCGGGCAGAATCATGGAGGAAGCGGGTGCGGATTTCCTCTTCACCGGCGAGGTACTGGGGCAGGGCCCCATGAGCCAGCGTCGCGACTCCCTTCGGAGTGTGGAGAAGCTTGCAGGCTACCCGGGACGGGTGCTCAGACCCCTCAGCGCCAGACTGCTCGAGCCCACCCTTCCCGAGATTGAGGGCCTCGTCGACCGGGCACGCCTGCTGGACATCTCGGGCCGGGGCCGCAAGCGCCAGATAGCCCTCGCCGAGCATTACGGCATACGCGACTATCCCCAGCCGGGCGGCGGTTGTCTTCTGACCAAAGAAGGATTCTCCAGAAAGCTGAGACTGCTCTTCGAATGTTATCCGGAAGCCGGCGCACACGAGGTGGAGATCCTCAAGTGGGGGCGTCATTTCAGAATCTCCCCCACGACATTTCTCATTCTGGGCCGCGATCGGAAACACAACGAGAAGCTGGAAAGCCTGGCAGGCTCCAGTGACACGCTGCTCCGAGCGGTCGACTATCCGGGCCCGACAGGCCTTGTTCTGGGGAATCGTTGGCATGCCGATGACCTGGAGCTGGCTGTCCGCATCCTGGTGGCTTACGGAGACACCCCTCAGCGCTCAGTCTCGCAGGTTGTCTGGACCCGCGGCTCGGAAACGGGCCGTATGGAAGCCCCTCACTCGGAGCGGGACGGCTACCGTGAATTCATGATCACCTGATGCGGCTGAGGTCGGAGGTCGGAAACCAGAAACTCAGCTCCCATCCGGTCCACTCATTGGACATTTCCCGTTACGGTCAGGCCTGCTGCTGCCCATAATCGCAATGCGGCCTCAGCGGACAGATTTCGCACCGCGGTTTCCGAGCCTGACAAATTTGGCGCCCGTGCAGGATGATCTGGTGACAAAATTTGACCCAGCGGTCCTTGGGGACGAGGGCCATCAGGTCAAACTCGATCTTTTCCGGGTCTTTGTGCTTCGTCAACCCCAGCCGCTGCGTCACCCGGCCCACGTGGGTATCCACCACGATCCCGGGGATCCCGAAGCTGTTCCCGAGGATCACGTTGGCCGTCTTCCGGCCGATGCCCGGCAGTTGCACCAGAGCTTCCAGGCTGGCTGGAACCTCGCCCCCAAAACGCTCGTGAAGGATGCGGCAGCAGGCCTGAATGCTCCTGGCCTTGTTCCGGAAGAACCCCGTGGACCGGATGGCCTCCTCCAGTTCATCGAGGGAGGCTTCGGCGAAAGCCCTGGCATCCGAATATTTTCTGAAGAGGGAGGGAGTGACCTGGTTCACACGCGCATCCGTGCACTGAGCCGAGAGGATGGTGGACACCAGGAGCTGAAGCGAATTCCTGAAATCCAGTGAACAGTGGGCCTCTGGATAAAGCTCATCCAAACGGGGCAGAATGGCGCGGATCTTCTGCCGGTCCTCCGGCGCGGAACCTTTGTCGGGGGGGGCTGGATTCTTTTTTGGCGGCATCGCGGGGTGCTCTTCTCCATTGTTTTTGGGTTTTCGGCCCCCGACGGCATCCGAAGGGGACTTGATGTCGTCTATGTCAAAGTTGGCGTTGGAATTCAACGGAAAAGGCATTATATTCCGCTCAAGTGAACGAGCGGGGTCCTCGCCCGAAGCTTTATGGAGAAAGAGTTGCCTCAGAAAGTTGGGAAGAGGAGGGCGGCAACTTTGGGGGCTGGTTCTCCCACTTGTGGGGCGGTGAAGAACAATCGACAAAGCGTTTCACAAAATCGATCACTGGGAAGCCGATTATCGCGAATCTGGCGCGGGCCATGCAAAAGCGTCGATATTTTTTAGGACTTGAAAGCTGTACAGGGAGTGAATGAGGTCAAGATGACGAACAGGAGATTACCGGCAGGGCTTATGCGAAAATTTCGAAGAGCCATCAACACGCATATCATTGTTTGCCCTTTCTGTGAGACCGGCCATGCCGTTCCCACGGATTTTGACTCCATCCATCGCTGCAACTGCGGGGCCTGTTACAAGGTTTGCGGCCAACAGACCCTGGAGGTTGGGGTTGGGGATATCGCCGAAGAGCTTTGGAACGAAGAAGAACTGAACTTCGTGCGCACCATTCCGGTGGATTTCTGCAACATCGTGATCGAAAAGGATTTCGATCGCCTTCTGGATCTCAAGCATTATTCGGATTGTCTCGGAATTGAACGGTTCTGCAAGTACGACATGAACAACAATCTGAGCCTCGTCTGGGTCAAGAGGCTCTTCTGAGGTGATCGAAACACGGGAATGGATGCAGATGGCAATCTCGCTGGAGGGGAGGCCGAAGAGTTGATCCGCCAAGATCCAGCTGATACGTGAGGCGCATGAAACGCGTCGCCCAAGAGAAGGTGAGGATCCGATATACCTGCAGGGGCGCTCGAGAGCGCCCCTTTTGTTTTCTGGATGATGAACCGGTGATCAGGGTGGGGGAGCAGAAAACATCATGAGTGACGTCGGCAGTCGAATAGCGATGGAAAGCCAGGATATTCTTCGTACGCTCGAAAGACTCGCTGGAGAGATACACGATGAGGCCATCGATGCCGGGAAACTGGTTCTCGTGGGTATCCACACCGGGGGAGTATTTCTTGCGAAACGTCTGAGGGATTTGATCGCCGAACGCTATCACGTGCATCTCCCCGTCGGCACCCTGGACATCACCCTTTACCGGGACGACTGGACCCGGCTGCACACGCAGCCCGTCGTGCAGGCCACCGAACTGCCCTTTCCCATCGACGACCGGGAAGTGGTCCTCGTCGACGACGTCCTCTACACCGGCCGTACGATTCGGGCGGCGCTGGACGCCCTGGTGGACTATGGGCGACCCAAACGGGTCCAGGTGGCGGTTCTTGTGGACCGCGGCCATCGAGAGCTTCCCATCTGCGGTCAATACGTCGGAGTGGAGATCAAAACCCTCGAAAACGAATTGGTCAATGTCTTGCTGACGGAAAAAGACCGGACCGATCAGGTCGTGGTCGAAGTCAGACCGAAGAACTGACCCGAACGGATAGATTCGCACGCCGCTCGGGATCCCGAAGATTTCAGGATGATTGGAGAATGGCGGTCAGCCGGCTCAGGCTGATATTGCCGCCCGTCATCACGACCACGACCTTTCTCCCCGCCAGCTCTTCCTTGATCTTGAATGCAGCCGCCAGGGACGCGGCACCCGCAACTTCCGCGAGATTCTGCGTGTAGCGCAGGGCAAGGCGCACTCCTTCCTTCAACTCGTCTTCGGTGAGGAGCACCACGTCGTGGATCACGTCCTTGAGGATGAGGTAAGGAATTTCGAAAACACTGCGGGCAGCAAGACCGTCGGCGGCGGTGGCCGCGGGGGGCACGATCACCTTCTTTCCCTGGCGCCAGGATTCATAAAAGGAAGGCATGCGCTGGGCCTGAACCCCTATGATCTTCACATCTGGATTGATCCCCTGGACGACTTTGGCCAGAGCCGCACAGCCGGTGCCTCCGCCGATGGGCATGAGGATGACCTCGACATCAGGGAGTGCCTCGAAGATTTCGAGCCCCATGGTGGCAATCCCTGTCAGCAGAAGGGGCTCCGATCCCTGTCTGAGATAATGATACCCTGTTTTTTCAGATAGCTCCTCGCAATAGTCCTGTGTCTCGTAGAAGTCTGCTCCCCGCTCGATGACCTGTGCCCCGTAGGAGATGATCTCCGCGCTCACTTCGGGATCGTTGCCTTCAGGCAACACCACGTTGCAGAAGACACCCTGCTTCTGAGCGGCCCACGCGACGGCCAGGCCGTGGTTGCCGCGAGTGGCGACGACGATGCCGCTCCGCTGGATCTCGGGGGTGAGTCGAGCCATGAAGTTCACGGCGCCCCGTACTTTAAACGAGTTGGTCGGGAGATGGTTTTCGTGCTTGAGGTACACTTGGGCTCCCAGTTCGTCCGAGAGCCTTTTGTAGTGGGTCAGGTGAGTGGGCTTGAGGACCTCCTCGACGATGCGACGAGCTTTGAAAATTTCCAGCATGTTGACCTGGCTTGCCAGATCGTCGTACAGGTTGACCATGACTTCCCCTCCCCGTCAAGAGCCAGTCCTCTCGAAATAAAAGTGCGTGAGATCGAGGCCGACAACGTGCCGTGGAAGTACGACTTCCCCGCTCCCGGAGGTGCCCCTGGAGCGAAGCCCGAGGCAGAAGAAAACCGCGGCAGACACACGCCGGCAGTGACTTTCTTAATGGACGCGGTCCCATTTTTCAATTGAAAAGCACTCCCGCACATGCTAAAGACCTCATCATTCATGGGCGGGAGTAGCTCAGCTGGCTAGAGCATCAGCCTTCCAAGCTGAGGGTCGCGGGTTCGAAGCCCGTCTCCCGCTCCACCTTTTTTCTG
>Ga0105106_10003380_pt1 | contig 11400 bp, 10 predicted proteins | sample PPLLaktember2015_5_FD_79109 | JGI IMG/M metagenome (GOLD analysis project Ga0105106, IMG submission 79109) | Freshwater sediment microbial communities from Prairie Pothole Lake near Jamestown, North Dakota, USA - PPLs Lake P8 Core (1) Depth... | ecosystem: Environmental > Aquatic > Freshwater >... | reverse complement strand
GGTGAGTCGCGCTCCGACATCGTCAAGATGGTCTGTCAGCGGACCGGAATGAGTTGGCCTGAGGCCGAGGCGCTGGTGGTCGAGACCTGCGCCAGCCATGAGCAGGAAATCGCTCGGCGCCGCCTGCCGCTCTGGCTGACCATCAGCCTGGTCGTGCTGGCCGCAGGGCTGGTCATGCTGTGGCTGACGGGAAGCCACGCCGCCGACCTCTACCGCCAGTTCCACATTCGCCAGACAACCTTCTCGGCGGCCGCCGTTCTGTGGCGCCTGATCTTGGAGACTCCCTTGCTTTGGCAGCAAGGCCTCCTGGGTGCGGCGCTTGTCCTGGGGGGCGCGCTCGGCCTTCGGCAGAGCTTGTCGGGGATCTAGGCGGTGCGGGGGCTCATCCCCCCGTCGGCCATCGGAGCCGGAGCCGAGCGATGCTTCGTCCGCCGGTCGTCATTCGGCCCGGCGGATCTGGAACTGGTCGAAGTCGCGGACGACGGCTGTCTCCGGGAAGATCGCCCGGGCCTCTTGCTCGACCTCTGCTTCGCGGTAGCGTCTGGAAACGTGGGTCAGGTACAGACGCTTGACGCCGGCGTCGACGGCCAGCTGTGCCGCCTGCCGGGCCGTCAGGTGGCCGAACTCGCGTGCCAACTCGGCCTCGACCTCCAGGTAGGTGGCTTCGATGACCAGCGCATCCGCCTCGTGGCAGATGTCGACCAGGCTCTCCGTCCGGCCGCAGTCGCCGACGTGGATCAGGCGAGTGCCTGGCGTGAGCGGGCCGAGGACGTCATCCGGTCGAACCGTCCGCCCGTCCGGCAGTTGCACGTTCTGGCCGTTGACCAGATCGCGGCGGGCGGGCCCGGCCGGCAAGCCCAGGGCTTCGGCCCGTTCGGCCAAGAACGGCCGGCGCGGTCGCTCTTCGAACAGGAATCCGAAGCAGCCGGGCCCGCGGTGATTGACGGGGAAGGCAGACAAACGCAGGTCGCCTTCCTCGAGCAGCAGGCCCGCCTCGATGGGAAGCAGGCTGATCTTCATCGGCGGGCGGGCGCCGCGCAGGACGACGCCGTAGAGTAAATCGTGGATGCGCTCGAGGGCCCAGCGGCCGCCCCAGATCTCGAGATGGTCGATGGTCTCCCAACGCGCGAACGTTGAGAGCAGCCCGGCCAGGCCCAGGATGTGATCCAGGTGCCCGTGCGTGATCAGGATGCGGTTGAGCCGCCGGAAGCCGATCCCCGAGCGCAGCACCTGCCGCTGGGTTCCCTCGCCGCAGTCGATCAGGAAGCGCTGGTCGCGGTAGCTGACCACTTGAGCTGAGAGGCCGCGGTGGACGGAAGGTGCGGACGCAGATGTACCGAGGAAGATGATATCGAACAAGAAGGGCCCCGGGAGTCCGGCGGAAGACCAGGGACTGATTGTACACCCGCCGGCGCGGAGCCCGCAGTCTGCACGGTTCAGGCGCGTGGGGGTGCGGTGATCAGTGAGGCGGCACCGGCGATACTGGCTGCCGCGCCGACGAAGGCGGCCGCGGCCGAGGCCGCCGCTGAGGCCAGCCCTAGGCCCCCGATAGCCGCCAGGAGCATCACCGCGGCGAAGTAGCGATGGCCGAAGGAGCGCTGCCAGAGGCGGGCCGGGGTCCAGGCCGGTTGGGAGGCGGACACCCAGACCGTCAGCAGGCCGACCAGGACCAGCCCCAGCCGGGCGGGGTAGGGCCAGTCGGGGTAGTGGAGCACCAGGACGGTGCTGGGCAGCAGAAGCAGGCAGGTGTGCACGATCGCGGCTGCGCGGTCGAGCGGTCGCGCCAAGGGCAGGTGCGCCCGTCGCAAGAGGACGCCGGCCACCCCGGCGAATCCGACGTGCAGAGACACCATTCCCAGCCACAGGCACAAACGCAGACCTTCGACCATGTCGCTTGCTCCTCCGCAGATGCGGCGATGCAAGGAGCGTGCCCGCCATTGGTTGATCTTGGGGTGAATCTGCGAGAGGCGGCGCGAAGGTCAGGCCGTGCGGGCGAGGGCGGTCAGGGCGAGCACGATCAGCCCCAGTGACAGGCTGATCCGCGACAACAGCCGCTGACGACGCAGCAGCGGGGCGGCGTCGGCCGCGTCGCCGCGTGCCTGTCGTAGGGCCAGGCGCCCAAGCTCGGGGTAGAGACCCCAGGTCTGATAGGCGGCCAGCAGGACCATCGCCCCCACGGCGACATGCTTGGCCAGGATCGCCGCGGACCACGGGTTGCGGATCACCAGGAGGCCCTGGTAGAGTGGATGGGCGGTCATCTGAGTCAGGCCCGTTCCCATCAGAACTGCCAGAGACAGCCAGGCCCAAGGTTCGAACCGCCGCCGGACTGACTCGAGCAATCGGGCGCGGTTCGATGCGTCAGAAAGGCTCTCGAGGGAGTCAAACAGGACCAGCGACTGGAAGACTAGGCCGCCGATCCAGATCACGGTGGCGACCATGTGAAGCCAGTAGGCGATCGGCAGCACCCACTCGGGCATGCTGGGCCTATGGGAGAGCCGGGCGGATGGACAAGGTGGACGCGCGTGCGACCGCGGGCGGTCCGGGGGGGAGCAGGACGAGTCGGAACATGGCTCGGCTACGCCTCCGGCGTCGAGGTGGGGGTCTCCGTCGGCGTCGGTTCGGGAGCGGCGGTCGGGTTGAGGCGAGCGCACTCCGCGTTGGTCGTGGCGAGCGCATCGTAGATCGGCTGCATGACCGGCATGTCGACCGGCCAGCCCCAGGAATCGAACATGGACTGCGCGGTGCAGGGGTCCTCGTCCATCAGGCCCAGGAGAAAGTCAGCGTAGTTGGGCACAGCGGTGGCCAGCTTGTCGCACGAATCCCAGACGCCGGCCAGGCAGAGATCGAGGAACAGATCGATGCTCAGATCCCAGCGCAGGCCGATGTAGCTGTTGGCCTGCAGGTAGAGGCCGGCCGTGGTCTGCCAGTCAGTGGCGTCCTTGTCCAACGGGCCGAAGCGTGCGGCGCGGCTCAGGTCGTACATGCCGAGCTCGAGCTGCCACTGATTGCGAATTCGATCCAACCCGCGGTTGCGCAGGGCCACATACATCATCCCGTCGACCTCAACCGCCCGATAGGCGGGGTCCTTGGCCCGCAGCGCCAGCAGCGTATCCAGGACGCGCGTCCAATCCGCCTGGCTCAGCGCGGCCCTGGCCTGGTCGAACAGCTCCTCGACGGGGGCCAGGTTGACGGTTGGGGTGGGGGTGGCGGCGCCGCCCTGAATCGGGGTCTGGATATGGGAGAGCGCCTCGACCAGGCGGTCCGCCGCCTCGGGGAAGGCCGGGTCCAGCCGGATCACGTATTCGAATCGCTGGCGCGCCAGCGAATAGCGCCCGGCCTGGAGGTCATCCATCCCCTGCGCGAACTGCTCGCCGGCCAAGGCGGCCAGTGCCTGCGCCTGTGCCTGCTCGCGCTGCGCCTGGCCGCCGAAGTAGCCGAACAACGCGGCGATCACGGCTGCCAGCGGCACCAGCAGAAGCACGATCCGAGTCCGCCGCCAGGCATATTGAAGCCGGGTGGGCGAAGATGCGCTGTCGGATGGGGTTGTGGCTGGCTGTGGCTGCGTCGCCTCGGACTGTTGAGGCGTGGGTGCACCGTCCATGCGAGGCATTATACCAGGGGGTATGCTGCCTCCCCGAAATCCCAGCGCATGCATCCGCTTCGATGCCGCAGGTGCAAGCGGGGCGACGGACTCAGCTTGGAGCGCGCAGCGGGCGGGCGTGGATGCCACCGCTGCGCGCATCGATCTCGATCCGCATCCAAGGTTGACGCTATCGGCCGACTATGCTAAAATTATGTTATAAGGGCCGCGTTCGTCCACTAGAGTTCCCCCAGCTCCAAGCAACCGCAATCTTTCCTGGCGGACTCCGCTCAAGGAGGTGTGCCTTAGAAGGAATCGGAACGCGCTCATGTTAGCCCTTCCTGTATTCCGACGATCGGATGCACAGTTTAGACGGAGGAGAAGAAACGTGAAGAAGTCATGGTTCGGCGTGTTGGCGGCGGCCGCGCTGCTGTTGGCAGCGTGCGGCGGCGCCGCTGGCGGAGATCAAGTAGAAGTCTTCTCGTGGTGGACCGGCGGCGGCGAGGCGGCGGGGCTGGAGGCGATGATGGGAGTCTTCGCTGCCCAGTACCCGGACACCGAGTTCATCAATGCGGCAGTGGCGGGCGGCGCGGGAACCAACGCGCGCGCCGTCCTGGCGAGCCGCCTGCAGGCTGGCGACCCGCCAGACTCATGGCAGGCGCATGCCGGCCAGGAGATCATCGGGACGTATGTGGCGGCCGATCAGATCGAGCCGCTCAACGACCTGTTTGAAGAGCAGGGCTGGCTGGATGTCATGCCCGCGACGCTCATCCCGCTGATCTCGTCCGGCGGCAACATCTACTCGGTGCCGGTGAATATCCACCGCGCCAATGTGATGTGGTACAACCCGACCGTCATCGCCGATGCGGGCGTGACGGTCCCCACGACCTGGGACGAGTTCTTCGCCGCCTGCGAGCCGATCGAAGCGGCCGGCAAGATCTGCCTGTCGATGGGCGAGCAGTGGACGGCCATGCACCTGATGGAGGTCGTGCTGTTGGGTGAGTTGGGCCCGGATGCCTACAACACCTTGTGGGATGGCACCGGCGACTGGGGCAGCGCTGAGGTCACAGCCGCGCTGGAGACCTACACCGCGGTGCTCGGCCACGTGAACGATGACGCCGCCTCACTCACCTGGCAGGATGCCTCGCAGCTGGTGGCCAACGGCGACGCAGCCTTCAACATCATGGGCGACTGGGTCGACGGGTACTTCTCCGGCGACACGGCCGGTGGAAACCTGGGCCTGGTCCCGGGTGAGGGCTACGGCTGGGCGCCGCCTCCGGGAACGGATGGCGTGTTCCAGTTCCTGAGCGACAGCTTCACGCTGGCGCGCAACGCCCCGCATCCCGAGGGCGCGACGGCCTGGCTGACGATCGCCGGCTCGCGCGAAGGGCAGGAAGCCTTCAACCCGGTCAAGGGCTCGATCTGCGCCCGCACCGACTGCGATCCGACGCTTTTCAACGTGTATCTGCAGACCGCCCTGGCTGACTGGTCGACCGACACCGTGGTCGGCAGCCTGACCCACGGCGTGACCGCCAATGACACCTGGAAGAACGAGATCAATACCGCCCTGGGCCTGTTCCTGACGGACGGCGACGTGGCGGCCTTCCAGGCGGCGCTGGTGGCCGCAGCAGCAGCCAACCCGAATTAGGGGATTCTTCGAGCACGCGGCTTGGAGGGGCGGACCGAGGTCCGCCCCTCTGTCTACCCCGGCCCGGTCGTCTCCGCCACGGACGAAACCCGGTTAGAATACGGCCGAACCCTCCACCCACGGGATACCGATGACCGCCACGCCGCTCCCTTCCGCCCGGCCTGCACCCAAGGCGCCGCTCCTGCGTAAGCACCCGCTGCACGACCGGGACCGCCGGATGGCCATTGCCTTGGCCGCACCTTCTATCCTGGCCACCGCCATTTTCGTCTACGGCTTCATCGGGTGGTCCGTGCGGGTATCGCTCAGCAACTGGACCGGCCTGATGCCCGACTATTCCTTCGCCGGGCTGCGCCAGTACATCGACCTAGCCTCCGACGGGCGCTTCGGCATCGACGTCCGCAACACCGCCATCTTCACCGTCTTCTTCCTGGTCGCCTGCCTGGCGCTGGGCCTGTTCCTGGCCATCCTGCTCGACCAGCGGCTGAAGGGCGAGAACTTCTTCCGCAGCGTCTACCTCTTCCCCATGGCCATCTCCTTCATCGTCACCGGCGTCGTCTGGCGCTGGCTGATGAACTCGGCCTCCGGGACGCGCATCAGCGGCCTGAACCTGCTCTTCCAGGAAATGGGCCTGGACTTCTTCAGCCGCTGGCATCTGACCGACCCGCCCTGGGGCATCGCCTTCGTCGTGATCCCGGCAGTCTGGCAGATGTCCGGCTTCACCATGGCGCTCTACCTGGGAGGCCTGCGCTCGATCTCCGAGGACCTGCGCGAGGCCGCCCGGGTCGACGGAGCCAGCGAGCTGCAGACCTATCGCTACATCATCCTGCCTCTGCTTCAGCCGGTTACCCTCAGCGCGGTCATCATCCTCGGACACATTTCGCTCAAGATCTTCGATCTGATCGTGGCCATCAGCCAGAACAGCATCGCCCTGGATGTGCCCAGCGTGTACATGTGGCGCACCACCTTCGACGGCAACAACTACGGCCAGGGGGCCGCCATCGGCATCATCATGCTCGTAACGGTGGCATTGCTGATCGTCCCCTACCTGATCTACAGCATGCGTACGGAGGCGGAGCAATGAACGCCACGCGTGCGCGCGATTGGACCCGGCCCGCCCTGTACCTGATGCTGATCGGGATGGCCGTCTTCTACCTGCTTCCGGTCTATGTCCTCTTGATCACCGGGCTGAAGAGCTTCGCCGAGGTCGATCTGCAGCGAATGTGGGACCTGCCTCAAGGCATCCACTTCGACAACTTCATTGCCGCCTTCGAGAAGCTCGCCCCGAACCTGTGGAACAGCCTGCGCATGGTCATCCCCGCCGCGCTGATCTCCTCCATGGTCGGATCGGTCAACGGTTACATCTTCTCCAAGTGGAAGTTCAAGTACTCGGACACGATCTTCACATTGATCCTGTTCGGCATGTTCATCCCGTACCAGTCCATCCTGATCCCGCTGGTCCAGTTCATGGAACGCCTGGGCCTGCGCGGCTCGATCACCGGCCTGGTGCTGGTCCACGTGATTTACGGGATCGCCATCACCACCTTGATCTTTCGCAACTACTACGCCGGCGTGCCCACCGAGGTGCTGGAGGCCGGCCGGATCGACGGCGCCGGGTTCCTGGGCCTGTATCGCCACATCGTCTTCCCCTTGTCCATCCCGGCCTTCGTGGTCGTCCTGATCTGGCAGTTCACGCAGGCCTACAACGACTTCCTGTTTGCGGTTGTGCTTACCGGCAATCGGACCTGGCCCATCACGGTCGCCCTGAACAACATGGCCGGGAGCCAGATCGTGCAGTGGAACGTGCAGATGGCCGGCGCCTTGCTGACGGCGCTGCCGACGCTGCTGATCTACATTCTCCTGGGCCGCTTCTTCCTGCGCGGCCTGATGGCCGGCGCCCTGAAGGGTTAGCCCCTCGCGGCAGGCCCTCCCGGCGGTCGGCTTGACGCTCGCGAAGCCGGGATGGTAAGATGCCCCTCGGGCGCATAGCGACGCATGTATCTCAGCGGCAGCAAATGGCATATGACCAAGACGCGCCGTCGGCGGTCACGCCCATGGCGCGTTGTCTTCCTGTTGGGGACGATCGCCGCGCTGGTCTATCTGTGGCAGTTCGTCGTCCCGACCGTCCCGCCGCTCCTGGTGCCCACGCCGACCCCGACGCGCGGCCCGGCCTCCTTCGTCCTGGAGGCGGAAAGCCTGTTCGCAGCCGGCAAGCTGGACCAGGCCGCCGAGGCCTATCAGGAAGCGATCACCGTCGACCCCCAGAACGTCGCACACTACATCGCCCTGGCTCGGGTGAACATCTTCGGCGGCCGCTACGACGAAGCCGAGACCAACGCCCGCAGCGCTCTGCTGATCGATCCCAACTCCGCCCTTGCACACGCCGTTCTGGGGTGGGCGCTGGATTTCAACGGCGACCTGTTCGAGGCGCGGCGCGAGGTCGAGCGGGCGATCGAGATCGACTCCAACCTGGCACTGGCCTACGCCTACTACGCCGAGATCCTGGCCGACCTTGATCTGTATGACGAAGGTGCGCTGCAAGCGCGCCGCGCGCTGGAGCTGGAACCCGGCCTGCTCGAGGGTCACCGCGCCCTCGGCTACGTCTATGAGAAGGTCGGCCGCTACGCCGACGCGCAGGCCGAGTACCAGGCCGCGCTGGCCGCCAACCCCAACCTGCCGCTCCTGCACATCGCCCTGGGCAACATGTATCGCGCCCAGGGGGAGATCGATCTGGCGATCGACAGCTACACCCGCGCTTCGTCGCTCCTGGTCAACGACACGACGCCGCTGCTCCTGCTGGCGCAGACCTATGCCAGCGTCGGCGAGTACGGCAAGGCCAGCCAGTACGCCGCCGACGCCTTGCGGCTCGACCCGTCCAGCCCGCGCCTGCATGGCAACCTGGGGCGCATGTACTATCACAACAACGAGCTGGAGTCGGCCATCCCGGAGCTGGCTCTGGCGGTCCTGGGCGGCGCGACGCAGGACGGGGTGGAGGTGCGCGGTCTGCCGCTCGACCCGGCCGACGTGCGCGTGGTCGAGTTCTACTATACCTATGGGCTGGCGCTGGCGAAAAGCGCCCGCTGCGATGAGGCCATCCAGATCTTCAACGCCCTGATCCGCGGGGTCCCGGATGACGAGACCGCGCAGGCCAACGCCCTCGAGGGGCTGACCATCTGCGGCCAGGCGCAGACAGCCACACCCGAGAGCACGGTCACCCCGACCCCCTAGCCAGGTCGGAAGGCGATGCAGCTTACCGGTCGGCGTCTGCGCTTGAGCCGTGACACGGGACCGAACCCCTGGCGGCTGCTGTTGTGGATGGTCCTGATCACGGCCGGCCTGGTCGTCTACCTGTTCACCCAAACCGGGCGCATCCAGCCGCTGTTCCTTCCCGCTCCCACACCGACGCGCCTGGGCTCTTCCTACGCCGACGAGGGCCGGACTCAGTTCCAGGCCGGGAACCTGAAGGCCGCCATTGCTGCCTATCAGGAGGCGGTGCGGGTCGAACCGGGGAACGCCCGCCTGTGGGGGGAGATGGCGCGCATCCAGACCTACTCCAGCGCGCTGCTGACCAACGCCGGCGCCCGCCGGGTCCGGCTGTCGGAAGCCCGCGACTCGATCGACCAGGCCGTGCTGGTCGCCCCGGACGACGGCTTCGTCCAGGCCATCCGCGCGCTGGTGTATGACTGGTCGGCCGCGGCCGAGGACCTGAACAACCCGGAGAACCTGCGCGACGACTATCTGGCCGAGGCCAAGTCCTCGGCCGTGCGCGCCCTGAGCATCAGCCCCGGCGACCCCCTGGCTCTGGCCTTCCATGCCGAGGTGCTCCTGGACGAGCAGAGCTTCGAGCAGGCGCGCAGCCTGTCCAGCCTGGCAGTGGATGCGCTCGCTCAAGCCGGGCCGGACTACCCGTACGCCATGGACGTCCACCGTGTGGGCGGGACGGTCCTGGAAGGCTGGGGATACTACGGCGACGCCATCCTGGAGTACCTCGAGGCGCTGGACTCGGCCCCGAACTTCACGTTCTTGTACCTGGCCATCGGGGTGAACTACCGTCAGGTGCGCGACATTGACAAGGCGCTCGAGTACTTCGCCGCCGCGGCCAGGATCAATGAGCAGCTGGGGATCGAGGACCCAACCCCCTTCCTGGCGATCGGACGTACCTACCTGCAGCAGGGCGAGTTCTTCATCGCCTCCCGCAACATGGAGCGGGCGCTGGCCATCAGCCCGGAGACGGCCGACATCTACGGCCGGTTGGGTGTGGTCTTCTTCAAGGCACGCAACTACGAGAGCGCCGTCAGGGTGCTGGCCTGCGCCGTCGACGGCTGTACCCTCGAGGAGAGCCGTTCCATCCTGTGCGAGTTCGTGTACTTCTGCGACCCGCAGGACGAGGAGGCGCAGCAGTACGGAGCCGAGGTGCCCGCCCTGGAGCTGCGCGACGACACGCTCGAGTACTACTACACGTATGGCGCGGTCCTGGCCTACTTCCGGGACACGGCCGAGGTGCCGGAAGCCTGCACCCGGGCCGAGCGGGTCTTCCAGGCCCTGATGGCCCTGTATGCCGACGACGAGTTCGTGCCGGGCATTGTGTCCGAGAGTCGGCTGCTGTGTGCTGGGCAGTCCGCCGAAACCCCAACTCCCAGCCCGACGCCCGAGCCGACCGCCGGGTCTGTTAGCGAAACCTGAAAAGTGGACACCGTCAAACTTCAAAAGTGGACACGGATGCCTTCCAATGGGAGGGTGGTGGACTGCAGCATCTGTTTCTTGTGCCAGATGCGGATGTCCAGGGCTTGGTTGGCCAGATTGGGGATGAGATGTAGCTCCACCTCCTCGTGCAATGGGGCTTTGGGCACCCTGATCTCGTGGCCGAACAGGGAGATTCGCCGGTAGGCGTTCACGATGCGACGTTGCCGGAGGCAGAAGACATCCCTGGGCGAGGTATAAGGTTTGGGGAGAGAGAAGGGGCGGAACAAGCTGTTGCCCTGCTTGTAAGCCTGCGAGAAGCGGATGCCGGGGACTTCGCCGGTGGTGGAATGGACCTGGTGATTGTTGTAGCGGTCGACTTCTTCCCGGAGTACGGCCTGGGCCTCTTCCAGGGTTGACAGGTTCTCCAAGGCGCAAGTGCGCACGATCCGATCCTGCAGCCAGCCAAAAGGGCGCTCGACCTTGCCCTTAGCCTGAGGGGAGAGGGCGTGGATGACTTCGACGCCCAGGACCTGCATGACCTGTTTCCACTGGGGATCGGTGTCGTCGGTTTGGAGGACGTGCTTGCGCCAGACGCTGTCCCGGCCTTGGACGAAACGGAAGATGCGCAGGGAGTCGACGTAGAAGCGCAAGGGGATGCCGTAGGCCTGCATGAGAGCCTGGGCGGCCTGGATATGGCTCCAAGTGGTCTCCTGGCGCAAGAAGTCGGCGAAGAGCAGCTTGCGGCTGAAGTCGTCGATGGAGGTGATCAGGGTCCATTTCTCTTGGGCGTAAGGCGACCAGAGATGGAGGGAAGCATCATGTTGGATCAGTGCGCCAATGGCAGTGGTTAGGACTTGGCGGTCATGGACCGTTTTCTTGGGCCGGGGCCGGTAGCAATCCAGCGCCTTGGCGCGCGCCGTGATGGTCGTCGCCGAGACATGGATTCCTCTCTTCCTGAGACGGTCGCGCAGAGCGGAATAGTTGTAGCTGGAGATGGGCAGCCGGGGGTCCTCGACCAGCTTCTTCTCCCGCAGCAGCTCTATCTTGATGGCCGCCTCAGCGGCGGGCGAGAGTCGGGGAGGGGTCGACCTTTGGTACGAGACGGACAGGGTCTCTGGGGCCCGCCGGTACTCCCGGAGCAGCTCGAAGAAACGGCTCTTCCCGATCGCCAGAGCCTCCTGGACATCCATGCGCTTGATGTGGCCCTGAACGTAGGCCCCGAACAGAAACCTCACCTGCTCATTCGTGAACCGTTTGTGGATCTGCCCCATGGGAACCTCCCGCCGGTTTGCGGGAGGCTACCAGGGTGTCCACTTTTGAGCTTTGAACTGTCCACTTTTCAACTTTGAATGACAGCCGACCGCCGGGTCTGCTTGAGTTCAGACACATATGAGACAGTAGCCCTGGCGTAGAGAGCGCACCGGGGTCATCCTTGGGGTTGCGACACCAACCAAGGAGACGACCCCGATGCGCCAGTTGTATTATCCCCGAT
>Ga0105106_10003379_pt1 | contig 11400 bp, 8 predicted proteins | sample PPLLaktember2015_5_FD_79109 | JGI IMG/M metagenome (GOLD analysis project Ga0105106, IMG submission 79109) | Freshwater sediment microbial communities from Prairie Pothole Lake near Jamestown, North Dakota, USA - PPLs Lake P8 Core (1) Depth... | ecosystem: Environmental > Aquatic > Freshwater >... | reverse complement strand
CAGTTTCTTTGTTCAAGAAGTTGAAAAAGGCTTCGCACAGGGGAGACCGCGTTCGGTGTTTGTGGGTGATGATATAAAAAGATCTGTGGAGTGATATCCCCTTGATCTTGGCTTTGGCAAGGGATCCGGCGGCAAGGTCATCGGACACGGCACATTCCGACAGGATGGAGACCCCGACTCCTGCCTTAACGGCCTGTCTTATCGCTTCGGTACTTCCCATCTCTGCCACGACGTCTTGTTGACCAAGCCAGTCTCCGGTCTTGTCCAACGCGCGTTCAATGGATCTGCGGGTCCCAGAGCCGGGCTCCCGCATCACAAAGGGCTCTTTGATCAGTTCTTTCACGGTGATGGTGTCTCTGTTCGCCCACTTGTGGCCGGCCGGCACGACCACGAACATCTCGTCATCCATCAATTTCTTCTGTTGGAGCTGACCCTCCTGAGGGCTGGCTCCAACCACGCCCAGTTCCACACGCCCCTCGATCGTATCCTTGATGACTTGCGCCGTATCTTTTTGAGTAAGTGTGACCCTGACTTCCGGATACGCTTTTTTGAATCGACCTAGCAATGGCGGCAGTATGTACCCGGCCGGAATCGTGCTGCCGCCGATGGTGAGATTGCCCCGGATTTTTCCTTGGAATTCAGACAGCGCTTTTTCGATGTCGTCCTTCAAGGCAACCATTTTCTTGGCATGTTTATAAAGCAGTTCTCCGGCCTTGGTTGGGGCAACCTCTCTGCCAAGGCGGTCGATCAGTTTGCATTGGAAATGGTCTTCCAAATCCTTGATATGGCTGCTGACCGTCGGCTGTGAGAGGTACACCATACCGGCTGCCTTGGAGAAGCTTCCGTATTCAACGACCTTGCAGAATATGTGCAGTCTCCAGAGATCCATGCTTTTCCTTACCGGTTCTTCGGGATGGTGGCGGCAAACTTTTTTTTCAGTCTTTCATGGACGATTGCGGGGACCAGGTCCCGCGTGTCCCCTCCGAATTGAGCGGCTTCTTTTACGATGGAGGAGCTGATGAAGATCCAACGCAACCCTGTCATCAGTAATACCGTCTGGATGTTCTTGTTCAGCTTTCTGTTCATCAGCGCCATCTGAAATTCATACTCAAAATCCGACACGGCACGAAGTCCCCGCAGAACCGCATTCACCTTGCGCTTTGCCGCGTAGTCGACCAATAATCCGCCGAAACTGTCTATTTCCACATTCGGAGTGTCCTTAAAGGACGCCTGCAACATCTCCAGTCGTTCCTCCACCGTGAACAAGGGGTTTTTGCTCCCGTTGGTGGCAATGGCCACGATGAGGCCGTCAAAAAGCTTGAGTCCTCGGTTAATGATGTCGCAGTGGCCGTTGGTTACCGGGTCGAATGTCCCCGGATATACAGCGATCTTTTTCGATCCCATGCCGAACCTCGTTTCACTCTATTGCTGGCCGCCTCATAGCACGGATTCGTAAAAGGAGACAAGGGCCTTGCCGTATTGCCTCTGTCCCGTCCGTTCCAGGCGGGTTCCCTTCTCCGGAAGACTCTCGGCGATGCTGTGCTCGACAACGATACAGGCCCCTTTGGAGATGTATGGGCAATTGTCCAAGAGCGCCACGGTACGCTCCGCAAATCCTTTGGCATAGGGCGGGTCCGCAAACACGAGGTCAAACATCCGCTGGGTCGCCCTCAAGAAACCAAGGCCCCTCAACAGCACGTCGCGTTTCAGAATGGCGCTCCTATCTTCCAGAGAACAGTTGACGACGTTGCGCTCCAGTATTTTGATGGACTGGGGGTGATTGTCGACAAAAACGGCAAACGTAGCGCCGCGACTCAGCGCTTCCAGGCCGAGGCTTCCCGTACCCGCATACAGGTCAAGGACGACCGCTTCTTCCACCGTTCCTTTGAGGATATTGAAAATGGACTCGCGCAAATAGTCCGAGGAGGGGCGAATCCGTTGCCCTTGAACCGGGGACAGCTTTCTTCCTCTGAGAGTGCCTGCGATGATTCTCACGGGTTATCACGGGCTGGGAGGCTGTCGGAAAACATCTATCTGCAGCGTACGGACCAACGGTTATTCGTTTCGATTAACGATTTCCGTTTCTCGATTGACGGGCGTTTGGATGCCTTGCATCTGAACATTTTCCAACAGTTTCCGTCTCTTTCAAAGCCGTCAAACGCAAAATCGGGTTCTCCGACAGGCTCCTGTAAAGGTGGCTGAAAAAGGTCACGGCTTCAGGCCGAATGTCTTGATCTTATTGTATAGATGGCTTCTTTCGATGCCGATGGCATCTGCCGTATGCGCGATGTCGTCGTCGTGTTCCGAGAGCTTGTGTTCGATATAGGCTTTTTCAAAAGCCATCCTGGCATCTTTCAACGTTTCGGGCGAAAAAAAAGCCGCCGGCTCCGCGGCCGGCCATTGGCTTTTGTATGATGGGGGAAGGTCGTTCTTTCCGATCACATTGGCCTGTGTCATGATGGCGAGACGTTCCACCAGGTTCTTGAGTTCTCGGACGTTGCCGGGCCAGGGATATCGTTTCAAAAGGTCCACGGCTTCATTGCTCATGGCCTTTTTCCCGCAATCACATTCTTCCGCACACTCCTTCAAGAATGTCTCTATGAGCATGGGTATGTCTTCCGTCCGGTTTCTCAGCGGCGGCACATAGATGGGGATGACGTTAAGCCTGTAGTAAAGATCTTCTCTGAACGTTCCCTTTTCGATCTCTTTTTCGAGATCCTTGTTGCTCGCTGCCAACACCCTGACATCGACCGTGAGCGTTCTGGATCCCCCCACGCGTTCGAATTTCTTTTCCTGCAGGATTCTTAAGATCTTAGCCTGGGTTTTCAGGCTCATGTCGCCGATCTCATCCAGAAAGATGGTGCCTTTGCCGGCAACTTCGAATTTTCCCCTCTTGCGGGCTGTGGCCCCTGCAAAGGCTCCCTTTTCGTGCCCCAATAACTCGCTTTCAATCAACTCATCCGGGATCGCCGCACAATTGACGTCGACCAACGGTTTGTCTGCGCGATCACTCATGTGGTGAATCGTCCTTGCCACCAATTCCTTGCCCGTCCCGTTTTCTCCGGTGATCAATATCCACGCATTCGTCGGGGCGGCAATAGCGATTTGGTTCTTTAATGATTGGATTGGAGGGCTGTCCCCTGTGATGGAATGCTTTTCCAGCGTCTTTTTCCGAAGATAACGGTTTTCTTCTTCAAGCCTTCCGAAGTTGATTGCATTGTTGATTGTCACGACGACCTTTTCGATGGACAAGGGTTTTTCAATAAAGTCGTAGGCCCCCAGCTTGGTCGCCTTGACCGCTGTTTCAATGGTTCCGTGCCCCGAAATGATGACCACCTGTAAGAAGGGATTGCTCCTTTTGATCTCTCGAAGGGTTTCAAGGCCGTCGATCCCGGGCATCCAGATGTCCAAAAGAACGAGGTCCGGCGACTCCTTTTCAATGATTTTCAGGGCCTCGTATCCGTTTGTAGCGGTCAGGATCTCATAGCCCTCATCAGAAAGGATACCGCTGAGAGACTGGAGGATGGTGGTTTCGTCATCTACGATGAGAATTACCGGATACATGAAGTTGTCGTCTCCTTTTTCGCGTTGAACTGGCGATGCAGATCCATTTTCCAACAGCCTCCTAGGCTGGGAGTTCTATGATGAACTTGGTCCCGGACGGGGTGTTGTTTTCAGCGCGAATCGATCCATGGTGGTCTTCGACAATGGCGTTGACGATGGACAACCCTAAGCCCATGCCGCTTTTCTTTGTGGAAAAATAGGGCTCGAAGAGACGATCCTTGTCTTCCGGATGGATCCCCGTGCCCGTATCACTCATTTCCATGCGTACTGATTTGGTTGCGGGGTTAAAGCCCATGGTCACCGTAATCATTCCTTCTCCATCGATGGCGGCCACCCCATTGTCGATCAGGTTAAGCAAAACCCGTTTAACCTGCCCGCTGTCAAGATTCAGTTCGGGGATTTCCGAATCCATTTTGACCTTGAACAGGATGTGAGGATGTGCCCCCCTGTACAGGGCTATCGTCTCTGCCACGATTTTCGGCAGATTGGATGGTTCAAGATGGACAGCCGGCAACCGGGCAAAGGTTGAAAACTCGTTGACGAGGTTTCGTATCTGATCAACCTGGTCTATGATGGTTTTTGTGCACTCCGTAAACACCCCGTTGTCTCCGGAAATCCGGCTTCCGTATTTGCGCTGGAGTCTTTGGGCAGAGAGCTTGATCGGTGTCAAGGGATTCTTGACCTCGTGGGCAATACGCCTTGCGACCTCCCGCCAGGCCGCCATGCGTTGGGCTTTTTCTATCTCGGTCAAGTCATCGAAAACAACGACGGTCCCCAGATAGCGTCCCATTTCGTCCTTCAATGCAGTCATGTGTACCATGAAGGTCTTGGGGGTCTGACCGATCATAATCTTTACGGTCCTTTCCACGGCATTGCCCGGGCTATTTTCCAAATCCTCCAGAAGCTCCTCCGCCTTGGCCATGTGGTGAGGCGCGAGAGTCTTTCTGTAGTTGCGGCCCAGAAGCTGTGCGGCCTTCACAGAGAGCATCTTTTCCGTGGACTTGTTGATCGTTGTGAAAAAACCGCGAGTGTCCAAAGAGACCACGCCGGTGGACATATTTTTCAAAACGGTTTCCATGTAGATTCGCCGTCGCTCAATCTCGACGTTCCGTTTTTTCAGCTCTTGGGTGGATAATTCAAGCTGTCGTTTGCCGAGCCGCAGGTCACGGGTCATCTTGTTGAAGGCATTGACAAGAGTACCCATCTCATCATCCGCTGCCGTGTCGATCGTGAAATCCAGATCGCCTTCCGCCACCCGACGGGTTCCTTCCGCCAAATTCTGTATCGGGGTGGTCAACGACCTGGCGAGATAGAACCCGAACCACGTAGCGCAGAAAATGATGAGCAATGCGACGATCGACAGGGTAACGAGATGGCTCCCCTCAATAGGCTTTTTGACCATTTTCATTTGTTTGTACTGCTCGTAGCCCCTGGTGATGGCCGCCATATTTTCCGACAAGCCCTGCGGGATGATCATCGTTATCGCAACGACTCCCAGCGCCTTGTCGGGGCCCGCGTCGGTGGGTATGCACCCCAAGGTCCTGACCATTTCACCTGTGGTAAGATACCCGGTGAAGGAAGAAAAAGCGTTTTGATGAATCTCAGTCTGGATGGCATCGGCGGATACCGGCTCGAAAAACGTTCCTTCCAACTCGGGATCAAGCCCGACGGCCAAACGCTCCGAACGATTTGAGTAGACCTCAACGGCCTGAAGATTGAAGGCCCTTTGAACGACCTGGACATAGTGCATGAGATCTTTGTGGTTTTCTTCATCCAAAAGTCCTCTGCGTACAATCTGGTAGGCGATCCTCTCCAGAAAAAATCGGTTGTTTTCCTCGGCCAGTCCATAGATCTGCCTGCCGACTTCCAGGGATTTCTCGAGAGACTGCTCCACAGGCACATTGAACCAAAAGGCCAGGCTTGAGCTGATGAATTGTACAGAGAAGAAAAAGAGGAGCACCGTCGGAACGAGGGAAAGGCCGGCAAAGGCCATAACGAGCTTGGTCCTGAGCTTGGCTCCCATGACCTTGCGTTTGCGATCATAGAGGAGCTTGACGATGTTTCTGAGGACCAGAAAGATCAACAGCAACAATAAAAGCATGTTGAGGTTGATCAAAACGAAAGTGAGGACCGTGTTGGAAACGGGCAGCCCTGCTCCGAAGCGGACGACTTTGGTCTCCACATACGTCAACAGCGCCACGATGGCCACGAGCACGACGATGATGACCCGCTCGCGTTTCCTACGTCTCGCTTCGTCTGGAGGGAGGGGCGACATGGGGGTTGTCCCTAATACATAAAATCGGTAGCGTACCAGTCCGTCTCAAAGTCCCACAGGAACAGAAAAAAACGAAACACATGATGGAGGTAAAAAGGGAGGGTGATCCTGTTCAGCTCAGCTTTGATTCTCACCTGATAGCGATCGTCCTTTTCGAGGACGCTGAGTTTGGCGATTTTGAGGTTCTCAACTTCAGCCATAATCCTTTTGGCTTCTTCCAAAGAACTGACGATGATTTCCCTCCCGTCTCCTTCGCTGCGGGTGATGGCAAATTCGTTCTTGAGGTTGTTGAATTTGACTGTGTGGCGAACCTCGACACTTGCCAGTGCCTTGTCGGTCCAAAAATCCCTCACACGATTCAGGGCAGCCAGGAAAGTAAACGTCGTTGGGATGCCGGCCATCATGGCCTCTTCCAGTTCTTCCGTAAAACACCCTTCAACCCTGAAATAGAGTATCAGGTCGTCCCTGGTGTTCGTTACAATTACGTCTGTTATCCGTGTGTCTTGTCCCCAGGCCAGGCTGGAAACCAGCAGGGATATACAAACCACGCATGTCCGGACCGATTTTCGCATGAAGACACTCCGGGGGTGACGCCTACACATCGACAGCCTGGTCCTTGGAGCCATAACCGCCTAAAATCACAATAACGAAGCAGACCTTGAATTGCAAGCGTTTTGGGGATGGTCAATTTGGGATGGCTCTGGGGGAACAAGGTCAGGCCTGGACCGTTTCCCAACACGACTTCCGGTCCATGAACCGTTGCAGCAAAGAATGGTTCAGCGTATGACCTGACTTATGGGCGATGATGTGGCCGAGAATAGGCATCCCGAGAAGGGAAAGGTCACCGATACAATCCAAAATCTTGTGGCGGATACACTCGTCCTCGTATCGAAGGCCTTCCGGGTTCAGTACACCGTCCTTGTCCATGACGACGGCGTTGTCCAGGGACCCGCCTTTGGCGAACCCGTTCCGTTTCAAATAGTCTACTTCGTGGAGAAATCCAAATGTCCTGGCACGACTGATCTCGTTCTCAAAACGGCCGTCATCCAGCGTAATGGAATAGAACTGATTGCTCAGCAGCGGATGGTCGAAGTCGATTGTGCACGTGACCATGGGTACATCGGACGGGTAGAGCCCTACCTTCTTGCCGTTTTCTACCATTTCGATTGGTTCCTTGACGACGAAGAAATGCTGTTTGGCGGACTGGGCGATAATCCCCGCTTCCTTAACCATGGCGGAGAAAGGGCCTGCGCTTCCGTCCATGATAGGGGCTTCGTAGGCATCCATCTCTATCAATGCGTTGTCTATATGAAATCCGGCAAATGTGGCCATCAGGTGTTCGACGGTCGAGACAATGACGCCTTCCTCACCAAGTGTTGTTGCCAAGCTCGTGTCGATGACATTGCGGAAATGGGCGTGGATGACGGGCCTGTGGGCGAGGTCCGTACGGACGAATTTGATTCCGTGGTTGGCAGGCGCAGGCTTGATCGTTAGATTTACCCGCTTGCCCGAGTGAAGACCCACTCCCTTGCATTGAACGGTCCGCCGAAGGGTTTGTTGAAAACGATTCATAGTGGACGCCAGTTCTATTTGAAACCCCGGCTGTTGTCAAATTGAAATCTGTTTGTGAACGATACGTCGCCAAAGAACAAGATCACACGACAAGGTTATCGAGCAACAAGCATGCCATGGGATCAAATCAGGCTGCTTCGCGAGGGGGACCGACATAACTATCAGATATTATGGTTGAGTTTGCCATTTCGCTGAACGCGGGCGCCCTGTCGTTATCCTGTATGGCGAGGCCGAGTGGCCCAAAAAACACAGAACGAAGGGGGATATGTGGAAATTGCCACGTTCGGGGGCGCGGTCCTTCTCTCTCCTGGACAAGGGCTATGCTCTACCGAGAAAAAAACTCCTCATCGTGGTCTTGAACTCTTCTCCCCGCCATGCAGCAGAGGGTTTTGTCTTTTCAGACGTGAGGATGTCCTTGCCAAGAAACGGCAGGAAATCGGAGACCCGGGGAATGATGACTCTCACAACAGGAAAGCCCAATGTAGGGTGGGTGTGGTCAACGATTACACAATCAGTTTTCAATCGCCGACAAATTGCCCTGAGTGCCTCCAATTCACCGAACAGATCCTGGATCTTGGAGGGGGTCTTGGAAGCGGTGTACTGTTTTGTCTCTCCCTGTTCCAAAAAGGACATATCTTTCAGGGAGATCCCGCACCGCATCAGAAGATAGAGATTATCGACGCGAGACCTGTGGACCACCGGTCGGTCCAGTTCGGGCCGGGGCGATTGAAGGGTCGTCCGGCCCTGCATGCCCTCCGTAAAGCAACGGGTCAGCCCCTCGTCAAGATGAAACGACGCCCCGGCATTCAAGATCCGGTATTCCAGGCGGTCGGATCGCAGATTGTGGTTGACGAAGAGGACCCCGATGACCGGTAGCAGGCCGTCCAGGGAAAGATCCTTGACGACCACCCGTACATTCCTTCCTGTATAGAATTGGATTAAGGCCCCTATCAGTGGGATGTCAATGGATTCGGTGTCGATGGTCGGAACGATCGTTTCAGGCTTGATGGTCTGTATGGTGGCGTGCCGCTCGAAGATCTCGCAGCTCGCATGGATGATCGCTTCCTCGATCGTATTGCCAGCCGCCATGCCGTTTGAGCCGTGGATATAGGCCACGAGATTGATTGGGACCTTCACCGTCTCGTCGTGAACGAGGGAGTAACCGTCCACCCAGTGCGCAGCCATCCTGCTCTCTTTGATGTCCGCCATCTGTTCGTCGGTCAGGTGGGTCTCCCGGGCCAACAGGTCCTCCATCCTGAGGGGATTTTCCAGGGTATCCTGGTGGGCATGGATATACCCCGGCATCCATTCATAGTTCAGGAACCGGGAGGTCTCCTCGTCGTAGAGGGCGGGCAGGTTGAATCGTACCTGTTCTTCAAAAACGGGATAGAACAGCCCGCCGCTGAAACGTTCGGCCAATTCAGCATGGGCACTCGCTTCCGCCAGCTCCGGAGTGATACCCTTTCCCAGGCAGACGATCTTGAGGGCGTCGACCCAGATCCTGCCCCAGAAGATGTCCTCGGACACACGATAGGACGCATAGCCCAGCTCGAGCCCTAAGGCCTCAAACCCCGCCTTGATCCTGCGAATGGTGTTGAATGGTATGTCGCACTTGCCGTATGCGTTTCTGATATGGTTTTGAAACTCCACCGAACCCCCGTTTCCAAAGACAGATTTTTCCGATCAGCGTATAGGAAGAAACCGTCACCGGTGTCAAGGGCAATACCCCTGCAACGCTTGCCCGTCAAGATCGTTGACAGCGGCCTCCACTTCTGTTAGCTCCATCCTCATCTTATTGCTGGTTTCCCACGCCCACATGCCGATCGGACAATCGCGTTTCGTGCAAGGACAAGGAGGCGGTCTTGCTGGCCAAGGTCTTGAGCAGTGCCGTAATGGGCGTAGACGCCTACGTGGTGGAAGTGGAAGTCGATATTCGACGAGGACTCCCGAGCTTTCAGACCGTGGGCCTTCCGGAGGCTGCCGTCAAGGAGAGCAAGGAACGGGTCAAGTCCGCCATCAACAACTCCGGCTACCGGTTTCCTGACGACCGCATCACGGTCAACCTTGCGCCTGCGGATATCAAGAAAGAAGGAACGGCCTTTGATTTGCCCATTGCCGTGGGCATTTTGGCTGCCATGGGTGTCGTCCCTGCCGATTTGCTCGGTGCTTATCTGATTCTGGGAGAGCTCTCCCTGGATGGGCGGATCAAGCCGGTAAAGGGGTCGTTGCCCGTGGCCTTGGCAGCCAGAAAGATCGGGCTTCAGGGCGTCATCGTGGCCGGCGAAAACGCTCGCGAGGCCGCCGTGGTGAAAACCATTTCTGTTCTTGCCCCTGCCACATTGGGGGAACTGGTCGATTTCCTATGTCACCTGAGGAACATTTCGCCTGTATCCCTGGACATGAAGGCGGTTTTTGGCGTGGAAACCAAGGAGGATGTGGATTTTTCCGAGGTGAAAGGCCAGGAACATGTGAAACGGGCTTTAGAGGTCGCCGCGGCTGGAGGGCACAATATCCTTATGATCGGCCCTCCGGGGGCCGGAAAGACCATGTTGGCCAAGCGGCTGGCAACCATATTACCGCCCATGACTTTCGAAGAGGCCATAGAATCAACGAAGGTGTTCAGCGTGTTGGGGATGCTCCACGGCGAGCAGGCATTGATCAGCTCCAGGCCGTTTCGCGCCCCACATCACACCATATCGGATGCCGGCCTCATCGGCGGCGGGCATATTCCCAGGCCGGGCGAAGTCAGCCTGGCCCACAACGGCGTCCTTTTCTTGGATGAACTGGCCGAGTTCAGGAAAAATGTTCTTGAGGTTTTGCGTCAACCTATGGAGGACGGCTGTGTGACCATCGCCAGGGCCCAGACCAGCATCACATACCCGGCAAGATTCATGCTGGTGGCGGCCATGAACCCCTGTCCGTGCGGCTATTTTTCGGATCCGAACCACGAGTGCCGTTGCAGTCACACCATAATACACCGGTATCGCTCAAAGGTGTCGGGACCGTTGATGGATAGGATCGATATCCACGTGGACGTTCCGGCTGTCCAGTATAAGGATCTGGCAGACCAAACGTGCGGAGAAACCTCCTTGGCGATCCGCAACAGGGTCAACCCGGCCCGTGTCATCCAGTCGAAAAGATTCGGGCAGGCAAGCATCTACTGCAACGCCCAAATGAACAACCGTCAGATCAAAAGACATTGCAGCATCGACGGCGAATCCCACGGTCTCCTCGAGGCGGCCATCGACAAGCTGGGGCTGTCAGCGCGGGCATTCAGCCGTATCTTGAAGATTGCAAGAACCATTGCGGACCTTGATGCTTGCCCTGGAATCGCAGTCCGGCACGTCTCGGAGGCCATCCAATACCGAACCCTGGATCGAAACGCTTTCTAATTCTCAGCCTTCGGAAAGCACACCCCTGGTTCGGCGGCTTTGTAAAAAGACCGAGAAATTGGAGCTTTCCTGTGGTATAGGATGCTTCTTCCCGCCAAGTCTAAGGGAGGAATGCACATGCGGATCCCTAACAAACGGGTACTTCTATGTTTGGCGGGGTTGTCATTGGCGATGCTTCATGCTCAACCCCTGAGTGCCCATTATCGTCGTCAACAGTATCTGTTGGCCGAGGAAGGCCTCGGGTCGGTCATATCCGATCTTTCGGTCCATGTGAACACCCTGGAAGAGATCGCGGCACAGTGGCAGACAAAGGCCTCCGGGCTCGGCGATCCATCCGCAGGTTGGGCTGTAACGGCTGCCATTGAGATCGTTCAACACCAGGCCATGCGGGCCTGGTACAATCGCTTGCTGTTGCAGAACCTGTCCGATGAGGGGGTGAGCCTGGGGCAGATGGCCACTGTTCTCAGGTTGTCGCTCAAACCGCTGAGCAACGGGATATACCAGGTCACCAAACTGTGCAGCAATGCAGCCATCGGGGGGGCGTTGGGTTCCTGTGAACAGGCCGCCGAGTCCTTAAGGGCCCTGTCGGGCGTCTAT